>CAEZYR010000010.1_pt1 | contig 35744 bp, 33 predicted proteins | sample 7265551 | NCBI WGS metagenome assembly CAEZYR01 (sample SAMEA6813938, study PRJEB35770) | uncultured Acidimicrobiales bacterium | biome: Freshwater; feature: Freshwater reservoir; material: water | place: Czech Republic | collected 2017-04-14 | depth 30m m
CGATCATCCGCACCCTGCCCGCCTCGCTGAAGGGTGCCACCACCCCCGAAGCAGCTCGCGCCGCAGTGGTGAAAGCCCTGGGCGGCATCACGTTCGACGGCGCGTCGGGCTCGGTTGCCTTCGACACCTTCGGTGATCCGAAGACCGCGTCGTTCACGCTCTACAAGGTGACCGGTACCGATTGGGTCGCCCAATAACCGACACGACCCGCGCACCGGCGCTGTTGCGTTGCTCGGTCGGGTGACGCGATAGGCCGGAGTGATGGCGTTCGATCCGGTTGTTGGCGCACGGCGGCCGCGCTTCACGCTGGCACCCTCGCCGCCGGCACGCGATCCGTCAACGCAACAGTGCCAGGCGCACCGCGCGCTGCGCGCGCCGTACTGTCCAGAGGTCGGGTGATGGGCGGGGGGAAAGGGTCCGGTGAGCGCGCAATGGACGATGCCGCGGTTGACGACACGGTGACCGTCGATGTGGCGGTGGTCGGTGGCGGTCTCGCGGGATGGACCGCCGCGATCGCCGCGCAGGACGCCGGACGGCGCGTGACCGTCGTCGAACGCTCCGCTCGCCGGCCCGGTTGGGGGAACTCGGTGGTTTCGGGCGGCGCACTCCACGCGGTGCTGCGCGACCCGCGAGCCAATCCTGCGGTGCTAGCCGCCGCGATCACGGAGCTCACCGACGGGCACGCCGACCCGGTCGTGGTGCAGGCGTGGGCCGCCAACGCGGCGCGCGCTGTGGCATGGGTCGAGGCCCAGGGCGGCGAGCTGATGTCCGATCCCGACCACCCGCACCGGGCCAAGGTGTTCGCACCCGTTCGTGTGACCGAACCGGGGATGCGCTACGCCGGGTTCGGTGTCACGAACTTCCTCACCACCCAACGCGAGTCGTTCGTGCGCCGAGGCGGGCGTGTCATCCAGCCCGGCCGCGCCCGTTCCCTCTCGCGCGACACGGATGTGTGGCAGCTCGAGGTGCAGCGGTCGGGCACCGCAACCGTAGGCGTGCGGGCCCGGTCGGTGGTGCTCGCGGACGGTGGCTTCCAGGCCAACCCCGCACTGCTCCGCCGCTACGTGGGCACCGATCAGGTCCGGCGGCGCGCGGCCGGAACCGGTTCTGGCGACGGCCTTCTTATGGGTCTCGCCAACGGTGGCGTCGCGGTGAACATGAAGGGCTTCTACGGCCACCTGCTCGCCCGCGCCTCGCTCGAGCGCGATGACCTGTGGCCATATCCGATCCTGGATCTGCTGGCGGAGGTCGGCGTCGTGGTGACCACCGACGGAATGCGCATCGTCGATGAGCACCTCGGAGGGGTCACGACGACTAACGCCATCGCGTGGTCGAGCAACCCGGCCGGCTGCTGGCTAGTCGTCGATGATGACGCCTGGCAGCACGAAGGAACTATCGGGATCACGGCGCCGAATCCGTGGTTGGTCGCGCACGGCGCAACCGTGCACTCGGCCACCACCTTGCGAGACGTCGCCGGCCTCGCGGGCATCGATGGACCGGCGCTCGAGGATTCGATCGCGCAGGTGCGCGATGCCACTGCGACCTCGCCGCCGCGCACCGGGCGGGCGAAGCTGCGAAAGCCGCCGTTCCACGCGATTGCGTTGGTGGCCGGCGTGACGTTCACACTCGGAGGGTTGCGCGTCGATGGCCATGCGCGCGTGCTCGACGATCAAAGCGAACCGATCGAGGGTCTCTACGCGGCGGGCGGAACGATGGGGGGTCTACACGGTGGCCCGCGCGCCGGCTATGCGGGCGGGTTGCTCGAAGCCGCGGTGTTTGGACTGCTCGCAGGCGAACATGCAGCAGGGCGCTCCTGACGAACTGCGATCGTCCGACGGTGTCCGAGGCCGGCGGGTACGGTTGGGGCATGCTCCGGCGCCTGATGTTGATAACGATCAAGAACGCCCCCGACGGCCATGCCGACCGCATGCGCGAACGGATGTCGGCCGCGGTCGACGCCGTGGAAGGCATCCGAGCCAGCACGGTGCATGACGCGTTGTCTGTCAACAACTCGCCGTGGACGTTCGTATGGGAGACCGACTTCGACGATCAGGCGGCGCTCGACACGTACCGTGATCATCCGTTTCACCGCGATGAGCTCATTCCTCTCTTCACGTCGATTGAGTTCGAGGCGGCGACCGCCTTCATGAACGTCGACGCCTGAAAGGGCCCTCGTGCCGACGCACAAGCTCAACGGTACCGAGCTCTACTATGAGGTGACTGGCACCGGCCCGTGGATCGTGTTCGCCCATGGGGGTGAGGGCACCCGACTGCACTGGTGGGCGCAGGTGGCCGCGCTGCAGCATTGTTTCCGATGCGTCACCTACGACGCCCGCGGGTTCGGTCAGAGCGCCGTTGGTGCGATGGTGCAGACCGACAACGTCTACCGCGACGACCTGCTCTCGCTGCTCGACCATCTCGAGATCGATCGCGCCCATCTCGTCGGCCATTCGATGGGTGGACTGGCGGTCTCCGGTGTCGCCATCAGTGCGCCCGCACGAGTCGATCGGCTCGTCATGTCCGACACGCCGTTCAACTTCGCCACGGCCGCGCTCGCCGAGTGGTCGACGTTGATGCTGGACAAGATCACCAGCGGCTGGAACGTGTTCGACCATCTCTTCGCGCCCGGCTTCGACGAACGCTGTCCCGATCTCTCGTACCTCTATCGCGGGCTCAGTCGCCTGAACCCGGTTCGCGATGGCCCGAAGGGTCTCGAGGCCTACGAGTCCTGGCGCGATCAACCGATCGTCGACTACCGCGAATTCGCGGTGCCGACGTTGTTCATCGTCGGCACCGAAGACGAACTGACCTTGCCGTGGTTGATGCGAGCCACGGCAGAGGCGGTCGGTGGTTCGACGTTGGTCGAGATCCAAGACTCCGGCCACTCGTCCTACGCCGAGCAGGCCGCGGTCTACAACGCAGTGCTCGAAGGATTCCTGTCCGCGTAGTCGTAGGTCGCACGGGCTCACAGCCAGGAACCGCGCACGATCACACTCGCCGTTCAACCAGTGCGGTTACTCGGCGACCACCCGGTCCGGGAGGCCGCTCCAAAACGGGGACGGGGTCCCGCCGAAGCGGGACCCCGTGCACAACCGCACTCGTATCAGCGTCGGATCAGCCGATCCAGGCCTTCTCGAAGCGTGCGACCGCCGTGACGTTGCTCGCCACGCCGTGGACGTCCTTGTCCCAAATGATCATCTCGCCGGTGGCTTCGAAGATCGCGGACGGCACGTCGTCGTTCCACAGCTTCGAGATGGCCGCGAGGGCCGTCTTGCGCTCGTCGTCGCTCTTGGCGCCGAGCAGTTGGCCGAGCAGCTTGTCCATTTCGGGGTTGGCGTAGCCGATCCAGTTGCTGGCTGCAGTGGAGTTCAGGTTGCCGTTGAGGTTGATCCAAGGATCGTCCTGGTAGACGTTGTAGCCCCAGCACGCGATGTCGAAGTCGTGCTTCACCTGGATGTCGGTGATGTAGCCGCTGATGGCCTGGTCGTCGTTCTTCGTCACCTTGAAGCCGACGGCCTCGAGCTGTGCCTGCACTGCGATGCCGAAGTTCGGGTTGCCGTTGTAGCAGAGGACGCGGATCGTCCCGTCCCACTTGCCTTCCTTCTTGACCTCGTCGATCAACGCCTTGGCCTTCGCCGCATCGGCGACGATGCCCGGCGTGTTCGAGTTCCACTTGGAGGTCTTCTGGAACAGCTCGGAGCCCTGGAAGCCGGCGCCGTTCCACAGGCGGGTGTTCATCACCTTCGGGTCGACCGCGTAGGCGACGGCCTGGCGGATGCGCTTGTCGGCGGTGGCCGGCGTGGTCGCGACCTTCTCGCCGTCGGTCTTGCCGGTACACAACGCGGCCGGTGCGCCTGCGGCGCACGTGATCTTGTAGCCGTTGTTCATGAGCAGGATGCCGCCGGCGCTCTGGACGGCGAGGTTGCCCTGGTAGCCATCGGACTGCGCCTTCTTGATGACCTCGGGGTTCCGAAGGAAGGCCGAGTCGACACTGCCGGCCTTGAGCGCGTCGTAGGTCTTCTCACGACCGGCGTCGAGGAACACGAACTTCAGACCGTCGAGGTACGGCGCACCACCGAAGTAATTCGGGTTCTTCTTGAAGGTGATCGACTCCTTGGCCTTGAACGAGTCGATCATGAACGGGCCGGCACCGACGGGTGCGGTGTTGAACGCGCACTCGGCTGGCTTCTTGTCACCGCAGGCCTTGATGGCCGTGGGCGAGCCGATCATGCCGGGCGCGCCCGCCAGGGCGAACGGGAAGTTGCCCCACGCGGTGGTGAGGGTGAACTTCACCGTGGTCGGGTCGACGACGGTCATCGTCTTGATGAGCGCGACCTGGATCGACGCACGCGACTTGTAGGTGATGTGGCGCTCGATGTTGAACTTCACCGCGTCGGCGTCGAGCACGGTGCCGTCGGTGAACTTGACGTTCGCACGGAGCTTCAGCGTCCATTCGGTGCCGTCCGCGTTGGGCGTGAGCGACTCGGCGAGGCTCGGGACGAACTTCGCCGAGTCGACGTCGTAGCGCATCAGCGTGTCGAAGACCGCGTTCAGTTCGTGGCCGCCGGTGGTGCCGACCGCGTTGGGGACGACCGGATCGAGACCACCCGTCTCGGCATAGACCGCGAAGGTCAGCGTGCCGCCCTGCTTGGGCGTCAGCGTGGTGGTCGTGGCCGTGCCGGTCCCGCTTCCCGTGGCGGAGCTGCCGGTGTTTCCGGTGGCGGAGCTGCCGCCATCGTCGCCGCACCCCTGGGCGACAAGCCCAAGCGCGAGCACCAGACCGAGCGCCCGAAGGCGTGTCATATGTTTCATAGAGGTCCTCTCTCAGATACCTAAAGCAGAAGGACCATAGTCGGAGTCCGCCGGTGGCCAGCGTGTCGGCCGCGTCGCGACGTCAGAGCGCCCTATCGGGTGGTGGTGGTGGCAGGCGGCTCTCGTATCGGTTGCGGTCCGCGAAGACCATCGCTCGCTGACCGCTTGCGGTGGCGAAGTCGCGGACTGCACTCATCACGCCGCTGCCGCTCACGCCTGGTCGGTGGGGATCGGGGGTGCGCGGCGCAAATGTGACCATTCGGTCGGGGTCGCTCGCTACGCTCCGGACCTGCGCCCGCAGACCGAGAGGACCCCGTGATTCGCGACCAGCTCGCCACCGCATTGCGCGACGCCCTGGTCGCTCTGGCGGTCGAACCGCTGCCCGAGGCCATCAGCCTCGAGCGTCCGGCGCGTCGTGAGCACGGCGACTGGTCCTCCAACGTGGCGCTCGCGGTGGCGAAGCGGGCCGGTCGCAACCCACGCGAGCTTGCGCAACAGGTGGCCGATCACCTCACCGCACATCCTCCGGCTCACGTCACTGCGATCGAGATCGCGGGGCCGGGTTTCGTGAACTTCCGCTTGGCCGATACGTGGCTGCACGACGTCCTCGCCGACGTCGTGGCGTCGGGAGTGCAGCACTACGCCGCACCAGACCTCGGGCACGGGCTTCGCACCAATGTCGAGTTCGTCAGCGCGAACCCCACTGGTCCGCTGCACGCAGGCCATGGTCGCGGTGCGGTGTTCGGCGACTCGGTGGCGCGGCTGCTGGAGCGCACCAACCATCAGGTCACCCGCGAGTTCTACCTGAACGACCGTGGTGTCCAGATGGTCCGCTTCGGCGAGTCGCTCGTGGCCCGCCGCGCCGGCGAGCCGGTGCCCGAGGGTGGCTACAACGGCCAATACATCATCGACTGGTCGGCACTGATGCCCTCCGATGTCGACCCGCTCGAATGGGGCTACGCGCGGGCCCTGGCCGACCAGCGCGAGGTGCTTGCACGCGTGGCGATCCACTTCGACGTGTGGTCGAGCGAACGGGCGCTCGTCGCCTCGGGCGCGGTCGAACACGCGCTGCAGGCCCTACGCGATCGAGACATGGTGTACGACCTCGATGGCGCGGTGTGGCTGCGCAGCACGCAGTTCGGCGATGACAAAGACCGCGTGCTCATCAAAGGCGACGGCCAGTTCACCTACCTGCTGCCCGACGTGGCGTACCACCAAGGCAAGTACGCGCGCGACTTCGAGTTGCTGCTCGACGTGTGGGGTGCCGATCACCACGGCTATATCCCGCGCATGCGCGCCGCGCTGCAGGCGCTGGGTCATGACCCAGCCACCTTCGACGTCGCGGTCACGCAGCTGGTCAAGCTCATGCGCGACGGCGACGAGGTCAAGCTCTCCAAGCGCACCGGTGACATCATCGAGCTGCGCGACGTCATCGACGAGGTCGGTGCCGACTCCACGCGCTTCACCTATCTGCTGCAATCGGTCGACACACCGCAGACCTTCGACCTCGAGCTGGCCAAGCGCCAGTCGATGGACAACCCGGTGTTCTATGTGCAGATGGCCCACGCGAAGTTGTGCGGCATCGTGCGAGTCGCCGGCGAGCGTGGTGTCATCCATGGCGACCTTGCGTCGACCGAACTGACCCGACTCGAACACGAGCGCGAGCTCGACGTTCTACGCGTGCTGTTCAACCTGCCCGACATCGTCGCGACGGCGTGTGTCGACCGCGCGCCGCATCGGGTCACGTCGTGGTTGCGTGAGATGGCCAGCGCGGTGCACGGCTTCCACCACGACTGCTACGTCATGGGCGACAACGTTGCACCGGAGCTCACCCAGGCGCGGCTCTGGCTCGTCGAGGCGGCGCGCATCGGCCTGGCGATCGGGCTCGACCTCGTGGGTGTGTCGGCACCCGAGTCGATGGAGCAGCGCGAGGCGGTCGGCTGATGGCGGGTCCGATCCCTTGGCACCTGCTCCCCGACACTGCGGCGGTCAATGCCGATGGTCGTTTGTCCATCGGCGGTTGCGACCTGCTCGATCTTGCGCGTGAGTTCGGCACGCCGTTGTTCGTCTACGACGAGCTGCATCTGCGGGCCCGCTGTCGCGCCGCGTCCACGCAGTTCCCGAACAATGCGTCGTACGCGACCAAGGCGTTTCTGTGCGGCGCGATGGCGCGCCTCGCGCATGAGGAGGGGATGCACCTCGACGTCGCTACGGCTGGCGAACTCTTCGTCGCGCTGCACGCCGGAGTTCCCGGTGCCGACATCATCTTCCACGGCAACAACAAGTCGGTCGCCGAGCTACGCATGGCGCTCGGCGCGCGGGTCGGGCGCATCATCGTCGACAGCTTCGACGAGCTCGACCGCCTCGATGCGCTGCACGCCGAGACCGGTGTGCGGCCGTGCGTGCTTCTGCGCGTCACGCCGGGCGTCGAGGCGCACACGCACGAGTACATCGCCACCGGCCAGGACGATTCCAAGTTCGGCTTCACCGTCTCGAGCGGCCTAGCCGAGATCGCGGTCAAGCGAGCACTCCAAAGTCCTAGCGTCGAGTTGGTCGGCATCCATGCGCACATCGGCAGCCAGGTCTTCCGGCTCGATTCCTTCGCCCGATCGGTCGCGGTGCTCGCCGAGTTCTCGCGCCCCTACGACCTGGCTGAACTGTCGATCGGTGGCGGTCTCGGTGTGGCCTACGTCGAAGGCGAGGAAGCGCCCACCATCGGGCAGTGGGGGGCGGCGATGCGCGCCGCCTGCGCCGCGCAGGGCATTACGGCGCGCATCGCAGTCGAGCCCGGGCGCTCCATCGTGGCCGCCGCGGCAGTCACGCTCTACACGGTCGGCACCATCAAGGAGCTCGCCGGCATCCGCACCTACCTCGCCGTCGACGGCGGTATGAGCGACAACCCGCGTCCCGTGCTCTACGGCAGCGGATACGAGGCCTTCCTGCCACGAGCGGTGCTTGCGCCGCGCTCGCGTCCGGTCACCGTGGTGGGTAAGCACTGCGAGTCGGGCGACCTGCTCATCCGAGACGGGTGGGTTCCCGCCGATGCCGCAGTGGGCGACATCTTGGCCACCCCGGTCACCGGTGCATATGGCCACTCGATGGGATCTAACTACCAGAAGGTCCAGCGGCCGCCGGTGGTGTTCGTGTCGAACGGCGATGCGCGGCTCGTGGTGCGACGCGAAACGCTCGACGACCTCGTTCGCTTCGAGGTCTGATCGCGAGTCGAGCTCTGCGCGGCGGCGATCACGGCACAGCCGGGGCATCGATGGGATACACGGTCACCACGTCGCGGCCGTTCTTCGCCTCGAGGACCGCCCGACCATGGGCGAGGGTGCGCGCCGCGACCTTCGGCGAGGACGCCCGGTCATAGTTGGCCCATTCGGTGAACAGCCACACCTCGCCCGTCGAAGGCCGGTAGATCGCCGGACTGCGGTCGCCGTTGCCTTGCCAATCACCGAGCAGCACCTCGTCGCCCGGCTCACCCAGCCGGAAGGTGAGCAGGCGTCCGTCTCGTTCCACGGACATGGTCGCGGTGACCGGATCCCAGACGACTGCGCCCAGGTGATCAACCGAAGGCGCGACAGCCCCGATGTGCGGCGAACGCTCGGCGAGAACAGCCCAAGTCGCGAACATCACCGCGACGGCGACCACTACGACCATCGCCCATGAGGATTGCCGCGCCGAGTGTCTGGCGTTCAGGGCGTCGATGCGGTCGTGCAGCGGCAAGCGTTCCGGTTTCGGCAAGCCGGCGCCGAAATCGGGTGCATCGCTCAGCGGAAGCGGATCGCTCGCTGGCACGGTCGTGTACGCCGTCCCGGAGCGCAGCACCCGCGCCGCGACACCGTGGCCGTCCCAAATGACAATCGTCGACTCGATGATGTCGGCGTCGGTGATGACCCCGACGGTCACGAGCGAGCGGTGCTCGCGCTCGGCGTCCTGCTCGTGGCCGGGTCGGGTGATCACGATGGTCGCAAACCGTGGCTGCGTGGGCAAAGTCACCGGCTCCGCGCCCCGCGCCGCGACGACCACCGAATGTGGGCGTTCGTCGAGCACGTCGTCGATGACCCAGCCGGAAACAAGGTTCGGTGGCAGCGGCGCGTTCATGTCGTGGCTTTCGCGAGCTGACACAGCTCGGCTAGGCCGTCGCACACCATCCAACCACGGCCCGGCGGTAGTACTGCTGACGCCCGGGGGAGCCGTACGCCCACCACCTCGGCATCGCTGTCGTCGGGACGCAGCAACACGGCGTTCCCGCTGCGGCGCACGTCGTTCGTCCAATGCCGAAACAGCGAACGGAGGCGATCTCCACGCGCCGCGGCGATGACGTGCACGTCGGGCCGGCGCGCCGCGACAAGACGTTCGAGGGCTCCTCCATCGTCGACTGCATCGGCATCGTCGACCAGCACCACCGTGCGAGTCGCGGAGCTCTCGGCGGACACGAGCGTGTCGATCCGTCGGCCGATCTCGTCGCGCTGGGTTAGCAACCCCGGCAGCGGTGAGCGATGCGTACCGATCGACACCACCGACAGTCCGCCAGCGAGCAGCGACGCCCGGGCGACTGCGAGCACGTTGCTCTTGCCGCAACGCGTGGGGCCGGTCACGATCGCATGGTCGCCGGCATGCAGTTGCATCGCCAAAGGCGCGAGCGAGCGGTCGCCGATGCCGAGTGGAAGCCACAGCACGGCGTCGTCGTCGAGCGTGGAGGGGGCAAGGTGCCTTGCGGCGACCGCGTCCGGAAGCCGGCCGACGCCCAGGGCGGGTTCGCGCTGCGTTCGCTCCTCGTTGGATGCTCGGGTAAGTCGATCGATGTCCGCGATGCTCGCCCGGGCGACCTGGACGCGGGCACCTGAACGAGCGTCGATTCCTGCGCCTGGCAGAAGAAGGGACGGGTCGACGTCGCGTACACCTGCCGCGGCGTAGTCGCTCCGATCGCCGAGGCGCAGCATCACGCGATGACCGATCGTGCGGTCGACGCGGTGGCCGACCGCGCTCGGGTGTTCCGCCGCGAACGCGATATGGATGCCAACTGTCGGGCCGTCAGTCGCAACGCGATCGATCTGATCGAGTGTGTCCATGCCGGCGAGCGAGTCATACGCCGATCGCAGCGCGCCGATCCCGTCGATGAGCACGAACACGTCTGGACTGCCGTTCGCCTCGCCGCGCCGCCGCGCGTCGATTCTCGTGGCCAACATCCGCAGCAGCCGGCGTACGCGTTCGTCGTCGTCGGTCTCGATAATTGCGCCCACGTGGCGCATCGACGCGAGCCAGGTGAAGCGCGACGCTGCGGAGGTGATCACGTAGACGTCGGGGCGGTGGGGTTGCGCGGTGATGATCGTGTTCGCGGCGATTGTCACCAGGGCGGTGGTCGTGCCGCTGCCCGGCATTCCGGCAACGAGGAGGTTGCCCTGCGCAGGCGTCCATGCGCCCACCGCGTGGCGTTGTGCATGCGGCTCGTCGACGAGAGCGAACGGAACGCGCCGGGCCGCGTGCTCGGCGGCGCTGCGGCTGTGCGCCTCGGACACGACGTGCTGGCCGAGGCCTTCGAGCGTGAGCTCGGCCGGCAGCGGATCGAGCCACGGCCGCACGGGGGTCGTCAGCCCACCGAGCGCGTGTGCCGCGACGACGGCCCGAACGATGCGTTCGATGTCGCGGGTGCCCGTCTCGCTCGCCGGTTCAGGGATGGCCACGCCGACTGGCGCAACCGCGAGCCGACGGTCATTGGTCGAGCGTCGGGTCTCGCCGCTCACATACGCCGCTTGGAAGGTGCGCAGCTCGGCCGCGCCGAGGCGGATGATGGCTCGCCCGACGCAGCCGTGGGCGATCGTCGCGGCATCGTCCGAGCCGAGCACGTCGCGCGAGTCGGCGGTGTCGAGCACGCGCAACGCGATTCGCAGGTTGGTGTTCGTGCGGATGGCGTCCTTCACTGCCCCGGCGGGCCGCTGTGTCGCGAGCAACAGGTGCACGCCCAGGCTCCGGCCTCGTTGGGCGATGTCGACGAGTGCGTCGACGAACGCCGGGAGCTCCTGCGCGAGGGTCGCGAACTCGTCGACCACGATCATGAGGCGCGGCATCGGAGCGAGCATCGGCTCCTCGCGTCGGGCGAGGTGATGCGCCGAGATGTCGACGATGCCGGCGAGCCGCAACGCCCGCTCGCGGCGATGCACCTCGGCCTCAAGGCCGCGCACGGCGCGCAACGCACTCGCCGCGTCGAGATCGGTGACGACATCGACCACATGTGGAAGCGGTGCGAGCGCGTCGAACGCGCTCCCGCCCTTGTAGTCGACGAGGACGAACGCGAGGTTCTCTGCGTCGACCGTCGCGGCGAACGATGCGACGAGGCTCCGGAGCAGCTCGCTCTTGCCCGAGCCCGTGGTACCCGCGATGAGTCCGTGCGGTCCGTCGGCGACGAGGTCGAGCACAAGCGGACCCGACGCGTCGACGCCGATCGGCGCGGCGAAGGCACCGCCGTTCGCGGATGCCTGCCAACGAGCGGTGACTGCATCGCGATCCGCTGCGGGCCGGTGCGCCGGATCGAGTGTCAGCAACTCCACGAGCCCGGTCGACGCGGGAAGCGACCGCTCGCCGTTGGCGAGATCGGGGTCGCGTCGACAGGCCAGGGCGGCCGCCGTGTCCTCGGCGATGCCCGCTTCGAGATGGTGGGGACGTTTTACGACGATGATCTCTGCGGTGTCGTGCCGCGAGATGAGGGCATCGCCACCGTCTCGGATGCAGACGACCGTCGCACAGTGCTCGGGTAGTGCGTGGCGGTCGTGGGCGACGACCACCGCGCCGACGGACCGGAGGATCGATCGCGCGCCGACTTCGGCGCGACGTGCAGCCGGCGTCTCGAGCAACGTGCGCCACGCGTCGCGCCACGTTGCCGGTAGGCCGCCTGCGTCGAGCACCACGAACGGCCGGGTACCCGGGCCGCCGGCGCGCCAACGTTCGACCTGCTCGCCGATCGCGTGCTCGTCGGTCAGCACCGTGACGGCAGGGTCGCCGTGGGGGAGCCATCGCACCCAGCCCCAGGCCAAGGGGTCGGTCGTCCATACGGAGATCGTTAGATCCACGGGGCCGTGGTGGATCGCGGCCTGAACGACAAGCGCCCGTGCGAGACCGAGCGCGGCGCTGCGCTCGCCGACGATCCCGACCGGTGCGTCGCCACGGATCTCGACGGGAACGGCTCGAAGCACGCCGACACCGCGATCGGTCGCGAGATCGCCGATGCCCGCCGACAACCGGAGGAAGTCCTCGTGGCCGGGACGACGCTCCCAAAGTTGCGGATCGACGCGGCGCGCCCGGCTGAGGACATCGGCGAGATCGGGTTGACGGTCGCGCAGTTGCTGTTCGAGCGCGATCCGGTGCGCGGCCAACGCGGCGTCGTGAACTCGTTCGCGCCGGGCGCGCTCGACGCGGGTTCGCCGTGCGCCATGGGCATCGTGGGTGCGCAGCACGAGCCAACTGGCGAGAGCGCCGATCGGCGCGAGCAACGCGAAGATGACCATGTCGGGCCGTAGCGCAGCGGCGAGGCCGACACCGGCCAGCGACGGCACCATCATCGCCAACAGGTTTCGGAGGTTCGCGCTGCGTGGGGCGACCTCCGGACTTGCGGGTGGCGCGGGCGCCGACGGCAGATCAGCGAAGGCCGGACGGGGTGGCCGGCTGACCAGGCCCGTGGGCCGCGTGGCTTGCGCGGCCACTCGTTCGAGGCGTTCGAGCCGCAAGCTCGTCGCGCCGACGTGCATCTGTGCTCCGACCTCGAGATCGGCCGTCGGTGCCACGCGGCTCGGACCCACCCAGGTGCCTCCCTGGTTCGTCCGGTCGCGAACGCACACCGAGCCGTCGGCGCCGACGCGCACCTCCGCGTGGAGCGCACCGATCGCGGGGTCGGACAAGAGAATCGCCACCGACGGGTGGCGGCCGATCGCGTGGGTACCCACGGCGAGGAGGAACACGCGCCCCTTGTCAGGACCCGCGACCACCGCCATCGCAACTGCGGCGGGGCGGGCCGACGGGTCGATCGGTTCGAGCAAGGCACCTTCGACGGCGCCTGCGTTCGCGAGCGTGTCGGACGCCGCCACGACCCGCCCGCCGAGGGCGTAGTAGTCGGCGCGGGGGAGCCCGGTCGCCGAGGCCAGAGCCGCGACGGTGGTGTCGGGGGGTGCGGCGACTTCCCACGCTCGGGGTTGGGCAGGGCCGGTTGCTCGGATCCTCATACGAACTCCTTGCAATGCATTGAGAAAGCATGAAAGTATCTGAAACATATCCAAACAGCAAGTCGAAAGGTAGGACTTCATGGCAGGTCAACGCGGCATCGTGAGCGTCTCGGACGCAACGAGGGAATCGATTTCGGGTCTCCGCGTGCGGGTGTCGCCAGGGGTCATGGACTCGCTCGCGCAGATGATGACCCAGGGCACCCACATCGCCTTCGACACTGGCTGGCACGGTGGCGACAGCGAGCGCTGGCTCGCCGACTTCCAGGCGCGCTACGAGGCGATCCGCTCACGGGTGCAGGGCGATCTCGACGAGCTGTGCACCTTCGCTGAGGCATCGTTCAACCAGATCACCAACGCAGGCGGCGGTCTCCGCTGACCCTGACCTCCCGCAACTGGTAGTTCACGAGGGTCTCCCGCCGCGCTCTCGAACTACCAGTTGCGGAGGAAGGCGGCACCGGCTGGTGGTTCGCGGCGGACCCGCCAACGCGACGGACCACCAGCTGCCGTCACGGACGGGCCGATAGCGTCATTGGGGTGAATCCGCTCTCCTCCAACGCCGTACCGGTGCGCGTGGGCCTGCTCGGCTGCGGCAATGTCGGCGCCTCGTTCGTGCAGCTCATCGACGCTCGCCGTGCCGACATCGCGAAGCGCACCGGGCTCGACCTCGAGGTCACCCGCATCGCCGTGCGCTCGATCACGAAGGATCGTCCAGTCGCCATCGACCAGGCGTTGTTCACGACCGACGCCGCATCGGTCGTGCACGACCCCGATGTCGATCTCGTGGTCGAGGTCATCGGCGGCATCGAGCCGGCACGCGAGCTCATCCTTGACGCACTCAAGGCCGGCAAACCGGTCATCACCGGGAACAAGGAGCTCCTCGCCAACCACGGCACCGAGCTCTTCGCCGCAGCCGACACCGCAGGTGTCGATCTCCTCTTCGAAGCCGCCGTCGCAGGCGGCATCCCCCTGATGCGACCGCTACGCGAGTCGCTCCTCGGCGAGCCCATCAACCGGGTCATGGGCATCGTCAACGGCACGACCAACTACATCCTGACCCGCATGACCGAGGCCGGGGCGAGCTATGCCGATGCCCTCGCCGAGGCCCAGCAGCTCGGCTACGCCGAGCGCGACCCCACCGCCGACGTCGAGGGCTACGACGCCGGGGCGAAGATCGCCATCATTGCGATGATCGCGTTCGGTGCCCGCGTCGTCGCGGGCGACGTCTACCACGAGGGCATCTCCGGCATCACCGAGTCCGACATCGCCGTCGCGTCGCGCCTCGGGTATCGGATCAAACTGCTGGGCGTGGCCGAGCTCTTCGGCGACGAGGACCACCCCGAGGTCGCCGTGCGGGTGCACCCGGCGATGGTGCCGGTGCAGCATCCGCTCGCTGCAGTGCGCGACAGCTTCAACGCGGTGTTCATCGAAGGCAGCGCCGTCGGCGACCTCATGCTCTACGGACGAGGCGCCGGCGGTCTGCCTACAGCGAGCGCGGTACTCGGCGACGTCATCGACGCGGCCATGAACCTTCGCCAAGGCACGCACGCGGCCATCGGCCAGTTCGCGCGCATCCCCATCCGCAGCATCGACGAGCTGAGCTCTGCGTTCTATCTCAGCGTCGAGGTGGCCGACCGCCCCGGTGTGCTTGCGCGGGTAGCCGACGCGTTCGGCCGCCACGGCGTGTCGATCCGTTCGATGGAACAGGAAGGACTCGGTACCGAGGCGCGCCTGTTGTTCATCACCCACCTCGCAACGGAGCGCGATGTGCGGGCCACGTTGCGCGAACTGCGCGAGCTCGACGTGGTCGACCGCATCGGCAGCGTGCTTCGCGTCGTCGGGCAGGACTGACATGGCCACGGCCCCACAGAGCCATGTCCCGCTGCCGTACGTCAGCACGCGCGGCGACGCGCCCACGCTCGCGTTCACCGATGTCCTGCTCGCCGGTCTGGCCACCGACGGCGGACTTTACGTGCCCCAGTCGTGGCCGACGCTCGGCCCGGCGCCGGCCCATGGCAGCCACCGGGCATACACCGATGTCGCGGTCGAGGTCATGTGGCCGTATGTCGCGGGCACCATCGAGCGGGCCACGTTCGAGACCATCGTGGCCGAGGCATATTCGTCGTTCGAGACCAGCGACGTCACACCCCTCGTGCCCCTCGGTGACGGCCATTACCTGCTCGAGCTGTTCCACGGCCCGACCCTTGCGTTCAAGGACATCGCACTGCAGCTCGTCGGGCGGCTCTTCGAACACGAACTGACGCGACGCGGCGAGCGGGTGATGATCGTCGGCGCCACCTCCGGCGACACGGGTTCTGCCGCTATCGAGGCGTGCCGTGACCGTGACGTCATCGACATCGTGGTGCTTCATCCCGCCGGGCGCGTCAGCGAGGTCCAACGGCGCCAGATGACCACGGTCGCGTCGGCCAACGTGCACAACGTCGCGATCGATGGCACGTTCGACGACTGCCAGGACCTCGTCAAGGCCATGTTCAACGACAGGGCCTTCCGCGCCGAACAGCGGTTGTCCGCGGTCAACTCGATCAACTGGGCGCGTGTGCTGGGGCAGATCGTCTACTACGTAGTCGCGGCCGAGCGGCTCGGTGATCGCACGGCGCCCATCGCCTTCAGCGTGCCCACCGGAAACTTCGGCAACGTCTTCGCCGGGTACGCCGCCCAGCGCATGGGCCTCGATGTTCGGCAGTTCGTGGTCGGCTCGAACCGCAACGACATCCTCACCCAGTTCTTCACCACGGGCTCGATGACCATCGGCGAGGTCCACGCATCGCATTCGCCGAGCATGGACATCCAAGTGTCGTCCAACCTCGAGCGCCTGCTCTTCGAGTTGCTCGGTCGAGATGGCCATGCCGTCGCCCAGATGCTGTCGCGCTTTCGCGCCGAAGGGCACGTCACCATCGACAGCGATCGCCTGAAGATCCTTCGTCACGAGTGGTCGGGGGCCCGGGTCGACGACGACCAGACCCTCGCCGTCATCCGAGACGTCTGGCAGCGCACCGGCATGCTGCTCGATCCCCATACCGCCGTCGGTGTTGCAGCCACGGCAGCGTGTCGGCGCGACCCCGACATCCCGATCGTCACGCTCGCCACGGCGCACCCGGCCAAGTTCCCCGACGCGGTTGAGGGGGCGACCGGGGTCCGTCCCGCGCTGCCGCCGCACCTCGCAGATCTCTTCGATCGGCCCGAACGCTTCGTGCATCTTCCGAACGACCTCGCGGCGGTGCAGGCGTTCGTTCGCTCGGTGGCCCGCACGTGACTCCGCTCGTACCGCCGGCCCGGTAGTTGCCGTTCCCGCCGCCCGGTCGCTAGCATGAAGTGGTCGTCATTGGCGGGGGACGCTGTACACGGGCACCACGTGCGCCGCGAACAGCATGCCCACCAGATCCCACTGACGCGGTGGCTCGTGTCCATCGCAGCTCGGTGCCGATGCCGACTCCCCAACGCCTCCCGCGCTTGCGCGTGCGGTCGTGCGGATTCCCGAGCTGCGTGTACCTGAGCGTGCGCGCAAACCCCGACGAATGAGGTGCTGGTGAGCGTGGACGCGAACGAGTTGCAGCGCGCGACCCTCGAGCGCAAGAAGAGCGACGAGCTCAACGTGATCGCGACCGCTCTGGGCGTCAAGCCCGGCTCCCGCGTGAAGAAGGCCGACCTCGTCGACCTGATCTTGCAGGCCGCTGGCGTCACTGGGTCTCGCCGCGCGAACGTCGCGCCGGCCGAGACCGCAGTAGCGGAGGCAGCAGTAGCCGAGACCGTGCCGGCCGAGACCGCCGACGGCAACGGCCACCAGGTCGAAGCCTCATCCGCCGAGTCCTCTGCCTCCGGGCCCCCGGCACCTCGCCGTCGAGCGCCGCGCAGCGTCGGGTGGACCGGCGACGAAGGAGGCGGCGCTGACGAACCGGCGTCGCTGTTCGACTCGCCGAGCGCCGCGGCCGCGCGTCGCGAAGCTGCGGCCGCACGCCACCAGTCGGCCCCAGTGAACGATCCACCTGCCGCCGCCCCCACGGCAGTCGTCTTGTACCCCGACGCCAACGCGTTGCCCGCGACCACGCCGTCGGTCGATCCGGCTGACGTCGACGCCCAGGGCGACGACGCCGGCTCCAACGACGATGCAAGCCGCACCGACGAGAACGGCCGCTTCGACGGCGAACCGGGGGGACGTCGCCGGCGTCGTCGGGGACGTGACCGCGGTGACCGCACCGACCGCCCCGTCGGTGTCGACCGCCCCGTCGGTGTCGACCGCCCGGAGCGCAACGACCGCCCGGAGCGCAACGAGCGCAACGATCGCACCGATCGCCCGGAGCGCAACGATCGCCCGGAGCGCAACGATCACTCCGACCGGGTGCGCGACGAGTCCCGCGAGCGCTTCGAGGAATCGAGCATCGACCCGGTGTCCATCACGGGCTACCTCGACCTCCGCGACGAGGGTTACGGCTTCCTGCGCATCGACGGGTACCTGCCGTCGCGCGACGACGCGTACGTCTCGGTTCGTCAGGTCCGCCAGTTCGGGCTGCGCCGGGGCGACTTCCTCGCCGGCACCTCCCGGCCCGCGGGGCACAAGGAGAAGAACCCGGCACTGTTGCGCATCGACACCGTCAACGGCATCGATCCCGAGCTCGCCCGGAAACGTCCACGGTTCGAAGACCTGACGCCGCTGTTCCCCGACGAGAAGCTCACGATGGAGATGAGCGACGATCCCACCAACATGACGGCGCGCATCGTCGACCTCGTGTCACCGATCGGCAAGGGCCAGCGCGGCCTCATCGTGTCGCCGCCCAAAGCTGGCAAGACCACGATCATGAAGCAGATCGCTCGGTCGATCGAGGTCAACCACCCCGAAGTCCACCTCATCGTGCTCCTCGTCGACGAGCGGCCCGAAGAGGTCACCGACATGAAACGGTGGCTGCAGAAGGGCGAGGTCGCGGCGTCCACCTTCGATCGCCCGGCCGAGGAGCACATCCAGGTCGCCGAGCTCACGATCGAACGGGCGAAGCGCCTCGTCGAGACGGGCAAGGACGTGTGCATCATCCTCGACGGCATCACCCGCTTGGTCCGCGCCTACAACCTCGGCGCCCCGGCGAGTGGACGAATCATGTCGGGCGGCATCGACACCGGTGCGCTGTACCCCCCGAAGAAGTTCTTCGGCGCGGCCCGCAACGTCGAGGAAGGCGGCTCGCTCACCATCCTCGCGACCGCCCTCGTCGATACCGGCTCGCGCGTGGACGAAGTGATCTTCGAAGAGTTCAAGGGCACCGCGAACATGGAGTTGCGGCTCGACCACCGCCTCGCCGAGCGCCGCATCTTCCCGGCCATCGATGTCGAGCAGTCGAGCACCCGCCACGAGGAGCTCCTCTTCGATGGGCCTCAGCTCCAGCAGATCTACAAGCTGCGCCGTGCCCTCTCCGCGTTGGGTGGCGAAGGTGGCGACGGCGGCGCGGCCGCCAGGCTCGAGCTGCTCATTGATCGCCTGAAGACCTTCCGTCACAACGGCGAGTTCCTCGCCGAGGTGGCCAAGGGCTCAAACCTCGCCTGACGCATGCCCCCATCGAGTTGGCGAAACGGCCATCTCGGACCAGACTGGAACTTGTATGAAGCCGGACATTCACCCCAACTACCGACCCGTTGTCTTCCAGGACATGAGCTCGGGCACGTCGTTCATCACCCGTTCGACGATCCGTACCTCCGACACCGCGGTGTGGGAAGACGGCGAGACGTACCCCATGGCCAAGGTCGAGATCTCGAGCGCGAGCCACCCGTTCTTCACGGGCACCATGAAGATCGTCGACACCGCCGGTCGTGTCGAGCGCTTCGAACGCCGCTATGGCGCTCGCCGCAAGAAGGCCTGACCTCACGGTTCGCGGCTCGCTCGGGCCGCGGTAGATCATGAGCGTCGACGCCGACCGCCTGCGCCATCTCAACGAGATCAAGCTGCGTGCGCTGGTGCGCCGCCACCTTGACGCGCCCATCGAGCTCGTCTCGGTGGCCGCGGGCAGCAGCGCCGTGCTGCGCGCCGGTGACGAGCTGTGGCTGCACCCCGCGGGCGAACCCGAACGTGCGCTCGGCCGGGCCCTCGTGTTGCTGGCGCGCTACTCGCCCGCAGTGCTGCACCTCGTGCTCGACGACGAGTCGCCGCTCGATGCCCGGCGGGCGGCGGTGTTCAACCGACCGGTGAAGGTGTGGCGGGTCGACGGTGCCGTGCTGGTGCCGGTCGTCGCCGGGGTGGTCACCTCGCCGGCCGACCCCCCGGTGGGCGAGGCGACGAGGCTCCTCGTCGAGATGCTCGAAGCCGCCGACGTCGACGTTGTCGTCGAACACGGCCTGATCATCGGCGAGGTGCGAGGGCTCGAAGTTGCCCGCGTCCGTGTCGACGCCGACGGCCGGACCAACCTCGATATCGGCGTCGGACGGTTCGACCAGGAAGCCGCAGCCCTCATCCACGGCGACAAGCCCACGGCCGTGGCGCTGGCCGACGCGGCCTCGCTCGTGCGCTCGCTGCGCGCCCCCGACGCCGCGCCCCACCCCGTGAACCGGCTCGCCCGCGAGCGTTGGCTGCGGTCGCAAGTGCTCGCTGATCCGGCCCTGGTCGGGCTCGGCGAGCTCGGGGCGATCAGTCCGCCGGTCGCCCGGCGCAACGTGAAGGACCCGGCGCCTGCGGCGGCCATCGGCATCGGCCCGGGCGGCGAGATCGTCCTCGTCATCTGCACGGTCGGCATCGATCTCGACTGGGTGCCCATCGCGGCCGACCTCGTGCTGCGCGAGCGTCCCGAGCGCATCGTGACCGTTCTTCCGTCGCGTGACCTGCTGTCGGTGCAACACGAGCTGGCCTCGCTGCTCCCGGTGCCGGTCCACTTCGTCACCCTCGAGGGTGACTGGCCGGTCTGAGCCAGCGCTCGCCCCGCCCCTCACCCTGCGGCCTAGCCTTCTGCTCGTGCTCGATCGTGTTGAAACGCTGGAGAAGGAGTTCGGGGACGTTGAGGCGCGCCTCGCCGACCCCGCGGTCAGCGGGGATCCGAAGCGCTTGGCCGTGCTGGCGCGGCGCTACAAGGAGCTTGATGCCGTGGTCAGCTGCGGCCGGTTGCTCCGGGCGGCGCACAATGACCTCGCAGCCGCCCGCGAGCTCTACGCCGAATCCGACGCCGCTGACCGCGACACGCTCCGCGTCGACATCGCCGAGTACGAGGCCGCGATCGACGAGCGCGAGGAGGAACTCAAGGTCCTCATGCTCCCCCGCGACCCGCTCGACGAGAAGAACGTCATCGTCGAGCTCCGCGGCGCGGAAGGTGGCGAGGAGGCCAACCTCTTCGCCCGTGACCTGTTCGAGATGTACCGCGGCTACGCAGTCCGTATGGGCTGGAACTTCAGCGTGATGGAGGCGAGCGAGTCCGACCTCGGCGGGTTCACCAGCGTCACCTTCCTCGTGAAGGGTGACAACGTGTGGTCGCGACTCAAGCACGAAGGCGGTCCGCACCGGGTCCAGCGCGTGCCGGTCACCGAGTCGCAGGGTCGGGTGCACACCAGCTCGGCCACAGTGACGGTTCTGCCCGAGGCCGAAGAGATCGACGTCCACCTCGACGATCGCGACCTCCAGATCGACGTGTACCGGTCATCGGGTCCCGGCGGTCAGTCCGTGAACACGACCGACTCCGCGGTGCGGGTCACCCACAAGCCCACCGGCCTGGTTGTCGCGATGCAGGACGAGAAGAGCCAGCTCCAGAACAAGGAGAAGGCGCTCCGCGTGCTGCGGTCCCGTTTGTTGAAGCTCGAGCAGGACCGCTTGGCGTCGGCGCGGTCCACGGCTCGCCGCGATCAGGTGGGAGGCGGTGGCCGGTCCGAGAAGATTCGCACGTACAACTACAAAGAGAACCGGGTCACCGATCACCGCATTGGTCTCACGCTCTACCGGCTCGATCGGGTACTCACGGGCGAGCTCGACGAAGTCATCGATCCGCTCGTGGCCGAGGATCGTCGTCGCCAACTCGAAGAGGACGTGTGACCCGAACGCATGAGCACGATTTCGTTGCGCTCGCTCGTCGCCGAGGCCACCGACCGTTTGCGTGACGTGGCCGACGCACCCGAGGCGGAATCGCGGTGGCTCGTCGAACGGGCCACGGGGCTCGACGCGACGGAGTTGCGCTTCGCGCTCGACCGGCCCGTCACCGAACGCGAGATAGCGCACTTCGACCGCATGCTCGCCCGCCGGGTCGAGGGCGAACCGTTGCAGTACATCCTCGGGAGCTGGGCCTTCCGTCGGCTCGACTTGTACCTCGACCGGCGCGTGTTGATCCCGCGGCCCGAAACCGAGATCGTCACCGAGGTGGCCCTGGCCGAGCTCGATCGGGCGGTCGCCGTCCGGGCGGCCCGCGGCGACGCCGAGCCGTCGCGTGCGGTCGATCTCGGCACCGGTTCGGGTGCGATCGCACTCTCGATCGCGATCGAGCGCACCACTGCGCGGGTCTGGGCCACCGATGCGTCGGCCGCAGCACTCGACATCGCACGCGCCAATCTCGTGGGCATCGGTCGCCACGCGAGCCGGGTGCAGCTTGCCCACGGCGACTGGTTCGACGCGCTCGATGCCGAACTCGCAGGCACGTTCGATCTCGTGGTGTCGAACCCGCCGTACGTGGCCGAGGCCGACGAGTTACCCGATTCGGTGCGGGCCTGGGAACCGGTCGAGGCGCTCACCCCCGGGCCGACCGGCCTCGAGGCCTACGAGGTTCTCGTCCCGGGCGCGCTCACGTGGCTGCGGCCCGCCGGTTCGTTGGTGGTGGAGATCGGCGAGACCCAGGCCGCAGCGGTGCGGGCGATGGCCGAGCGCCACGGGTATGCCCACACGTCGGTGCACCAAGACCTCGTCGGTCGCGACCGTGCCGTGGTGATGCGCCGATGATCGTGCCCGTCGACGACGCATTCGGGCTCGCGCTGGACGCGCTGCGCCGCGGGGGAGTGGTCGTGCTCCCCACCGAGACGGTGTACGGCCTCGTGGCGCGGGCGGGCGACCGCGGCGCGATCGAGCGGCTTTTCGTGCTGAAGAACCGGCCCGACAGCAAGACCATCTCGGTGCTCGTCGGCGACCTCGAACAGGCGCGAGCGCTCACCCCTGACGACCTCGACGCGTGCGCGCCGTGGTGGCCGGGTCCACTCACGGCCGTGGTGCGACGCCGGGCCGACGCGGAGCTCTACCTCGGCGCCGATGCCACCACGATCGGATTGCGCTGCCCCGATCACCCTTTCGTGCGTCGACTCGCGCTCGACCTCGGCCCGCTCGCCGCGACGAGTGCCAACCGGACCGGTGAACCCACACCCGCTTCCGCGGCCGAGGTCGCGCTGGTGTTCCCCGATGTCGCACTGGTGGTCGACGACGGTCCGCGCGACGGGTTGCCGTCCACGGTGATCGATCTGACCACCTCGCCACCCACGGTCCTGCGGGCCGGCCCCATCCCGGGGTCGGTGTTCGGCGCGCGGTGATGCGGCGGTAGGTTGCGGAGCATGCACATCGCTATCGGTGCCGACCACGCCGGATACCTCCTGAAGAACGACCTCGCCGCCCATCTGCGCGAGAGCGGCCACGAGGTCACCGACCTCGGCACGCACGCTGCGGACCGCGTCGATTACCCGGACTTCGGCGCGGCAGTTGGTCGCGAAGTGGCGTCGGGTCGGGTCGAGCTCGGCGTGTGCGTCTGCGGCAGTGGCATCGGCATAGCGATCGCCGCGAACAAGATCTCCGGTGTGCGCGCAGCAACCGTGCACGATGTCACGTCGGCCCGCCTCGCCCGTGAGCACAACAACGCCAACGTGGTGTGCGTCGGCGAGCGGCTCATCGGGCCCGAAGTGGCCAAAGAGGCGATCGACGCCTTCGTCGGCGCGCAGTTCGCCGGTGGCCGCCACACGGCCCGCGTGGCCAAGATCGACGCCTTGCTCCCGCCCGGCTGACATCGCCACCTCTCGGAGGCCCAGCTAACGTAGGTGGCTCAACCTGCCCCATGAGGACCGAACAGTCATGCCCTGGCCCAGCGTTCGCGACGACGAAGTGTTCTCCCTCCTCGACAAAGAACTCGAGCGTCAGAACACCACGCTCCAGCTCATCGCTTCGGAGAACTTCACCTCCCCGGCGGTCCTCGAGGCCACCGGGTCGGTCCTGACCAACAAGTACTCCGAGGGCTACCCCGGGAAGCGGTACTACGGCGGCAACGTCATCGTCGACGAGGTCGAAGAGATCGCCCGCACGCGCGTGCGCGCCCTATTCGGCGCCGATCACGCCAACGTGCAGCCGCACAGCGGCGCCAACGCGAACGTCGCGGTGTACCTCGCGCTGCTCCAGCCCGGTGACACCGTGCTCGGCATGAGCCTCGACCATGGCGGTCACCTCACCCACGGCTCACCGGTCAACATCAGCGGCCGTACGTACAACTTCGTGGCCTACGGCGTCACCAAGTCCGACGAACGCATCGACTTCGACCAGATGCGCGAGGTCGCGCTCCGCGAACGCCCGAAGCTCATCGTGGCCGGTGCCACCGCATATCCCCGCATCATCGACCCCGCGCCGCTGCGGGCCATCGCCGACGAGGTCGGCGCCATGTTGATGTTCGACGCAGCGCACATCGCGGGGCTCATCGCAGGCGGCGCGCACCCGAACCCGGTGCCGTACGCCGACGTCGTCACGTTCACCACCCACAAGACCCTGCGAGGCCCACGCGGCGGCTGCATCCTTGCGCGGTCCGAGTACGCGAAAGCCATCGACTCGGCGATCTTCCCCGGGTTGCAGGGCGGCCCGCTCGAACACGCCATCGCGGCCAAGGCCGTGGCGTTCGCCGAAGCCGCGACGCCCGAGTTCAAGGAGTACGCCCACCGCATCGTCGCCAATGCGTCGGCGTTGGCCGAGGGTCTGGGTGAGGAAGGGTTCCGGCTCGTCTCCGGGGGCACGGACAACCACCTCATACTCGTCGACCTGCGTCCTTTCGACGCCGACTGCACCGGCAAGGTCGCCCAAGAGGTGCTCGACCGCGCCGGCATCACCTTGAACAGGAACACCATCCCCGACGACCCTCGCTCACCGTTCGTCACGAGCGGCGTACGCATCGGCACGCCGTCGGTGACCACCCAGGGCATGGGCCCGGCCGAGATGCGCCAGATCGCCTCGCTCATCGCGCGCACGTTGCGCGAGCGCGACGACGCCTCCGTCCTCGCGGGCGTTCTGGGCGAGGTCAACGAACTGTGCGCGGCATTCCCGCCTTACCCCGAGCACTGAGCACCGGTATCCGAGCTGATGAGCATGACTCGATGACCGACGAGGAGCGAGCACCGCAATGCCCTCGGTGACCGCATACCTCGTCGTGCTCGGCGTGGCCGCGGTCGTGACGTATGTGGCCACCTGGGCGATGCGGGCCATCGCGGCGACCATCGGGGCGATCGTCCCGCCAGGTGACCGCCGGGTCCATGCTCGGCCAACCGCGACGGCGGGCGGCGCGGCCATGTTCCTGGGCTTCGTCGCGGCCATCGGCGCGGCGTGGGCAATGAGCGACTTTTCTTTGATGTTCGAGTCGCAATCCGAGGCGTGGGGCATCGTGATCGCCTGTGCGATCATCTTCGCGGTCGGCATGATCGACGACCTTCGTGAGATGTCCGCCCCGGCGAAGATGGCGGGCATGGTGCTCGCAGGCTCCACCCTCACGTTCGCCGGCGTGGCGCTCGTGGTGTTCCGGGTCCCGTTCTTCGGGATCTCGTTCCTGTCCGGTGACCTCTCGGTGCTCGTCACCGTGATCTGGGTCGTGGGCATGATGAACGCGATCAACCTGATCGACGGGCTCGACGGACTGGCGGCCGGCATCGTCGGCATCGCGGCGATCACGTTCTTTCTCTATGCCATGCGCCTCGGCAACGAGAACGTCGTGCTGCCCGGCAACATGGGCGCACTGATCGCCGTGATCGTCGCGGGTCTATGCCTTGGGTTCTTGCCCCACAACTTCCATCCGGCTCGGATCTTCATGGGTGACACGGGTGCGTTGTTGCTCGGTCTCCTCATGGCGATCTCCACCATCCTCGTCGGTGGCCGCACCTCGCAGTCGTTCAGCGGCCAGGCCTACTTTTTCTTCGCGCCGATTTTCATCCCTCTCGTGATCCTCGGCGTTCCCATCCTCGACACGGCCCTCGCGATCGTCCGCCGAGCCAGCAAGCGGCGCGGCATCGCCGAGGCCGACAAGGATCACCTCCACCATCGTCTGTTGCGGCTCGGGCATACCCAACAGCGCAGCGTCTCGATCCTGTGGGCGTGGACAGCGTTGCTCTCCGGCCTGGTGCTGTACCCCACCTACAACCATGGCCGGGGCAACGCCCTCATCCCGATCGGCATACTCGCCCTTGGGCTCATGCTGTTCACGGTGCTTCACCCGTTGCGTCGCAAGTCCACGCAGCCGGGCGCCCGCGCCGTTGACCCGTTCCAGGAGATGTTGCCGTTCGTCGGTCCGCCGCTCGAGGTCGGCCCGCTCGATCTCGACACCGCGGTGGTCGAACCGCCCGCGTCCGAGGCTGCGCCACACGCTCGTTTTGCCCCCGTTCAGTGGTTGGAGTTGCCAGGCCCAGCTGGCGACACGTAGATTGCGCGTGCATTCACAAGCGCCGCGCGTTCTTCGTGCGCGGCCCACAACCCCCGGGCGCACAACGACGTGAACCTAAATCAGAAGCGCGAATTCAGCGATGGCCTGTTCAACCAGAGCCATGGCAGCTTCGAGTTGGTTCTGGCGCCCGTGATCCTGGCGCTCGTCGGCTTGGGCCTCGACCGCTGGTTGGGCACCAGTCCGGTCTTCACGATCGTCTTGGCCGTTGCCGGCATGGTCGGCAGTTGGGCCAAGCAGTACTACACCTACCGTTCGGCCATCGACCAGCAGTGCGCCCGCCGCGCCGGCGCAGGCCTGCCATGACCGACGCGATGACCAGCATCTCGAACGACCCGATGCTCGCCCGCTACGACGGCCCGTCGCCTGCGCTCGAGATCGCCCGCGACCTCCTCACGCGTGGCTTGTACCTCATCCCCGTGGCGATCATCGTCGGGGCCATCGTCGGCGGCGCCGCCGGCGTCGCCTCGGTGCTCTACGCACTCGGCCTTTCGCTGAGCAACTTCGTCCTCGCCGCAGCCCTCATCGGCTGGGGAGCCCGCATCTCGGCCGTTGCTATGGGCGCAGCGGCTATGTTCGGATTCCTCATCCGTCTCATGCTCGTATTCGCCGCCTTCTTCGTTTTCCGCAACGCCGACTGGATGCAACCGGTCGCGTTCGGCATCACCATCATCGTCACCCATCTCGGACTGCTGTTCTGGGAGATGCGTCATGTGTCCGCGTCCCTGGCGTACCCCGGCCTCAAGCCGCGGGCGCGTCGCTAGCCAAGGAGCGAGTGAAAAGTGATCTTCGGAGCACTCGAATTTCCGCCGATCGACGACATCGTCAAGTGGCCCGACTGGTTCCTCAAGGACTCCGCGTTCGGGTTCAACAAGGTCGCGCTCATCTACGTGCTCGCGTTGGTGATCCCGGCGGTCTTCTTCGCGCTGGCCGGTCGCCAGAAGGGCTATGTCCCGCGGGGCGTGCGCAACGCCGCTGAGGTGGTCATCGGTTTCGTCGAGAAGCAGATCATGCTGCCCACCATGGGCAGCGAGGGTGCGCCGTTCCTGCCCCTGCTCGTCACGCTGTTCAGCTTCATCTTCGTGGCCAACATCTTCGAGGTCATCCCGGCTTTCCAGATGCCGGGCAACGCCCGCATGGCCGCCCCCCTCGTCTTGGCGCTCACCGTGTGGGTGGTGTTCATCGTCGTCGGGGTCAAGCACAATGGCATGAAGTACTTCGCCCACATCGCGTGGCCTCCAGGTGTACCGATTGCGCTCAAGCCCCTCGTCGGCATCATCGAGGTGCTGTCCACGTTCTTCATCCGGCCGTTCAGCCATGCAGTCCGGCTCTTCGCCAACATGCTCGCTGGCCACATCCTGCTGGTCACCTTCAGCGTGTTGTGCATCTCGCTGTGGACCGCGGGCCCGCTGTTCGTCGTTAACATCCCGACGTTCTTCATGCTCGTCGGACTCACCGGCTTCGAAATCGGTGTCGCCTTCCTGCAGGCGTTCGTCTTCGCCATCCTCACCGGCGTCTACATCGGCGGTTCGATGCAGGGCCACGGCGACGAGGACCCGATGCACCACGACCACGCGCCGGCTGCGGCGCACTGAGCTCTTCCGTCTGCGGACGCAAGAAAAACCCAAGGAGCACCTAGGAAAATGAGCACCCTCGCAACGTTTCTCGCGCAGGCCACCGAGGCCACCGCGCCGACGGCCGCCGAAGCAAAGAACACCGCCGCGGCCAGCAGCGCCGGCTTTGCCTATGGCCTCGCGGCCATCGGACCCGGCATCGGCATCGGTTACCTCGTCGGCCAGGCCGTGCAGGCCATGGCCCGCCAGCCCGAAGCAGCTGGCCAGGTCCAGACCACGATGTTCCTCGGCATCGCCTTTACCGAGGCGCTCGCCCTTATCGGCTTCGTCGTCTTCATTCTTCTCAAGTTCGCCTGATCATCGTCCGTGTGCGTCACTGACCAGGTGCTGACCGACCGAACCCGAAAGGCTCGAACGTGCTGACCATCGCGCTGCTCCGATTCGCCGAAGCCGGCGAAGCAGCCGCGGGCGAAGTGAAAGAACCGTCCAACCCCGTCATCCCTGACGTGAGCGAGGTTGTCTGGGCGGCGATCTGCTTCTTCTTGCTGCTACTGCTCGTCTACACCGTGTTCATGCCGTCGCTTCGGCGGCTGATCGCCGAACGCGACGCCAAGATCCGCGGCGACCGCGACTCGGCCGACCGTACGCGTGACGAGCTCGGCGTGGCCCGACGCGACTACGACGCGGCACTCGCCGACGCACGCCTCGAGGCCAACCGCCTCATGGAGGGTGCACGGGCCGAGGTCGAGGCGCATCGCCTGCAGCTGCAGGCTGCCGCAGATCGGGACATGGCGGTCCTCCGTCAGGCGACGCAGCAGGAGATCACTTCGGCTCGCGCCGCGGCGCTCGGCCGGGTGCGGGGCGACGTCGTCGACCTCGCGGTCGGCGCCGCGTCTGCGGTCATGCAACGTCCCATCGATCGGTCGGGTGCCGTCGCCATCGTCGACCGCGCCCTGAGCAACTGAGGAGGCTGCGATGAACGGACTCTCCCTGCGCATCCTGGCCTCTGAAGCTGCCCACAACAGCTTCTACGGCAACAAAGACGAGCTGATCTGGGGCATTGCGTCCTTCCTGATCATCTTCGCCGTGTTCATCTGGAAGGGCGTACCTGTCGTCAAGAAGGCGGCGGCGGCGCGCAGCCAGCGCATCTCCGACGAGATCGCCAACGCCGAGGCCGACAAGGCCGACGCCGAGGCCGAACTGAAGACTCTTACGTCGAGTCTCGGCAACGCCGCAGCCGACGCCGAGGCGGTCGTCGCCGAGGCGGTCGCCCGCGTCGAGACGGTCAAGGTCGACCTGCTCGCCCGCGTCGAAGCCGATGTCGAAGCGTCCAAGCAGCGGGCTCGTATCGAGATCGAGGCATCGAAGCAACAGGCCTTCGCTGACCTGCAGGCCGAGGTCGCCGCCATGACCGTCACGGCCACCAACGCCGTGGTGATCGAGAACCTCACCGATGCGGTCAAGTCCGACCTCATCGAGCAGTTCATCACCCAACTGGGGGCAACCCGATGAGCAGCGATCTCATTCAGAGCTACGCCGGAGCGTTCCACGCCGTGGCCGCGGCCGAAGGCATGCTGGTTGTCGTCGAGGAGGAACTGTTCCGCTTCGGTCAGGCCCTCGAGGCCAACGATGCGCTCCTCTCGGTCCTGTCCGACCCGTCGGTTCCGGTGGCGCGACGCCAGCAGGTCGTCGAGGACCTGCTCGGTGGCCAGGCATCGCCGGCCACGCTCGGTCTCGTGTCCCTCGCCGTGGGCGCCGGACACGGTGCCGAACTGCCCGAAATCGTGCGAGCGCTCGTCGAACGTTCGGCCGCCTCGCGCAACCATGCCGTGGCCGAGGTGCGCAGCGCCGTTGCCCTCACGGCCGATCAGACCACACGCCTGGCGGCGGCCATCACGGCCGCCACGGGTAAGGCTGTCGAGATCAAGGTGGTGATCGACCCCTCGGTGCTCGGGGGACTCGTCACCCAGATCGGCGACACCGTCATCGACGGCAGCGTCCGTCACCGCCTCAACCAAGTGCGCGAAGCGATCGCGTGAGCTCGGAGACCTTTCATGGCTGACCTGACGATCAACACCGCCGACATCACGGCGGCGCTCAAGAAGAACCTCGAGGGGTTCGCCATCTCGCTCGAGCAGACCCAGGTGGGTCGCGTGACCGAGGTAGGCGACGGCATCGCTCGCGTCAGCGGTCTGCCCGACGCGGCGGTCAACGAGATGCTGCAGTTCGAAGACGGCACCTATGGCCTTGCGCTGAACCTCGAAGAGGGCTCCATCGGCGCCGTGGTCCTCGGCACCGTCGACCACATCGAAGAGGGCCAGGTTGTCCGGGCCACCGGCGACATCTTGTCGGTGCCGGCCGGTGACGGCCTGCTCGGCCGAGTCGTCAACGCGCTCGGTGAACCCATCGACGCTCGTGGCCCGCTCACGAACGTGACAATTCGCCGCATGGAGATCCAGGCGCCCGGCATCATGGGTCGCAAGCCCGTGCACGAGCCGATGCAGACCGGCATCAAGGCCATCGACTCGCTGATCCCGATCGGCCGCGGCCAGCGCGAGCTCATCATCGGCGACCGCAAGACCGGCAAGACCACCATCGCCATCGACACGATCATCAACCAGCGTGGCCTCGGCGTGAAGTGCATCTACGTCGCGATCGGCCAGAAGGCCTCCACGGTGGCCAACACGGTCGAGACGCTGCGCGAGTTCGGCGCCCTCGAGTACACGGTCGTCGTGGTGGCCCCGGCCTCCGACCCGGCCCCGTTCAAGTACCTCGCCCCCTACGCAGGCTGCGCAATGGGCCAGCACTGGATGGAGAACGGCGAGCACGCCCTTGTGGTCTACGACGACTTGTCGAAGCAGGCCGAGGCGTACCGTCAGATGTCGCTGCTGCTGCGCCGCCCGCCGGGCCGCGAGGCGTACCCCGGCGACGTGTTCTACCTCCACAGCCGCTTGCTCGAGCGTGCGGCCAAGCTCTCCGACGAAAACGGCGCCGGTTCGCTCACGGCTCTTCCGGTCATCGAGACGAAGGCTGGCGACGTCTCGGCGTACATCCCGACCAACGTGATCTCGATCACCGACGGCCAGATTTACCTCCAGGACGATCTCTTCAAGTCGGGTATCCGCCCGGCCGTCGACGTGGGCATCTCGGTGTCCCGCGTGGGTTCTGCCGCGCAGATCAAGGCGATGAAGACCGCCGTGGGCACGCTGAAGTCCGACCTCCAGCAGTTCCGTGAGCTCCAGGCGTTCGCGGCTTTCGGCTCCGAGCTCGACGCCGTGTCGCAGGCCCAGCTCGATCGTGGCGTACGCCTTACGGAGTTGCTCAAGCAGGGCCTGAACTCGCCGTTGCCCGTGCAGGAACAGGTCGTGGTCATTTACGCCGGAACCCGCGGTTACCTCGACTCGGTCCCGGTGTCGGACGTGCGGCGCTTCGAGGCGGGCCTGCTCGAGTGGTTCCGCACTCGCTACAACGACATTCTCCTCGCCATCAAGTCCTCCGGCACCATCGGTGACACCGAGGCATTCGAGGCGGCCCTGCAGGGTTTCGCGACGTCGTTCGTCACCACGGCAGACGGCGGAGGCGCCGAGCCCGAAGCCACGCCGCAGGGCGCGGCCAACGCCCATCTGGTCGACGGCGACACCACGTTGCCCGAGACAGAGATCAAGCGAGAGGACCGCTGATCCCCGATGGCAGGTGGCCAGGAACGCGTGCTGCGACGCCGCATCAAGAGCGTCCAGTCAACGAAGAAGATCACGCGCGCCATGGAGCTCATCGCGGCCACGCGTGTCGTCAAGGCACAGCAGCGTGCCGCGGCGGCAAAGCCCTATAGCCGTCAGATCACCCAGGTCATCGAGAACCTTGCGGCCGGCGGTACCGAGGTGCATCACCCGCTGCTGCGCGAGGCCACCGACGTACGCCGCGTCGGTTTCATCGCCATCACCTCCGACCGTGGACTGGCCGGTGCGTACAACTCGTCGGTCATCCGGGCCACCGAGCGCGAGGTCATGGCCCACGAGCTTGAGGGTCATGACTACTCGCTCGTGCTCATCGGCAAAAAGGCCGAGGGGTACTTCCGGTTCCGCAACTACCGGGTCGATGCGTCGTTCGTCGGTATCAGCGACACGCCCAAGTACGAAGACGCACGCGCTGTCGCGGCCAAGATCACCGAACTGTTCGTGAGCGGTCACGTCGACATCGTCAAGCTGATCTACACCGAGTTCTTCAGCGTCGGCGTCCAGAAGGTAACCGTGCGTCGCTTTCTCCCGCTCGAGTCGGTCGCGGTCGTCGGAGCCGAAGGCCAAGGCGACAAGCACGCAGCAGCTGCGGCCGAGTTCGAGCCGTCGCCCGAAGCGGTACTCGAAGCGCTGTTGCCCCGCTACGTCGAGGCCCGGTTGTTCGGCGCGCTCCTCGAGTCGGCGGCGTCCGAGCACGCCAGCCGGCAGCGAGCCATGAAGTCGGCCACCGACAACGCCGAAGAACTCCGTATCAAGCTGTCCCGTCAGATGAACCGAGCCCGCCAGGAGTCCATCACCACCGAGATCATGGAGATCGTCGGTGGGGCCGAAGCGATGCGCTCCGGCGACGAATCCGGAATTCCCGGCGCCGTGTACATCGATGCGATGCTCGACCCTGTGACCTGGCCCGCGCAATCCGGCCTTGCCGCCGCAAGCCGTTTCGACGAACTGCAATCTCTCCAAGACGAACTCGCCGGTGGCCGTGACGCCGCTGCCGACAACTGATCTCCGCACCGAGGAGCACGCTATGACCGTCACCGAATCGCACCGCAAAGAAGGCCGCATCGTCGGCATCCTCGGCCCGGTGGTCGACGTCCAGTTCCCGCCCGACTCGCTGCCCGAGATCAATCAGGCCCTCGAGTTCGAGATCAACGTCGGCGGCGCGAACATCGTCGTCATGGCCGAGGTGGCCCAGCAGATCGGCGACGGCCGTGTCCGGGCCATCGCGCTCAAGCCCACCGACGGGCTCACCCGGGGCGCGAAGGTTCGCAACCTCGGCCACGGGATCCAGGTGCCGGTGGGTGACGCGGTGCTCGGCCACGTATTCAACGCCATCGGTCAGCCCCTCGACGTGGCCGAGATCCACGCCGACACCTACTGGGACATCCACCGTCCCGCTCCGGCTTTCGCCGACCTGGCCCCCAAGAAGGTCATGTTCGAGACCGGCATCAAGGTCATCGACCTTCTCACCCCGTACGTGCAGGGCGGCAAGATCGGCCTGTTCGGTGGCGCCGGCGTAGGCAAGACCGTGCTCATCACCGAGATGATCCGTCGTGTGGCCCAGAACCACGGCGGCGTGTCGGTGTTCGCGGGCGTCGGCGAGCGCACCCGTGAGGGCACCGACCTCTTCCAGGAGATGGGTGAGTCGGGTGTGCTCGAAAAGGCCGCCCTCGTGTTCGGACAGATGGACGAGCCGCCAGGCGTGCGCCTCCGCGTCGCGCTGTCGGCCCTCACCATGGCCGAGTACTTCCGCGATGTGCAGGGCCAGGACGTGCTGCTGTTCGTCGACAACATCTTCCGCTTCGTGCAGGCCGGCTCCGAAGTGTCGACCCTCCTCGGCCGCATGCCTTCGGCCGTGGGTTACCAGCCCACCCTCGCCGACGAGATGGGCCAGCTCCAAGAGCGCATCACCTCCGTCCGTGGCCGTTCGATCACCTCGTTGCAGGCCGTGTACGTGCCCGCAGACGACTACACCGACCCGGCGCCGTTCACCTCGTTCACCCACTTCGACGGCACCACCGAGCTCTCCCGCGACATCGCGGCGCTCGGCATCTACCCGGCCGTCGATCCGCTTGCCTCTACCTCCACGATCCTGCAGCCCGAGGTCGTCGGCGCCCGCCACTACGCCGTGGCCCGCCGCGTCCAGGAGATCCTGCAGCGCTACAAGGAGCTGCAGGACATCATCGCCATCCTCGGCCTCGACGAGCTTTCCGAAGAAGATCGCATCACGGTCTCGCGAGCCCGCAAGGTGCAGCGTTTCTTGTCCCAGCCCATGTACGTGGCCGAGGTCTTCACGGGTCTGCCCGGCGTGACCACGCCGGTGAGCGAAACCGTCGACTCGTTCGAGGCGCTGTGCGGCGGCGATCTCGACCATCTGCCCGAGCAGGCGTTCCTCAACGTCGGCGGGGCTGAGGACGCGGAGCGCAAGGCCCGCGAGCTTCAGGGCTCCTGACCATGGCGCTGCAGGTCGAGCTCGTCTCTCCCGAGGACATCATCTACACGGGCGAGGCCACGATGGTCGTGGCCCGCACGCCCGAAGGCGACATCGCGTTCCAGTCGGGGCACGTGCCGTTCATCGGCACGCTGCTCGGACGCGGTCCGGTGAAGATCTTCCTCGTCGAGGGCGGCGTGATGCAGGTCGCGGTGCACAGCGGGTTCGTGCAGGTGGCCAACGATGTCGTGTCGATCCTGTCCGACGTGGCCGAGCTGCCCGAGACTGTCGATGTGCCTCGCGCCGAGGCCGCCCGCGATCGGGCTCGTGCGGCCTTGGCGACCAACGTCGGCGACGAGGACGCGCAGGCCGCGCTCAATCGCGCCGAGTTGCGGCTCGCGGTGGCCGCCGCCGGCAGCCCCGCCCGAGCGCGCTGACACACGAGACGCGGAGCACCCGAACGCTCAGCCCCACGGGGCGCTCAGCCCCACGGGGCGAGCTCGGGCCAATCCGGTCGTGCGTGGCGACCGAGGAGCCAAGCCAGGAGTTCGTGTTTGGGCGCGCGCACGGTGACCCGGGGCGCGGCCACGGGTTCCACCACCCACGCGCCAATGACTCCCTCGGCCTCGATCCGGAGCGCGACGCCTTCCGGTAGGCGAGCTGCGAGGCCGTGGATCGTCCGATCGAGTTCGTGGTCGACGTAGGCACCGGACCACTCGGCCCACCCAAAGGCCAGGCCGAGATCGGCGTGATGAACCTCGGTCTCCCGCCACCGGCGGAACACGAGCTCACCGAGCGGCTGCTCGCCGGCGTTGCCGGTGCGCCCCGTGCCGTGCGCCCAGGCGGCGACCGACGTCGCGTCCCACGTGGCCTCGAGTCGCTCGATCGAGGCGCGGAGGTCGCCCAGTAGCTCCTCGGGGTCGCGGGCTGCGCCAGCCGCGATGTCCGCAGAACGCTGGGCCGGGCCACCGGGGTACTGGTCAGCGATGCCGCCTCCTTGCGCCGCGAGGAGCATGCCGGTGTGGCTGTCCGCGTTACGGGCCAGGTGGGTGAGCACATGCCCGACCGTCCAACCGGTGAGCAGGCTCGGTCGGCGGATCTCGTCGGCGGTGAGCCGTGGGATCTGATCGACCAGCACGGCGTGCGCTGCGGTCGCGCCGTGGATCACGAGCTGGGGTCGCACGACGCAAGTCTCGCGCCAACCCGGCGTTCAGTTCACGACGAGCCCGGCGATGCCTTCTTCAGGTGGCGGGTAGCGCAGCCCCAACCCCCGGAGCGCCTCGTTCAGCACGGTGGTCACGAGGAGGTTGCGGTACCAGTTGCGGTTCGCCGGTATGACGTACCACGGCGAGGCAGCGGTGCTGGTCTTCGTGACCATGTCCTCGAACGCGGCCTGGTACGCGTCCCAGTGCTTGCGCTCTTCGAGGTCGGCTTTGGCGAACTTCCAGTTCTTCGACGGGTCGTCGATGCGCTCCTGCTGGCGGACGCGCTGCTCCTCTTTCGAGATGTGGAGCAGGAACTTGCGCACCGTGGTGCCTTCGTCGATCAGCATCTGCTCGAACGCCTTGATGTGCCCGTACCGCTTCGACCACTGCGCCTTCGGGACGAGGCCGTGCACTCGCACCACGAGCACATCCTCGTAGTGCGAGCGGTTGAAGATGCTCAAAATGCCCGAACGCGGCACGTGTTGATGCACCCGCCACAGGTAGTCGTGCGCCACCTCGACATCGGTAGGCCGCTTGAAGGACGTGACCTCTACTCCTTGCGGATTGACCCGTTCGAACACCGAACGGATCGTTCCGTCCTTGCCTCCGGCGTCGATTGCCTGCAATACGACCAACAACTTGTGGCGGCCGTCGGCGTACAACAACTCCTGGAGCCGTGCCAGTTCGAAGCGTTCCTTCTCGAGTTGAGCCTGACCGTCGACTTTGTCGAGCCCACCGTCATCGGCGGGATCCCATGCGGCGAGGCCGACTTTCGAGCCGGGTTTGACCCGGTAGCGATCGGTGTCCATACACCATGGTTATCGGAACGCGCCCGTGGGGGAAAGAGCGACGACCGCTGGAACCCGACGCGCACACCTGGAGAACTTCGGTGAGCACCATCAGCTCGGCCTGTCCGGTGCGTCGGCCCGACGCCCGGGTTCTCCGCAACTACCTCGAGCGAATACGCCAAGAACCCTTGTGTGGTTATGCTATATTTCGTACTCTTTCTTTGTGCGTCGAACTTCTGCAGTGCTGCCCGTCGTCGCCCTACTCGTGGTGGCGTGGTCCGGGGTCGTGTCCGCAGCCGAGGGGCCCGGGGGCGACGGATCGTTTGGGTACGGTGACCGCCACGTGTGGGCGGGTTACCAGGAG
>CAEZYR010000012.1_pt1 | contig 35027 bp, 29 predicted proteins | sample 7265551 | NCBI WGS metagenome assembly CAEZYR01 (sample SAMEA6813938, study PRJEB35770) | uncultured Acidimicrobiales bacterium | biome: Freshwater; feature: Freshwater reservoir; material: water | place: Czech Republic | collected 2017-04-14 | depth 30m m
AAGCGCTCGCCGACGACGTGCACCTCGCTCGTCGGTGTGAGGTCTGACGGGTCAGGGCCGTGAGGCGACGCGAAGTCGCCGACCGCGTGAAACACTCGATCGTTGTCGCTGATGACGGCACGCCCCGTGAGCGGCGGTCCGTAGCGCTTCGGCGAAGACTGCGGGCCATCGACCCATAGCACGAAGTCACCGCGCGGCCCATCCCACAACCACGTGACCGCGGTGCAGATGTCGAGCTGCCACGCAGTGAACAACCGCGAACGGTTCATCAGGTGCAACAGCGCGACAGGATGCCGATCACGCGTGACGCCCCGGAACTCGGGAACATCGATGTGGCCGAAGTCGGTGCCGACCGCCGGTAGCTGCACGTTCGCGTAGAGCGTGTGCGGACGCACGATCTCGCCACCGAAGACAGCCCGGGCCGCGTCGGCGAACGGCTCGTAGCCGAGCAGCGCATCCACACCCTCGACGAGCGCGTGGCCGCCCAACGCCCAGTCCTGGCGGTACCACGGCACACCGACCGTGGAGCTCACGCCGCCGGGCATCTGCGATGCGGCGCCTGCGGTGGTCAGGTATCGGCCCTGGTTCCAGTACGGGCCATTCGTCGCGAACAGCTGCTCGAGTGGCACGTGCCGGAGCACGCGCTCGAGCAGGACGACCGAGGACTCGGATGTAGCGGCGATCTGGGTCACGAACCCTCCCCCGAGGTTTCCGCGATGGCCACCACGATCGGCAACCTCAGGACACCCCACCCCGCACGGTACCTGCGGGATCCCCGACGAACGACGCGAGCGTGCGACGAGATGACCGTCTCGAGGCCGGGCGTGGCGTTCGTGAGGACATGAACAGCAGATCAAACCTACGGCTTCGTCAGGTACCGCTCCATCGAGGGGTCCGCTTCTCGACGAAGGCCCGAGAACCTTCGAGCGCGTCCGACGTGCCGAGGATGCCGGGCAATGCCTCCATGACATGTGACCACGCGGCCGAGACCGGCGACTCGAGCGCGTCGTACATCAGCCGCTTGGTCACACGGACCGCGAGCGGCGCGTTCGCGGCGATGCGCTCGGCGAGGGCAAGTGCTTCGGACAGCACCGCGACGCCTGGAACGACCCGGTTCACAAGGCCGAGCTCGTAGGCCCGAGCTGCGGTGATGAGGTCGCCGGTGAGCCCCATCTCGAGTGCAACCGCCGCGGGTACGCGGGTGGGCAACAGCGTGCCGCCCGCCCCTGCGAACAGGCCACGCTTCACTTCGGGTATGCCGAGCATCGCGTGATCGGCCGCCACCGAGACATCGCAGGCGAGCATCAGCTCGAAACCGCCGCCGACCGCCGAGCCGTTGAGCGCGGCGACGACCGGCTTCGTCAGGCCGGTCCGGAAGAACTCCTCGTACCGCTCGGCCGCGACGCCCGCGAGCCGTTGCCGCCCGTCCGCGAACGACGCAAGATCCATGCCCGCGCAGAACGCCCGATCTCCGGCGCCGGTGATCACCAGCACCGCCACCTCGTCGTCGTGTTCGATCTCGAGGAACGTCTCGCCGATGGCGCAGATCGTCGCCGGATCGAGTGCATTTCGCTTCTCGGGTCGGTCAATGACGAGAACTTCGACCGCGCCGCGTCGACTTCGCAGAATGCCCATCTCCCCATCCTCCCGCAGTCCCGGCGCCAAAACGAGAACTGGCAAGATCCAGGCCTTGTCGAACACCGCGTAGTCGGAGACGGTGACCGCGATGCCGTCCAACGCGGTCTTGCGCTCGGCATCGGACTTGGCCGCAACCGCTTGATCGAACAACTTGTCGACCTCGGGGTTGTTGTAACCGATCCAGTTGCCCGCGCTTTTCGAATGCAGGTTCTGGTTGAGGCTGATGAACGGGTCATCCTCGTAGACGTTGAAGCCCCAGCACGACAGGTCGTAGTCCTTCTTGACTTCCGCGACGAGGGCTTTGGCCTTGGCGAGGTCGAAGTAGGCCGCGTTCTTCTTGAGCGTGAGCACGCCACCTTGCTTCGGTGTGCGCGTGGCGGTTGCGGCCTTTGCCGAACCACGTCGCGCTCGTGCCACACCGAACAACCTCACCGGACGCCGACGCGCGTGCTCGACGTGCACGGCGACGACCGCGGCCCGTACGGTCTACGAAGACCTCGCGTGATCCGACGACGCGCGACGACCTGGAACGAGGATCGACCATGACCGACGCCGCCGCCGGCGCACACATCGTGCACGAACTCGACGAAGGGGTGTTGCGCATAACGATGAACCGCCCCGACGTGAAGAACGCCCTCGGCAGCACCGACCGCTTGCACATCGTCGAGCTGCTCGAGCGAGCGTCCGAGGACCTGCATGTGCGCGCCGTCGTGCTAACCGGCTCAGGCGGTTCGTTCTGTTCGGGCGCCGACCTCCGCTCGCCTCGCGAACCACTCCCCCGCCCCGACGGTGCACCAGCTACCGCGCAGGGCGACGTCGGTCGTGGCATACGGCTCTACGCCCAACGGCTGATCGTCGCGATCATGGACTGCGAGAAGCCGGTCATCGCCGCTGTCGACGGCATCGCCGCCGGCATGGGAGCCCACATCGCGTTCGCGTGTGATCTCGTCATCGCATCGGACCGGGCTCGGTTCATCGAGGTGTTCATCCGCCGCGCCCTCGTGCCGGACGCGGGTGGGGCCTACCTACTCACACGCATGATCGGCCCGCACAAGGCGAAGCAGCTCATGTTCTTCGGTGATGACGTGTCGGCCGCCGAGGCCGAGAAGCTCGGCCTCGTGAACACGGTCGTGCCCGCCGATGAGCTCCTCGCCACGGCCGGGCAGTGGGCGACGCGGCTGGCCGGTGGTCCGACCCGCACGCTCGCGTTGACGAAGGCGCTCGTGAACCGGTCGCTCGACGTCGACCGGGCCACCGCCTTCGAAGCCGAGGCCAATGCGCAGGACATGAACATGATGACCCACGACGGCCGCGAGGGCGTCACGAGCTTCGTCGAACGACGCCCTGCCGCCTTCCTCGGTTGGTGACGCGGCCACCACAGATCCGCTGCTCTGGGCCCAAAACCGATTCACGCGATCTCAGAGCGCGTTGAGCACGGCCGCGACACCGGCCGGGTTCGAGATCATCGGACAGTGACCGGCATCGAGATCGACCACGTCCACCGAGTCGCCGGTGGTACGTAGGTTGGCAATCATGTGGTCCTGCGTGGCGACCACGAGCGCCTGGTCGAGGAGCAGTCGCACGTAGGTGCGCGGCAGTGAACGTGATACCCCTCGCCACGTGATCGGTTCGTGGAAGAACCGCAACGAGTCGGGAACGGTCCGGGTGAGCAGGAACTCGGCCTGTTCGTCGTCCATGTCGTTCCCACTCATGAAGCGTCGATCCTCGTCGCTCGTCTGCGTGGCGCCGCCGGCGGTGCGGATGCGGGTCGCGGCGATGTCCTGCACGCTCTGGGGGAAGCTGGCCATCGTCGTCTGGCCTTCGACGGCGACCGGGGTGCCGAGGAACACGAGGCGATCGACGCGCCCGGCGAGCCCGGCCGCAACTCCCGGCATGGTCGCGCTCGCGATGGAGTTGCCCACGAGGATGACCCGGTCGAAGTCGGCCTCCTCGATGTCGGCGAGCACCGAATTGGCCGACAATTCGACGCCCACCGTGTTCAGTTCTGCCGGATGACGCCCGCGTCCGGGGAGGTCGACCGCGAGCGAGGGCCGATCGAGCAGCGGCACGACGCGCTCCCAGAACCACGACCCCTGGTGCCCACCATGGATGAGCACGAAGGCACTGTTTGCATCGCTCATCGAAAGTGCTCCATGCGTCATATGGCTGTGGAGTGTAAGGGTGCCCGATTTGCGAGGCATGCTGCCATGCTTGACCTATGGCACGTCGGCGCGGCTCGCATTCTGGCCGCGACGCGAGCCGGTCGTCTGCGGCCGCCGACGTGCGGCGGTCCGTGCGAGACACCATCGTCGCCGAGAGCCGCGTCCGCTATGCCGCGTCGCTGCCCATCAGCGAGCACCGCGACCAGATCATCGCGGCGATCCGCGACCACCAAGTGGTCATCGTCGCGGGCGAGACCGGCTCGGGGAAGAGCACGCAGCTCCCGAAGCTCTGCCTCGAGGCCGGCCGCGGCGTCGACGGGCTCATCGGGCACACACAGCCTCGCCGCGTAGCCGCTCGCACGATCGCCGCTCGCGTCGCCGAGGAGCTCGGCTCCGATCTCGGTGACGAGGTGGGCTACAGCGTTCGGTTCTCCGACAACATCGGTGAACGCACGCTGATCCGTGTGATGACCGACGGCATCCTCTTGGCCGAACTTCAGCGCGACCGAATGCTCCGCCGCTATGACACGATCATCATCGACGAGGCCCACGAGCGCAGCCTCAACATCGACTTCCTCCTGGGCTACCTCGCGCAGCTTCTCCCGCGGCGACCGGACCTACGGGTCATCGTCACGTCCGCCACCATCGACACCGAGAGGTTCGCGCGTCACTTCGCCCGCGATGGCGCCGTGGTGCCCGTGATCGAGGTCGCGGGGCGGACCTTTCCCGTCGAGGTTCGCCATCGGCCGTTCGGGGTCGAAGAGGACGACGACCGCGACCAGGTCCAAGCCATTTGCGACGCAGTCGACGAGCTCATCCGAGCCGGGCCCGGCGACGTGCTCGTCTTCGTCAGCGGCGAGCGCGAGATCCACGACACGGCCGACGCACTTCGTCGGAGCGTGCCGCCCGATACGGATGTGCTGCCGCTGTATGCGCGGCTGTCATCGAGCGAGCAGCAGCGCATCTTCGAACCCCATGCCGGGCGGCGTATCGTGCTCAGCACCAACGTCGCTGAAACCTCGCTCACCGTGCCCGGGGTTCGCTACGTCGTCGATGCCGGCAACGCTCGCATCTCGCGCTACAGCCGCCGGCTGAAGGTGCAGCGTCTCCCGATCGAACCCATCTCCCAGGCATCGGCGAACCAGCGCGCCGGCCGATGCGGCCGCGTGGCACCAGGCATCTGCATCCGGCTCTACGCCGAGGATGATTTCGACGGGCGAGCGCCTTTCACCGAGCCCGAGATCCTGAGGACCAACCTCGCGTCGGTCATCCTGCAGATGACCGCTATCGGGCTCGGCGATGTGGCCGCGTTCCCGTTCCTCGAGCCACCGGAAGCTTCGGCCGTGCGCGATGGCGAGCTGCTTCTCGACGAGCTCGGCGCGCTCGAACCCGCGGTGCCCGACCAGCCGCGGCGGCTCACCGAGATTGGTCGTCGCCTCGCCCGTCTCCCGGTCGACCCGCGGCTCGGTCGCATGGTGCTCGAGGCCGAGCAGCGCAACTGCGTACATGACGTCATGGTCATCGTCGCTGCGCTCTCGATCCAGGACCCGCGCGAACGGCCCCAGGAGAAGCGCCAGCAGGCGGACGACCTCCACCGACGATTCGACGTGCCCGGCTCCGAGCTGCTGAGCCTCCTCGCGTTGTGGAACCACTTGCGAGATCGCCAGCGTGAGCTGTCCTCGAACCAGTTCCGCAAGCTCTGCCGCGCCCAGTTCCTCAACTACCTGCGCGTCCGCGAGTGGCAGGACCTGTTCAGCCAGCTGCGTCGGGCGATGGGCGATCTCGGCATCCGGCCCGGGGCGGAGGCTGGCCACCCCGACAACGTGCACCAGGCGATCCTGGCCGGCCTGCTGTCGCAGATCGGCATGCGCGACCGCGAGACCCGCGTCTTTCGCGGCACGCGCGGGGCGCGCTTCTCGATCGCCGCGGGCTCCTCGCTCGCGCGCCGGCCCCCGCGCTGGGTGATGGCAGCCGAACTCGTCGAGACGAACCAGATCTGGGCCCGGCGCGTCGCCGCGATTCAGCCCGAGTGGGCCGAGCAGCTCGCGCCCCACCTCGTGAAATACTCCTACGACGACCCCAAGTGGGATTCGCAACGAGGCGCTGCGGTTGCCACCGAGAACGTCACGCTGTACGGCCTGCCCATCATCAGCGGTCGAACCGTGTCGTACGACCGGGTCGACGCGGTCGAGGCGCGGCTCATGTTCATCCAGCACGCGCTCGTCGACGGCGACTGGAAGACCCACCACACGTTCGTCTCGGACAACGCTGCGTTCGTCCAGCGCGTGCAGAAGATGCAGGCTCGCGTAAGGCGCGAAGATCTGCTCGACGACACAACCATCGAGGCCTTCTTCGACGACCGGCTCGACGCTTCTGTCGTGTCGGGACGGCACTTCGACCGCTGGTGGAAAAATGTCCGTCGCACGCAGCCTGACCTGCTCGACTTCACCGAGGATCTTGTCGTGCAGCACAGCGGCGTTCGACTCGCCGACTTCCCCGACACGTGGTCCGGCGGGAGCCTCGAGTTGCCGCTGACCTATCGGTTCGACCCCGGAGGACCGCTCGACGGCGTGAACGTCCACATACCGCTCACTGCGCTGAACCAGCTGCGCGGTGATCTCGCTGAATGGCAGATCCCGGGACATCGCCTCGCGCTCGTGGCCGAGCTGATGCGCATGTTGCCGAAGGACGTTCGGCGCGACCTCAGTCCGCTGAACGATACGACGCGCGCCGTGCACGAGCAGCTCGGCGAGCCGAGGGGCTTCCTCGGGGACGCACTCGCCGAGATCATCACGCGCCTCACCGGGGTCGACGTACCGATCGACGCGTTCGACGTCACGCGGGTATCGCCCCACCTGCGCATGCACTTCATCGTGGCTGACGATAAAGGCAATGTCGTCGACGCCGACGCTGACGTCGGAACGTTGCGCCGCAGGCTCGCACGGCGGCTCCGGGAGGCAATCGCCGCAGCGGTGCCGCTGGTGGAGCGCACCGGGCTCGTCGACTGGGACGTTGGCACCGTGCCACGTATGGTCCGTGCCGAACGGAGCGATCACATCGTGGCCGGCTACCCCGCGCTGCTCGACGACGGATCGAGCGTGTCGCTCCGCGTGTTCACAAACCCGAACACGCAACAACGCTCGATGCGAAGCGGGGCACGGCGGTTGTTGCAGCTGACGTCGGCGCCGTCGGCGAAGACGGTGGCGCGCGCGATCGACGGCAACGGACGCCTCGCGGTCGCAGGCCATGCCATGACCTTCGACGAGCTCGTCGAAGACTGCATCGCGGCCGCAACCGACCGGGTGGTCCTCGATGCACCCGGGCTCCCGTGGGACCGGGCGGCGTTCGACGCACTCGCCGAGGACGCTCGGCACCGGGTGGGTCCACTCGCCGGTGAGGCACTGCGGCAGGCCACCGCCATCCTCCATGCCGCCACGCGACTTCGGGTCATGCTCGATCGCACGAATGCCCAGACGATGGCCAAGTCGATCGCCGATGCCGAGGGGCAGCTCGCTCGCCTCGTCCGACGCGGCTTCGTCCGATCGACGGGCACGAGTCGGCTACCCGACGTGCTGCGATACGTGACGGGAATCGAGTACCGCGTCGAACGCCTCCCCGACGACATCGAGCGTGACCTCCGGCGCATCACCGAGGTCCGACCGCTCGAGCAGAGCTACGCATCGTTCGTCTCGCAACTGCCGCCCGACGCGATCACGCCCGAAATGATTCAGCTCGGTTGGCTGTTCGAGGAACTGCGCATCAGCGTGTTCGCGCAGCCACTGGGGGCGCGGGGCGGGGTCAGCGCAACCCGGTTGCGGCGCGAACTCGAGGCCCTCGGCGGGTGACCCGCTGCGCCATCGGTGCTCGTGGCGGTCGTCAGTCGGCCAGCCGCTCGCCAACGAGGCGTTGCGATGCCCGCCACGCGAGCCACGCCTGATAGCCGCCGTCGAGATCGGTGGCGTTGGGCCGACCGAGCGTGCGCAGAGTGGCCGCCGCGAGGCTCGAGGAGAAACCTTCGTTGCAGACGACAACGATCAACCGCGCCGGGTCCTCGGCCTCGGCGACGCGCGATGCGCTGGTGGCATCGAGACGCCACTCGAGCACATTGCGGTCGATCACGAGCGCACCGGGCAGCTCACCGTCGCGTGTTCGTTGCTCGATCGGTCGTGTGTCGACGACCAGCGCTCCGCTCGCAAGGAGCTGCTCGAGATCACCAGGAGTTGCCCGTGGAGCGATCGCGCCACGTGCCTCGGCGAGCAGCCGGTCGACCCGGGCGAGACCATCGTCAGCCATGACGACGCAGCCTACGTTCGATGGTGCGACGCTGCCGGGGTGCGTCGCTCACGCCTTGGCGTCGGACCATCGCTCGACCACGCTGACGTCCGCGACGAAACGGACGGACCGATCGGGCGCCCATCCATGTGCCGCCTCGTCCAGCGCATCCACCACGAGCGCGGCGAGCGTCAGACCGTGCTCGGTGCGCACGTGCACCAGGACCTCGTCGTGAAGGCACAGCACGATCTGTGCACCGAGTACCGCAGAACGGGCGCGGATCAGCACCGCCCACATCTTGAAGAGTTCGGCGGCCGCACCCTGCACCATGGCGTTGCGCCCGTAGCGTCCGCGTGCTGCGGCGATGCGGCGCATCTCGCGCTCGTCGACGTCGTTGGCATTCGTCGATCCGACGTTGATCAAGCGGCCGCCGTAGGTACGCAGGTCCCGGCTGCCCTGGGCACTGCGATCGGCATCGCGTAAAAACTTCATCGCGATCGGATACGCCATTTCGAGGCGCCCGGCGACATGCGCGCCGCGGCCGGTGGTCTGCCCATACATCGCGCCCAGCACGGCGACTTTTGCGGTGGGTCGATCGGCACCGAGTTGCTGGGCGATGGGCGCGTAAAGATCGTCGTCCTGCGTGGCCGCGGCGAGCGCCCGATCCCCCGAGACCACCGCGAGCACACGAGGCTCGATCTGGCCAAGATCGGCCCGCACGAACACATGACCGGACTCGGCGATCACCGCCCCGCGCATGTCGGCTGGCATGTTGTGCAGCCCAGCGGACGCGGTCATGCGCCCCGCCGAGCCGTCGCTTCCTGACCACGCGCCTCGCAGCCGTTCGTCGGCACCGAGGTGTGCGTCGAGCCACGCGTAACCGTAGGTGGTGGCCACGCGTTCCGCCTTGCGCCATACGAGGAGCGCGTCGACCACCGGGTGCGCGTCGCGCATTCCTTCGAGCCGCCAACCCCGTGTGTCGGGCACCTCGATCCCGACCCGGCGGAGGAGTGACTTCACCTGCCCGGGACTGCGAAGGTCAAGGTCGTCCGCGCCGGGCACGCAGGCAAGCACGGCGGCGTCTCGATCGTCACGCTGGGCTTGCGCCTCGACCTCATTGCTCGGCCGTGGCCCGACGAACGCGGCGATCAGTTCCTCGGCGACTCGACGACGCATCGGTAGGCCGTCGAACGCCAGGGCGGCGCACAACAGCTCGGCCGTGGACTCCGATCGTGCCGTGAGCATTGCTCGAGGCCGATCTTCGATCTCGACCAGCCGGGCCCGTTGCACGAGCGTCACCACAGCAGCCAGCTCCGCCCATCGACCGAGCCGCACAACGGATCGTGACCACCGGCCGTTCGCCCACTCCGGACTCAGGTGGCCATCCGGACGGACCGGATCCTCAGGGTCGTCACCGGCGAGCAGTTCTTGATGGAAGAGATCGAACGGCGCCTCGGTCGGCATGGCGTCCAACGCCAGATCGTGCGCCACCGCCCACACGCGAGCGGGGTCGGCCCGCCACCCGCCGTAAAGCAGCCGGTGCACGGCCGCGATGTCCCAGCACGTGGCGACACGCACGCCGTGCCGCACCAACATCGATGCCGTATCGATCGACCAAAACACCCAACGCGGCCGAAGTTCGGCATCGATCGCCGCGACCACATCGCTCGGCGCATCGCACGCGAGCGTGAACGATCGGCCCGTCGCCACCACCACGATGCCAAGTCCGACATCGTCGGCGAGCGCGACGGCGACGAGGTCACCACGCGCCACGTTTGCATCTCGCAATGAGGCGAGCAGCTCGTCGGCCGGCGTCAACCGCAACTGCCCCGCAGGTATCGGACGCTGGGGTGGCTCCGGGCGACCATCATGGCGCAAGCCTGCGAGGGCACTCCTGAGGACGTCACACTCCCGCGCCGACCAGGCCGGCGTCCCCACCCCCCAGACCGAGCAACCCGCCCACGCCGACCACGCGCACCACAGCGCTCCCCACCTCGTCAGAAGCGGCGAGATCGACCGTGGCATTGATGCCCCACTCGTGTTCGGCCGCCGGGTCGTCGAAGATCTGTCGCACGGTCCACGCACCCCGTTGGGCGTCAACGATGAAATACTGCGGCCCCCGCGACTCGGGCCCGATGCCTATCGAGTGGTGTTCGTCGAAGTACGCGCCCAGCGCCTCGCGCCATCGATCGGCGGGCCACCCCGAGTCGACATCGAGCTCTCCCAGCTCGTCGTAGCGTCTGGCGGCGGCCAGTTCAACGCGTCGGAAGAGCGCATTTCGGACGAGCACCCGAAATGCGCGGGCGTTCGCCGTAACCGGCCGCGGCCGATCGTCGACCGGCTGAGCCTCTTCGTCGGGGTTCTGGAGCTGCTCCCATTCGTCGAGCAGGCTCGAATCGACCTGACGCACGAGCTCACCCAGCCATTCCGTGAGGTCGAGGAGGTCCTCGGTCTTTGCGTCGTCGGGCACCGTGCGCTCGAGCGCCTTGTATGCGTCCGACAGATAACGCAGCACGACCCCCTCGGAGCGAGCGAGGCCGTAGTGGTTCACGAACTCCACGAACGTCATCGCGCGCTCGGAAAGATCACGGGCGACCGACTTCGGGCTCAACCTGAAGTCGGCGATCCACGGATGGTGCACGCGGTAGCTGTCGTACGCGGCGAAGAGCAGTTCGGCGAGTGGCTTGGGGTAGGTGACGTTGTCGAGCAGCGCCATGCGTTCTTCGTACTCGACGCCGTTCATCTTCATCTGCTGCACCGCGTCGCCGCGCGCCTTGAACTTCTGCGCGTCGAGCACCTTGCCCGGATCATCGAGGGTCGATTCGATCACCGACAGCACGTCGAGCGCATAGGTCGGCGACTCGCGGTCGAGCAACTCCAATGCGGCAACGGCGAACGGGGACAGCGCCTGGTTGAGGGCGAAGTTGGCCTGGAGGTCGACGGTGAGGCGCACCACTCGGCCGAGCTCGTCGGGCTCCGCGAGGCGCTCGACGATGCCTGCGTTCAGCAGGCCCCTGTACATGGCGATCGCCCGGCGGATGTGACGCCGTTGCGCCGGACGCGACTCGTGGTTGCCGGTGAGCAGCCGGCGCATCGCCGCGAACGCGTTGCCCGGCCGTTCGATCACGTTCAACAACATCGCGTGGCTCACGACGAAGGTCGACGTGAGCGGCTCGGGTGAGGCAACCTTCAGGCGCTCGAAGGTGGGCTGTCCCCACGACACGAAACCCGGCGGCGGCTTCTTGCGCACGATCTTGCGCAGCTTCTTCGGATCGTCGCCGGCCTTGGCCACGGCGCGCTCGTTCTCGATGGTGTGTTCGGGCGCCATGACCACGACGCGACCTGAGGTGTCGTAGCCGGCGCGCCCGGCGCGCCCGGCGACCTGATGGAACTCGCGCGCCGATAACAGCCGCGTGGTCGTGCCGTCATACTTCGAGAGCGACGTAAAAACTACGGTGCGGATGGGCACATTGATGCCCACGCCCAACGTGTCGGTGCCGCAGATCACCTTCAGCAAGCCGGCCTGCGCAAGGCGTTCGACCAGCCGCCGGTACTTCGGCAACATGCCGGCATGGTGCACACCGATCCCGTGGCGCACCAGGCGCGAGAGCGTGCGACCGAAACCCGCGGTGAACCGGAACGAACCGATCTGCGCGGCGATCTGGTCCTTCTCCTCGCGGGTACACACGTTCACGCTCATGAGTGTCTGCGCGCGTTCGACCGCCGCGGCCTGTGTGGTGTGCACCACATATACCGGCGCCTGGTGCGTGGCCAGCAGCTCCTCGAGGATCTCGTGCAACGGCAGCACCCGGTAGTCGAACGTGAGCGGCACCGGACGGGTGACCGATTGCACGATGGCCGTATGACGAGCCGTTCGGCGCGAAAGATCGTCGGCCAGTTCCTTGGTGTCGCCCAGCGTGGCTGACATGAGCAGGAACTGGGTGTTGTTCAGCTCGAGCAACGGCACTTGCCACGCCCAGCCGCGCGACGGATCGGCGTAGAAGTGGAACTCGTCCATGACGACGAAACCGATGTCCGCGGCGACGCCTCGGCGCAATGCGAGGTTGGCGAGAATCTCGCTCGTGCAGCAGATCACCGGTGCCTGCGAGTTCACCGCGGCATCGCCGGTCATCATGCCCACGCGCTCGCGCCCGAAGGTCGCGCAGAGATCGAAGAACTTCTCGGAGACCAACGCCTTGATCGGCGCGGTGTAGAAGCTGCGCTTCCCCGCAGCCAGGGCCGCAAAGTGCGCGCCCGCCGCGACCAGGCTCTTCCCTGAGCCGGTGGGCGTGTCAAGGATGACGTTCGCGCCCGACACCAGCTCGATCAGTGCCTCCTCTTGGGCGGGGTAGAGCGTGAGGCCACGCGTGCGCGTCCACGCGGCGAACGCATCGAACACCTCATCGGGCGAATCCGCCCCCGGCAACGCATCGACCAGGCTCACCCGTTCACGATGCCACCGCGTCGCCGCTTTTCCCCGAAAGTGCCGGGCCGAGCGGAGATCACGAAGGCTGCGGGTCGAGCAGCGCGGTGCCATCGAGCTCGCGGACGGCGCGACCGAGCTCGCCGAGCAGCGGGCCGTCGACGCAGATGCGAGCGGTGAGGTCGGGGCCACAGCTCGACAGTGCCATGGTGGCCTCGACGATGACCTCGACCGGGTTGAATCGGTCGGGGTCAAGTCGCCCGGCAAGATGGATGAGTGCACCTGCACTGGCCACTGGCTTCACCGGCTGCAAGGTGTTGACCCGTACGCCGGTGCCGTACAGCTCGACGCCGAGGACGTTCGTGTAGCGGTTGAGTGCAGCCTTGGTCGCGCCGTACGCCGCGTTCGTTGTGCCCATAGGCGAATCTGGGAACGGGGGGCCGTCCGTGATGTCGGAGCTGCTCGACGACACGTTGATGATCCAGCCTTCGCCCCGCTCGACCATCGAGGGGATGACCGCTTGCGCGAGGTCAAAGGGTGCGTGGAAGTTGACCTCGAACATGATGCGGCGATGCTTGAGCGACATCGACGCGCTCAGCTGGTGGATGCCGGCGGCCGCGTTGTTCACGAGGATGTCGATCGGGCCACCGAGGATCCTCTCGCTCTCGGGGATGATTCGGGCACGATCGGTGGCATCGGCCAGGTCGGCCACGAGCGGCACGACGGTTCCGTACTTCGCGCACCGCGCCATAGTGTCGGCCAGGCTGCCCTCGAGATGGTCGTGCTCTTCGAGCGTCCGCGCGGTGATGACCACCGAGGCCCCCTCGGCGGCGAACCGCTCGGCGATCGATGCGCCGATCCCCCGGCTCGCGCCGGTCACCACAACTCGACGTCCGACGAACTCACCAGTCATTGCGCCGCCCTTCAGACGATTGCGTTCGGTAGATGTGCACTCGGTAGAGGTGAACTGAGGCCCGAGCCCGGGCGCGCCTGCAGCCGGGGCCGAACGTGTTCGGCGAAGCACCGCAGGTTCCGTTCGGCCTCGGTGGGCGGCATGGTGCCGTAGCTCGCGACAGCGAGGAACGACTCGATGCCGAGCCGAGGCGCAAGATCCGAGATCTGCTCGAGCACCTCGTCGGGGGTGCCGACCAACTGCAATCTCGCAAACGCCTCGCGTCCCGGGTCGAGCCCGTGTTCGCGCAGCGCCGCCGCGCCCGCGGCGTAGTGCTCATAGCCTTTGGTCTCCGCGAAGTGTGCGCCGGTGATCTCGTAGTGGTCGACCACCGATCGGTAGTAGTCGTCCATGTAGATGCGCCCCATCTCGCGGGCGCGGTCGCCGTCGGCATCGACGAACACCCATCCGGCCATGACCCCCGCAGGCGCGGGCCGGCCATGTGCCTCGACGAAGATCTCGCGGTAGAGCGCGGCGTCGGCCTCGTGGATCTCCCATGATTTCTGTGGGATGACCATCATCCCGACGCCGAGCTCCGCGACGATGCGAATGGATTCGGGCGACACGGCCGCCGCGTAGGTGCGCTCGCGAAACGAACGCGGCGGGCGCGGCCGGATGTCTCGGCGGGGCTGCTGGTAGATCGTCCCGTCGAGCTCGACGTAACCACGCTCGAGTCCGTCGATGATGATGCGGGCACTCTCGTCGAAGCGGTCACGCGCCTCGCCCATCGGCACGCGGAACCCCTCGAACTCGACCCGGCCCAGGCCACGTCCGACCCCGAGCACCACGCGCCCGCCGCTCACGATGTCGAGGACTGCGATCTGCTCGGCGACGCGCACGGGATCGTGCCAGGGCAACACGACCACCATGGAGCCGAGCCGGATGTGCGTGGTGCGCCCCGCCAGATAGGTGAGCAGTTGCAAGACGTCGGGCGACATCGTGTAGCTCGTGAAGTGGTGCTCGACGCTCCAGATCGACTCGAACCCCAACGGCTCGGCGAGGTCGGCGAGCCTCAGCTCGTCGAGCCAGACCTCCTCGTCGGTCACCCCGCGTAGGTTTTGGAAGAACAACGACATCCCCACGTGCATGCGCGCACGCTAGTCCCGGCGCGCAATGCGACGTCCGGGATCGCTACTGTTCGGCGAGGGCCGCGCGGCGGCCGGGAGGGGGTATCCATGTCCGACGAGCACAGCGTGCCGTTGCGCGAGCGCCTCGAAGAGTTCATCGGCAAGCCGATGGGCGGCGATGGACCTTCGGTCGGCCCCGACCCGGTGAATCTCCCCATGATCCGCCACTGGGTCGACGCGCTCGACGACCGGAACCCGATCTATCTCGACGACGCCGCGGCCCGTCGGACGCCGTTCGGCGGATTGGTCGCACCCCCCGCGATGCTGCAGTCGTGGACCATGGGTCGGCCCACGGTGCAGGGCATCGCCGAGCGCGGCGGCGCCCCCGGCACCCCCGGCCGCAGCGCGCTCAGCGAGCTCGACGCGGCCGGGTACACCGCGACGCGGGCCACGAACTCCGAGCTCGAGTTCGAGCGCTACCTGCACCCCGGCGACGAGATCACCTCCACCACGATGCTCGAGTCGATCTCCGACGAGAAGCGCACGGCGCTCGGCACGGGGTACTTCGTGACGTGGATGAGCACCTACGTCGATCAGCAGGGCGAGGTCGTCGGCCGCCAGCGGTTCCGCGTGCTCAAGTTCCGCGCCGAAGCCGGAGTCCCGGCATGAGCACGCACACGCAGCAGTCGCTCGAGTGGACCTCGATTCGTGTCGGCGACGAGATCCCCCCACTCGATGTGCCGCTCACCGCGAGCGTGATCGTTGCCGGAGCAATCGCCTCACGTGACTTCATGCCGGTTCACCACGACCTCGCGTACGCGAACAAGCAGGGCGCCCCCGACATCTTCATGAACATCCTCACGACGAACGGTTACGTCGCCCGATTCGTCACCGACTGGGCTGGCCCTCACGCGCAACTGAAGTCCATCTCCATTCGGCTCGGCGCACCGGCGATGCCCGGCTTCTTGTTGCGATTCACCGCTGTCGTGCAACGAACGGAACGACAGGGCGATCTCGGCCTCGTCGACATCGCGTTGCGCGGTGCCACCGATATCGGTGACCACGTCACCGGCAACGTCGTGTTGCTGCTCCCCGCGTCAGACCGGACGCGTCTCGGGAAGGCGCACCAACGGGATGAGACGATCGGTCTTGGCCTGATAGTCGACGTACCACGCACGGTCGGCGGTTAGCTGGGCCCACGTCTCGGTGTAGTCGTCGCCGTGCAGGATCTCGGGCACCGACCAGTACGCACCCGACTGCGCGCCACACCGCACCTCGGGGTTCGACTCACGGTCACGCAGGTTGAGGTACCACGACGGGTGACCCACGGCGCCGGCAAACGACGCGACCACGACACGATGCCCGTTTGCGTCGCGCCAGATCGGCAACGCCACCTTGTGCACCTTGCCGCTCTTGCGACCGACCGTCTGAACCGTGACGTGGTGCATCCCCGCCTGCACCCAGACCTCGTCGCCCTGCATCGTCTCGAGCGCCTGCACGTGCATCTTCGTGATCTTGGGGATCTCGTCGAGCGAGGGGGTCGCCCACGCCTGTTCGACCTTCTGGCTCTGCGTCATGGCACGCATTCTAGCCAACCGACTGATGCCGGGCGCCGACGGCACGCCGAGCGCGTATCCAGCATCCGGGCACGGTGTCGCGATTCTGCGCAGGACGCCAGCCCTTGGCGACATCGGTCACGGGGAGTGACGGCGCCGTGTCTTTCGTAACGAGACCGTGATAGACAAAGATCGCCGTGCGTGCGGGGCTACCCACTCACCGCGTTCAGACCGAGTCGTGGACCACCGAGGATCAGCCGAGATGCGCATGCGGGGAGTTGCCACGGGGATCGTGCTCGTCCTCACTGCTTGTGGGGCCGGCTCCGGGACGCCGGGCTCCACCGCCCGATCCATCGGCACCCAACCCGCTGGCCTCTCCTTCGCCGGTGTTGGATCCACCGATACCCGCCTATCGGTGGACTTCTTCGATGCGAGAGCCAGCTTCGCGATCGGCCGAGCCGACGCCGCTCGGGCCGTTTCCCCGGCAGGCATCACCCCGACAGGTCCGGCTATCGACCTCGATGTCACCCTCGACCTGCCGGCGGTCGGGTCACTCGAGGACGCGATTCGAGCCGACCAGGCCAAGCTCCCCCAACCCAGCTGGTGGAGCGGTTCGTGCAACGCCAACCGCAGCCGCGGGGCCTACCCACTAGGCGCGTCGTTTCGCGGGGTGGTGGCCTGTGGGCCCCAGCCCGGCAAGTCCGACGGACGGCTCGTGCACTTCTTTCCCACCGCCTGGGGTGAGTACGAGTGGCAGTGCACCGAACTGGTGTACCGATTCATGTACCTCGCCTATGGCATCGTGCCCTACAACGGCAACGGCGACCAGGTGGTCGAGAACTACCGACCGGCGTATGGCGGCTGGATGGTCAAGGTGACCAATGGCTCGGGCGAGCTCCCGGTGCCCGGCGACGTGTTGTCGTTCCTGAGCGTGCACACCGCAATCGTTACTGGCGTTCACGTCGACACGCAGGGCAACGGCTCGATCGACATCCTCGAACAGAACGCCGCCGGCAACGGATCGACCAAACTCGCGGTCAACGGCTTCCGCATCGCCCGCGTCAAGAACTGGTTGCACCACCTCGTCGGCTGAGCGACGTCAGCTGGTTCGAGGGAACCGGAACAAGGCCCGCGCGTTGCGTTCGATCATGCGGTGCGCCTCGTCATCGGGAACGTCGGCCAGGATCTTCTCGGCGTAGGCCCGCGACCGCGGCCACTTCGAGTCGGCGTGCGGATAGTCCGACTCGAAGAGGATGTGATCGACGCCGATGCGATGGCGCATCTCGATGCCGACCGTGTCGTCGAGCAGGCACCCGAAGACGTTGCTTCGATAGAGGTCAGACGGCCGAACCGTGTGATGCAGGTCGGTCCGGTCGTGGCGATGTTGTTGCCACACGTAGTCGGCTCGCTCAAGCGCCGCGGGGATCCAACCGAGACCACCTTCGCTCAACGCCAACTTCACGCCCGGGAACTCGTGGAAGACGTGGGACATCAGAAACGTCACGAGGGTGGTCCACGAGCTGGTCGGCATGAGGAACGAGGTCACCGACTGCGGCGAGTCGGGCGTGGGCTTCGGCGTGTCACCTGACGAGCCGATGTGCGTACACACCACCAGCTGCATGTCCTGGACGGCGGCCCAGAACGGGTCCCAGCTGTGATCGAAGATCGACGGAAGGCCGAGGGGCACCGTGTTCTCGGGGAAGCTCACCGCACGAGCGCCCTTCGCCGCGGTTCGCTCGAGCTCGGCGACGCACGCCGCCACATCGCCCAATGGCATCAGGACCATAGGGATCTGACGATCGGGCGCGTACGCACACCACTCGTCGAGCACGAAGTCGTTGTAGGCCTGCACACAGGCGAGCGCGAGCGCGCGATCAGCGGTTCGCACGAAACGTGTGCCGGCAAAGCGCGCAAACGTGGGGAAGCAGAGCTGGGCCTGCACACCATCGAGGTCCATGTCGGCGATGCGGTCCTTGATCGAATAGCAACCCGGACGGACCGAGGCGTAGTGCAGCGGGCCGCGGCGACGGTCCTCGGGTGCGATACCGGCGATGCCCATGCCTGCGGTCTGGGTGATCAAGAGGCCGTCGAAGCTCCAGGCTTCGCTCCCGGCGGGGAACACCTTGCCGAAGTCGTCAGCGAGCGGCTCGGTGCACTCGACGAGGTTCGGGCCGCGCTCGCGAAAACGCGCCGGTAGCCGCGACGTCCACAGGTCGGGTGGTTCGAGCAGATGGTCATCGACCGACACGTACTGCATGTGCGCTTGCAGCGGCATGGGGCCACCGTAGTCAACGGAGTTCGATGACGGCGCGTCGATAGCCGCGGATCGACCAACCGGGCTTGATCTCGAGCGGCTGATCCGGGTCCAACCGGTACGACGGCGCCATGGCGAGCAGCTCCTCGAAGGCCACGCGTGCCTCGAGACGCGCCAGGTGCGAACCGAGGCAAAAGTGCACACCATGACCGAACCCGACGTGCCCCGCATCGGTTCGACCAAGTACGAACGAATCGGGGTCGACGAAGTTTCGCTCGTCACGGTTGGCCGCACCCCAATAGAGCTCGACGACCGCTCCGGCCGGGATCACGACGCCGTGCATCTCCACCGGTACGGCGGTGGCGCGGTACAGCATGTGCACCGGCCCGTCGAAGCGCAGCATCTCCTCGACAAAGGCCGGAATGAGCGAGGGGTCGGCCACGAGCCGCGCCCTCAGCTCGAGATCACCAGCGAGGTACACGATCCCGGTGCCGATGAGGTTCGCCGTGGTGTCGTTGCCGGCCACGACGAGGTGCAGCAGGTAGCCGAGGAGCTCCTCATGGGTGAGCGGACGACCGTCGACCTCGGCGGTGAGCAGGGCGGAGATGAGGTCGTCGCGCGGCTCGCTGCGACGGGCCGCCAGTAGCGGTTCGAACATGGCATAAATTTCGTCATTGGCCACCGCAGCCTGCTCGGGCGCGCCGGCGATGGAGATCTCCGAGAGCGCATGGCAGCGCATGTGCAGGTGGCGCTCCAGCCCGATGAGATCCCCGATGGTGGTGCTGGGTATGGGTGCCGCAAAGTGCTCGACCACCTCGAGTTCACCGGCGTTGCGGGCGAACTCGACGAGGTTGCGCGCGGTTCGCCTTACGTCGGGCTCGATCGTGGCCACCCGCCGCGGGCGAAAGCGCGTGGCCAACAACGCCCGCCACACATCGTGCTCGGGCGGATCCATGCGGGTGATCCGGTCGAACACCTCGGAGCGCGTGGCGGCCGACGAGAACCGCACGTGGTCGCGGGCGGCGTCGCGGACGTCGGCGTACCGCGTGAGCACGAATGCGCCGCGCTCGCTGTCGTGGAAGACCGGGTGCTCGTCACGGAGGTACCGATAGGTCGGAAATGGGTCGCGGTGGAACTCGGGCGTGCGGAGCCTGCGAGGCTCGCTGTGGGGTTGCGAACGGTTCACAGCCACGCGGTCATCGCAATTGGAGGGTCAGCTCGTCAGGGCCACGAATCGCGGTGATGCCCGAGGTCCAGGTGAGCTCGTCGGTCGCGAGCTCGACCCGGGGAAAACGGGTGACCAGGGTTTCGATGACCACCCGCAACTCGAGCCGGGCGAGCCAGCTGCCGATGCACACGTGGGGCCCCTTGCCGAACGCGATGTGCTTCGGCGCGTCGGCTCGGGTGATGTCGAGCACATCAGCGTCGGCACCCCACTTGGCCGGGTCGCGGTTCGCGGATGCGATCCAGGCCACCACGGCCGCACCCTCGGGGACGACGTCATCGCCGAAGCGGTAGTCCTCGAGCGCGGTGCGGCGCATGTACTGCGCGGTCGGGTCGAAGCGCAGGAGCTCCTCGACGGCGTTGTCGCACAGTTTCGGGTGTTCGACGAGCAGCTCCCACTGTGACCGGTTGTGCATGAGGGCCAGCAGGCTGAGTGAGATCTGATTCACCGTGGTGTGCATGCCCGCCAGATAGAGCGTGTGCAGGTAGGGCACCACATGGTCGTGAGTCATCACCGTGCCCTCATCGGCCGCGGCGAGGACCGTGCTCACGAGGTCGTCGCCCCGGTGACTGCGCTTCCACTCGACCACCTCGTCGAGGTGCCGGTAGAGGTCCTGGGCCGCGGCGACGAAGTGCTGGATCTGCTCGGGGCCCGAGAACGCGTCGATGAGCGCCAGGCTCTTGAACGTAACGTCGCGCAACGCGGTGGGATCAGGCAGCTCCGGTACCCCGAGGAGCAGGCACATCAGGCGATACGGGAGCAGGTACCCGATCTCATCGACGACGTTCAGCAACGAACCGGGCGCCTTCGCGGTGAGCGCATCGTCGACGATCATCTGCGTGCGATCACGCAGCACCTGCATCTTCTGGTTCGACAGAGCGGGCGCGATCAGGCGGCGGGGGCCGGTATGGCCCGCGCCGTCCATGGCGAAAGGGTTGAGTGGATCTCGCGACGTGCGCTCGTTACGCCGGATATCGGCCAGCCCGAAGCCCACGTCATCGAACTGCAGCAAGAACCACTGGTTGCTCGGCTGGTGATGGTGCACCCGGCCCTGAGCGCGCATCGCGGCCAGCACGGGATATGGATCCTCGGCGAACGACTCGCTGCGCACATCGACGAAAGCGTGATCGGCCACGACCGAACGATAGTGCGCCTGTTCGAGCCCGGCGTCGTGCACCGACGACGAGGCTCATCCTGGGGAGTTCGGGCTCACCCTGCGTCGGCGAGGTCACCCGGGTCGAGGTGTGCAGCCGCGAGCTGCGCGTTGTCGGCGGCGGCGCGACCCGATGCCCAGCCGGCGGCATCGAAGCTCCGGCGGCCTTTGCGCGACGTCAGCTCGCCGAAGCGCTCGGTGATGAACTCGTCGACGGCCTCGGCGCGCGATCGCAGCACCGGGAGGAAGCCTGCACCCTGATCGGCCTCGACCTCGGCGAACACCGCGGCGTTGATCTGGCGCAGGCGCTCGTCGATGCGCGACGTGTACGACACGAGGAACGCGGAACGAAACGCTTTGGTGCGGGCGCGAGTTCCGGCATGTGCCGCCTGCGCCGCGTCGTCCATGGCGGTCTGGGCCTGCACCAGAAGTGAGGTGAACAACAGCTCGACCGAAGCGAGGTCGGAGGAGAACCCGACCACCGTGCACATGGCCAGCGACACGTGGAGCACCGCGCGGCAGCGGCCGGCCTGGGCCACGGTATGCAACAGCTGCGCCTTTGCTTCGACGTAGGGCGCCTCGATGGGGAAGCGGAGCGCAGTCGGTTGCTCGTGACGGTTCGGCGCGCCGCTCTGCACGAGCGCCGCGTCGATCGCGTGGCGGGTCATGAGCTCCTGGGCCTTGGCGGTGAACGCCAGCGCCTCGGCTTCGAAGGTGGTGGACTCGGCCTTGGCAAGCATGTTGCGGATGCGCCCGAGCAACGGATCGGACTCGCGACCGGTGGCGCCGAACAGATCGGCGAACCACGTGGTGGGCGGCGCGACATCGCCGGTGCCGGGCGGAGGTAGCAGCATGTCGAGCGGTGGGAGGTAGGTCAGGTTGCCCAGCACGTCGACGAACGCAGCCACGACCTCCGTGCGATCGAGCCGTTCGTCGCGGACCCACTGACCGGCGAGCCCGAGCCCGGCACGCACCCGAGGCAGATCGAGAGACTCGACCTGGGCGGTCCAGCGCTGGTGCATGGTGACCGAGCGACGGCCCGCATGATCGACCGCGACGGCCAACGCCACGAGGCGCGCCGCAGGCGCCGAGTGACACCCGAGCCGGCCCTGGCGAACCAGCTCGGCCGGCTGCCAGCCGCGTGTCCAGTGCGCGGCGATCTGTTCGATGATGAGCTGCTCGGCCGCAAGATCGACGGCCTCGTGGCGATACGCGCAAAGGTGCGCGATGAGGTCGAAATCGAGGCCGAACTGTTCGCCGCGCGACTCCGCTGCAGCAGCGATGAGGTGGGAGCGCACGGTCTCGGCCTCGGACGATGACGCGCCGTTGTTGGTTGTCATGGCCCCGAACCCTAGGGCGAGGGTGTGACAGCGCCCGTACCGACGAACGCCGCGCCGAGTCTGCGGGGCGGCGACGCCGGGAGGGTGCCAGACTCGGCGGGTGGCGCTTCTCGACGACAAAGTAGTGATGCTGACCGGAGGCTCGAGTGGCATGGGACGCGCCGGCGCGGTGCTCATGGCCCGCGAGCACGCGGCGCACCTGTACCTGATCGACCTCGACGAAGAAGGCGGCGCGGGCACAGTCGACCTCGTGCGAGAGGCGGGTGGCAATGCCACGTTCGTGCACGCCGACGTCTGTGACGACGACGCAATCGCGTCGATCGTCCGCCGCATCGTCGACGAGCACGGGCGGCTCGACTGCGCGTGGAACAACGCCGGCATCACCGATGTGGGGCGGCCGTTCGCGGAACTTGATCGCGCGTCGTGGGATCGCATGATCGCCGTCAATCTCACCTCGGTGTTCGTGTGCATGAAGTACGAGCTGCAGCAGATGGTGGTGCAGGGATTCGGTTCGATTGTGAACACCGCATCGGCTTCGGGCCTCGTGGCAACGCCGGGCCTCGTGCACTACACCGCGGCGAAGCATGGCGTGCTCGGCCTCACCAAGCAGGGAGCGCTCGAGTACAACAGCAAGGGCATACGCGTGAACGCGGTGTGCCCCGGCATGGTCGACACGCCACTGACCCAAGGCCTATTCGACACGAACCCACGGCTTGCCGCGTCGATCCAGCGGCTGATGCCGGGCGGCCGGCTCGGCCAGCCCGAACAGGTCGCCGAAGCCGTCGCCTGGTTGTCCAGCGATCACGCCAGCTGGGTGTCGGGCCTGTCGATGGTGATCGACGGCGGTTACGTCAACCGTTAGTCACGAACGCCGCGTATTCGTCAAGGGCGCGCAAAATGTCGTCGCGCCCCGCGGTGGGCAACCGAAGCCCAACCTCGTCGATGCCGAGCGTCTCGTAGTAGTCGAGCTTCTGTGCGGTCGGGATCACGGCCATCGGCGCAATCCAGATCGTCGCGGGATCGCGACCGGCCGCTTCTACCGCAGCGCGCAACGTGGGCAGGGCGGTGGCCAGACCACCCGCGCCGATAGGCATCCAGCCGTCGGCCCACTCGGCGATCGCCGAGAACATCTTCGGTCCGGCAGCGCCGCCGATCAGCACCTTGGGTCCACGTGGCTGCACCGGTTTCGGATACGAGCGGCTCGGCTCGAGCCGGTAGAAGGAGCCATAGAAGCTCGCGACGTCGTCGATCCAGAGCGAACGCATGCACAGCACGGCTTCGCGTACCTGCTCGCGTCGGGTCTCGAACACCACCCGATGCGTGGCCATCTCCTCACGATTCCAGCCGTACCCCACACCGAGGCTGAAGCGACCTCCCGACACCACATCGAGCGTCGCCACCTGCTTCGCCATCGCGATCGGATCGTGTTGGACCGGCAACGACACGCTCGTCCCGAGACGCAAGCGCGTGGTCGACGCGGCGATCGCGCTCAACATGACGAGTGGGTCGAACGTGCGCCAGTACATCTCGGGCAGCTCGTCCTCACCGTTCGGTGCCGGCGTGAGGCGGCTCGTCGGGATGTGCGTGTGCTCGGGTAGGTACAGCCCATCGAAGCCGCGCTGCTCGGCTTCTTTCGCCACCTCGATCGGCGACATCGACTGATCCGTAGCGTGGTAGTTGAGGCTCCTCAGCATCGCCTCGCACCGTAGCCGGGCACGATCAGCCCGTAACGATGACCAACTGGTGCGCGGCGCGCGATGCCGAGAGATAGATCTCTGAGGGCGTCATACCGCGTGCGTCGACCACCACCGCGTCGTACTCGACACCCTTGTGGCTCCAGACGTCGGACGATTCGATCACCGCGACGTGAGGCCACCTGACGCGCAGCTCGGCAGCCGCGGTCTCGATGTCGGTGGCCACCTCGACCTCGATGCCCGTAGGTCGAACGCCGAGCAACTCGACGGCGTCCAGACCGTGACGCGATGCGTGCCCATTGAGCCAATCGGCGATCTCGGCCGACATGCGATACGCGGTGGCCATCTGCTCGAGCGGCGCGTCGAGTTGCGCGGCGACAGCGCGAAGTCCCAAGCCCCCGGGCGCGGACCGCTGCGCGTCGTCGCCGACGAGCGTGAGGCCGTCCGAGCGCCGTTGCACAGCACGCAACTGAAACAGCGTCAGATCCTGTGCCTCGTCCACGATCACGTGCGAGTACCGCACGGCAACACCCTCGAAGCGGGCCTTGACTTCGTCGCGCAGGGCGCCGTCGTCGTCAACCGCCCGCCATGCCTCGATCAGGTCGTCGTCGACACCGAGCGCCTCGAGCGTGGCCCGGCTGCGCACCTTCCGCCACGCGGTGGCCGCGCTGACCGCAGGGAACACGTCCTTGACCTCGCGCTCGACCTCGGCGCGCGGTACTTCGAGCAACGCAACGACGCGCCCGATGAACACCTTGCGTCGCTCGCGCCACGGTATGTCGCGGCTGGCGAGTTGCTCGATGAGCGCAGCGACATCGGTCTCCGCCATGCGCCGGCCGCGAACGCGCACCTCCCGCGGGTGCAGCAGGCTCGCTTCGAGCCGATCGAGGATGTCGACCCAGCGAGGGTCACCGCCCGGCGCGGTGGCCGGCGCGCCGAAGTGCCGCTCGAAGGTCGTCTGCACGATCCGCGCCTCGCCGAGGGTGGGAAGCACCGTGGCGACGAACTTCAAGAAGCGTTCGCTCGGACCGAGCACGAGGATGCGATCGCTCGTGACGCGGCGATCGTTGTAGACCAACCACGCAGCACGATGCAGCCCGACCACGGTCTTTCCGGTACCCGGGCCACCACGGAGTACAAGCCGCGCGGTGGGGTCGAGCCGCACCAACCGGTCCTGCTCGGTCTGCAACGTGGCCACTGCCGCACGCATCTCCGGGCCGCGCGACCGCGCGAGCTCGGCCATGAGCGGCGAGGTCCCCGCGACCTCGCCGGTGGTGAACTCCTCGATCATCAGATCGTCGATGCAACCGACGTAGCTGACGCGCCGCGCGAGACCCATCGGGTTGTTCAAGGTGGCGCGATAGAAGCCTTCGGCAAAGCGAGCGCGCCAGTCGACAACCAGTTGTTCGCCGCCACGATCGATACCGAACAAGCCGATCCGCCACGGGTGATCATCGTCAATGCGACCGAACACCGTGAGCTCGTTCTGCAGCTTGTCGATCGTCGCGGCGACCATCGCGCCGATGTACCCCTCGGCGTACTCGTCGGCGCCTGCGGCCTTGAGGCCGGTCAGACGGTTGAGCGTGGCGCGAGCCGCTTCGCGCGCGTCGGCGAGCGCGGCGAGCTCACCCGCAAGATCGATTCGTGAGCCCATGTCGCGACACCCTCAGCTTGGTCGGAAGGTGGAACGATACGGTCGACCCGTCCGCACGAGCGCCCCTCGGCCGACCGGCGGCAACCTGGCTAAGGTTCCGGCGGGGTTCTGACCATTGGGGGGTCGCACCGCCGCGCCGTGGCGACTTTCGGCACGCGTGCACCTTGTGCTCTCCACCAACCGGGGGGTAACGATGAACGGGCATCACAACACACGATCGCCATCGCCGGGCGCACAGCGCCGGTCGCGCGCAAAGCGAGGGCGCGTCCTGCGCGGCGTCGCGCTGGTCGTCGGCTTGGCGCTCATCGCCGCAGCTTGCGGCGGCGACGATGACGCTGCGACCGGGGCCACGGGGAGCGGTACCGGCACTGGTGCCGGAACGACCACCACGTTGGCCCCGCAGGTCGGTGGCACGCTCACGTTCGCGTCGTACAGCGAGATCTTCGGCCTGGATCCGCTCGTCGCCCTCGGCTCCGGCAGTTCGGGTGGCACCGAGATGACCAGCGTGTTCGACACGATCGTCCGATACGACCCCGATTCGCGCAAATACGTGCCTCAGACGGCCGAGTCGGTCACGGCCAGCGCCGACTCCACCGAATGGACGATCAAGCTCCGGCCGAACATCAAGTTCACCGACGGCACCGATTACGACGCCGAGGCCCTGGTCTTCAACCTCAACCGTCACCGGGTGGGGAACGGGATCGATGTGAAGGAGTGCGCGACCTACATCGCGTGCCCCCGGAACAGCCGCGCCACCGGCGCCCAGGCGCTGCTCATCAAGACCCTCACGGTCGTCGACAAGGTGACGCTCAAGGTCACGCTCACCGAGCCGTGGACCTCGTTCGAGTACATGCTCGCCACCGAGATGGGGCTCATCGCATCGCCCACCGCGCTCAAGAAGTGCGACGGCACGAAGAACCCGAACCTGTGCGACTTCAACACGAAGCCGGTGGGTGCCGGCCCGTTCATGATCGACTCGTTCAAGTCGGGTGAGGGCATCAACGTGGTGCGCAACCCGAACTACTACGGCGGCCAGGTGTACCTCGACGGCATCAAGTTCGTGACCTACGGCGATGTCGGCGGCATCAAGACCTACGACGCGTTCAAGACCGGCACCGTGACCGGCGCCTACCTGCGGGTCTCCGACGTGGTCGCGCAGGCCAAGACCGACGGCGCCAAGGGGCTGTCCGGCATCGATCAGAGCGGCGAGATCCTGCTCATGAACATGGGCGCCAGCATCACCTGCGCGGCGGGCAAGCCCGAACCGTTGTGCGTCGGCAAACCCGACGGTCCCACGCCGACCAACCCGGCCACGAAGAGCTTGAAGGTACGCCAGGCGGTCGCGGCTGCGTTCGACCCGAAGTCCTTCAACGACCGGGTCTATGCCGGAAAGGGGCTCGCGGGCACCGAGGTATTCCAGAAGAGCTTCCCGTGGAGCCCGAACGTGGCCGGACCCACATACGACGTGACCAAGGCGAAGCAACTGGTCGCCGAGGCGAAGGCCGAAGGATGGGATGGCACGATCAGGGTGATCTTCCCCAACTCGCCCAGCGGCCAGTCGGGTGGCACCGCGGTCGAGACAATGCTCAAGGCCGCGGGCATGAACGTCGTACTCGACACGACGAAGGACTCCACCGCCCAGCAGGCGGTGGTCACCACGTCGAAGGACTACGAGGTCGCCACCTGGGGCATGTCGGCCGGTCCGGACGACAGTGCGATCTTCGCGATGATCCAGAACCTGCAGAGCACCGCGCCGAGCAACCGGTCGGGGTTCAAGAGCACACGAGCGGACGACGCATTGAAGAAACTCCTGTCGGCCCCCGACGACGCGGCGAAGACCGCTCTGTACAAGATCATCTCCGAGGAGGTCAACGCGCTGGTGCCATTCGTGCCCCGCGTGGCGATCGAGACCTACCGCGTGTTCGACCCGAAGGTGCGAGGCATCACGAGCAACGCGAAGCAGATGACGAACTTCAGCAAGGCGTGGATCGCGAAGTAGCCCACTCGCAGTGAACCCTGAGCGTGTTGCCGGCGCCTCATACGGCCGGCGACACGCTCAGGACACGGTCACGCTCCCGCGGTCACGACGGGGGCGCCGCCTTCATGATGTGCTCGATCCACCAGCGCGGCGCGTTGTCGGTGATGTTCGGGATGTTCGAATAGTCGTGCCACCGGCAGATGCGGCCGTCGCGCAGTTGGGTGACGGACACGAACGAATGGTCGATGACCTCGCCCGTGTGGAACGTCCAACGCTCGGTGTGCTCGGTCATCACGAGGTCGCCCTCGGCGATCATGTTGGTGCCGTCGAGGTGCGAGTAGCCCGAAAGCGACTCGAGCCCGATGCGTAGCCGCGCGACCACGCCCTCGGGCCCGGTACCGCCCGGGCCCACGGTGCCGACATCGGTGTAGTGGGCGTCGTCGGTGAGCAGGGCCTTCATGCCACCCCAGTCGCGCGCGGCCAGCGCGTCCCAGAACTGCTGTACGACCTGTTTGTTCACGCTCGTCTGTGCACTCATGGGTAAAGGATCGCACGAAGGCGGCTACTCGGCGCCGCCGGTCTGTGCCTTGGCGGTCATCATGTTGGCCTCGAGCAAGTACGCCGGCGCCGACATCGCGATCTGCGAATCGGCACGAGCCCGGATCTTGGCCTGCTGCTCTTCACTCGGGGCGGTGATCCAGAACACGTCGTCGCGAATGCCCTCGAAGCAGATAGCGGCCACCTCCGACAGCGGCGCGAACACCACCGGAAGCCCGGCACTCTCCATGCGCGACTTGAACAGACCGAGGCTGTCGCGTCCTTCCTTGGGCGGTGCGCCAGGACGGTCGTACCGATCGGGCCGGTTGGCCCCGGGCCGCCAGATGCCGGTGTCGAGCACGCCCTTCGTGCGCGTGGACGGGTACAGCAACGACGCGCCCACCTTGGCGCCGGCTTCGCGCAGCTGACCCCAGAGGCATTCGGTGATGGTAGTAACTGCAGCCTTGGTGGTGGCATAGACCGCGCTGTTGATGAGCGGGGTGAAACCACCGTTCCCGGACGTGGTGTTGACCACATGGCCTTCGACGTCCTGGGCGAGCATGGTGGGCACGAACGCGTTGATGCCGTTGACCACGCCCATCACGTTGACGTCAAACGACCATCGCCAGTCGTTGACATGGTGCTCCCAGATCGCCCCTTCGGAGCCCGAGCCGATGCCGGCGTTGTTGCACAGCACGTGCACCGCGCCGTACGCCGCGAGCGCTGCGTCGCGCAATGCCTCGACCGACTCGAGCGACGTCACGTCGGTGACCACGCCGGTGACCTCGCGCCCTTCGGCCCGCAGTTCCCTGGTGGTCTTTTCAACCAGATCGGGGACGACGTCGGCGATCACCACCGACATGCCTTCGGACGTGAACCGCTCCGCGAGCGCGCGACCGATGCCCTGGCCCCCGCCGGTGATGACCGCGACCTTGCCCGCAAAGTCCTTCATCGTGCTCCCCTTGTCGTACGCGCCCGTCACGCGAACTTCCCTGTGACAACGTAACAGTGCCATGCGTTGACACGTCGCGCCCGCCCTGTAACAGTGTGACGGAGTCGTTCAGGGGGAAAGCCATGACACACGACAACGATCCGTACCTGATCATCGCCGCGGACTCGCACGCCGGGCTGCCCACGGCTGACTACCGCGAGTACCTCGAGCAGAAGTACTACCCACAGTTCGAGGACTTTCTGGCCGAACGCGCCGCAGTGCTCGAAGCAGTCACGCAGCTCGGCGTGCGCGACTCGAAGTTCGCGCAGAAGTGGTTCGAGGATCACGAGGAAGAGTTGGCCGGCGGCTGGGACGGCATCAAGCGCGATCAGGCGCTCGACGCGGACGGTGTCTCGGCCGAGGTCATCTACCCCGATGCCGACGCGGTCGAGAGCCGCACGTGCGTACCGTTCGGCGCGGGGCTCGGGTTGTCGGGCGACCTCGACCCCGAGCTCGGGATGGCCGGCGCCAAGGCACACAACCGGTGGCTCGCCGACCTGTGCACGACCAACCCCGAACGACGCTGTGGAGTCGCCCTCGTACCCATCACCGGCGAGCTCGACGCGGTGCTCGCCGAAATCGACTGGGCCAAGGAACATGGGCTTGGCGCGATCATGATCCCGGCTCGGTGGTGCAACCAGACGCCGTACCACGACGCCCGCTACGACCCAGTGTGGGCGCGCTGTGAAGAGTACGAGATGCCCATCGTCACGCACTCCGGTTCGGCCGAGCGCGATCAGTACGGCGACAACCTCGGCATCTACATCACCGAGGTCACCTGGTTTCCGGCGCGGCCGATGTGGTTCATGTTGTGGTCGGGTGTGTTCGAACGATTCCCGAACCTCAAGTTTTGCGCCACCGAAGGCGGCTGCTGGTGGCTGCCCGGCTTGCTGTGGTCGTGGGATCGCGTGTGGGCCAGCCAGATGGGCTCGAACAAGATGAACCGCGGCGTGTTCAAAGGCAAGGTCGACATGCTCCCGAGCGAGTACGTCGACCGGAACGTCTTCACGGGCTTGGCCAACATCAAGCGACGCGAACTCGGCATGCGCTACGAGATCGGCATCGACAACATGTTGTGGGGCACCGACTTCCCGCACCCCGAGGGCACGTGGCCGGCAACGTTCGAGGCGCTCAAGTCGACCTTCTTCGACATCCCCATCCACGAGTCGCGCCGCATGCTCGGCTTGTCGGCCGCCGAGGCCTTCGGGTTCGACATCGAGAAGCTGCGCCCGCTCGCCGAAAAGATCGGCCCGACGCCGAGTGACCTCGGTCAGCTCACCGACACCCAGACCGAGCAGGACCTCATCGATCGATGGGCTCCGGTCAAGCAGGTCGGCCGTCATTGGTTGACCGGTCACGACTTCCCGCTGTACCCGGTCTGAACGTCTCCGGTATCTCCGCACCACCACCCACCCAAACCAAGCAGGAGCAAGAAGATGGCCACGACAGTGGGTCAGTACTGCATCTACGTGAACGACATCGAACTGTCGGCGCGCTTCTATTCCGAGATCATCGGCCTCGAGGTCCAGGGCCACACCGAGATCGACGACGTGCACGAGATCGTGCTCGCTGCGGCCAGCGGCGGCGGACGACTGCAGCTCGCCGAGCGGTACAACGGCCGCCAGCCGATCGACCACGGGTTCGCGCTCTGGAAGATCTACATGAACGTCGACGATTGCGTCGTCGTTCATGACCGTGCCGTCGCCGCCGGCTACACGTCCACAATGGCGCCCCAGAAGCTCGAGCGGTGGCCCGTGACGGTCGCCTTCATCCTCGATCCCGACGGCTACAGCGTCGAGCTCGTCCAGATGCACAAGGACAACCGCACCGGCGCCGCCTGAGGCACTCACGCCGGCACGCCGGGCTCGGCCAAACCGACGAGGACATCCGCACGTTCACCAACCCATCGTGCCGACGCCGCCCTTGAACGGACCAGCGATCTCCGAGAAAGTGCTCGTCGGCGCGGGGTTCGACCGCTGCCGGAAGCTCATACGCCCGCCGTTCGCGCGACCCAGTCCCACATCTCCCGACGGCGTTCGGGTGTATCGGTCTTCTTCGTCGACGGAAACTTGTGGATCGAGCGCGATCGCCGGTCGAGCCAGAAACGCCCGTTGGACTCCAGCGGCTGGCGGTCGGCGGTCAACCAGACGAGCGTGTCGGCACCTTGCTCCGGGGTGCGGAGCAGTGGCCCCATCACCTTCGAGAACGTGGGCAACGACGCGTCGATTCCGGGGGTATTGGCCCATCCGGGATGCATCGCGTGGAAATGAACGCCCCTCGCGCCGAAGCGCTCGGCCCACATCTCGTTCAGCGTGACCTGCGCTCGCTTCGCGCGGGCGTACTGCTCGGTGCCCTTGTAGGTCTGGGCCGACATCTGGAGCTGCGACACCGTGAGACCCGCGGTGTACATACCGCCCGACGACATGGTGATCACACGCGACGGCGCGGACCCGACCAGTCGTTCGAGCAGCAGTGTCGTCAGCAGGAACGGGCCGATGACCTGGCTCGCCACCGTGGCCTCGGTGCCGTCGGGAGCCACCCGACGCTCGGCCGTGAGCGCGCCGGCGTTGTGGATCAAGACGTCGAGCCGCTGATGGTCGGCCAGCACCCGCGCCGCGAGCTCCCGCACGTGCACAAGGTCACCCATGTCGGCCGCCACCTGCGTTATCGACTGGCCGCCCGACGAGGTGCCGCCGGTCGCGGCGACGAGGTCGTCGACGATGCGCTGGTTTTTCTTCGCGTCACGGCCGACGAGCACGAGCGTGGCGCCACACGCGGCGAGCTGACGTGCTGCCGCCAGACCAATACCCGATGTCGCGCCCGTGAGCAGGACAACCCGACCGGAGAGGTCATAGTCGTCGAGCGACGTCCAGTGAGCGAGACGCTTCCGCGCCTCGTATCCGATCTTGGTGAAGCTCGTGACGATGGGCGCTTCGATGATCGCGTCGGCGAGCCCTTGGAGCGATGTGTTCATGCGGTGCAAGTTCCCTCCCCTCGCCACGGGCAAACGCCACCGACAAGGTCGTGAAAGCTTGTACGTCGAAACCCGGCGCAAGGATGCGCGTGAACCACGACGAACTCCCTCTAGCCGGACGCCCCAGGGCGGTGGATCGCGACCGGCACGTTGCTCATGCGAGGCATTCCGGTGAAACGGTCGTAGTCACGATCGACCACCGTGAGCAACGAGGTGTTGCTGCCCACCTTTCGTACGTCGGTCTCGCCACCGGGCACGTCGCCGAACGAATGCGTCATCGACACAAGGCCCAACCGTAGTTGCGGATCGGCAGCGACGATCGCCCGAAGCGAGCCGGCGTCGGAGACGACATCGACCAGATCCCCGGCCGCGAGGCCGAGTGCTGCGAGGTCGTCGGGGTGCAGGTATGCGGGGTTGTTGGTGTGGCGCGCCATGTTCGGGAGATCACGTCCGGACGAGTTGAGCGCACCCACGATGCGTCGACACACAAGGCGTAGCGGATACTTCGCGTCCGCCGGCCATGCGGACTGCCGGGCGTCGGCGAGCTCGTTCATCATGTCGCGGTTGCCGACGTCGAGCCGGTCGGTGCACCCGTCGTCGGGCGGCTGCACGAGAACTGGTTGGCTCTCGTACACGGCGCCACCGGAAACACCCGAACGGGCGCGAACCTCGTCGAGCGGAACCCGGGAGTTGCGGTACAGATGGTCGAGCAGCTCGTCGAGCGACGGCGCGCTCGACCCGTCGAGAACGATCGCGTGGTCGACGCCATCGGGTGACGGGAACATCGGCGGCACCCGAAGGGCCAGCCCCATATGCCGACCGAGCTCGTGGAACACCTGCCAGTCCTCGATCAGGTCGGAGCCGGCGGGTGGTTCGACGATCGCAGGCGTGTAGTTGGCGTACGGCTGTGGGTATCCGAACCCGATCGCGTAGTAGTACAACGCCTCGCTCACGATGGTGCTGCCCGGGATCTCGAGGGTGAGCTTCGGCGCGATCACGTAGTCGGCGGCCTTGGCCGTGGCCGACATCTTGATGTCGATGGTCACGAGGAGGTCGAGGGCCTGCATTGCGCGCCACGACTTCTCGTGATCGGGCCACGCCGCGGCGGGGTTCCCGCCGACGCAGAACAGCGCCTTCACCTGCCCGGGGCCCTCGAGGAGGATCTCGTCGGCGAGCGCCGCCGTCGACAGACCGCACGCGGCGTTCGCCAGGCCGCGCACGCGGAGCTCTTCGCCGTAACCAAACGCCGGCCACGGTGGCGTGGCCTGTGCCTTGGCCGTGAGCGGCGATACCAGCACGCCGGGGTTCCACAGCGCCTCGCCGGCGCGGAGATAGCGGCCACAGATGGTGTTGAGCGCGAGCACGAGGTACTCGACCGCGGTGCTGTGCCGGCCGGTCATGCTGGGCCCCGTGCCCGAGGTGACCACGCCTCGCTGCGCAGACGCGAACGCCTGGGCGATCGACACCAACTCGGCCGGTGCGACATCGGCCCGGATCGCGACGGTGTCGGGGGTGAACGGGGCAACCGCGCGTCGCAACTCGTCGAACCCTGCGACGTGAGCCGCGACGAACTCGGTGTCGTAGAGCCCTTCCGAGATGATCACGTTGAGGAGGCACGCGAGTATCGCGACGTCCTCGCCCGGTCGCGGTTGAAGGTGCAGATCGGCAGCAGCAGCGGTCTCGGTTCGCCGCGGGTCGATCACTAGCAGTCGCATGCCCGACCGCCGAGCGTCGCGCACACTCCGAATCGGGTCGGTGCTGGGTAGGCCACCGGCGAGCGTGACGAACGGATTGGTTCCCACGAGAAGCGCCACATCCGCACCGTCGAAACCATGTGCCGGCGCACCCCACCGGCCGTGCATCGCGAGTGCGACCGACTTGCCCGGCTGGTCGATCGTGTTGCTGTCGAATCGCATCGGTGAACCGATCGCGTCCATCCACGCCGCGAGCAGGGCGCCGGTGGCCGGATTGCGGCTCGCGCACGTGCCTTTGTAGTACGCCACCGAACGCGGCCCGTGCTCGGCGATGATCGCCTGCACGCGCTCGGCGATCTCGCGCAGCGCCTGTCCGCTCTCGACCGGTTCGAAGTCGCCGTCGGCGCGCCGACGCTGGGAGTGGAGCAGCCGGTCCGGATGCGCGTGCTGGGCCGGGAGCTGCCGGCCCTTCTCACAGGTGAAGCCCCGATAGAGGGGATCGTCCTTGTCACCGCGAACTCGCATGGCCCGCCCATCCTCGACGTCGACCAGGATCGGGCAACCGGCGTGGCAGAAGCGGCAGATCGAACGGTGCGTAGTGCTCGATACTCGAATCGCGTTCACGACCGGTTCGCGGTCTGGTTCACGGGGATGGTGACGCCGGTGATCGCCGCGGCCTGGTCGCTCGCGAGCCACACCACGACGTCGGCCACCTCACCAGGTTCCGTGAGCCGACCGAGGATGTTGCCCGCGAACTCCTCGGCAGTGGACCCGATACTTGCCAGGTAGCGATCGAGCACGGCAGTACGAACCGCGCCTGGTGCGACCGCCACGCAACGCACGCCATGGCGCGCGTTCTCAAGGGCCGTCACCTCGGTGAAGCGGATCACGGCCGCCTTGCACGCGCTGTACGCGCTCATGCCGGAGCGCCCCGCGAGTCCACTGATCGATGCGGTGTTCACGATGCATCCGCCGCCGCTTGCGATGATGTGCGGCAGCGCGGCACGCGTGCCGAACACCACGGCATCGAGCACGACGCGTTGCTGCGCGTACCAGTCGTGGTCGGTGAGGTCAGCTACGAGCGAGTTGCGCGCGAAGCCAGCGTTGTTGTGCAGCACGTCGATGCGACCGAACGCGTCGACGGCCGCTCCCACCAGTTGCCCAGGCACGGCCGGATCACCTATATCGCCCGCCCAGGTGACCACGTCGGCTCCGAGGGTCTTGATGTCGTCGGCCACGGCGCGCAACGCAACCTCGTCGACGTCGTTCAGCACGAGCGCCGCACCTTGCGCAGCGAACCGAAGCGCGGTCTCACGACCAATGCCCGCGCCAGCCGCGGTGATGACGACGACACGACGTTCACCGCCTGGTGCATCGGTGTCGGCGTCAACAAGGGACAAGGACATGGCTGCTCGCGGTTCGAGGAAGGGCCGTTCAGGCGGAGCGGTTGCGGTCGACCGGAT
>CAEZYR010000013.1_pt1 | contig 35002 bp, 27 predicted proteins | sample 7265551 | NCBI WGS metagenome assembly CAEZYR01 (sample SAMEA6813938, study PRJEB35770) | uncultured Acidimicrobiales bacterium | biome: Freshwater; feature: Freshwater reservoir; material: water | place: Czech Republic | collected 2017-04-14 | depth 30m m
GATCGTCGGCGACGGCATGGCCCACGCGCTGGTGATAAGTGCGCCCACTCGCATCGGCCCGCCGACCGACGGGCGGTTATGCGTGTTCGCGCCCTTGTACGCCCTGCGGTCCGACGACCATACGCGCTTTGCTGATCTGCGCGAGCTCGACCAGCTCATCGACTGGGTCGCCGAAAACGGTGGTCACGGTGTGCTCACGTTGCCGTTACTCGCATGCTTCCTCGACGACCCGATCGAGTACAGCCCGTACGCCCCGGCAAGTCGCGTGATGTGGAACGAGCTGTACGCCGTCGTCGATCGGCCGGCCGTCGCAACTGAGGGCGCGTTCGTCGACTACCCCGCGGCCTACGCGGCCACGTGTTCCGGCATCGAAGAAGTGTCCCGCTCGATCGACGCCGATCCGTTCCAGGCGAGCGCGTTTCTCCAGTTCCTTGCGAGCCATCCGCGCGTCGGGGAGTACGCCCGCTTTCGCGCGGCGGGTGCAACCCACGGGCGCGCCTGGCGCACGTGGCCCGAGCCGATGCGCAGCGGGTCGCTCGGCGCCACGGATGTCGACGCACTGACCGTGCGCTTCCACTGCGTGGCGCAGTGGCTCGCACACACCCAGCTCGACGAGCTCGCCACACGCGCTCGCGCTCGCGGCATTTCGCTCGGCCTCGACCTCGCGGTGGGCACCCATCCCGACGCGTTCGACGTGTGGTCCGAGCAACACCTGTACGCGTTCGGCTCAAGCGTGGGAGCGCCCCCCGACGCGTTCTTTCCCAGCGGCCAGGTGTGGGGGTTCCCCCCGCCTATTCCTGCGCGCGCTCGCGACGATGGGTACCGCCAACTTCGGGCCGCGCTCCGCCATCACCTGAGCATTGCGTCGCTGCTGCGCATCGATCATGTGATGGGTCTCCTACGCCTGTTCTGGGTACCGGCTGGAGCCAGCGCCGCGACCGGCACCTACGTCTACGCATCGCTCGACGAGCAACTCGCGATCGTGTGCCTTGAGGCGCACCGCGCTGGTGCCACCATCGTCGGGGAGAACCTCGGGGTGGTCCCACCCGAGGTCGACGCCGCGCTGGCCAGGCACGGTCTCCTCGGCATGACCATCGGCTACAGCAACATCGAAGATGTCGAACGGGCCGAGCAATCGCTCACGGCCCCGGCGACGGACATCGCGACCTTCGGTACGCACGACATGCCGACGTTCGCCGGGTTCGTGCACGGCGATGATCTCACCGAGCGGATCGCCCTCGGTTTCGGCGACCCGGACGACGCACGCGACATCGCGATCCGCCGCGCCGCAGCGCTCGAGGTCGCGGCCGCGGCGCGTGGGATCGGGCCCACCGTGGCCGCAATGTTCCGGGCCATGAGCATCGAGCTCGGGGCGAGCGCGTCGCCATGGGTGGTGCTGCAGCTCGAGGACCTGTGGGGCGAACGTGCGCCACAGAACGTGCCCGGTACTGCGACCGAACGGCCCAACTGGCTGCGCCGGGCGCGCCACTCTTTGGGCGATGCTCCGCCCGAAACCGCCGCCCTGCTGCGCGATGTTGCGGAGCAACGATGACCCGATGTTGCGGAGCAACGATGAGCCAAGAGTCTTGGCTATCAGGAGCGCAAGAATGCTCGTTCTTTCGAACATCTGGTAGTTGTCGGTGAGTTTCGCGCTCGAAATGGGCTGTTGGCGGGTGGCGTGAAGCACAGGGACGCGCCAAGCTGACGATCACTACGCCGCAGGTGCCCCCCTACTCCGAAAGGCCGTCGCGTGACCTCGACCCCTTTAGTCGGCATCGTCGGCGGCACTGGCCCGGCCGGTACCGGCCTCGCGCTTCGTTTCGCCGCCGGCGGCGTGACCGTTTTGCTCGGCTCGCGTGACCCGGCGCGCGCGGCCACGACGGCCAACGATCTCAACACGTTGCACTCGCTGCTGACGCCCATCACCGGTGTGTCGAACGAAGCCGCATGCGATGCCGACATCGTGGTGCTGGCCACGTCGGCCGACGCCATCGTCGAAACGGCCGCTGCGCTGCGCGAACAGCTCGCCGGGCGTATCACCGTGTGCATGGCCAACTTGTTGAAACGATCGAAGCGCAGCTTCGAAGCCGTGCTGCCGCCCGAGGGCTCGGTTGCCCGAGCTGTGCAGGCCGCGGCGCCCGAAGCAAACGTCGTCGCGGCCTACCAGAACCTGCCCGCTGCGGCCCTCGCCGATCTCGACCGCGAGCTGCGCGCCGACGTGTTGATCTGTGGCGACGACGCCGAAGCCGTGTCGAGCGTGCTCGCACTCACAAGCACCATCGCCGGCCTTGACCCCATCGATGCCGGTGCGCTCGCCAACGCCGCGGGCGTCGAAGCACTCACCGCGATCCTGCTGAACGTCAACCGCACGCTGCACGGCGAGTTCAGCGTTCGCCTAGTCGATCTGCACGGACGTGCGCCGAGCCGGTAGAACCGGGTCATGAACGGACCCTTGCACGGTATTCGCATCATCGAGCTCGCCGGTCTCGGCGCACTCCCCTATGGCTCATTACGGCTGGCCGACATGGGCGCGGACATCATCCGCGTGGAGCGCTTGGCCGATGTACCCAACGACCCCGCGCCCCGGCCCCGATCGTCGTGGGACCGCGGCCGCCGTTCGATCGCCGTCGACCTGAAGCATCCCGACGGGATTGCAACGGTGCTGCGCCTCGTCGACCAGGCTGACGCGTTCCTCGAGTCGTTTCGCCCGGGTGTCGTCGAGCGACTCGGCCTCGGGCCCGACGTACTGCTTGCCCGCAACCGGCGGCTCGTCTATGGACGCCTCACCGGATGGGGCCAGCAGGGGCCGCTCGCGCCCACCGCCGGGCACTCCCTCAACTACGAGTCGATCACCGGCGTCATTCGCGCCATCGGCCCGCGAGGCGGACCACCGGTGCCCCTGCTGCAGATCATCGGCGACTTCGCGGGCGGCGGTCTGTCACTTGCATACGGAGTCGTGTGCGCGCTGTTCGAAGCGCAGCGCACCGGCCTCGGCCAGGTCATCGACGCGGCGATGGTCGACGGCACGACGGCACTTCTCGCACCGTTCTTCGGCATGGCCGCGTCGGGCATGCACACCGAGGAGATGGGGAGCAACCTGTTCGACGGAGGCGCTCCGTTCTACGCGGTGTATGAGACAGCCGACGCGAAATACGTCAGCGTCGCCCCGATCGAACCTCACTTCTACGCGCTGCTGCTCGACAAGATCGGACTCGATCCTTCAGGCCTTCCCGCGCAGTACGACCGTGAGCGCTGGCCGGAACTGCGCGAGATCCTCGCCGACGTGTTCCGCACGAAGTCCCGCGACGAGTGGTGCGCGATCCTCGAAGGCACCGACGCCTGCTTCGCGCCGGTGCTGACCTTCGCCGAGGCGCGCGAATATCCACACAACGTCGAGCGCGACTCGTTCGTCGATGGCAAGCCCGAGGTGGCGGTCGCACCACGCTTGTCGCGTACCCCCGGCGATCCTCGACGCCCGTCGCCCGCCTATCCGGGCGCCGACACGTCGAGCGTGCTCGGTGAGCTCGGCTTCGATGCCGACGCCATCGACGAGCTGCGCTCGAGCGGCGCGATCCGATGAGCACCGCCACCATCGGCGGTTCCGTGCTGCGCCGGCGCAGCATCAGTGTGTCGGCGGTGGTCATGGCGCTCGTCGTCAGCGTGATGTTCGCGCCCCTGCTGTTCCCCGCGGCTGCAGTAGTCGATGTGGTCACCCGCCGCAAGGGGTGGCCGCACGTCCGTCTGCTCACGATGGTCATCGGCGCACTCGCCGTCGAGCTTGTGGGCATCATCGGCGCGGGCGCGCTCTGGGTGCTCTTCGGCGGCGGGCGCTACTTCCACACCCGACTGGCGCAGCGTGCCCACTTCGCCTTGCAGAAATGGTGGACGGGCACACTCCTCACTGCAGCCGAACACACCGTGGGGTTACGCATCCAGGTCGAGGACCCGTCGCCGGCGGCACGGGGCAACGCGATCGTGATCGGGCGCCACACGAGCATCGGCGACGCGGTCATCCCAGCTGTTTTGCTCAGCAACCTGCTCGATCTGCACCCGCGTTACGTGATCAAGCGCACCCTGATGTGGGTCCCGTTCATCGACATCCTCGGGCATCGCCTCCCGCACCACTTCGTCGAACGGGACACCGACGACAACACCCGCGAGATCACGGCCTTGCGGGCGATCGCCACCGGCCTCGATGACCACACGTCTGTGGTCATCTTCCCCGAAGGAACGTTCTTCACCCCCGCCCGGCGGCTGCGCTCGATCGAACGGGTCCGCAGCGGGTCGCGGCCCGACCTGGCGGCCCGCGCCGAAGTACTCCAACACGTGCTGCCACCGCGACCAGCCGGCACCCTCGCGTTGCTCGACGGCGCACCGCACGCCGACGTCGTCGTGCTCGGTCACCTCGGCTTCGAACAGTGCAACTCACTCAAAGCTATTCACCGCTCCGTGCCGTTCCGCCGGCCGATCTGCGTGTGGATGTGGCGCATCCCCCGCGATGAAGTTCCTGCGGGACGTGAGCAACGCGTCGACTGGCTCTACGGCCAGTGGCTCAAGCTCGATCGTTCCATCGCCGCGCGCCTCGGCAATATCGGCTGATGGACCCGCACCTCAGCCTTCGTCCCCCGGCGCCCGAACCACCCCGGCTGACCCCCGGCGGGCGCAGCTTCTAAGCTCAATGGGTGACTGCTCCACCCATTGATGCCGCGCTCCTTGACGAAGCGGTCGAGCTTGCACGCGCCGCCGGCCGCGAGACCTTGCGCTGGTTCCAATCCGCCCACCTCGAGATCGACACCAAGGGCGACGGCTCACCGGTCACCGAAGCCGACCGCGCCGCCGAGCACCTGCTGCGCCGCGAGATCAGTGCGCGCTACCCCGCCGACTCGATCATCGGCGAAGAGGAGCCCGACCACCGCGGCACCAGCCCGAACCGTTGGGTGCTCGATCCGGTGGACGGCACGAAAGCGTTCACCCATGGCGTGCCCCTGTTCTCAAACCTGCTCGCCTACTTCGACGAGCACGGTCCGGCCATCGGGGTCATCAATCTTCCGGCACTCGGCGAAACCGTCTATGCCGGGCGCGGTCTGGGTTGTTTCGTCAATGGCGCCCCGTGTCGGGTGAGCGCCACGCGTGACCTGGCCGACGCATACGTGTGCACCAGCGGTCTCGACAACTGGCCACCCGAGACACTGGCCCACTTTGCGTCAACGGTGAAACTTCGCACGTGGGGCGACGGTTACGGCTACGCGCTCGTCGCCACCGGTCGCGTCGACGCGATGATCGATCCGGAGATCGCCTACTACGACGTCGCGGCCATGCTCACGATCCTGCCCGAGGCCGGCGGGCGATTCACCGATCTGGCGGGCGTGGCCACGGCGGCCAGCGGCTCGGGCATCGCCAGCAACGGGCTGCTGCACGATGAGCTGCGCCGGCACTTCGCCCGCTGAGTACGAACCCGGTGATCGCCGGTGAGCGTGGCCTCAGGATGCGAGCGTCGAGGGACGATCGGGCGGCACACCGAGCGCTCCACTGCACGGCGCGCCTTTCTCGGGAACGGTGGGACCGTCCTTCGCGTACGTGCCGATGAACTGGGCGACGCGCGGGTCGGTGATGGACTCGACCCGTAGTTGGCGACCCCACGCCGTGAGCACGAACGGTGCGGGGTTGTCGGCATATGGCGTGACGAGCACGAAGGCATTTGCCTTCGCGAGCGCCAGGAGCACCGAACGCGCGGGCGCATCTGCGGCGTCGGTATAAGTGACCCACACCGCGCCGTGCTCGAGCGAATGCACGGCGTTCTCGGTGAGCACGGCCTTGGTGTAGAAGCCACAGTTCTGCCAGACCGGGTTGTGAGCCCCGCGAGTAGGCGGCGACGTCGGGTAGTCGACCTTGCCGTTCACATGGGCCTGGTCGGTCTTCGGGTCGGTCAGGGCAAACGCCAGCACGCCCGCGATGCCCTCGGGCGCCGCGGTGCCGGCAACTGCCGAAGGGTCGCTCGCCGAGGCAGTGACGCCCGGCGGACCCGAGTTTTCCGACGATCCACCGCATCCGGCAAACATCACGACGACGAGGACGAACGGTGCTGCGCGACGCCACATGGGAGCGAAGCGTAGGGGCGATCGGTGTCAGCCGACCGACACGGGCGTGGACCTCGTCTCGATGAGCTGCACGTGCCGCATCCGATCGGTCCACGCGGTCGCGTCGGCGATGGCCTCGGCGTAGTTGGCCTTGCGGCGGGCCACGCGACCAGTCGCCGCTGGCTCCGCGGTCTCGGGCGACAGGTACTGGGCTTCGATGCCGTCTTTCAGCATGAGCATCGCCTCAGAGCGCAACTGCGATACCCGTGATTCGGTCACGCCGAGGAAGCGGGCCAGCTCTTGCGAGGTGCGACCCTCGAGGAAGTAACCGATGACCACGAGGCGGTGCCGTTCGGGCAGCAAGGAGACCGCATCGCGGAGGTAGCCGTGCAGTTCGCGGTTCTCGAGCTCTTGCAGGGGCTCCACGGACCGATGATCCGTGAGCACGTCGACGAGGGTGAGCTCCTCCTCGGCCATGTCCCCGACCTCGTGCTCGAGCGCCAGCACGACGGAGCGGAACATGCGGTCCTGCAGACGGCTGAGCTCGGCGCGGGTCATGTCGAGTGCTTCGGCAATCTCGTCGGGCGTCGGCACGCGACCGAGGCCCGTCGCCAGCTTCTGTTCGACGTTTTCGAGCTTGCGCGCCAGCATCCGGACGGACCGGGGAGCCCAGTCGGCGGCCCGCACGGCATCGAGGATGGCGCCGCGGATGCGCTGGGCGGCGAAGCGCTCGAACGGCACACCGCGGGCTTCGTCGTAACGGCGAGCCGCCTCGACGAGTCCGAGGGCGCCGGCCCGGGCCAGTTCTTCCCGCTCCACGTGCCGAGGGAAGTTCACGGCCACCTGGAACACGATGTGCTTCACCAGTGGCAGGTGCTCCTCGATCATCGCCGAGAGGTCCTGCTGCGTCGTTTCGCCCATGATTTCTGCCCTTGCCCTTAGTCGACCGCTGAGTGACCAGCGGATGCCACCTTCAGGGTTTCGACAGTTCGGGCCAAGACCTTTAGCGAAAAATGGTCAACGAGCAGAAATATCCCGTTTCCGGGTCGCTCCCCTGAAAGTATCGGGCGGGTCGGGGTCGGACTTGAGGACTGGCTCGAACCGGCTTCGAACGGCGCCGCGCCCCGCAGCTAGCCGGGGATCGTCGGTTCGGGAAGCTCATGATTTCGCGGCGTGCCATCGAAGATGGCCGCCTTCACCCCGCGTCCGGCCAACTCGAGCAGGAACGGCTTGGCATCGACCATCTCGGCCAGACCCCGGGCCCCAGGGCCGATGCGACCATCGAGGGCCCACAGGCAGGCCTGCGCAGCCACCGAACCGGCCGCCACGCCAGGCCGATCGATCGCGCCCACCACTACCACCTTCGTGGCCGATCCCGACCGCCCACGAAGCTCCACCCGGACGGCACCGACCGCGCCCTCGGCGTGGGGCGGGCTCAACATGGGCAGCTGCATCGTGAATCGGTCCCGGCGCGTGGCCGCCGCCCGGGTGGTTACCCGACGTACGGCCGGGAAGGCATCGACCATGAGCACGGTGTCGGCCACCTCGGCGCGGTAGCAGTCACGCCCGCCCACTGGCTCAGGGAACCAGCACAGCTCGCGACCTGACCCGCCGCGGCGCTGCACCCAGGTGCCGTCACGCCAGTCGAGCGCCAACCCCCGAAACGCCCGGTGGTGCTGGCGAGCACAGGCCGGGCCACCGGTACCCGCCTTCGCCACATGGATCTCGTCGACCGCATCGAACCACGAGGCCCCGAGCCGGGCCAGGAGGCACGTCAGCCCGGGCGCGAAGCCTGCGCCGAGCACCACGGCCTTGCGTTGCTCCGACGCCCGGCGCTCGAGGGTCTGCAACAACCGCACGTCGTCGAGCGAGTCGCTCGTGGACACCACGAAACGACCTTCGGACACCGCGTCGCGCGCCATGGCGAAGTGGGTTCCGGCATCACAGGCCAGCACCACGCCCGCGACATCGGCGTCGCGTACGTCGCGGGCGACCACCGCCCGCGCGCCGAGCGAGTCGGCCAACGCAGCCGCACGGTCCTTCACTGAATCGCACACCACGACCTGCTCGATGTGCTCCGACGCCAAGAGTTGCCGCGCCACCCGCGCGCCCACCGCGCCGCATCCGACGACCCCGATGCGCACCAAGAGTCAGCTCAGCTCCTGCTTGGTGAGCTCGCGCCAACCGCCCGATTGGGGGGGCACGCCACCCGAGCCGCGCACGCGCAGAACCACGGCAATTGCGCCGGCCAACCCCACCGCGGTCAACGCTCGGCGGAGCAATATCAGTACGGGCCGCACGGCTACTCCTCAATCCCCACCGGGAACGGGCAGTGGGGCTAGCTGGAATCGAACCAGCGACCTCACCCTTATCAGGGGTGCGCACGAACCGCCCGCACCGGGCACGACCTAGGTAGCCGGGGGCCCAGCGCCACAGTACCTACGCACGGTTGCTCATCGCTACCTGGCGCAACTTGTCGTTCTGCGGCCTCTCTGCGGCCTCTCTCTGCGGCCTGGCAGTGACCGTCGGGACGGTCGTTCAGAGCTAGGTTTGGCGGCACGGACGAGGTTCAGCGGTGGTGACGACAGTCGAAGGCCTCTTCTCGCCCGACGGCGAACGGATCGGCGCGCGACTGCTGCTCGTGCTGGCAGACCCCGCTTGGAGTCAGCTCACCGCTGCCGTCGCCTTCGTCAAGATGAGCGGCGTCCGTCAAATCGCCCAGCCTCTGATCGACTTCGGTACCTCTCACCCTGGTGGAATATCGATCACGGTCGGTATCGATCATGGCGGTTCATCGGTTGAAGCAGTATCGGCCTTACATACGATCGTTGAAGCTAGTGGCGGTCGGCTCTTTATTGCGCACAACCCGGCTCGACCTAAGGCCACTTTTCACCCCAAGCTTTGGTTGTTCGGGGCCGCCAGCGACGATCGACTTTTGATAGTGGGATCCGGAAACCTCACCGGTGGCGGACTGTTCTCAAACTACGAAGCAGGCGTGGCTGTCTCTGGCGTTGCGACCGACCCGCTGATGATCTCAGCTCAGGCGTTCCTCGATCAATTATCTACCGTCCCCAGCGATGAGGTGATCCTGGCGACGCCTGCGTCACTCCAACGGCTGCACGATCAGGGTGACCTGCCTTCTGAGAACGAAAGTCGGCGGATTCTCGTCACCTCAGAGTCACTTCGACGGTCCCGCCGTTCGTTCCTCAAACACCTGCCGCTATTCCGAGGAAGATCGGTTGCCAGCCCGCCGAGGACCCCGATGCCCACCCTGCCGGCGAGCCCCGTCATCATCGCGCCTGCGCCCTCCCTCGCTCCCCCTGCTGGCCCTTCGGCACCCGTCCCTCCGGCCTCTCACGCCGCTCCGGCTGTGGCGTCTCCGGTTCCAAGTGGTGTGTCTACGGCGACCGGGCCGCTCCACCGGTTCTTCTTCATCACGGTCCGCATGGCTAACAAGACCGAGGTGTACTTGGCCAAACGGCCTCTCGGCGAAGACCCCGCATTCTTTGGAGCCCCGTTTCGAGGTCTCACGACGCCGAAGCATCCGACGACAATCCCACAGCCTCAAGCGGATCCAGCACCGTTGGTCCGCATCACGATTCATACGAGCCCCAGCTGGGTACTCGATAACCATGAGTTGAAACTGTGGACCTACACGTTTGGACCGAGCGCGAACGATGATTTTCGGACGAATCTCACCGCTCCAGCGCACGCTCTAATACCAGAAGACTCGGTGATGCGCATCGAACGAGACCCAGTCAGCCGACCCGACCTCGCGTTCGAAATTGAAGTATTTCCTCCGACGCACCCTGATTACCCAGCGATGCGAGCCGCCTGCACCATCGCCCTCCCTGGAGGACAGCGGTTTTACGGCTGGCAATAGGTAGGTGCTACGACGAACGTGGGGACCACGTCCCGCCACTGTTCAGGTCAAGGTCAAGGCTGTTCGGGTCGAGCCCAAGAACCTTCAGCAGCGCCATGACCGAGAAGAAGCTTGGATCCACTGTCGAACCGGCTTCGATCTTCCGAAGCGTGGACGTAGCCATCCCAGCGCGGTGAGCGACGTCCTCTTGGCTCAGCCCCAGGTCTGAACGCGCCCTTCGGATCGCGTGTCGAAGACGTTCGGCATCGCCAGCCGTTTGCCTCTCCTCGCGCGTCTGCCGACCGGTCACGCTCCAACAATAGCGCTCTAACACGAGCGCCCTTGTTATCGCGATCCCTGATAGCCTGCAGGGGTGCCTGGTGATGCCATGAGAACCCGAAGCAGCGGTGGGAACCTCCTCCATCTTCCGGAGTCGGATTTGGCTGCTCAGCTCTCCGCGCTCGATTGGAACTTCGCTGACGCCAACACGCAGGAGCACGGTCACGCCCTGCTTCCGTATCCGGCGAAGTTCCCGCCACAGTTGCCCGCTCAGTTGATCCACCTTCTCTCAGACGAGCAAGACACAGTGCTCGACTGCTTTGGCGGAAGCGGAACAACTGCCTTGGAGGCAGTACGAAGCGGTCGACGCGCGGTGTCGATCGACGCCAACCCCATTGGCACTTTGCTGACGTCCGTCAAGACCACGCCGATGGGTGGGGCAGACCGAGACGCTCTTCTCTCGTTCGCTGACTCGATTGAGGACCTGGCTGATCGGGTCACGCCACGAGGCCCGGTCTGGCAACCACAGATTCCCAATGTCGGCCGGTGGTACGCGCCTCACGTCTTCGACGAACTGGCCATCGTGCGAGCTCACCTGCTGGAACAGCTCAGTGAAGGGGAGGCGCGTGACGCAGCGCTGCTGATTTTCGTTCAAGTCGCGGCCCGCCTGTCTTTCCAAGACAGCGAGACTCGGTACCGCGCTACGCCCCGTGAGATCACTCCTGGCGAGGCTGCACGCCGTGTTGCGGCGGACCTGCGAAGACTCGTCTCCCAGCTGCCAACTGCCGCTGCCGGGTGGTCCAAGTCGACTGTCGTTCACGGAGACGCACGAGACGGGTCCGCCTACCCAGTCGCCGGGTCGGTCGGCCTTGTCGTCACGTCACCTCCGTATCCAAACGCCTACGACTATCACCTGTATCACCGCTTCCGGATCTTCTGGCTGGCTCAGGAACCACGGGACCTCCGAAGTGTCGAAATCGGCTCACACCTCGTCAATCAATCCTTGGCGGATCCAGTCCACCAGTACGAACGCGACATGACAGCCGTCCTAAGGAACGTGGCCGGAGTGCTGCGCCCTGGGCGACTGGCTGCCTTCGTAGTGGGCGATGGCCTCCACAAAGGCGAGCTGTACCCCACGGGACAAGCGATCCGTCGGCTCGCCGCAACCGTGGGGTTGGATCACGTCGTAACCATCACTCGATTGCTGCCGCAGTACAAGCGGTCTGTGACAGTCGCTGGCCGGCGCCTCAGGGAAGAGAACGTGGTCGTGCTCCGTCGACCGCAACGCACTACGGGCTTGAGTCGCGTCGACCCTCCATACCCGCTGTACCCCTACGAAACCGTGCTTGCTGAGCAGGAGTGGAGCGTCCTCTCAGGTGAAGCTGATCCGACTGCAGTACTGCAGGCCGCGTTCACCTCGGCGGTCGTCACCGACGGCATAGTGGTCCCGACGCTTCAAAGCGTTGCCGAAGTGGACCCCAGCGGGTCAGCCAAGAAGAACTCAACGTACGCAGGCCACGGAATACATCGATACAAGGGAAAATTTTACCCTCAGCTAGCGAAGAGCCTGGTCAACGTGACCGGCGCCAGACAGCGCGTTGGTGTCGTGCTCGATCCATTCGGAGGATCCGGAACTGTCGCCCTGGAGTCGAGTCTTGCGGGGCTCAAGTCAGTCAGTCTCGACATCAACCCTGTGGCTATCGCTGCCGCCACAGCCAAGCAGTCACTCCTGCAAGTGACGAGCGACGATCTCCACCGAGCACTGTGCTGCGCAGACCGAGCGGTCGACCGATTTCAGGGCCAAACGGACTGGTCACAGTTCTCGCCAGACTGCCTCGATGAGCTGCAGTCGTGGTTCCCTCCCCCCGCACTCGCCAAGCTCAGCGTTCTACTCAAGGTGGCACGTTCGACGGCCGTAAGCCGGGCCTGTCCTGACGGACGCACGATTCTCGAGGTGTTGATCAGTGATCTGACCCGCGAGTGCTCGCAGCAGGAGCCGTCGGATCTGAGAATCCGCAGACGCGCCGTACCGATCGACGATGCTGATGTATTCGGACTCTTCTCGGCGCGAGCGTCAAGGCTCCTTGAGCGCCACCGCGCCTTTGGTCCGAGACTTGCGCTGCGGGACCACCTCCCACGTGCGACGATCCTCGATGCGAGCGCCAGCGACTCCAGCTCGTTCACTCACGAAGCGTTCGAGCACGGAGTGAGTGCCGTCGTCAGCAGTCCCCCTTACGGAACAGCTCTTCCGTACATCGACACCGATCGACTCTCGATCGCTGCCGTGTTTGGGCGGACCCGGCGTCAGAGGACTCAGCTCGAAGCATCACTCGTCGGATCAAGGGAGATCACCGGCCGGGAGACCGCCGAATGGGAGGCGTTGCTCGGCTCGCCGGGAGCGGTGAACCTTCCAGCCACGACCACGAGCTACCTGGACGCGCTGTATCGAGCCGTTTCTGCGGATTCGTCTGCCGGCTTCCGGAAACTGCGCACACCCGCGCTGCTCCTCCGCTACTTCGTACAGATGAACGCAGTCCTGTCGAACGTAGCGAAGGTCCTCGTGCCGAAGGGCGAGGTCGCCCTGGTGCTGGGGGACTCGACTACAACGATCGCCGGCCAGAAGTGGCTGATTCCCACTGTCGATGAAGTCGCATCCATCAGCAAGGGCCTCGGTTGGTCGTTGGTCGACGATCTCCCCATCACCGTGACGCAGGAGGGCCTCCTTAACGCGCGGCATGCCATCACTGCCAACAGAGTCATCCGTTTCCAGGCTGACTGACCGACGCATGCTGGCGAGTGCCCAGCTTCGTCACATCTATGTTAATAGAGTTGACACCGCAGGTCAGGCTCCTCTAGCCTCGCTCTGTGAAGCTTGTTGGTTACCTTCGTGTCAGCACCGATGGTCAGGCGGACGACGGCTATGGACTCGAAGTCCAGCGCGCTGCCATCGATAACTGGGCGCGGGGCCGTGGCGACCGGATCGTTCGCTGGTGCTCGGACGAAGGCGTCAGCGGGACCGTCGAGGCCGTGGACCGCGAAGGTCTGTCCTGTGTCCTCGTCGCCATTGAGCTGCGTCAGGCCGAGGGCGTTGTCGTCGCCCGACTGGACCGACTTGCCCGCAAATTGCACGTTCAGGAGGCGGCGCTGGCCCACATCTGGCGTGCCGGCGGCAGCGCCTTCACCGCAGATGGCGGAGAGGTTCTCCAAGACGATCCTGAGGATCCGATGCGCACTGCCATGCGTCAGATGATCGGGGTCTTCGCTGAACTAGAGCGTTCGATGATCGTCAAGCGCATGCGTGACGGTCGGCGGATGAAGGCACAGAAGGGCGGTTACGCCTACGGCAGCCCACCGCTCGGCTACCGGTCAGAGCATGGATCGCTCACGATCGACGAAGGAGAACAAGCGATCGTCAACCGCATCGCAGATCTGCGGCAGAGCGGCGCATCACTTCGGTCGATCGCTACCACCCTGAACGAGGAAGGATTGCTACCCAAGCGCGGCAAGGCGACCGGTAGCCAATGGCACCCCGAAACACTCCGTCGCGTCATCGCGCGGCTGGACACCCCACCGGCGGCGGAACGAGAAACGACTCGATAGTGCGGGCTGTCGGCGCGAGGATTCGCCATGCCCGCTACACCCGATGCCCGTTGGACCCAATTTCAGGAGCCGACCGAGCCGGGCCTGGTCAAGGGCAGCATCGTCTCATTCGACGGCCTTGAGCGAGTCGCGGCCAGCTGGCCCGAGATCCTTCCTGCTGAGCTGGACCACGGCACAGCGTCGCTCCTGCGGACGGCGCGAAGCCTCTTCGTTCACGCTTGGTTCGACTACGAGTTCCTAGCGATCGCGTGTCTGACTGCCCTGCAAGCTGTCGAGGCTGCTGTTCGCGATCTCTACCCTGAGGCCAGCAAAGTTCCTTTCGCGAGGCTTGTTCAGCGAGCGCGGACTCAAGGCGTCCTTTCGGAAGCGATGGCCGATCTGGCAGACACCGCCGTCGAGCTGCGGAACCTCGTCGCGCATCCAGAGCAACTCGTCGCCTTCTCTCCTGGAATGGCTGAGTCGGTGTTGGAGAACAGCCATCGTCTCGTCGCGGTGCTCGCCGCGTCGCTTCGTGAGCGTGACGACCGACACAAGCAGCCACCACTCCAGTCTGATGAATAACGGGGGCCGGCTCGACAGGCCTACGAGGCTCGACGTGGGTCTAGCCACGGGTTCTTCCTACTATATTTCTGTGAAACATGTCACACGCTCGGTGAAGTTGTCTCGGTATTGGACACTTCCCGTGGAGCTACTCGCAATTATTCAATTCGATCCTGGGGTCCGATCGATGCACCCTGCTTCTGGCGGGATTTCTACGGGCCTCCCAAGGGTGTTGGAATTGAGAAACTGAATACTTAGTTCCTGGCGATCGCTGATCCTGCCTGATCTAGAGTGTTTCTCGTGAGCAGGGAGCAGAGCAGCAGGAACTCGACCACCGAGCGATTGATCACAGTCGAAGAACTGTCAGAATTGCTACGAGTTCCTGTGCGGACGATCTATCGGTGGCAGCAGGTCCGGACCGGACCGAAAGCCATCCGTGTCGGACGATACCTCAGATTCCGCCCGACGGCTGTTACAGAATGGCTTGTCGAGCAAGAGTCGTTCCAAGCGTCACAATTTTAGTGAAAGAGTGCAATATTGAAAAGTAAGACAGAACATGAGATCCAGCTAGATCGCTGCGCTGACATATTTCATAGAGTTATTGTTGAAGCTAGTGAACGTGCGACCGTGCTGTTGCTTGAAAGCCACCGTGCCATCGTAGAGCGTGTTGTCGATGGCCGAATCTCAAAGACGGAAGCGTTAATTCAGATGCGCCTCGAACCGGAGTCCGAGGATCACTGGGCGTACGTGAATCTGTTGGAGGACGACATCAGAATGAACAAGTTTGCGAAAGAACTCCTACGAGAGGTTTCTGCGATCTAAGAGTCAGGAGGACCGCAGGTCCATTCTTGTACTCTGTTAGGCACCGTCTCCCCCCTAGTGAACAGATACAGCACAGGCTGAGTGGTTCACTAGAGGGGGACGGATGTACTCTCTTGAGTGACATCTCCACGCTACCTACTGAACTATCGTTCAGGGCGACTCGGGTATTACTCGCATGCGTCAGGGCCGGGATTGTGACAGCGTCAGAGTTACTACTGGTTAGCCGGGCCTGCCTTGATACTGCCAGACGCTTCACTCGGTTATGCCTTAGTCACGGAGGCGACGGTTGCCTGTATCGCGCTGCAACTTGCGGGTAGCCCCTGTCACGGGAGGACCCCGGCTCTTGACCTCGAAGCGAAGGCTGATCTTCAGTTCAGTAACTCTTGGACGATTGTACCCCGGACCGCATTCCACGGCAGCTGAAACGGATTATTTGGTTTCGTTCCAATTAATTGAAACGGTCCGGCCACTGTCAGTCCCCTGGCGCACACTGGTCGCATGGGATGGATCAAGCAAGCCCCTTCGGGCAAGTTCAAGGCCTGCTACCGCGACGAGTCAGGTCGGGAGCACAGCAAGACGTTCACGCTCAAGCGGGACGCACGGCGTTTTATCGAGACCATTGAAGTCGCCAAGGCGAAGGGTGAGTGGCTCGATCCTCGGCTAGGACAGGTGAGGTTCGATGAGTGGGTGGCCGAGTGGCATCCGGCCCAAGCCCACCTACGTCCGACGACACGTGATCGAGAGTCGCGAGCGATACGTAATCACCTGAGCCCCGCGTTTGGCTCGGTTCGTCTCGCGTCCATCACGACACAGTTGGTCCGCACGTGGCTGGCTTCGCTACTAGCTGAGCAAGCGCTCGCCCCTGCCACGGTCCGTCAGCTCGGGCTCCTCATGGGCAAGATCATGCGCGGGGCGGTCGACAGCGGGCTCATCGCCAGGAATCCCTGCGACGGAGTTCGGCTGCCGAGTGAGAGGGCGAGGGCGATGATCTTCCTCGATCCAGACGAGATCGGCCGGCTCGCTGCCGCTGTTCCACAGCACTACCGAGTGCTGGTGCTGACCGCCGCATACGGAGGCTTGCGTTGGGGCGAACTCGTCGGGCTTCGGGTGAAGAACGTCGACCTGGCGGCCGGCCGGCTGTTGATCGTGGAACAGGCAACCGAAGTAGCTGGACGCTTCGTGTGGGGCGAGCCAAAGACTGCCGCTGGTCGGAGAACGGTAACGCTGCCTGCGTCGCTGAACGAGCTTCTGAAGGACCACATCGCCAAGCTCCCCGAGTCATCGCAGCAGCTGGTCTTCCCCTCGCCTGACGGCACGCTGCTCAGACGAAGCAACTTCCGGCGCCGAGTGTGGCAGCCGGCCGTTCGAGCGGCTCAGGTCGACAAGAGTCTTCGGTTTCACGACCTGAGGCACACGGCAGTGGCGCTCGCAATCGCACAGGGGGCGCACGTGAAGGCCATCCAGGAGCGTATGGGCCACAGCTCAGCCCAAATGACACTGGATCGCTACGGCCACCTCCTGCCGGCACTCCAAGCCGAGCTGGCGGACCGGCTGGACCAGTCCTTCAGGATCAGTGCCGGGAGCCTTGTGCGGCCTGGCAGCGGCCTGATCCTTGTCGACGGTACGGAAGAGCCCGCAGAAGCCGCCCTTGAGCAGGGAACGGGCAGTGGGGCTAGCTGGAATCGAACCAGCGACCTCACCCTTATCAGGGGTGCGCTCTAACCGACTGAGCTATAGCCCCGTACCGGCGTGACACCGTACCGGCTGTGGCCGCGAGACGCTACCCGCGGCGCACCCGACGGGCGGTTTCCTCTTCGATCACGGTGATCCGCACGCCACCGGTGAGATCGCTGATGAGATTGAACAACACCGAGAGCAGCACCGTGAAGCCGGTGGCCGCCACGACGGAAACCAGTCCACCGACCGCATAGATGCGGAAGATGCGCTTGGCGTCGAACGAGAACGACTTCAAGGCGAAGATCTCCTTGACGAACTTCTCGATGTTGTCGATCATGCCGCTCGAGTCGGCGACGCGCCAAAGGATCGAGCCGGCGACCAACAAGATGATCCAGATGCAGAAGAAGAAGATCAGCGAGATCTTCAGGACCGACCAGGGTTCGATGTGGCGCACCAGCCGGCGTACCTTGCGTGCCTCGTAACGTGCCGTACCGCGGGTGGTGGTGGTGAGCTCACCGGCGGCGAGCGTCGAAGCTGGGGTGGTCGTGGGATCGCCCGCGAAGAAGGCCTCGATGGCCGCATCAGAACCGGGTTGCTCGTACCCGCGACCGCCAGGCGCCCAGGTGTCGGCGGCACCGGGGACGCTGCGCACGGTGCCCGTTGGCTCTCGTTCCATTGACACGGTCGGTCAGCCTACGGGATTGGCAGGCACGACCCTCGGCACTTCCCCCGACTGGCCCGCGCGGAGGCTCGAACACCCCCGCGCTCGACCGTCACCGTGACCCCGTCTTCGTCGTCGCGGATATTCACGATGCGTACGTTGTTCGCACCCGCGACACGCGTCGCCGCCGGATCACCGTCGTATGCGGCGGCGATCGCGACCGCGTCTGCCGAAGTCTGTGCCTGCGCCCGAGCATGCACCGTGCGTGCCGTGAGCGTGAGCACCGCAATGCTCACCAACGCGATCGAGAACACCAACACCGTGACTACAACCGCACTCGCACGTTCGCAACGCACCGCTCGAAACCGGAAATACAGACCAAGACGCGACATGAGCTCTCCACTGGATCCACAGGACTTGGGGGAGAAGTCGTTGACACGCTACGAGCAATGGCGCGCTGCGCGAGTCGTTGCTCAGCCTTCGTCGGGTGCGTCGGTGGCGTCGGTGGCGTCGCTGGAGACACCATCGGTGGCGTCGGTGGCGAGCCCATCGACGCGGTCGGAATCCCGCTCGTCCTCACGATCCTTGACGATCGTGGCGGCCGCGACGTACTGGTTGTCGTCGAGGTTCATGAGCCGCACGCCTGTCGCGTCGCGCCCTTGCACCGACACGTCGTCGACCGCGATGCGGATGATCGTGCCACCCGACGCCACCAAGACGATGTCGTCACCATCGTTTACCAAGAACGCGGCCGCAACCTGACCGCGCTGTTCGGTGATACGGATGCCGATCACGCCTATGCCACCACGGCCCTTTGTGGGATAGCGCTCGATCGGCGTGCGCTTCCCGAAGCCGGCCGAGGTGATGATGAACAACGTGCCATCGGGCTGGGCCACCGACGCGCCCACGAGCTCGTCGTCGCGCCGGAACCGCATGCCCATGACCCCGGCAGCGGTACGACCCATGGCCCGCACTGTGCCTTCGTGGAACCGCACGGTCTGACCCGAGCGGGCCACCATGAGAACGTCGTCCTCGCCGTTGGTGGGAGTGACGCTGACCAACTCGTCGTCGTCGTTCAGCTTGATCGCGATGAGTCCGGCCTTGAGCGACGAGTCATATTCGTTGAAACGGGTCTTCTTGACCCGGCCCCGACGCGTCGCGAAGAACAAGTACCGGTTCGTCTCGTAGTCACGCGTGTCGATCACGGCCTGGATGTGTTCACCCGGCTGCAGCTGCAAAAGGTTGACGATGTTGGTGCCGCGCGCCTGGCGGCTGGCCACCGGCACCTCATGCGTCTTCAGTCGGTACACCCGGCCACGGTTCGAAAAGAACAAGAGGTACGCGTGCGCAGATGTGTGGATGAGATGGAGGATGTAGTCCTCATCCTTGAGATTCGCGCTGTTCACGCCGCGGCCGCCGCGGCCCTGCGTGCGGAACTCGTCAATGGCCATGGTCTTGACGTAGCCCGACGCGCTCATGGTGAACACAAAGTCTTCGTCGTCGATGAGGTCTTCGATGTCGAAGTCGCCCGGGTCGTACTCGATGCGCGTGCGGCGGGGGTTCGCGAAGTCAGACTTGACCTGCGTGAGCTCTTGCTTGATGACGTCGCGCAGACGCTGTTCGTCGCCGAGGATCGCCTCGAGTTCGGCAATGGTGGCCAGCAACTCGGTCTGTTCCTGCAGCAGGTCGATGCGGGCCAATCGCGTGAGCCGACGCAACGGTAGATCCAGGATGTACTGCGCCTGCACCTCGCTGAACGAGAACGGCTCGGCCATGAGGCCGTCGCGCGCTCCGGCTGCATCCTCGGACCGGCGGATCAGTGCGATGATCTCGTCGATCACGTTCAACGCACGCAGAAGACCGTCGACGATGTGCTCGCGATCGCGAGCCTTGTCCAGTCGGAACTGCGAACGCCGGCGTATGACTTCCATCTGATGAGCTACGTACGCCTGCAGCGCTTGCACCACGTTCAGCGTGCGCGGTACCCCATCGACCAACGCCACGGTGTTCACCGAGAACGTGGTCTGTAGCGGCGTGCGCTTGTAAAGGTTGTTCAGGATCACGAGCGCCGGTGCGTCGCGCTTGAGGTCGATCACCAGCCGGGTCTTGCCCTTGGCCGACTCGTCGTTGATGTCGCGGATGCCTTCGATCTCGCGGCTGTCAACGAGTTCTTTGATCTTGACCGCCGTAGCGCCGACGCTCGTCTGGTAGGGCATCTCGGTGACCACGATGCGATCGCTGGTGCGACCCTCTTCGATGGTGGCCACCGCGCGCAATCGGATGGAACCGCGCCCGGTGCGCAGCGCGTCGAGGATGCCGGCGCGCCCCATGATGATGCCACCGGTCGGGAAATCTGGACCCTTGACGAACTGCATGAGGTCGTCGGGGGTGGACTCGGGGTTGTCGATCAGATGGATGGTCGCGTCGATGATTTCACCGAGATTGTGAGGCGCGATGTTGGTGGCCATGCCCACTGCGATGCCTTGGCTGCCGTTCACCAACAGGTTCGGGAACCGCGCCGGTAGCACGACCGGTTCACGGTTCTTGCCGTCGTAGTTGTCGGTGAAGTCGACGGTGTTCTCGTCGATGTCTCCCAACATCTGCATCGCGATGGGCGCCAAGCGGCATTCGGTGTAGCGCGCCGCTGCCGGCGGGTCGTCGGGGGAACCAAAGTTGCCTTGTCCGTCGACGAGTGGGTGGCGCAACGAGAACGGCTGGGCCATGCGCACGAGCGCGTCGTAAATCGCACTATCGCCATGGGGGTGGTATTTGCCCATGACGTCGCCGGTGACGCGGGCCGACTTCAGACGCGGACGATCAGGCCGGGCGCCAAGATCGTGCATACCCCAGAGGATGCGACGGTGCACCGGCTTGAGGCCGTCGCGTGCATCGGGCAGCGCGCGGGACACGATGACCGACATCGCGTAGTCGAGGAAGGATCGCTCCATCTCCTCTTGGATCTCGATCGGTTCGATCGCGCCGCCACTCGCGAGGGCGGCCACCGGCACGATCGCATCACCGTGATCACCCGAACCATTGGTCTCGGGCGGAGGCGTCGTGTCACTCATATGGCTCCATAACTCAGATGTTTGTTCCTCATATGTCGAGGAACCTCACGTCCTTGGCGTTGGTCTGGATGAACTGCTTTCGCATCTCGACGTCTTCGCCCATGAGCGTCGACACGATTTCGTCGGCGAGCGCGGCCTGCTGGACGGACACCTGCAGCAGCGTGCGCTCCGAGGCGTCCATGGTGGTGACCCCAAGCTCCTGCCAGTCCATCTCGCCGAGGCCCTTCAACCGCTGGAACTCGATCTTCTTCTGTGGGTTCGCGGCGACGTACGCGTTCTTACTCGTGTCGTCCTTGAGATAGATCTTTTCCTTGCCCACCACTGTGGAGAACAAAGGGGGCTGCGCGATGAACACGTGACCCTGTTCGACGAGCGGCCGCATCTGACGGAAGAAGAACGTGAGCAGCAACGTGCGGATGTGGCTGCCATCCACGTCGGCATCGCACATGATGATCACGCGGTGATAGCGGATCTTCGCGACGTCGTACTCTTCGCCGATGCCGGCGCCCATCGCGGACGTGAGTGTTTGAATCTCGGCGTTCTGCAGCATCTTGTCGACGCGGGCCCGCTCGACGTTGAGGATCTTGCCGCGGATGGGGAGGATGGCCTGGGTGCGCGGATCGCGGGCCTGGGTGGCCGAGCCACCGGCGGAATCACCTTCGACGATGAACAGCTCGCGCTCGCGCGGGTCGGAGGAGGAGCAGTCGCGCAACTTGTCGGGCATGCCTGCACCGTCGAGCAGCGTCTTGCGGCGCATCGTGTTGCGGGCGTTCTGCGCGGCGACGCGCGCACGAGCGGACTGCGTAGCCTTCGCGACCGCGGCACGCGCTTCGGAGGGGTGCTCCTCGAGCCACTCGGCGAGCTTGTCGTTCGTGGCCCGTTCAACCAGCGAGCGCACAGACACGTTGCCGAGCTTGCCCTTGGTCTGGCCTTCGAACTGCGGCTCGCGAAGCTTCACCGCGATGATGGCCGTCAGACCCTCACGAATGTCTTCGCCCTGAAGGTTCTCGTCCTTTTCCTTGAGCAAACCCTTGGCCCGGGCGTACTTGTTGATCGCGTTCGTGAATCCCTTGCGGAACCCCTCAACGTGCATGCCACCTTCGATGGTGTTGATGCCGTTGGCGAACGAGTGGACGCCGTCGTTGTTGAAGCCGGTGTTCCACTGGAACGCGATCTCGACCTCTTGCTCGGGCTCGGACATGGCGAAGTAGCCGACCGCGCCGAAAAGCTCCTGCTTGGATGCGTTGACATGGCGGACGAAGTCAATGATGCCGCCGTCGTAACGGTGCGAAACCCACGTGCTGTTGCCCTCAGGCCGCAGATCACGCATGCGGATCTCGAGGCCCTTGTTGAGGAACGCCATCATCTGGAACCGCTCGAGCAATGTGCGCGCCGAAAATACGAGTTCGTCGAAAATGGTGCCGTCGGGCCAGAACCTGACGGTCGTACCGGTGCGCTTGGTGCCGGTGTCGTTGTCGCTGCCCTCGTGATGGTCAGGCGAGGCGCCGATGACGTGCAGGCGGTCGTGCGGCTGGCCACCATCGACGAAGGTCATGAGGTGGCGCTGGCCCTCGCGGTCGATCTCGACCTCGACCCGGCGCGACAGTGCGTTGACGACGGATACGCCGACGCCATGGAGCCCGCCGGAAACCTTGTAGCCCTCCCCACCGAACTTGCCGCCGGCGTGCAGCACCGTGAGCACGACCTCGGCCGCGGACAACGTCTCGTACTTGGGATGGAGGTCGACCGGAATACCCCGGCCATCGTCGACGACCTCGACCCCACCGTCGGCGAGCAAGGTGACGTCGATGCGGGTGCAGTACCCCGCCATTGCTTCGTCGACGGAGTTGTCGACGACTTCATAGACCAGGTGGTGCAAACCCGTCGGACCGGTGGATCCGATGTACATACCCGGCCGCTTGCGGACTGCTTCGAGGCCTTCGAGGACAGTGATGTCCTTCGCCCCGTACGAGTCGGCAGTGGTCACGTGGCGGACGCCTTTCACAAGGGATGAAGTGCCCGGACCGGATTCGTAGCTGGTCGACGGCAAACCCGGACGCCAGACAGCGCTGAAACGTCGAGTTAAAACCGCCAAATTACCTGATCAGTGGCACTTTTAGCAGGGCCTTCAGTGTACCAGGCCCGGGGCCGATTCCACGCGACCTGAGCAGTTCACGATGTGGCATCCGATGGGCTATCGGTGCAGGTCGGCGGACGGCGGCGGACCGATTCGCAGATCGAGCGCTTCCACCTTCTCGTACCCCGGCTCTTGGCGAAGCCGTCCGAGTACCTGCTGCTCCATCCACCGCAGCTGGCTTGCCCAGGCCGGATCGTCGACCCGCACGAGGAGCCTCCCGTGGTGCATGGTCACCGGCGACGTATGCAACGCCACGGCCGGCCCAACGACGTCGGCCCAGGTCTGGTCGAGCGCCGGGAGAACCGACGCCGACGGCACACCAAGGTGACGTAGTACGCGGCCAAGTGGCCGGTCAAGCCGCACCGGCGGGTCGCTGCCAACGCGGGGAAGGGGTTTCCACGGCATCCGTAAAGTCTCCCACGAGGATCACCGGATCACACCCCGACGCGGGGCACCGCCCGACCGTGCCCGACATCGATAACGAGCTCAGGATGTGTGCCGATCGGCACGCCGATCGCGCTCGTGATGATGGTCTGCACCGCAGGGAGCTCGGACAGCAACGCCCGCGAACGGTGCTCGTCGAGCTCGGAGAACACGTCGTCGAGCAACAAGACCGGCGTGGTCCCGGTGACGGCTTCGACGTGGCGGTGCGCGGCGAGTTGCAACGCCAACGCCAAGGAGCGCTGCTCGCCCTGGGAGCGGTGCGTACGGGCCGCCATGGCATCGACTGCCAGGCCGACGTCGTCACGGTGTGGTCCCACTGTGGTGGTGGCCCGGCGGATGTCGTCGGCCCGGCAGCGGGTCAGTTCCTCCGCGAGGCCCGCAATCCTCCACGGTGCGTCGTAGTGGACGGTGACCTCGGCCTGGCCCGGCTCTGTGTCGGCGATGCGGCGGTAGGCGTCGCCGATGAGGCCGGACAATGCGTCAAGCGAATGAGCTCTCGCTGCGCCGAGGGCATCGCCAGCGGCCGCGAGTTTCGTGTCCCACACGTCGAGTGTGCTTTCGATATCGGGGCTGCGGCGGCCGCCCGCTTGTTTCAAGAGTGCGTTGCGCTGTTTGAGCACCCGCTCGTAGTCGGTGCAAAGGCGGTCGTTCTTCGGCGCGGCCGCGACGAGGACATCGTCGATCCACGCCCGACGCAGCGACGGTGCACCCTTCACGAGGCCGAGGTCGTCGGGGGAGAACACCGTAACCCGGAGGTGCCCCACCAGGTCGCGTGCCCGGGGTAACCGTTGACGGTTCACCAACACCCGGCTGCGCCCGGCCCGGGCGATCTCCGCCTCGATCATGGTGGGTCGGTCGGAGACCACCACTTCGGCCCGGGCGATCGCCGTGGAGGCGCCGTCGCGCACCATTGACTCGTTGGCCGCACCCCGCAACGAGCGCATGGTGGCCAACCAACCAATGGCCTCGAGGATGTTCGTCTTGCCCTGACCGTTCTGACCGACGATCGCGGTGATCCCCGGTGGAAAGGTCAGTTCGAGATCGGCATAGGACCGAAAATCAGCCAACCACAGATGCGAAACCCGCATCTGTGGTCACGACACGCGAACCGGCATCAACAGGTACAAGAAATCCCCGTTGTCGACCGGGCGGATGAGTGCAGGCTTGAGGGCGTCGATCGTTTCGAGGGTGACCCGCTCCCCGGGTGTGACCTCGACCCCGTCCATCAGATACTGCGGGTTGAACGCGACCGTGAGCTCCTGGCCGTCATATCCAGCGTCGAGCGACTCTTGGGCCTCGCCGCGCTCGAGGTCGATGGCCTTCAGTTCGAGTTCGTCGCCCTTCATGGATAGTCGCACCGGCGTAGATTCCTGAGCCATGAGCTTGACGCGACGCAGCGCCTCGAGCAGATCGGCCCGGTCAACGGTGAGCCGATTCGGGTGGCTGGCCGGGATAAGCCCGCGGTAGTTCGGGAACTCCCCTTCGATCAGGCGAGTGGTAAGCCGATTGGTCCCCACGGTGAAAGACGCTTCGCGACCCCCGAGTTGGACGGTGACCTTGTCACCGCCGGCCAGCAGCTTCACGAGCTCGTTCAATGCCCGTGAGGGCACGAGCACGCTCTGGCCGTCGGCGAGCACCGACACCCCCGGGATGTCGCACACCGCGAGCCGGTACGAGTCAGTTGCGACCAGCCGCAGACCGCCGGCCTCGGCGGCCAACAACACGCCGGTGAGGATCGGCCGAGAGTCGTCGGCGCTGGCCGCTCGCACAACCTGACGAAGCGCCGCCAAGAACGCGGCCGCCGGCAGCTCGAAATGGTCACCCTGGGGCACCTCGAAGCGCGGGTACTCGTCGGCGTGCATGACCCGGAGTTCGAACTTCGACCGGTTGGCCGACAACTTCGCCAGATCGTTGTCGACCTCGACGGTCACTGCGCCTCCGGCGAACGCCCGGGCGACGTCGGCGGCCAGCTTGGCTGGAAGCACCACCGTGCCGTCCTCTTGGCCAGCGACGGTGGTCTCGACCGTGATGGTGAGATCAAGATCGCTGCCCGTGAGCCGCAAGGTGTCACCCCGAAGATCGAGGAGCACACCGGACAGGACAGGAAGCGAACCCCCGCGTGAGCTCACTGCTCGTGCTGCGGTGGCCAGAGCTTCGACCAGGACGTCCCGTTCACATCGGAACTTCACGGCCCACCCCACTTTCTCGAAGACGGTTCTCTCGACGACATATTTGGACATATCTCTTGTAGGAGTAATAAGTGCTGTGGATTGTGGATGACCATGCATCGGGCCTGGTCATCGGGCATGAGGTCATCCACTGGCCCGAACCGATGATCCACAGCGGGAGCCGGGCGGCCCTCGGTGGCAGTGGACAACCCGGACGGTATCCACTGGACGAACGCGGTTTCCCACAGTGTCGTGCACGCGGTTGTCCACTGGGCATCGGGCCCATATCAGTCACCGCTCTTGATTTTTTGGATGAGCTCGGTGACCTGTTCGTAGATCTGGCGCCGCTCGCGCATCAGCGAACCGATCTTGTCGACGGCGTGGATGACCGTGGTGTGGTCGCGACCGCCGAACTCGCGGGCGATGGCGGGGTAGCTGAGATCGGTGAGCTCGCGGAACGCATACATGGCGATCTGACGGGACGTGACGAGCGGACGGCGCCTGCTCGCGCCTTTGATGTCCTCGATGCTGAACCCGAACATCTCACTCGTCTTGTCGATGATGAGCTTGGGGGTGATTGGCCGTGACTGCTGGTTGCCGATGATGTCGGACAATGCGTGCCGGGCCAGGTCGACGTTGAGCGCTTCCTGGTTGAGGCTCGCGTACGCCGTGACCCGGATGAGCGCACCCTCGAGCTCACGGATGTTGTCGGTGACATTCTCCGCGATGAACCGGAGAACCTCTTCGTCGATCGGCCTGGACTCCGACTCGCTCTTCTTGCGGAGAATTGCCATGCGGGTCTCGAGGTCCGGAGGTTGGATGTCCGTGATCAAGCCCATCTTGAAGCGCGACCGAAGTCGGTCCTCGAGGGTGGGGATGGAATCTGGCGGGCGGTCGGACGACAACACGATTTGGCGGTTGGCCTGATACAGCGAGTTGAAAGTGTGGAAGAACTCCTCCTGGAGCCCTTCCTTTCCTTCCATGAATTGGATGTCGTCGACAAGGAGCACGTCAATCTCCCGATAGCGACGCTTGAACTCGCTCGGCGTGTTGGTGCGGATGGCATCGACGAACTCGTTGAGGAATGTCTCGGTCGAGACGTACTTCACCTGATAGCTCGGATAGTGCGCGTTGACATAGTTCTGGATGGCCTGCAAGAGATGGGTCTTGCCGAGGCCGGCGTCGCCGTAGATGAACAAGGGGTTGTAGGAGCGGGCCGGTGTTTCGGCCACGGCCTGCGCGGCTGCGTGGGCGAAGCGGTTCGACGCACCCGTGACGAACGCTTCGAAGGTGTACTTGCCGTGGACCGGCTGGGCGGGCTCGGGGTGCGCGGCCAGGTTGACCCCAGGGCGGGAACGATCGGGATCTCGGAGGTCGAGGGTCATTTGACCCTCGTCGTCCTCGGCGGCGGTGGGGGTGTCGACGATGAGCCGAAGGTCGAGCTCGGCGGCGCCGGCGTCGGCCATGGCGTCGCGGACCATCCAGAGGTAGCGGCCTTCGATCCGTTCCTTCACCAGCAGACTTGGCACCGCGACGATCAACGTGCCGCTGTCGATCTGGAGGGTGCGCGCGCCGACGAACGTGGTCTGCCACACTGCATCGGAGACCTGGGCGCGGATGCTCGACGCACACGTCGTCCACAGCTCGACAGCGTCGGTCACTGGCATGACTCCTCCGTTCTCGAGCGGTTTCCACAAGGTGTGGAGCAATCTGGGGATAGTGCAGGTGACGCGTAGATAGTACGCGTGCGGCACGAGACGCTGTCGCCGGGGGCACGGACGCGGCCATGGCGGAGCGCGCAAGCTAGCAGGTCACTTTCCGAGTCGCACGCGGCGCTGTGGAAAAGCTGTATCCCCAGGTCAGAGGGTCAGGAACGCAGTAAGATTCTGGGTGAATGATGGGGCGGCGGGTGGAGCGGCGGGTTTTGGACCTACCTGCGCACACGTCGTCCGTGACCCGACTGGGGCATTCGTGGAGCGAGATGGCCGCCTCGGTTGTTCAAGATCTCGCGTAGGGCGCTAGCGTACGTCCGGGCAATTGTCCACAGCGCCGCCATTCGCTGCGCCCCGATGGGGGCCGTCGCGCCATCCGGCGGCCCGCACCACGCGGCCGCACGCCCATCTTCGGCGCCGGCGTTGTCCTCAGGAGGATTCATCGATGAAACGCACTTACCAGCCGAACGTCCGCAGGCGTTCGAAGAAGCACGGCTTCCGCAAGCGGATGTCCACGAAGGCCGGTCGCAGCGTGCTGCGCGCTCGGCGCCTCAAGGGCCGGGCACGCCTGTCGGCGTGATCCAAGGCATCCGTCGACGCCAGACCTTTGCTGCTCTGCGGTCGCAAGGGGTGCGGGTTCGTCGGCGGGGGCTCGTCGTTGTGTACGTACCGACCGACTCCGATGCGACCGAAGTGGCCTTTGCCATCTCGAAGCGCGCCGCAACGGCCGTCGGCCGCAATCGCTGCCGACGCCGCCTTCGCGCCGCCTTCGTCGATCTCGATCGACTCGGCGCACTACCACCGGGTGCCTACCTGGTATCGGTCGGCGCCGAGGTGGTCGCGGTACCGCAGGCGGCACTGGCAGAACGCTTGGGCGAGGTTGTCGCCCACTTGGCGGCTCGCGCCTCATGAGCCACGCTTCTGGCACGATCGCCGCGCGTGCCCTGGCCGGACCGGTGCGGGTTTATCAGCGTGTCACGGCCAATCGTCCGACACCCTGTCGCTATCTCCCCACTTGCTCGAACTATGCCTTGGACGCGCTCGAGCAGCACGGCGCTTGTCGGGGGACGTTCTTGAGTATTCGCCGAATCTGCCGGTGCCACCCTTGGGGTGGTTCCGGAATGGATCCGGTCCCCCAGAGGAAGGCCACCTGACGTGGATCAGCTTTTCAAACTGATCGCCGGACTCCTGTCCGGCCTGTACGCCCTCACGGGGTCGTACGGGCTAGCGATCGTTCTCCTCACGCTGGTGGTGATGACGATCACCACGCCGCTCACCATCAAGGGCACCAAGTCCATGATGCAGATGCAGCGACTGCAGCCCGAGCTCAAGAAGATCCAAGAGCGGTATCGCGACGATCGCGAAAAGATGAACCAAGAGTTGCTCGCGTTCTACAAGGCGAACAACATCAACCCCGTGGGTGGCTGTCTGCCCATGTTCATACAACTCCCCGTCTTCGCAATTCTTTACCGGGTGCTTCACGGTCTCACGCAGCGTGCCACCAACATCGGGATGCAGATCGGCACGACCACGGCGAACCTTCGCGACGCCACCCCGTTCGCCCAGGTCAATCAGCCGAAGCGAAACTTTCAGCCCGGTTACATCAGTAAGACCTCCGAGATGTACCAAGACCTCTCGCGGACCAACCAGATGAAGTCCTTGGGCTTCGATCTGTCGGACAACGCCCGCTCCGCGCTCGAACGGGGCCTCAGCCACTCGCTCCCTTACTTGATCCTCATCGTCATCGTGGCGGTGACCGGTGTGGTGCAACAGCGCCAGATCCAGGGGCGCTCCAGCGGTGTGGCACAGGTCAACTCCCAGCAACAGATGATCATGAAGATCATGCCGTTCTTCCTGCCCCTGATCTCGTTCACGCTGTCGGCCGGACTCGTGGTGTACTTCGTGGTCTCCAACCTGTGGCGCGTCGGTCAGCAGGCCTTCATCACCCGCACGCTTTACAACAACGCCAAACACCCCCCGATCATCGAATCAACGGCGGTCGAAGTGCCGGCCGAGGCCAAGAAAACGCCGGCGAAGGCGGTTCGTGCGACTCGTGTCACGAATGGCAGCGTCGCCATCGACGATGATGATCTACCGTCCCGTTCCGTGATGGGGCGTAACCGCCGAGAGGGCACGGCCGCGAAAGCGGCGCGTCTCCCGGCCCCGGCAAAGCCGAAACCTGTGTCACCGACTGTCAGTGGTCGGGTGACGCCGTCCGGATCGAGCGCTACCGCGCGGCCGGCGAAGACCAAGAAGAAGAGGAAATAGCTGTGGAATGGGTTGAGATAAGCGCGAAGACCGTTGAAGAAGCCAAGGATCAGGCGCTCGACCGGCTTGGAGTCGACGAGCGCGATGCTGAATTCGAGGTACTCGACGAACCCCGGGCCGGAATCTTCGGCCGGGTCAAGGGCGAAGCTCGCGTGCGGGCCCGCGTGAAGCCTGCGGCCCCCCGGGCCAAGGTGGAACGACGCCCCCGGCGCGATCGTCCTGAGCAAGCGGAGCGACCCGCCCCGCGTAGCAGTGGGAGCCGAAGTGGCAGCGCGGGCCGAGGCCCCAAGAAGGAGACACCGGTGGCTGATGAGTCGAGTGACGCAATCCGCGCCGTCGAGGCGAGCCCGGAGCGCGCGCCGAGTGCTTCTTCGAGCACTGGGCGTGGTCGCGCCCCTCGCGACGACGAGCGCAACGCGAACAATGATCTCGCGGATCTGGACCTGGCCCAGCAAACGGAGATCGTGGCTGAGGTGGTGCGGGGCGTGATTGGTGCGCTTGGCGACGCCGCGACAGTCAGTACCCGACAGATCGATGACGACACGACTGAGGTGTCGATCACTGGCGAACAGCTCGGATTCCTGGTCGGACCGCGAGGCCGTACGTTGACTGCACTCAACGAGGTCAGCCGCTCGGTCGTGCTTCGACGGGGGAACACCGCGCCGTCCGCGCGCGTCCACATCGATGTCGCCGGCTACCGCCAGCGGCGTCGCGATGCGCTCACCGCGTTCTGCGCGAATACGGCGGACAAGGTTCGTGAGACTGGTCTCCCCCACGCGTTCGAGCCAATGGGCTCGGTCGATCGAAAGATCATCCACGATGCGGTCGGTGAGCTCGAGGGTGTGACCTCGATCTCGGAGGGCGAAGACAATGATCGCCGGGTGGTCATCGTTCCGGCGTGAGTGCCCGGAGCGATGCATGAGTTGCCCATGACCGGTTCGCCGATGTCCGAGCAACTGTTTTGGTGCCTTCGTGAGGCCCAGCGCACCGGATCCGTGGGGTCCGGTGCGCTGGAGGACCATCTGGAGCAGGCCGCGGGGTACTTCGCCTCGGGCGGCCCGCCTGGTGGTGTGTGTGTCGATTTGGGAAGCGGCGGGGGTCTGCCGGCACTCCCGCTGGCCTTGGCGTACCCGACGACGTCGTGGACCTTGGTCGAGGCGTGGGAGCGGCGCGCCGCTCTCCTGCGGCGGTTTGTCAGACTCTTGGAGCTGACCGGACGAGTAAGCGTCGTGCACGATCGTGCCGAGCGTGCGGCTCGGGGAAGCTTGCGTGGCGCGGCCGACGTGGTGACCGCCCGGTCCTTTGGACCCGCCGCAGTGACGCTCGAGTGCGCAGCACCGCTGGTACGGGTGGGCGGCCACATTGTTCTGAGTGTCCGCGAGGCCGAAGCGCCGTGGCCAATCGATCAGCTCGAGCAACTTGGGTTGGGCGCCGGTACCGACTGGCAGGCGGGTCGTTTCCACTATCGGTGCGTTGAGTCGCTGGCGCAGTGTCCGGAAAAGTATCCGCGCCGGCCGGGACAGGCCGAAAAGGCTCCTCTCTTCTGACGACCGCGATTCAAGGAATTGGCTGGTCAGGCCACGGGTATGAGCACGTCCGATTCCGGCCGGGTGTGTACGTCGGGGGCGAGCGGCGGCGAAATGTTTCACGTGAAACATTCCAAGCACGGTTTCTGTACCCGAGCGCGGACTCGCGAGCGCATGAGAGCCCGCCGTTGATCCCTTCGGCGAGGCCGTTGGAGGTGCCGGACTGGCCGAACCCGGCGAGCATGTCCGCCGAACGCGTCCTGAGGGTGCGCCCGAGGCGGACAGGTTCTTCGAGGGTCTTCGGGACGCCGGTGAGAACCGATGCACTGACTGCTTCTATGAGTCGGTGGTCGTGGCGGTGGTCGTCATTGAGCCCGTCAGCTCCCAAGCTCGCGACGTGGAACCGGGCCGCGACCGAATGTTTGGAACGACCTGCGACCAGTCCAAGAACTGCGACGATCCCCGATGGTTCCGGATGGGGGCGAGGTCGAGGATCACGGTCCCGCACGAGTCGCCGCGCCGGTTGTCACGCCACGTGTGTTCGTCGACCCCGGTCACCCGCACCACGACGAGAGGTGTGGAATTCGCGCGCGAGGCGCCGAATGGCCGAATCGTGTACGGCGCCTTCGGCGGTGCAGCACCGGGACTACCGATCGGGCTCAACGACCCGACACGAGGAGGTTGCCCGAGCGGGTCACAGCGCCGCCCGACAACCTCTCGTCCACGCCCGCTGAGGCAGTAGAATCCATCACCGCCCAGGAAAATGACGGTAGCGGCACATAGGGTCGGGCTCTTGGAGTTGGACGTGGGAGAGCTTCCGTCATAGAAGACGTCGACCCCCCGGACCCGGCGAGAACATCCGCGCTCTCGTTCGTGAAGAGCCAGGTTTCCCCGAAGTCTTGCGTAGGGTGCGCGCCATGGCGTCAGAGATGGGGCAGACTAGAGGTGCTCCATCACCGCAGAATGTTTCACGTGAAACATTCTGTCGGTTCGCACGGCGGTGACCTGCGACGATCTCTCGGACTGCTGATAGTCCGGCACGGGGAATCGGTTGAGAAGCCCATTCGCTGAGCCCCTGGAGGAGCCTGCATGAGCACCCGAGCACGGGTCATGGCGGTTGCGAATCAGAAAGGGGGCGTGGGCAAGACGACGACCGCGACGAACCTCGGCGCGTGCCTGGCCGAACTTGGGCACCGCACCCTGATCATCGATCTCGATCCACAGGCGAACGCCACCACCGGCCTTGGCCTCGACCCACGGGCGCTCGACCAATCGATGTACGACGTGATCTTGCGGGAGATCCCACTGGATGACTGCATCGAGCCGACCGACGTCAAGAACCTGTTCGTGGCGCCGGCGAGTCTCGACCTGGCCGGCGCGGAGATCGAGCTCGTTCCGGCGTTCAGTCGCGAGCATCGATTGCGGCGAGCTATCGAAGCAGTGATCGAGGAGTTTGAATTCGTCCTCATTGACTGTCCCCCATCACTGGGTTTGCTGACCGTCAACGCGCTTGCTGCGGCCAGCGAGGTTTTGGTGCCGATCCAGTGCGAATACTACGCGCTCGAGGGGTTGGGCCAACTCTTGCGGAACGTGGAGTTGGTCCGAAAGAACCTCAACCCGACACTCGAGGTTTCGACCATCGTTTTGGTGATGTACGACGCCCGGACCAAGCTCGCCCAACAGGTGGTCGACGAGGTGCGCAAGCACTTTGGCGAGAAGGTCTGCCGGCAGGTCATACCGCGTAGCGTGCGTCTTTCGGAAGCGCCGTCCTTCGGCCAACCGATCATCACATTCGATCCGGCGTCTCGGGGGGCGCTGGCCTACCGGCTCTTGGCCAAGGAGGTCGCGGGGGATGCAAAAGCGTAGTGGATTGGGTAAGGGGCTCGGGGCGCTCATCCCCACGGAATCGACCGAAGGTGGCGGGCCGGCGTTCTTGGACCTGCCAACCAGTTCGATCATCGCGAATCGTCTTCAACCGCGTGAGCATTTCGACGAGGACACGCTCGCCTCACTGACTGCGTCAGTCCGCGAACTTGGGGTACTGCAGCCGGTGCTGGTGCGTCGAGTGGATGGCGATCACTTCGAGTTGATCGCGGGGGAGCGCCGCTGGCGAGCGGCCAAGCGGGCTGGCCTGACGACCATCCCGGCGCTCATCCGCGAGGTCGACGATCGGCATTCGCTCGAGCAGGCCTTGGTGGAGAATCTCCACCGTCAGGACTTGAATGCGCTGGAGGAGGCCGCGGCCTACAACCAGCTGATGGACGACTTCAAGCTCACGCAGGAGGAGGTGGCCCAGCGGGTCGGGAAAAGCCGCAGCGCGGTAGCCAACACCCTGCGGTTGTTCCACCTGCCGCCGTCCGTGCAGCGGATGATCGCGGATGGCCGACTCAGTGCCGGTCACGCACGAGCACTCTTGGCGACGCCCGATCGGGCGATGCAAGAGCAGTTGGCCGAGCAGACGGTGCGTGACGGTTGGACGGTACGAGAGGTCGAGGCTGCGGTTCGGGCCCAGATCAGTGTGCCCCCCGTGATGGACGATGACGTTGTCGAAGGAGAGTCGGCCGAGGACCCTCCGGTGCTTCGGGCTGCCGCGCTGCGGGAGCCGGCCTTGCTGGAGCTGGAAGAACTGCTGTCGGCCCGCTTGGATACGCGAGTCAACGTCAGCATCGGCTCGAAGCGGGGCAAGGTCGTCGTCGAGTTCGCGGATCTCGACGACCTTGAGCGGATCTACCGCATCATCACCCCTCCAGGAGCCGTCGCGGGAGAGTGAAAAGTAATCCACAGGGTGTGTGGAACCCTGTGGTTAAGGTCGCGACAAACCCTCTTGTTCAGGGTGAATGTCCTCGAGCGGCTCGAGGAACCAGTGCTCCACGGCGGCCACGAGGGCCGCGGCGACGGTGGCGAGATTCGTCCCGACCAGCGCCGCGGGCCCGATGCGCAGCTGCACGGCGGGCATGCGCGTTTCTCGGAGAACGGGTGTTCGGTTCCCGAGGGAGACCGGCGGAATCTGGAGGACCTCGGCTGCGGTGGCCGCAACGATCTGGGCCAGGCGACGACCACCGGTCGACACGAAGCCGGTGGTGGCGAAGTACATGGCGCAGCACGCAGCGTCGGCCGTGGTGTCCACGGCGAGGTAGAGCTCGGCGTCGCTGGCGTTGGCGTCGCTGGCGTGGCGCGACGCATCGGGGTGGTGCAGCGTGATGACCGATGCGCCGAGGGTGCGGAGTTGGCGAGCGGTGGCCAGGACTGCGGCAGCGGAGCCGCCGAACTCGCCGAGCACGACCCGGCGGTTGACCAGGCTTCGGGGTGACCGACGCAGCCGCTCGCGTTCGCGGACGACGGCTACGGTGTCGCGTTGATCGGACTTGGCCCCGAGCCGACCGAGTTCGCGGACGGTGTCCTGCCCGGCGATGCCATCGGTGGGCAGCCCGGCGTTGCGTTGGAAGTCGACCAGGGCCCGCTCGGTTTGACGCCCGAAGATGCCGTCCACCCGTCCGGCGTCAAACCCAAGCGACCCGAGGCGCAATTGGAGTTCAGCCGCGTCGTCACCCCGGAGGTTGGGCGCGTGCAGGTAGAGCAGCCGGTCGCCGAGCCGATGGCCGGCTTCGACGAGTTGGAGCCATGTCGTGCTGTCGCACAAGCCGGACGCGTCCAGGCCCCGCGCGGTCTGGAAGGAGCGAACGGCGCTGGAGGTGGCATCACTGAAGTGATCGGGAGTCATACCTCGGACCGGAAAACCGGCCGCGGCGAGGCGCAGGTGCAGGTCGCGCACATCTTCGCCACGGGCCCCTGGTTCGAGCGGAAGTGGCATCAGCGCGGACGCGCAAACAACTCGGCGATCATCGGTTGAGGACGGTAGCCGAGCCGTTGGAAGATGCGCGGCCACGACCGGTTGCCCGGAGCGTGGCGGAGGGGGGACGGGTGGCCGAATCCACAACCAGGTGGCCGACGTCGGTTAGAGGAACTCGCTGAGCTCTTCGAGGAGGGCGCCCTTGGGCTTGGCGCCGACGATTCGTTTGGCTACCTGGCCGTCACGGAAGACCAAAAGCGTGGGGATGCTCATGACCTCGAACCGACGAGCGATGTCGGGCGCGTCGTCGACGTTCAACTTGGTCACGCGTACTTTGCCGGCCTGCTCGGTAGCGATTTCGTCGAGGATGG
>CAEZYR010000014.1_pt1 | contig 34711 bp, 28 predicted proteins | sample 7265551 | NCBI WGS metagenome assembly CAEZYR01 (sample SAMEA6813938, study PRJEB35770) | uncultured Acidimicrobiales bacterium | biome: Freshwater; feature: Freshwater reservoir; material: water | place: Czech Republic | collected 2017-04-14 | depth 30m m
CTCGTCAGCTTTGGACAGGTTCGTGTGATCTCCTGTTCAGAGGCGTTGCACCGGGGGACGTAGCTCAGTTGGCTAGAGCACCTGCTTTGCAAGCAGGGGGTCGTGGGTTCGATTCCCATCGTCTCCACCAGTGTTTGCAAGGGTTTTGGTGGTGTGTGCCGATTGCGGCGCGGCGTGGGCAGCCAAACCTTTCACGGGTGGCTCGCCGCGACCCGTAGCCGAGCCACTTCCAGCCCTGCGCGGTCGAGCGAATGCGATACTCGCCTCACGGAAAGTGTCTCCTGGTTGGTCGAACGATGCGGCGTCAGATACCGACATCGTCCCAGTCCAGGGGGCTTTTCGGGCGGATACGCGACCTACCTCACACTCGAGCAATCGGTGGATCAAGGCTCAGTTGGCCCATTGAGGACGCCCAGTCGTTCGAGTCGCCGAGCACCCGGTTCGCCTCGGGCAACGCATCGAATGCCGTGTTCAGCACGACCGTGCGATAGAAGCTCGGATCACGCAGCGATGGTCCGGCGAGCAGTAGGCGGCCGCCGGTAGAGCGCATCGCGACCGTCTGTCGCGCATGATCACGGCTGGGCACACGGCGGTCGGCGCTTGCCGGGGCGTGGTGCACGAGCGCCGCGTACGGCGCACGTGCACCACCGATGCTTCAGGCGAACGCGGAATTGCTGCGGCGCCGGCCACGAAGGGCGAGGTACACCGCACCGACGCCGCCGATGGTCAGCACACCGAGGGTGAGCGGGCCTTCGGGAACTACTGGCGAAGGTATCGCCTGCACGGTCTGGTCGACGACGGAGAAGGTTGCCGGTGTCCCAGGAGTACCGCATGTCGCGGTGACCTTCTGCCATTTGGTCACGGCCAGTACGCCACCGGTGTTCGATCCCCAGTTTTCGAGCCGCGCGATGTTCGGCGCAGTCGAACCACCGTAGTTGGGTTGCCACAGGTTGTTGTGCTGATCACCGTGCGCAATGACGACCTGCATGTTGGGGTGCGACGCCGCGAGCGCATAGATCTTGTTGTGGATGTCCACGAACTCAGTGCCGAAGACCTTGTCGTTGTCGACCGGGCCGAGCGATGGTTCGGCTTGCATCATGAGGAACACTGCGTCGCTGACGTTCGCGTCGGCCGCGGCGAAGATCGCGTCAAGCCAGCGCACATCGGCGGCGATGCGAGCGTCTACCTCAGCGTAGCGTGCGGCCTTCTCGCCCACTGTTTCCACGGGGTAAGTCGACGAGTTGGTCGCGTAGTTCGGATCGAGGTAACCCTGGTTGCTGCTCACCGAGTGGATCGCACCGAAGGTCACGCACTTCTTGTTGAACCAGGTGTTCTCGACATGCACGTTGTCCGCGACCACCGCGGAGTTGGCTTGGGTGGTCACCGCCATCGGGGTACCGCCGGTAGTCTGGCCGGGAGTCGCGAAGTAGAGCGATCGAACCTTCGCCAGGCGATTCGCTGGTTGGAAGTTCCCGTTGTTGTTCCGGTGGCAATCGGTCCAGTCGTTGTCGCCGGGCGTGTACCAGAACGGATCGGCGAAGGTCTGGAACGACGCGAACGTACTGTTGAACGCGGCGTCGGTACACACGTCGCTTCCACCCTTGAAATCGCCGGAGTGGGCGACGAACGAAACGTCCGGATCGGCGTTGATGTGCGCCGTGAAGTTCGCCATGAGCGCGGTCTGCGCCGAGGTGTATGGGACATCCCCGATGTTCGCGAAGGTGACGGTGTCACCTACGGTTGCCCCGGCGTCGGGACCCGAGAGTCCGACGACGGTAGCGCACAGCGCCGCAGCGACTATGCGCCCCGACACACGGCGGAATCTCCGCTTTGATGATGTGGACACGATCTTCTCCCAGTTGGTCGTCAGAGGCATTTGTATGGTTCCAGGCGAAGTTGTCTAGGCCGCGTCGGACAGCAGGCCGACCGGCGAACTCTTGGGGCAGATGCGAGGAGCCGGTGCGCTAAGTGCGTCTCGGCGGGCGTCGAAGGTGAGACAGCGGCCACGATCGGACGCAGCCGGGATCTGCCGCATGCCACGCGTGGCAGCCAATCTCTCACTCTGCGAGAGATACGGGGTTTACGGGGTCAGGGGTCGCTGCGGGCGAGCGAAAGAAACGGTGTTTCGCCATCTCGCGCTGCGAGAGAGTCGCAAAGCACGGTCCAGGGGTTGGTTACGTCTCCCAAAAGAAAGGTTTGAGGTGTTGGGAGGCGAAGGCGATCAGCGGACGATTGAGTGGATCCGGACCGTGGATAGCGGCAGGCCCGATCGATCAAGGTGAGGCCGGGCGCGGTCTCACCAGACGACGAAACTGCGTTGGCTCGCCCACTGAGCAAGTCGATTGTGTGGCAAAATCACACCATGCAACCAAAGGGTTCGACATCGCAATGGCATCGGCATGCCGGCGTCCGCTCCGGCGAGCAGCTGACACCGGGCGAACGCGCCGCCGATCGCATGCGCAACATCATGGGCTCGTGGCCTTTCGTGTTCAGCTTCTTCGGAATCATGATCCTGTGGGCGATCGTCAACTCAATCTTCTACCTCGGGGGCAACAACGGTAAGCACGGCTTCGACCCCTACCCGTACATCCTTCTCAACCTCTTCTTGTCGATGCTCGCAGGCGTTCAAGCCGCAGCGTTGCTGATCGCCGCGAAGCGCGCCGACGCGATCTCATCGGAGATCGCCATACACACCGAGAAGAACACCGAAGAGATCAAACGCCTGCTTCAGGAAAACACCGAGCTCACGATCGCTGTGAAGCACAACACCGATCTCCTCGAGGAGATCCATCGCCATGTCTCCCTACTCACCCCATAGGCAAGTGTCGATCACATTGGCCGAGAAGTAGCTCACTGGCCGACAGCCAACCGGTCGAGCTCGAGCGGCTTGAAAAATCCAATCCGACGAGCACACGTCAAACCCAGGCCGAATCACATCTGCGATGAGTCGCGCTCTTGGGCCGCGTCCAGTAGGTCGTTCCCGGTGATACGCGAGCCGAGCGACGGTCCGATTCGTTGCCATAGCTCGAATACGACCATCACGGTCAGCGCCACGAGCACGTAGAGGTTTTCGGTGAGCCACGAGACACTCCAGGTGCGGCCCAGGCGGTCGGCCCGCTGTGTCAACCAGATCACGCCGTACGGCATGGTGATCGAAGTTGCACCGCGCATCGGCCACGCGGCGAACGTCGCGGCCGTACCGAGCGCGAGCAGCGCGGCGCCGCAGCGACGTTGCATCGCACGCATGGCCGCCCACGCGATGAACGGCACGACCCACACCCAATGGTGCGACCACGAGATAGGCGAGACCAGCAAGCCGGTGAAGCCACACCAGCAGAGGGCCGGCACCACATGACCCGACCGGTGGATACGCACCGCCTGACTCATGCCGAGCACCAGGACCGCGGCGGCGACCGAGAAGTAGAGCGACGGCACGGCGAATCGTCCGCCCATCATGCGTGCTATAGCGCCGTAGGTCGACTGGTTCGCAACGAACCGGATGCTGCCGACGCGCGAGCTCTGAGCGAACCGATGCTGGATCCAGAACGCGTACGAAGCTCGCGGCAGCAGCAACCAGCCGACGATCACCGTGAGGGCGGCAGCCGCAATACCTCGTCTCGCGTCGCGTCGCTGACCGCTCACGATGAGGAACAACAGAAATATCGCCGGCGTGAGCTTGATACCGGCCGCGATCCCGACGAAGGCACCACGCCACCGGGAGTCTTCCGGGCGAGTGAGGTCGGCGAGCATGGCGACCATCAGGAACAGGTTCACTTGACCGAATCGCAGTGTCTGCTGCACCGGCTCCATCCAGACGCACACCGCGAACAGCAGCCAGCACACGTCGCGGCGAGCCGAACTCGACAACCGTGAATCACCGCCCGAGTGCTTTGTGACGACGTCGATCGAGAAGAACAGCGCGCCGAGATTCGCGAGCGCGCTGCCCCAACGAAGAACGCGGAGGTTCACGAGATGCAGCGGCGCGAACAGGACCGCCGCGAAAGGGGTGTACGTGAAGCTCAAGAAGCCCGAGTACTTCGCGGTGTACAGGCGTTTCGTGCTCACGACCGGCATACCGCTCCACCGATACACGTCGAGGTCCACCATGAACCACATGCGGTTCAGACGCCCGTGGGTGTGCGCAAGCACGAGGTAGCACACCGGCGACGCGAGGCCGATCGCGATCGCCAACGCGCGGGTGCAACGGGACTTCTGCTCGCTGGTCATGGCCGGTAGCACCGACGGCTCCCCCACCTCGCAACGCGATGAACCCCGCCGACGGCGACGATCAGCGTCTCGGCGGTTACCCCCCGACGAACGCGACGGGCGCCGTGCACCAACACACCCTAAACCAGCCGCCGACACCACCCTGAACCGCCGTCGCTATCGGACGGAGCCGGAATCTGCCGAATGCCACGCGTAGCAGCCAAACTCTCACTCTGCGAGAGACACGGGGTTCAGGGAGCCAGGGGTCGCTGCGGTAGGCGAAAGAAACGCTGGTCGGTGGGAGCCAAACGGGGAGCCAAACCCCTCCCGCACGACCCTACACAGCGACGCACACCGATGCCCGCTTGCCCTACTGCTGCCTGGATTCCAGCGTATTCGCGTGCACGTCGCTGCACGCATTGAACTGGTTGGCAAGCAGGGGGTCGTGGGTTCGATTCCCATCGTCTCCACCAGAAAACCTTGGGCGCCGGAGCGGGTCTGATCCAGCGAGTCACGACGGGTCTGGCGGCTGCGTCTTCCAGTCGATGAAGTCGCTGCCGGTCTCTTCGACGAAGGCTCTGATCGCCTCACCGATGGTCGGAAAGAAGCGGTCGGCGCCGATCAGCGCGACGGTGCCGCCGGGCGCGATCTGGTCACGTACGACACTCTTCAATCCGGCGAACCCGAGCTCGATGCCGCGCTCGGCAAGATCGGCGTGAAGCTCGTTGATCATGGCCTCGGCCGTGGCATCGATGCGAGTGATCGGCTCGGCCGTCACGATGACCCAGCGGACATCGGATGTCTCCTCGACCCGCTGGATGATCTCCGACCGAAAGCCGTCGGCGTTGGCGAAGAACAGCGGCGCGCCGAAGCTGAACAGCAGCAAGCCGTCAATCTGGGTGCCCTCGGGATGCTGGTCGATGTCGTGATAGCCGCTCACGCCTTTGATGCGCACGAGCGTCGTGACGTGCGGGCGCCAGGCTTGTGACACGAACGCGAGGAGCGAGACCGCGACGGCGATTCCGATCCCCCACAGCACGCCGGCGATGACCACCCCGACGAACGCGATCATCGAGAGGATGAACTCGTTCCGCCGCCCGCGGGCGAGCGACACCACCGTCGGCACGTCGATCAGGTCGATCACCGCCAACATCACGATCGCGGCCAGCGCGGCGATCGGGAGCGACGCGAGGAGACCCGGGGCCGCCACCAGGAGCACGACGATCAGAATGGCCGCGACGACGCCGGTCAGCTGGGTCTTGGCCCCTGCGGCCTCGGCGACCGGGGTCCGAGACTGACTGGCCGAAACGGGAAAGCCCTGAAAGAAGCCGGCCGCCACATTGGCGGCACCCAGCCCGATGAACTCGGCGTTGGGGTCGACGCCTTGACCGAGGCGCTTCGAATACGCCCGGGACAACACGCTCGTATCGGCAAACGACACCACGGCGATGGTGAACGACCCGGCAGCCAACTTGCCGAAATCCGCCCACCCGACCCTCGGAAGGGCGGGGAACGGGAACCCGGCCGGAAGCGATCCCACCAGCACGAGCTGGCCTTCGAGGCCGAAGATCTTGACGGCGATGATGCTCCCGATCACGACCAGCAGCGACCGCGGCACGCGGGGGGCCACCAGTCGCATCACGATCATCGCAGCCAGAGACACCAGCCCGACCATCACCGGCACACGGTCGACATCGCCGGCGGCGCGGATGAGGTCGACAAACGCGCTCACCGGCGCGCTGTGCTCGACCGACACGCCGAGCAGCTTCGGCGACTGCCCGACGATAACGACAACAGCGATGCCGTTGAGGTAGCCGACGCGCACCGGCATCGACAGCAACTCGGTGACGAACCCGAACCGACCGATGCCCGCAGCGATAGCGATCAGCCCTGCGCCGATCGAGAGTGCACTGGCCAACGCCACCGCCCGATCGGGGTTGCCCGCTGCGAGGGGCACGATGGTCGCGGCAATGAGCGGCGCCAGCGACGAGTCGGGCCCCAACACCAAGATTCTCGAAGGTCCGAACGCTGCATAGACGAGCAGCGGGATGATCGTGGCGTACAGGCCGTAGACCGGCGGTAGGCCGGCGGCCTGGCTGTAGCCCATGCCCACGGGGATGAGGAACGCAGTGATGACCACGCCGGCCACGAGGTCGCCCCGGAGGTCGGCACGCGAATTCGGTCGCAGATTATGTAGCCCGGGGAGGCGAGGAACTTTCACAAGACCACTGTGTCAGCCGAGGTCAGTGGATCCGCACCGGGAATGCCGCTTCGGCGCATCAGGAACGAAGGCTCGGGGATGGTCTCAGGCGCTGGCGGCACAGAGCACCCGTAGCGCGCCGATCACGAGCACGTCGTGTTCGTAGGTGAGCACCTCCGTCGCCTGATCGACGCGCAGCCAACGCACTTCGTCGACCTCGTCGTTCTTGCGGAAGGTTCCGTCCTGCACCTGCATCGACCAGTAGCGAACCTTGCGGACGCGCCCTTTGCGCCCGCGGTACATCGCCGTGGGCAACTCCTCGCCGGCCACGCAGACCAGACCGGTTTCTTCGTACACCTCGCGCAGCGCACAATCGAGGGCCGACTCGCCGGGCATTCGCTTCCCCTTCGGCAATGACCAATCGCGATGCCTCGGGCGATGCACGACAAGTACCTCGATGTGCCAACGGTGCGCAACGCGCCAGATGACCCCTCCAGCGGTTTGCGCCATCCGACCACCGTAGACAGTCACTGCCGTTGAACCGCGGAGCCTCGGTGAACGCCACATGGCGAAGCTCTGAACTTACGGCGACCCGTTGATGAACTCTTCCGGCAGTCCATGGCGCGCCAACTGCGCGTTGCTCCACCGGTCGTCGCCCGTGAGCTCTCGACCGAACCAATGCGGAGGCACGAACTCCGCGGCCGATGACTCGGACGCGAACTCGACCTCGGCCACAGACAAGCCCGCCAGGCTGCCGTGGTAGATGTCGACCTCGGCGACGTCGGCGCGGCGATCGAGGCCGGCTCCTGCGAGGTCGATCCGGTAGCGGGTCTTCTCGATTCTGCGGCCCATGGTGTGGATCCACAGCTCCTCGGCTTCGTCAGCCGCAATCGGCATCTCGACCTCGGTACGGACAACGCCGCGCCCGGCCTTGACCGTGACGGCCGCCGATTCGGAGCCGATGCGCACCCGCACCTCGACGGCCTGATCGATGGCGAGGTAGCCCTGTCGAAGATGCTCGCCGACCTCGTTTCCGAGCCGGGAGGCGGGATCCCCACGGAGGAGGAACTTGCGTTCGATCTCAAATGCCATGGTCAAGTATGACCAACGCCGCTACGTTCTGGCTGGTGACGGGCCTGATGAGCACGACTTTTGCTGCCGCGCAGCACACGCCCCACGACGTCGCCACGGCGTTGGCGAACGCGGGGTTCGTACTCGAACCAGTACGGACCATCGAGCGGACACTGCTCGACACCTTCGATGGACGACTGCACACCGCGGGGCTCCGGCTGGAAAGTCGCGTCGGACACGCGACCGAACTGGTCCTGTCGGGCGTCGATACGGCGACCGCAGTGCTCCTCGTTGCCGCCGCGCCGAGCGTGACCGACCAACTGCCGGCCGGTCCGTTTCGCCGGCGCGTCGCCGAAGCGGCGGAGGATCGGGCGCTGCTCGCTGTTGTTCGCGTGCGAACGCGATGCACGAGCGCATCGCGTCGCGACGCCGACGGGAAAATCGTTGCCGCCGCCACGATCTGGGAGCAACTCAGCATCGATGGTCATGACGGTCTCACGATGGTTCCGTGCACGGTCGAGGTGGAGACGCTTCGCGGTTTCGAGAAGCACGCACGAAAGACGTTCGCAACGCTCGCCGGTCTCGGGTTGGCACAACTCGATCACGACACGCTCGCCGAAGCTGCCCGCGTCGCCCAGATACACATCGGCGGGTACCCCGGGCCGTCCGACATCGTGCTCGATCCAGCCATGCTGGCCATCGATGGTTGTTGCGAAGTGCTCACGGGCTTGGCGAACACGATCGCCGCGAACTGGCAGGGCACGATCGATGAGACAGACATCGAGTTCCTCCACGACCTTCGGATCGCCGTGCGCCGCACTCGCACCGTGCTCGGCGAAGCCAAGAAGGTGCTGCCGAGCCACATGCTCAGCAAGGCCCGTACCGAGTTCGCCCAACTCGGATCGGTGACCGGACCGTCGCGTGATCTCGACGTGTACATCGTCGAATGGCCGACCTACACCGACGGGCTCGCCCCCGACATCGTGTCCGCGCTCGAGCCGGTTCGGGCGCTGTTGCGGCAACGACAGATCGCCGCGCACCGCGAACTCAACGACGCGTTGCGCGCGCCCACCACCACCGCGTTCGTCACGCAGTGGCGACTCTGGCTCGCCGGCCCGATCGACGATGGCGACGAACCAGCACCGGCGGCCCACGATCCCCTCATCGACGTGGTCGCGAAGCGCATCATGAGTGCACACACTCGCCTGGTGGAGGCCGGACGTTTGATCCGATCAGACACGCCAGCCGAGCACGTCCACGACCTCCGCAAGGACGCGAAGAAGCTTCGCTACCTCATCGAGTGTTTCGGATCGGTGCTGTCGGAGAAGCCCCGCAAGACGTTCGTGCGACGGCTAAAGGTCCTGCAGGACAACCTCGGTGTGCACCAGGACGCGGAGGTCCACGTCGCCACGCTGCGCGAGATCGCCGACGAGTTGCACGAGCGGGGCGAAACGTCGGCCACGATGTTGGCCGTCGGCCAGCTCACCGAGCGCATCGACCAGCGGCGCCGAGCAGCCCGCGCCGAGTTCGCGGAGCGGTTCGCCGCATACGACATTGACGACACGCGCGACGACCTCGAACGCGCCCTGGGACGTGGACCACGATGAAGGTCGTCGCCACATACAACATCAAGGGCGGGGTCGGGAAGACGGCCACTGCGGTCAACCTTGCCTACGAAGCCACGCGCGCCGGGAACCGTGTGCTGCTATGGGATCTCGATCCGCAATGCGCGGCAACATTCTTCTTTCGCATCAAGCCGACCGTGAAGGGTGGCGCGAAGCGACTGATCGAATCGAACGGGTCGCTCGCCGCACACATCCGAGCGACCGACCATCTCGGCCTCGACCTCGTGCCGGCCGACTTCTCCATGCGCAACCTCGACCTCCACCTCGACACGCGCAAACGCCCGACACGGCGCATCACGACACTCCTCGAGCCGTTGGCCGACCAGTACGACATCGCCATCCTCGACTGTCCGCCGGGCATCACGCTCACCAGCGAGAGCGTGTTCGCCGCGTGCGACGCATTGCTCGTACCCACCGTTCCCACCACGTTGTCCATGCGGACGCTCGATCAGCTCATCAGCTTTCTCGCCGACGCCGATCGCCCCCTGGTGCTGCCTTTCGTCTCGATGATCGACCGCCGAAAGAAGCTCCAGCGCGACTTCCTCGCCGAGATCTTCGAACGTGTACCGGCTCATCTACCCACCGTGATTGCGAGCACCAGCGTCATCGAACGCATGGGCATCGAGCGCGCGCCAGTCGCCGTGTTCGCGCCTCGGAGCCAATCCGCGCTCGCGTACCGCGAATTGTGGGCCGACGTCGCCCGCCGACTCTGGGCGTGACGCGGCGCGTGTCGTCGTTCTGCAACACCGATTGCGCGCAAATCGTCGCCTATGCGTCAATGGTGACCGAGGGTGCAGCCAGGTCGACGAACGCAAGATGAACGCGGGGCAACAGTCACCGGAACAGACGGGGACCAGCACGCGATCCGCATCCGCTGAGCGGTGCCGCAAGCCGTTCGCGTCAGATGCGGGCGAGCGCAGTGATCACGTCACCGCGGCCCGCGACGTTCAACCGGTAGAGCTGGTGCAGTACGCGAGCGGCGCGGCGTTCGGAGCGGCTCAGCTCGCCAACCGGCGGACCATTCGGCAGCCACTCGCTCACGGTTCGCACCATCGGGCTGTAGAACGGCCAGCCCCACCCGCGGACCCACATCACCTCAAGGTTGACCGCTTCGAGCTTGGCGCACAGCTCGACCGCGCTGTAATTCCGGAAGTGGCCGATGGCGCGTTCGCTCGCCCGCATGCGTCCGCCGATCGTGGACACGAGCACATACTTTCCGGCGATGGCGGCCATGTTCCGCAGCGCAGCGATGTCGTCGAGCAGATGCTCGATCACCTGCACCGACATCACGAGGTCGTAGTGATCTTCGAGCGACTCGTTCTGGATGTCGAGAAGCTTCAGGTCGGCAGTGGGCACGCGCCGAATCGCCGATCGACGCGACGTGAACGTTCGTACAACTGTTGTCGAGGCAACGACGCTCGGCACCGGCGCGCGTCGGTGAACTCATGGCATCTGCCACACGATCACTGGGTAAACACTGGCAAAGGCCGTTGCCTCCAGTGATATATGGCCCGAAGCTGCCGATGTGGCTCGCACAACGAAACAACTCACCGCGCCTCTCGAATTGCCCCAGCGAAGCTGCAGAGCATTTTTCGCTTCACCTGGACGGGATTGACATGAACACCGAGAACGCGACGAGCTCGAGCGAGTTCTTCGCCGAACGCGAGCGGCTCTGGCGTGCGACCTACGGACTGCGGATGGTTGCACCCCACCTGTCCGCCCACAACGGCATGACCCTTCGCCAACGCAAGGCCGTCATCTGTGCCGCAGCCGTCGTCATCCTTGGTCTCGCGTTGGCGCCCCGCGTCACGGGGATCATTTGCATCTCGGCGGCCACCGCCGTGTACACCGCGGTGATCGCAGTCCGCCTGCTGCTGATCGTGAACTCGATCGGCCACGATCCCGCACCGGTGGAAGCGACGGCGTTCCTCATCCCCGACGACGCCCTCCCGTTCGCCAGCGTGCTCGTGCCGGCCTACAAAGAACCCGAGATCCTCCGCGAGTTGCTCGGCGCACTCAGCGAGTTGGACTACCCCGCAGACCGCCTCGAGCTCTTGCTCGTGCTCGAAGGCGACGACGACGAGACCATTGCCACGGCACGCGAAATCCTCGCCGATGACACGCAAGGCTTGTCGCGCTGCCTCCGCATCATCGAAGTCCCACCTGCCGAGCCGCGCACGAAGCCCAAGGCGTTGAACTATGCCGTGCAGCTCGCGCAAGGTGACCTGATCACGATCTATGACGCGGAGGATCGTCCGCATCCGTTGCAGCTCCGCGCTGCTGCGTACGCGCTCGCGACGGGTGGCCCTGACCTCGCGTGCGTGCAAGCGCAGTTGAACTACTTCAACCCCGAGCAGAACCTGCTCACCAAGTGGTTCACCCTCGAGTACACGATGTGGTTCACCCAGTTCCTGCCGGGGCTCGTCAAGCTCGGTGCACCGATCCCCCTCGGCGGCACGTCGAACCACTTTCGCCGCGAGGCGATCATGGCTGTGGGCGGGTGGGATCCGTTCAACGTCACGGAGGATGCGGACCTCGGCCTGCGTTTCCACCGCATGGGCTACCACATCGGCGTGATCGAGTCCGTCACGCTCGAGGAGGCCAACAGCGACGCGATCAACTGGATCAAGCAGCGTTCGCGTTGGTACAAGGGCTACCTGCAGACGTGGCTGGTCAACCTGCGACATCCGATCCGCACGACGCGCGCGCTAGGCCTTCGCGGCTTCGTCCTGATGAACCTCTTCGTCGGGGGCACGCCACTGCTTGCGCTGCTAAACCCGATCTTCTGGTTCCTTTGCTTGCTGTGGTTCACGCTGCAGCCCCAGTTCGTGAGGGATCTCTTCCCGGCTGGCGTGCTTTACCCCGCGATGGCGTGTTGGGTGGTCGGCAACTTCCTGTACGTGTACGCGTTCGTCTTGACTGCCGCGAAGCGCGACGACGTGAGGCTGACCAAAGCGGCGTTCGCCATCCCCGGCTACTACGTCTTGATGTCGTTCGCGGCGTACAAAGCGTTCGTGCAGCTGATCTTCGCCCCGACTTACTGGGAGAAGACGCAGCACGGTCTCGACTCCGCGACGAAAGCCGTTATCGATCTTCGTGACCAGGTGGTGACCACGCCATGACGATCGAGGCCAAACCGTTCAACGAGCAAGCCCTCCAGGCGTGGCTCGACGCGACCGAAGACGAGGGCCGCTTCGAGTCCGCTCCCGAGCAGAAGTCGGCCAGGCCGACCGAGCGCGCCTTCAGCACCTCCTGGATTTGGGTGGTCGCCACCGTCGCGTTCTTCTTCTATCTGGGCGTGGGCTTGTGGATGATCTACGGGGCCGATTTCGCGATCGGCGACGCGATCGCCCGTGCGTCCTCGGCGCGAGCGATCGCTCACAGTCGGGACCAACACGTGATGGCCGTCGGCTTCTACTGGATGCCGCTGCCTGCGTTCGCCGAGGTGCCGTTCATGGCGGTGTTCAGCCGACTCGGCGTGCCGGCTTTGGCCATGGTCGCCCCGACGGCGCTCGCTACCGCCATGACGATTCCGATACTCGCCCGGATCGGTCGTGACCTTGCGGTGAGGAAGTGGATCGCGGCGACGTTCGTAACGTTGTTCGCGCTGAACCCGTACACGATCTTCTGTGCCGGCAACGGCATGTCGGAGGCATGGCTGGTGCTCGCGCTGGCCGGCTGCTTCGCCGCCTACCTGCGCTGGACCGACAAGCGGCGCATTCGCGACCTCGGCCGGCTCGGGCTGTGGCTCGCGGTGGGGCAGATGACCCGGCACGAGATGCTGACGGTGGTCGTGGTGTTCTGCGTGCTGGTCGCGATTGAGAGCGCGAAAGGCCGGCGCGTCGCCACCGCGCTGACGGTCGCGGCCCCGTCTATCTTCGGCCTGTTCGCGTGGACGATCGTTTCATTCGTCATCACGCGGCACGGGTTCTGGAAGGCGATCCTCGATGGTGACGTGGCCGATCGCGTAACCGGTCCATGGCTGCCCGATGAACGGACCGTGGCCACCGTCGCGACGTACTCGGCCACGCTGTCGTTGCGCTTCGCGCCCGGCATCGTGCTCGCCGTGCTCTTTGCCGGTTTTGGTCGAGAGCTGTTCGGCCACATACTCGACGTCGACGGTAGGCCGCACCTGCGCGCCGTCGCGATCGTCGCCATCGGCGGGCTGTTCCCTGCGCAGATCGCGTTCTTGTTGCTCCAACGGGCGAGCTACGGCGACCCGCGCTACTACATGCCGCTCATCTTGTTGTTCACGATCGCCTCGTTCATCGCGCTGAACGGCAGACCGCGCATCGGAGGGCGCGGCGCGGCGCTCGTGGTATGCGGGCTTGCCGGTTGCGTGTCGTCGTTCGTGGTTATCGGTGACCCCGGTATCTCCGCCGTCACCGGTGAGCCGGCCGTGATTCGGGCGCTGCTCGGAACCGAGCAATCTGCCGCCGACAGTAACCCGGCTCGCAGCGTCAACCTGGGCGACTGGCGAGCCTTCACCGCGGATCTCGATCGACGGTTGCGGCCCGGCGATGTCATCGTGCTCGACACGTCGGTGGCTGCCGCGGTGCACCTGTTCTCCCGACATCCGATGCAGATCGCCACCGAGCTTGACAGCGACTCGGCGCAGCAACTGCAGCTCCCGAACCCGGGGTACACGTGGGCGGTCGTGGTGCCGGGCAACTACGGCAGCCTCAACCCCACGGTCCAGGCGCTCCTCCGCGGTACGCCACCGCGGGGCAAGCGTTGGGAGAAGGTCGATGTTCCGCTGACCCCAGCCGGCTTCCGCGGCTCGCCTGAGCTGTGGCATCTCGTCGACGCACCAACCTCCCCAGCCTTGCTCACCGCTGCAGCTCAACCTACGAAACCTCAGGAGACGGGACAGTGAGCGTCGTCGACCCCCCGCGGGACACCATCGAGCTACGGGTTGACGAGGAGGCCGGGCCGTCAACTTCAGAGCTGATCGACATCAGCGTCGTGATGCCCTGCCTCAACGAGGCCGAGAGCGTCGGCATCTGTGTGGCCTGGGCGCTGGAAGGCATCCGCAAGACGGGCCTGCGCGGCGAAGTGATCATCAGTGACAACGGCTCGACCGACGACAGCGTCCGAATCGCCACCGAGGCGGGGGCCCGCGTCGTCCATCAACCAAAGCGGGGCTACGGCAACGCATACCTCAAGGGCTTCAGCGAGGCTCGCGGCCGGTTCATCGTGATGGGCGACTCCGACGCGACGTACGACTTCCGGCAGCTCGGCGAGCTCATCGCGCAACTCGAGGCCGGCTTCGACTACTGCCTGGGATCACGCTTCGCGGGCAACATGACGAAGGGTGCGATGCCCTGGACTCATCGCTACATCGGGAACCCGGTGCTCACCGGCGTGCTGAACCGCTTCTTCGGGTTGAAATCGAGCGACGCGCACAGCGGCATGCGGGCCTTCACCCGCGAGGCGTTCGAGCGGATGGAACTGCGGTGCGAAGGCATGGAGTTCGCATCGGAGATCGTGATCAAGGCGGCGCGTTGCAAGCTCAGCGTCGCGGAGGTCCCGATCGACTACGGGAAGCGGGCCGGCGAGTCGAAGCTGAAGTCGCTCCGCGACGGGTGGCGGCATCTGCGCTTCATGTTGTTGCTCTCCCCCCAATGGCTATTCCTCGTGCCGGGCATATCACTGCTCGTCCTGGGCATGGTCGGTCAAGCGGTGCTGCTCACCACCGGCATCAGGATCGCCGGGCACGACCTCGAGGTTCACTTCAGCATCCTCTTCGCGATGGTGACCCTGCTCGGCGCGCTCGCAGGCATGTTCGGCATCTTCTGCCGGGCGCTCGCCGCGAGCATTGGGCTCGAACCACCGAGCGGAATCTCTCAATGGGCCAACGAGATCTTCCAACTCGAACGAGGTCTACTGGCAAGCTTTCTGTTCATCCTCACCGGGGCCGCGCTCGATGGATTGATCCTCTATGACTGGGTGAGCAACAACCGCGGCTCGCTCGACGCCGTAGAGCAGGCGGTGTTCGCGCTCACACTGATGGTGCTCGGCACCATGGGGGTGTTCGCGTCGTTCTTCCTGAGCATCTTGTCGGTGAAGACTCATGCGCCCCGCTTGGTGAGCGGCCACACGAACGCGTGAACCTCATGCCCGAGCGAGACCTCGACGGCCTGCGCGTGCTGGTCTTCTGCGACTATTACAGCCCGCAGAGCACCGGAGGTGCGGAGCGCGCCGCGCGCGAGGTGAACGTGCGGCTCGCTCGGCGCGGTGCACAGGTCCGCGTCGTCTCGGCCACGGGCCTCGCGCCTTATCGCGACGCGGACATTGAGGTGACCGCCTTGCACGCCTACGACATGTCGCCCTACCTCAAGGCGCAACTCGCCGTGTCGCCGGCCTACCTGCGACGCGCGCTCGCCATCGCCCGTCGGTTCCGGCCTCGGGTCATCTATGCGCACAGCCTGCACTTCCAAGGTTCGATCGTGGCCGCACAGGTGGCCCGAAAGCTTGGCCTTCCGCTCGTGACGGTGGCGCAGGTGGCCGACCTGACCCACCTCCGGGGCGCGACCCGAGCCATCGGCGAGGCCCACGAGCGAACCGCGGGTCGGTGGATCATGTCGCGGAGTCGCGCGGTGATCGCCGTCTCCGACGCCGTTCGTGAGCATTGCGTCAGGCGCGGCGCAGCGCCCGCGAAGGTCGTCGTCGTGCACAACGGTGTGAGCCATCGCCGCTTCCCTGCGACCGACGAACCCGCCGGCGACGCGCTCCGCATCCTCTTCGTCGGGCGATTGATCGCCAACAAAGGTCCGCAGGTGCTTCTGGCCGCGGCACGCATCCTGCACGAGCGCAAGGTCGCCTTCACCCTCACCTTCGTCGGTGACGGCCCGCTGCGGCGCACGATCGAACAAGGCTCGACCGGCCTACCGGTGCTGTGCATCGGTGCGTCCGACCACGTGAGCACGTGGATGCAGTTGTCGCACGTGGTGGTCCGACCGTCGTACACCGAGGGCCTCGCACTCACGGTGCTCGAGGCCATGGCGTCGCGTCGTTGCGTCGTGGCTTCCGACATCGCCGCCAACCGAGAGATCATCTCGCACGGCGAGACCGGCCTGCTGCACGCCTGCGGCGACGCAGTCGCCTTGGCCGGTGAGCTCGAGACGCTCAGTCGCCTGCCCATCTATCGCGGCGCCCTGGCCGAGCGCGGGCATGAGCTGTCCCAGCGCTTCACGTGGGATGAATCCGCGAACCGGCATGCCCTCGTGCTCCGGGCCGTGTCCGATCACGCCATGGCCGGACCCGGCGGGACCGCGTTGGTCACTCGAACCAGCCCCTGACGTCGGCGATGAGGTGTGGCACGCCGACCTCGTCGGATCGCGCCCATTCACCCGACGGATCGAACACCGGGAGCGGCGCACTGGATGTTGCGACCGATTCATGACGACAACCCTGACGCGAAAGGGCGCAGGCCGAAGCCTGCGCCCTTTCACTACTGCAGTTCGTTGCGTGGACGGATCAGGCGGTGGTCCAGTTGGCCGGGATCACCTTGTCGTCGGCAGCAGCGCTACCGATGAAGTTGTCGAGGATGCAACGCTCGGTCAGACCGGTCACCGGGTTGACCGAGACCGCATCGTACGTGCCCGACACCCGCACGAAGCCCGAAGCGGTGATCGCACTCGAGATCTCCGTGTTGTAGTTCTTCGGCAGGGTGGCGTGGCCACCGTTGCGGCAGAGCCACGCGCGGTAGTTGTACGCCGCGCCGCGTGCGCCGGTGAAGTCGGCGTTACCGGAGATGCCACGGGGAGCCACGGTGGCCGAGGTACCCACGGCCGAGCCGAGCGGGGCCGAGAAGCTCACGTCGAGCTTCTTGTTGACGTTCCACAGCTTGCGGACCAGCGGGTAGGTGTTGTCCAGCACGTTCGCGGAGTCGGGCAGCTTGCCGCCGACCTGGAACGGGCTTGACGTACCACGGCCCACCTTGTCCACGGACATCGAACCGCCGGACGCCCACCAGATCGCCGTCGTGCGATCAAGCGGCTGCTTGTAGGTGATGCCGTCAGTGCCGACACCGCCGTCGATGGGCGCCGTGTTGTTCTCGAACAGGATTCGAGTTGCGGTACACGTGCCAGCACCGGTGTCGCAGGCAGACGCAGCGATTGCGTTGGCGCATGCGTTCGGGTCGCCCGTGATCAGCGAGTCGAATGCCTGGTAGGTGCCCGAGCCGGTCTGGAGGCCGTACGGCGTGATCCCGCCGGTCAGACCGCCCGGGTTGCCGAGATCGGTCCAGTTCGTTGCACAACCGCCACCGGCGCCGCTGAAGATGCGTTCGAGCTGGCTGACCGTGAGGCTCACCGTGCTGGGGTCGCCCGCAAACCCGGCAACGTTGTTCGGCGCCGAGGCCGACTTGGTACCGAGGAACACGATCACCGAAAGGCCGTCCTTGGCGAATGAGCTCCCGACGACAGCGTTCTCCTTGGCGGTGTTGTTGTTCGCCGCGGTGATGGCTCGCGACGAACGAGCCTGCACGATGGCCGGCACGGTGAGCTCGCTGATGCGCAACTTCTTGATGCCGTTGCTCGAACCGATCCCGTATTCCTCGACCACGGTGTCGTGGTCGTAGTTCTCGGTCTCGGTGCCGGCGGCGGGGGAGGCGCACGTATCGCCGTAGTCGGGGGCTGCCAGGTTCAGGCTGCAGCCGACCGACGCGTTGTACAGCGCGTTGAGACGACTCATCATGTCGTAGGTGGTATCCGATCCAGCAGATCGGATGTGGTCGGGACCGTTGTTGCTGCCGGGGGGCGGTGTCGCGTTGGCCGCAGTGGCCGCGAAGGCGGAACCGGCCACAATGGCGGTCGCCGCAAACTTGCGAAGCTTGCTTTTCATTGTGTTGATCTCCTTGAGAACGTTGGGTTGGTACGTGGTTGGTGAGGAACGGGGAGGGTCAGACGTTCATCGCGGGCTTGCGGCCGCGCACGATGAGGTAGCCACCGGCGAGAACAGCAACGGCGCCCACGGGGAGCAGCGCGGCGAATGGGGCCTCGGGCACCACCGGCGAGGAATCCGCGGCGAACGCGATGTTCTGGAAGCTCTGGTTATCGGCACCGGTCTTGTCGCCGGTCCAGACCCGGATGCGGCAGGTCGAGTACAGGCGACGACCCGAGCCGTCCACAACGGTTGCGCCGCTCGCCGTGCCGGTGGCGTCGCAGGCCCAGTCGGCATCCGGGTCGAGTTGCACCTTGCGTACGACGAAAGCGTTGTACGGAGCGGTCGGGCCGGTCAGCGTGCGGTTTCCGCTCCCGTCGAGATTGCGGTTGTACGCGCCGATGAGGTCGCAGTCGATGGTCGAATCGAAATCCGCACCCTGATCGTTGTTGCACTGGCCGATCCAGAACGAGGCCTGGCCGGGCAGCGTGACGGTGACATCGACGCCCTGGTTGGCGGTGAGGCCGGTTTGTGGCGTGACGGTGTGTGCGGCGAAGGCCGGGGCGGCCAGCGTCACCACCGCCGCCGCGGTGGCGAGCGCACCGGTGAAGGCTTTCTTGGGGAACTTCGACACGTTGGATCTCCCTGGTTTTTCTTCTGTTTGCTGGCTGGTGTGAAAGGCCGAACTCCGCCGGCAGAGGCATCATCCAAGACCGGATCAGCAGCGGCAATAGACTTCGGAGAGGGTTCGAGAAGAGTTGGGTGAGCGGCGTCTGGTGTTTGCCGTACGTCCGCATTTCGGGGGTTCTGATCGACGAAGTGAGCCGTCGAGTTTCAGACCGTGGTGGGGACCAGACGCTCCAGCGCGAGCGCGAACTGAAGGGCGGCGAGAGCCACGATCGGCGCGAAGATCGCGACGCGTACGATTCCGCCGAGCCGCAGCGGCGAGCGCGACACCACCCACGCCAGCGACGCGCACACGGCCGCCCAAATCGCCACAACGGTGAGATCGGTGAACGACACCCGGTCATCTGATGCCGCTGCAACCGAGCCGGCCGGGGTATCGACCAACGCGGCGTCGCTCGATGCGGTTGCCCGAACGATGACCGATTCGCCGCCGAGGCGCGTGGTGCTCGTCACGAGTGTGAGCGTCGCGTCGTCGGTCGATTCGAACGGTGTCGCATCGTTGCGCGGGAGTCGTTCGACAGTGTCGACTAGGTAGCGCACCGGATCGGAGGCACGGAGCTTCACGTAGATCTCGCTACCGGCGGCGAGTTCCTCCAGCCGAGCGAACGGTTCGCCGTAGCGGAACGCCTTCCCCACGATCACGGCGTTGCCCCGAGCGCCCGGCATGACCGACGACCTGCGGTGCGCCGGACCGCCGCGCAGGGTCGCGTGGCTCTCGCCCTCGGAGACGATCGTGTTCACCGAGATCTTCGGGATCTGCAACACCGCGACCGCGTCACCAAACGCGAGCTTGTCGGATGTCGGCGCGTTGGTGAACTGCGAGACGAGCGCGTCTTGTCGGCGGTCGTGCATGAACTCGACCGCCAACTTTTCGTAGGTGACCAACACGACGATCCCGATGACCAGCACCACCACGGTTCGGCGCCAGCGGCCATCGACCAACAGTCGCGAAGCGATGGTTGTGGCGCGCAGCCGACGGGTGAATGACGAGCGCCGGGGCGCGGCCATGAGACCGGCCATTACGCGAGCTTCCGCTTGTAGCGGCGCGCCGCGCCGAAAAGGCACGCGCCGCCCATGCCCATCGTGGTCACGCGGTCGAACTGCGCTCGCTCGACGACAGGAACCGCGTCCGGTAACACGACCGCCTCTTCGATCGGCGCGGCAGTGGGCGTCGACGGCGCCGGACCCGCAACCGAGATGGTCGTGGTAGGTGCCGCGTTCGCCCCGTCGGTCGGCGTCGTCGTCGTCGACACCGGGGGCGCGATCGCGCGCGCGATCATGGCCGGCAGCAACCGCACCGGGACGTCGTCATCGCTTTGGTCCGGCGCGATCGTCGTCATGACGGCGGTGGTCGTCGGGGTGGCCGGCGGTTGCGTGGTGGTGGTGGTGGTGGTGGCCGCGACCGGGATCTTCTCGCACCACGCGATCGTGGTGTTGGCCGGCAGCACGAGCGTCGACGGCGCGGACGGCCCCGCATCGGTACGCGTGCCGACGCGATAGCCCGCAGTCGTACAGTTCGAACGCACGAGGTCGTCTGCCGACTTGAGCGCACTCGTGACGAGTGCGCTCGGCAGGCGAGGAGCGCCTGCCGCCTCGAGGTCGGCCTGGCCGGCAAGGACGATGAACCGCGCGATGGTCGCCACCGAGTTCGCCTTATCGGCGCCGAGCCCGGTCGACGGGACGATGAGCCATTCGAGCCACGTCAACGGGTAGGCGCCCGATGGCGAGCCGGTGTCCAGACCGGCGTTCTCGACGAATGTCGCGTCGGGCGCGCCTGAGCGGAGCCCCGCGTTGATCCCGGCGAGAACGGCGTCCTTGGTCGGACCGACGAACGACCCCGCACCGTTCTTCAGCTGGGCGTTGCGCAGGTCGACCGACGGAAACCTCGCTATTGCCGCGAGCGCGTTCACGGTGTCGAGGTCGCCGATCATGCCCCCCGCGGCGACTGCGCCATCGGGCGTGTTCGACTGCACGAGTGCGTTGACCAGGCTTGCGTTGTTCGAACGCGTCGCCTTCGACAGGAACGGCCACTCCTCGGGGCGCAGCAGCGCGGGGTCGATCTTCAGGTTCTGGTACACCACCGCGACACCCGCAGGAGTGAACGTCTGGAAGTAGGCGCGGAGGTTCTTCGGGATGGCTCCGGGGTCGATGCGTCCAATCGCCGCGCTGAAGACGCCGGCTCGCGCCTCGAACGTCGCGTTGTTGTCCGCCCGGAACGCCGGGTCGGCCATGAGCTCGAACCCTTCTCCGGTGTAGAGCTTGAACAAGGCGTCGGGGTTCAGCTTCAGGGGAAGCGTGTACGGCTCCGATTTCGGACAGGTCTGCTCGCCGGTGACGGGGTCTTCGGTGCACACCCCGTCCCTGGTGCGCCATCCCTGCGCACCTGCGCCCGACGGCGCCCGGAGCGTGATGGCGAGGCTGCTGATCGCCACCGGGATCTGCGTGTAGCCGACCTTGGCGGTAGAAAGCTCGGCGGCAGTCAGGCGCGTCCCGGAAACGATGAAGTCGAGCCCGACCTTCTTGCCACCATCGTCGCCCGCGAGCAGGTTGCGCTTGGCGAACTGGTCACCGGTGGCAAGCACATTGCTCACCGACATCGGCTGCGGCGCTTCGCCGAACTGATCGATCCATTGGCTTTCGAGCAGGGTGAACGCATCCGTCCAGGTGGAGTTCAGCTCGATCGGGTTCGTCGTCTGCGCCGACGCGGTATCGACGACGACCAGACCGGAGAGCACCAACGCCACACCGAGCATCGCCAGGAGTACGGTCCAAGGATCCGTGGCGTGAAGTCGAGAAGTACGCCCCTTCACGACACGGCCCTCGAGCGGTGCCAGCGGAACGCGATCGCCGCAGCCGCCCCGCACAGCGCCGCGCCCTGCAACAGGGTGATGAGCACCTCGGCGTTGTTCGGCGCGGACCCCGAGGTCGTCGCCGCGACAGAGGCCAGCGAATCGGCGTTGCCGCCCGAGCGGGTCAACGCCGCGCTGGCGACCTCCGTGACGGGACCCGACGCACCAGCCCTTCTCACGACACCGGCCGCCCCCGAGACAGTGCCCGTCGCGCCGGTGCCGCCCGCTCCGGTCGGTGTTGCCCCGTTGGCCGCGCCACCCGTCGTGGCCGCGCCACCTTTGGCGACCGCGCCACCCGTGCTCGCTCCACCCGTGCTCGCGCCACCCGTGTTGACCTGCCCACCGGTGTTGCCGCCGCCACCATCACCGCCACCGGCGATCGTCGTCGGAGGCACGCTGCCCGAGTCCACGTCGAAGCTCGTTACATTCGGCTTGGGCGGTGCCCCGGGGATCTTGACGATCTCGTTCAGCGAGATGTCGACGATCTGCTGCGACAGCGGCGCATAGCCGAGCCGGTCGGCTTTCGCCTGGCCTTGCAGCACCGCATAGTTGAGAAACGTTGCCAGGTCCTTGCCCTTGCTCGCATCGATGCCTGAGGTAGGCACGATTGCGTAGCTGTACGAGGACGGGAAGTACGCGTCGGGATCAGGGGTGGTGTAGTCGAGGGTGACCGTGCGGTCCGCGTTCTGACTCGCGTACTTCAACGCCGTATTGACGTTCGCCGAGTCGGGATAGTGGTAGATGCCGGCAGCGTTCTTCATGAAGGCATTCGGGAATCCGCGCACTTCGGCGAACCCGGCCTCGACGTAGGTGATCCCGTTGTCACCGGATGTGTCGGTGGCGACCACGTTGGCGACGCCGTCGCCGGCGAACGCGGCCTGGCCCGCGTAGACCGGCCACTTCGATGACGGCTTCCCGTCGAGGAACGGATCGCCCGCGAAGCCCTGGGCCAGCACCGGCGTCTTCCGCACGTAATCGACGAACTTCGCCCAGACATCAGGCGCCGTCGCGATGCAGAACTCCTGCACGACAAATCCGGTCCCGGAACCATCGGCCCGGAAGACCGGTTGCACCCTCTTGGCCGGCAGTGCGATGTCGGCGTTGTCGGCCGCCAGCTCCGGATCGTTCCACTGCATGTTCGGTTCGGAGAAGAGTCGGCACACGGTGCGCGGGGTGAGCTTCAACTGTTTCCCATTGCCGCCGTTCGCGGTGGTGAACCCGATGCGCTTGCCTGACGTGTCACGCAGGTTGTACATGAACCCCACACCACCCGCAGAGATCGCGACGTACGTGTACGGCCGCGCCGCGGCCTGCGAAATCTCATCGAGCTGGAACGGGATGTCGGACACCCCGAAGTCGACCGAACCCTGGATGTACTGCTGGCGCCCGAACGTCGAACCCGACGACACGTAGTTGATCCTCAGGCTGTACGGCCTCTTCGCGACATCGGAGCGCCACTGCTCGATCTCGAGCTGGGGAAACGACGAACCTGCACCCTCGACCGTGCCCGCAGCCGATACGGGCGCGACCGACGTCGCGAGCGCGCACACCACGACCGCAACCGCACCGAGGACCCGCCCACCAACCTTCGTGATCATCCGAACCGTCCCGATACGTAGTCGGCGGTGCGCTGGTCGCGCGGGTTGCCGAAGATCTCCGCCGTCGGCCCCGACTCGACCACGCAACCAGGGGCGCCCTGCTCGGCGATCATGAAGAACGCGCACGTGTCGGCGACGCGTTGCGCTTGTTGCATGTTGTGGGTGACGATCACGATGGTGACCTCGCGGCCGATCTCGAGAATGGTCTCCTCGATCACCCGAGTGGAGATGGGGTCGAGCGCAGAGCACGGTTCATCCATCAGCAGCACCCGAGGCCGTACCGCCAACGAGCGGGCGATGCACAGGCGCTGCTGTTGGCCGCCCGAGAGTGCAGCGCCGCTCGTTTCGAGCCGGTCCTTGACCTCGTTCCATAGACCACCGCGGCGCAACGCCCACTCGACGAGCGCGTCAGGATCCTTGGTCTTCTTGCCTGCGAGCTTGAGCCCGGCGAGCACGTTCTCCTTGATCGACATCGCCGGAAAGGGGTTCGGTCGCTGGAACACCATGCCGATGCGCAAGCGAATCTCGGTGGGGGTCAGCTCGTCGTTGTGGATGTCGACGCCGTCAAGGGTGATGAGACCGCCCATCTTTGCGGTGGGGATCACCTCGTGCATCCGGTTGAGATTGCGGAGGAACACCGACTTGCCACATCCCGACGGGCCGATGATCGCCGTGACCTTCCCCGCAGGCATGTCGAGCGTGCAGCGGTCGAGCACCTTGCGCGAGCCGAACCATGCGCTGACGTTCTGCGCGAGCAGCGTGCCCGACACCGCGGCGTCGACGAACGGCGCTCGCTCGCGAAGGTCGAGCACCTCGGTCGGCGCAGGCGGTGGCGGAGGCGGAGGCGGAGGCGGAGGCGGTGGCGGAGGCGGTGGCGGAGGAGCAACTGCTCGCTCGCCCGCGGCGTCCCGGTCGGTGAGGTCCGCGACAGGGGCCCACCTCGATTCGCGCGCGAACTCCTGGAGGATGCTCGAGGGCACCTCCTCGGTTCGGCGGATGCGGCTGCGTGGGGGGGGCACGACGGCCATGGTCAAGCACCTCTCTTCCGGCGCCCGCGCTCGCCGATCGAGCGGGCGAGCACGAACAACACGAGCACCATCAACAGCAGGGTCAACGCGCCGGTCCAGGCGCGATCGATCTGCGTCTGGTTCGGCTGGCGGATCAGCTGATACACGAACATCGGCAGCGTGGCTTGCTTGCCCTCGAACACGTTCGTGTTCGTCGCGGCCGCGTATTGGGCGGTCAGCAGCACGGGCGCCGTTTCGCCGATCGCCCGGGCCACGCCGAGGATCGCCGCCGTCATGAGACCGCTCGAAGCAGTGGGCACCACGACTCGCAGCACCACGCGCCATTGCGGAGCCCCGAGTGCGAGCGCCGCTTCGCGGAGCGTGTCGGGCACGGTGCGGAGGATCTCCTCGGCGGTGCGGGTGACCGTAGGCAGCATCAGCACCGTGAGCGCCATCGACGCCGCGAAGCCGGAGTAGCCCATGCCGAAGCGCAGGATCCACACCGTGTACACGAGCAGACCGGCGACGATGGACGGCAGGCCGCTCATCGCGTCGACGAAGAAGCGGATCACGGGCGACATCCGACCCTTGATCTCGTGCAGGTAGATCGCGGTGAGAATCGCCGCCGGAACCGAGAACGCCGTTGCGATCCCCACCTGTTGCAGCGTGCCGATCATCGCGTGCTTCGCGCCACCCCCCGGGTCGAGCGGACCGACCTGCGCCATGTCCTCCCGGAAGAACGACAGTCGGAACTTCCCGATGCCCTTGCCGACCACGAACAGCACCACCCACGCGAGCGCGGCGACCGAGATTGCCGCGCCGATACCGATGATCACCGTCATCACTCGGTCGGTCGCGGCGACCGAGCCGTTCGACTCGCCGACCACCACCCGATAGATGGCGAGGAACAGCACCAGCCACCACAGGGCGGGCCCGAGCCAACCGCGCCAGCCCATCACGAGGTAGACGACACCGGTGGCCGCCGCCGCCGAACCGGCAGAGGCGCCCAACTCGAGCCAGTCGTTGATCCCGAAGCTCCGCAGCTTCCGTGGGACGGCTTCGATGACGGGTTCTGCCTCGTTCGCCACTGCGGCAGGTGGGCGTAGCTCGGTGACAGTCACGCGAACCTCGTGGTGCGCTTCACGATGACCCGCGCCGTTGCGTTGACCACGAGCGTCAGCATGAACAGCGCCAGTCCAGCGGCGATCAGCCCACTCCGCGCGTTCGCGTTGGCTTCACCGAACTGGATCGCAATCCAGCCGGCCACCGATCCGCCGTTGGTCTCGAGCACGTTCCAATTGGTGTTCACCGAGACGGACAAGATGATCGCCACCGCAATCGTCTCGCCGAGCGCGCGGCCGAAGCCGAGAAGTGCGGCGCCGACGATGCCCGAACGACCGAATGGCAAGATGACCGTGCGCACCGCGCCCCAGCGACTGCCGCCCAGCGCGAGTGCACCCTCGACGAGATCGCGCGGCACCTGCGACATCACGTCTCGCGACACTGCCGTCACGATCGGGACGATCATGAGCGCCACGACGATGCCGGTGATGAACACCGACCGGGACCACGACACCGACCCATCAGCCTCCGACAGGCGGAAGATCGGTATGGCCGAAAGATGATGGCCCATCCACTCGGCCGGACCCACCAAGGTCTTCTGCAGCGCGAAGAGACCCCAGAGCCCGAAGATCAGGCTGGGCAGGGCTGCGAGCAGATCGATCGCCGAGACCAGCCATCGCCGCAGCTTCAACGGCGCGTACTCATTGATGAAGATCGCCGTCGCAAGCGCGATCGGGGTTCCCACCACCAGCCCGATCGTCGCAATGAGGATCGTCCCGATCAACAGACCCGCCACGCCGAAGTTGCCGTTCGACGAGTTCCAGACGCTGGAGGTGAAGAAGTCGAGCCAGCCCGAGGATCGCAACGCCGGGCGCGCCTCGAGGAACAAGAATCCGGCGGTCGCGCCGACCACCACGAGAGAGACCAGGCCGACGCCGCCGGTGATGCCGCGAAAGATCCGGTCACCGCCGGTCGCACCCTTGCGGATCTGGCGCGGAGCGAGACCATCGATGGCCGACGCGCCAGCATCGACGCGTCCGGGCGCGGCTCCGCTTGCGGCAGGCTGAACGAGGGGATTGGCCGCCATGGCGCCATGGTCGCTTGCGGTTGTCGAACGACGAACCGATAGCAGGTGGCCGTCCGGCGAACTCTTCCGCTGACGGGCGTGCTGCCTTGACCTGACTGCGCCTCCAGCGGATCATACCCACCGGTCGAGGCACCATCCGCTTGCGGGTCCTCGCGTTTCACTCACTTCGAGGTCTTCGATGACGGCGTTCATCATTCCCGCTACCCCGGCGATCCGCGATGCTTCAAAGATCGCGTCGCGTCGACTCACCACGAAGTCGATCCGACCGGCCGTCGCCATCGCACTGATCCTGGTCGCGTATCACACGTCGATCCGCTCGCTCATCGCGCAGCTGAGCCTCGATACACCGCTGGCCCACCTGGCGCTCGTGCCCGTGATCGCTGTGGTGCTCGCGGCGTTGAAGGGGCGAGCTCGCAACGAGCCGCCGATCAATGATCGACAGCTCGACTGGATCCTCGGAGTACCGCTGCTGGTCGGCCCGCTCCTCATGAACCTCGTGCTCCCCGCTCGCCTGTCGACCATGTTCTGGGTGTGGCGGATCGACCTGCTCTCGCTGCCGTTCTTCATCGCCGGCGTGGTGTGCATTCTGTTCGGCGTCCGCACGCTGTGGCGCATCCGCGCTGCAGTTCTGTTCATGTTCGTCGCGTGGCCGTTCCCCTACAACCAGGTGCTCGATCGTTGGCTCGGCGAGTTCACGAAGCTGACGATCTCCGGCTTGAAGGTGGCGCTCGGCCCGATGCCGATCGCGGTTGCGCAACCGGGCGGCGACGGATCGATCTTCGCGATCACGCATGGCACCGACAGCATCAAGATGAGCGTCGCGTCGGCCTGCTCGGGAGCGAACGGCGTGGTCGGCTTCTTCATCGTCGGACTGGCGTTCATGTTGATCATCGAGGGCTCGAAGCTGCGCAAGGTGCTCTGGTTGGCAGTCGGTGCGGGACTCGTGTGGCTGCTCAACATCGTGCGCATCCTCATCATCTTCGCCTCCGCTCGAGCGTGGGGCGAAGAGGTCGCTCTCGACGGCTTCCATCCGGTGATCGGGCTCGTGATCTTCAACGTCGCAATCGTCGCGATGCTCGTGATCATGAAGCCCTTCGGCCTCGGCATTCGCAGGAATCAACAGGTGCGCTCGGCGCACGTGGCAACGCAACCAAACCGGCCGCGTTCCTCTACCGCCTTTTGCTCTGTGGTCGTGATCGCGCTCGCGATCGGCGTGCTCAACAACGATCTCAGCAAGAATGACCCGGTGGCGTCGAGCCTGGGGTCACCTCGCCTCGCAGCGTTCGACACCACACGCGAGACTCCGACCGGTTGGACGCTTTCGGAGAACCAACGAATCGAATGGGCGCGGCGTTTCTTCGGACGCGACTCCACGTGGGTTCGCTACACGTTCAGCGACGCACACCGCGATACACCGGGTGAGATCCAGAGCACGCTGCCCGTCTTCGCGGACATCATCGAGACGTCGAGCCGCGATTCGCTCACCGCCTACGGCATCGAGGCCTGCTACAAGTTCCACGGGTACAAGGTGTCGAAGCAACGCGCCGTCGAGCTCGGGAACGGTGTGGTCGGTGGGACCTTGTCCTGGGTGAACACCGACAATGCAACCACGTGGACCACGTTGTGGTGGCACTGGCCTATCAACACACCAAGCGGCACGCGCTACGAGCGCATGACGCTGCTCATGAACGACCAACCGAACGGCGCGCTGATCGCGCCCGAGCCGAACAGCAACGTGGCCAGCCGGATCGGCCTTGACGTGGCCAATCGCATCAAGGGCGGCACTGGCGACAATCTCGGCAATGACAAGCTCGCCGAGACGCAGCGTTTCCTCACCTCGTTTGCGCAAGAACTGGTATCCCAGCGCATTGCGAAGGCGTAGGTCAGCCGCGCGTCTCGGAGCTGAGCTCGAACTTGTAGCCGAGGCCACGAATGGTCACGATGTGCGCCGGCGCCTGCGGGTCGTGCTCGACCTTCGACCGGAGGCGCTTGATGTGCGTGTCGAGCGTCTTCGTGTCACCGATATAGTCCGCGCCCCACAGTCGACTGATGATCTGGTCTCGCGTCATCACCCGGCCTGGATTCGCCGCGAGCAGCGCGAGCAGTTCGAACTCGCGTAGCGGCATCGTCATGGAAACGCCGCGCACGACGACCTCATGCCGTTCGATGTCGATCCTCACGGGGCCGGCCTCGATGATCCGGGTTATCTCCGGATTCCGTTCGCGGAACTCGCTCCGGCGCAGCAACGCACGTACCCGCGCGACCAGCTCGCGCAACCGATATGGCTTGGAGATGTAATCGTCGGCGCCGATCTCGAGACCGACGACTGCGTCGACCTCCGACGACTTCGCGGTCACCATGACAATGGGCACCGTCGAACGCAGTCGGAGCTCCCGACAGACGTCGAGCCCGGACATCCCGGGGAGCATCACATCGAGGAGGACGATGTCGGGCGCAAGGTGATCGAACCGTTCGAGCGCGGATCGTCCATCCGTCGCGACCGCAACCCGAAAACGCTCCCGCTCGAGGCCTACGACGAGTGCGTCGGCGTAGGACGGCTCGTCCTCGACTATCAGGACCTTGTATTCGCGAGGCATTTGTGGGTTCACAACGGGGGAAACGTACGAGGTGAGCCTTACCAGACGCAGTACTTCGAGCAGCCGTAGGACGAACCCTCGGCAAACATTTCGAGCGTCGGCAGCCGCAGTCACGGTGTTCATCCGGCCGCAACCGAATCGTCCCGCCCCCGCGGCGGAGCATTCGTCTGGCGTTCGCCCGCACGCAACGACCCGGTGCGACACTCGACTCATGGCGGACTACACGGTGCTCTATCACGATCCGGTTCGGTTGAACCACGACGATAGTCGCACGATATTTGCTGCGCAGTCCGTGTGGGTCTGCCGCGACGATCGCTACGCATTCGAGGTTCACGTACTCGGTCAGCGTGGTGCCGACGACTCCGACGAGACCCTCGACCAGTACGGCGAGGGTCGCTATCGGTTCGCGCTCGCGCTCCTCGGTGGTCAACATGCACAGTCCGTCGCGCTCGACGATCCGCCCAAGGCCGACCCCATCATCGTGGCTGTTGCTGCAACAGAAGTCGAAGGCATCCTGGCGTCGGTGCCTCCTATCGTCTCGGTCACCTCCGGTGACGTGATCTATCGGTTCAGAACGGCCGAAGTGACAAGCGGCCAGCTCTCCCGAGCGGCCGGCTGACTCATCGAGACTCGCCGCGCTGCGACGCGTTCACGGCCCGCGCGAGTCGTGATCGGCGCTGGGGTGCTGTGCCTCGGCGCGTGGTTCTTCGCGGGTCACGGCGACGACATCGCATCGGTTGACCACGGGCTCCTCTCGACGAGCCCGTGGTCGTGGCTGCAGGCGTTGGCGCTCAGCGCTGCGCTGGCCACGTCCACCGGCGGCGTGGCCCGACACTCCTTGCGCATGACTGGTGTGTCGATGTCGTTCCCGGCGGCGACACGTCTGTCATCGGCCAGCATGTTCCTGTGTGCGGTGATACCGAGTTGCGGCATGGCCGGAGCACCGTTGTTCGCGTCCCAGGCCGCGCGTCAAATGGCTCCAGCGTCCGCTGGTGCCGCCGGGTACTTCATCGCAAGCATCACGGGCCGGCTCGGCCTCGAGCTCGCCGTGGTGCTCTCGCTCCCGTTACTCGCCTCGTACGGGATACCGATCCCGCTCGTGCTGGCGGCGTTGGCGGTGCACGCAATTTCCACCATCGTCAAGGTCGCCGTGGTGAGCGCCTCACGACGGCACGAGACCACCCTCGTGCGCTGGGCCGCAGCCGCCCGGTCGCGGCTTCGGCGGGCGTCGGAGATCACACCCGGCTCCTGTCCCGCGCGACAGATCGTCGAGCACTTCGCCGCGGTGCGCTGGCAGAACCGAGATCTCCGCGCCGGGCTCGCGTGGTCGGTGGTCGGAAAGCTGGTCGGCGGGTTGATGGTCATCGTCGCGGTTCGAGCCGTCAACGGATCCATCAGCTGGACCGCCGGCTTCACCATCTATGTCGCAGCCACGATCATCGGCGCGGCGTCCTTCATCCCGGCCGGCCTCGGCGCAACGGATCTCACAATCGGACACGCCCTCGTCGAGTCCGGTTTGGCACCGGCGCAAGCCGCGGCGGCCGTTCTGTTCTACCGACTGTTCCAGTTGTGGCTCCCGCTCGTCGCGGGCGGGGTACTTGTCACACGACTTCGCTCGAACGCGAACGAACACCAGGCGACGCTTTCGAGACCGGTCGACGCCGGACCTGGCGTCATGCTCGCGGCCGTGATCACACCACCTGCTGCCGCCGTGTGACAGCTCGGTGAACGGCGGGCTCGATCTACAGTGACGTCGTGGGCGAAACGATGCACAACACGGCCATGGTCATGTCCGCCGCAGGAGCAGATCCCGTGGCCGAAGATCGCCCGATCCCCGAGCCGGGCCCGGGCGAGGTGGTCGTGCGCGTCCGTGCCTCGAGCCTCAACTACCACGACCTCGTGAACTTGCTCGGGCTGATCCATGGGCCGTGGCCGCGCGTGCCGATGACCGACGGCGCCGGCGAAGTGGTGGCCATCGGCGACGGCGTCACGAACCCAGCCGTCGGTGACCGCGTGTTCGGCGCGTTCCAACCGTTGTGGCCCGAGGGGCGCCTCACGCGGACACGACGTGGGTGGATCCCCGGTGACACCACCGACGGTTGGCTACAGCAGTACATGCGGTTCCCGGCGGCCGCACTCATCGCCACGCCACCCCACCTCGACGACCGCGAGGCCGCGACGCTCGTGTGCGCCGGTACGACCGCATGGTCCGCGTTGCGAGGCGCCAATCTGAAGGCCGGCGATGTCGTGGTCACCCAGGGCACCGGTGGTGTGTCGCTGTTCGCGTTGCAGTTGGCCAAGGCCCAAGGCGCGACGGTGATCCTCACTTCGTCGTCCGACGACAAGCTCGCGTTCGGTCGATCACTCGGAGCCGATCACGTCATCAACTATCGCACCACGCCCGACTGGGAGCGCGCAGTGCGCGCGATAACCGGAGGCGAGGGCGCGGACCTCGTGCTCGACCTGGGCGGCCAGGAGACGCTTGGCCGTTCCGTGAAGGCCACCCGATGCGACGGTTCGGTGGCCATCATCGGCGTGCTGAGCGGCCACGGAAACGCCGACTTCCCGGTGAGCGACGCCATGACCCGCCAGGTGCGCCTGTACGGCGTGGCGGTGGGCAGCGTCGAGGCGCACCGCGAGCTGGCACGAGCCGTCGCCGCGACCGGCCTCCGCCCTCAGATCAGCCACACCTTTGCCTGGACCGACCTCGCGGAAGCCCGCCGCGTTCAGCACGCCAACGAACACCTCGGCAAGATCGCCATCACCATCCCCTGACCGACCAGTTCCGTCTGTTCTTTGGTATCTGGCGCACCGCTGCGGTGGGTCAGATACCAAATTTCGAAAGGTCGGTCGGGTGGTCGGCGGTGAGGCCGGCGATCAAGTAGCGGAGCTGTTGCTCGAAAAGCGCATCGGCATCGGCCTGGTCGACGCCCGCGGGATCGCCGCCCGGCACCGACGGCGACCGGTGGCCACCCCGGCGTTCGGCGAGCGAGGCCGACTCGACGGTGACGAACCCGATCACCGACCACATCACGAGCCGGCACGCGCGCACGGCTTCGGGCTCGGTGAACCCACCCGCACGGAGCGCATCGATCAACGGACGGCTGGCGTCGACGAACGCCCAGCGGCGGGTGCGCAACACGAGCCGACTATCGGGCACAGAACGCAACCGTTCGTGGAGCGCGCGGGCCCACTGCCCGACACAGTCGGCCCAGTGGGCGTGGCCCAGCTCAGCCGGCACGAGATCAGCGAGGAGCCGGTCGGCAACGGCGTCGAGCAGATCGTCCTTGTTGCCGACCCGGCTGTAGAGCGGCACCGGCGACACCCCGAGGCGGGCGGCCACCCGCCTCATGCTCACCGCGTCGAAGCCCTCTTCGTTGAGCAGTTCGATCGCGGCCCGAACGACATCGTCGGCCTCGAGGTCGGCGGCGGCAAGAGAAATCACAGTGTGATTATAGTGTCATTCACTGCTCGCCGAGGACTCGTCCGCCAGTCGACAAGGAGACGCCGCCATGGCATGGGACTTCCACACCGAACCGGAGTTCCAGCAGAAGCTCGACTGGATGCGCACCTTCATCGACGAACAGCTCATCCCCCTCGAGCCAGTGATGAAGGAGCTGCCGAAGGGCGAGTGGCGCACGGTCAAGCGCCACCTGCAGGACCAGGTCAAGGCGCAGGGTCTGTGGGGCGCGTTCCTCGACGAGAACCTCGGTGGGCCAGGCTTCGGGCAGATGAAGCTGGCATTGATGTCGGAACAGATCGGTCGGTCGATGTTTTCGATGACCATCTTCGGCGTGCAAGCACCCGACAGCGGCAACATGGAGCTGCTCGCCCACGGGGCGAACGATGCCCAGAAGGACCGCTGGCTCTGGCCGAACATGCGGGGCGAGATCTCGAGTGCCTTCGCGCTGACCGAACCCTTCCTCGCGGGTGCCGACCCCACGCGCATCGCGACCACCGCCACCCTCGACGGCGACGAGTGGGTGCTCGATGGACACAAGTGGTTCGTGTCGAACGGCTCGGTGGCAGACATCATCCTCGTCTTCGCCGAGACCGACCCCGAAAACCGTCCGCATCGCCACGCGTCGATCTTCATCGTGCCCGCGGGGACACCGGGCATGGACATCCGACGCGACATCCCCACGATGGCGCACCCCGACGTGGAGTTCGGCGCGGCGGGCAACCACGCCGAGATCGTGTTCAGCAACTGCCGCCTGCCGGCCGACCATCTCATCGGCCGGCCGGGCGACGGGTTCGTGCTCGCCCAGAAGCGCCTCGGCGGCGGCCGCATCCATCACGCGATGCGCTGGATCGGCCAGGCGTCGCGTGCGCTCGACATCATGTGTGAACGGGCCGTATCACGCGAGTCGCACGGCAAGCTGCTCGGCCAGCACCAGATGATCCAGGACTTCATCGCGCTGTCGCATACCGAGATCGAAGCGGCCCGCCTCCTCACGTTCCACACCGCGTGGAAGATGGATCAGCTCGGCGCGTCGGCCGTGCGCGCCGACATTTCCATGGTCAAGGCGCACGTGTCGCGCGTCGTGCTCACCGTGCTCGACCGCACCATCCAAGTGTGCGGTGCGCTCGGCTACTCGGGCGACCTGCCCGTGGAGGGTTGGTACCGCGGCACTCGCTTCGGCACCATCGGCGACGGCCCCGACGAGGTGCACAAGTCGGTCGTGGCGCGCACGTTGCTCAAGAAGTACACGCCGGTCACCGGTTGGCCGAGCGAGCACATCCCGAGCCGGCGGCCCGCCGCGTTCGAGAAGTGGAACGAGCTGCGCACCGCCGCCGGCCTCGCACCGGCCGACGCGAACGCCTGATGGACACCAACGCGCTCGCCGCGTTCCTCGACGAGCAACTCGGCGACCACCAGCCCATAGCGGTCGAGGCCATGACCGGCGGCGGCTCCTGTGAGGTGTTCTCGCTCGACCGCGGCGACGACCACTGGGTGCTGCGCCGCGCCCCCGCGCACGCCAATACCTCGCGGGCTCACGATGTGTTGCGCGAGTACCGCATCCTTGCGGCGCTCGAAGGTGCCGCTGTTCGCGTGCCGCGACCCATCGTCGCGTGCGACGACACCCGCATCTTCGCGACGCCGTTCTACGTGATGGAGCGCATCGACGGCGTGCCGGTGCGCAACGGCATCCCTGCGGCGTGGGCCGATGCGCCCGAGACGCAGCACCGAGCGGTCGAGGAGCTGATCGACGCGCTCGTCGAGGTGCACGCAATCGACTGGCGCGCCGTCGGGCTCACCGATCTCGGCCGCGCCGAAGGATTCCTCGAACGCCAGGTCGAACGCTGGCTCGCGCAACTCGCGTCGTACGGCGGCCGTGACCTGCCGGCTGCCCACGGCATCGGTCGCTGGCTCGACGCGCACCGCCCCGCGGGGCAGGCGCCCACGTTGTTCCACGGGGACTACAAACTCGACAACGTGCTTTACGCGACTGACGCTCCGCCGCGCCTGCTGGCCGTGGTCGACTGGGAGATGGGCACGATCGGCGATCCGCTGATCGACCTTGCCTGGGCGCTCATCTTCCATCCGGTAGGGGGCACGATGCCGCTCGGCACCTCAGGTCCGCACACCTTCGCGCTCGACCAGCTGCCATCAGCCGAGGCGATGGTGGCTCGGTACGCCGAACGATCCGGCCGCGACGTCTCGAGCATTGACTGGTACCACGTGTTCTCGCGCTGGAAGGGGGCCATCGTGCTCGAGGGCAGCTTCGCCAAGTGGCAGCGCGGCGAATCGAACAAGGCCGTGCACGAGCACTTCGGTCCGCAGGCCGACCGGTTGTTGCTCAGCGCGGCGGCGCTCATCGACGGGCGACCCGGA
>CAEZYR010000020.1_pt1 | contig 30890 bp, 24 predicted proteins | sample 7265551 | NCBI WGS metagenome assembly CAEZYR01 (sample SAMEA6813938, study PRJEB35770) | uncultured Acidimicrobiales bacterium | biome: Freshwater; feature: Freshwater reservoir; material: water | place: Czech Republic | collected 2017-04-14 | depth 30m m
TCGGTCGGCGTCTGGGCCGACGAGGCCGCGCTCGACCGCGTGTTCTCCGACGTGATCGAGTTCTCGGCGAACTGCCGCTTCGCGGATTGTGCACACGATCGTGAGCCGGGGTGCGCCGTGCTCGGTGTCGTCCCCGGTGCGCGCCTGGCGCGCTACCGAGCGCTACGCCAGGAGATCGACGAGATGTTCACCCGCGAAGAGGAACGCGCCCGACTCCTGAGCCGTGGCGCAACCGGCCCACGCCGTGGTCCCCGCCACCGCCGCTGACCCTTCCACCTTCCCGGTTCTGGGTCGTAGATCGCGCGCCATGGCGCGCACGAGACGATCCAAAAAGGCTCACCTTCAGGTCATCCTCGGGGGTCGCTCGCGACGGCGGCTTCGTGCTCCTTGAGCGTGCGGCGGTCGACCTTGTACGAAGAGTTCATCGGGATCTCCTCGGCGTAGCGGATGTGCTCGGGCAGCTTGTAGCGGGCGAGCTTGTCCGCGGCGTACGCCCGCAGGTCTTCGAGTGTGGGTGGATCCGCTGGATCGCGCGGCACCACCACCGCGACGCCTACTTCGGTCATCACCGGGTCGGGGCGCGGGATGAGGGCGATGTTCGCGACCTTCGGGTGCTCGCTCAGCACCCTTTCGACCTCGACGGGGTAGATCTTGTACCCGCCGCGGATAAACATCTCTTTGATGCGGCCGGACACACGGAAGCAGCCGCTCTCGTCCTTCGACCCGAGGTCGCCCGTGTGCAACCAGCCGTCGACGAGCGTGGTCGCTGTTTCATCGGGGTTGTTGAAATAGGCATCCATGACGCCGGCGTGACGTAAGGCCATCTCGCCAACTTCGCCCACGGGAAGCTCGTCTCCGTGTTCGTCGATGACCTTGCACTCGACCCCGGCGCGAGGCCGGCCCACCGTGTAAAAGGTCTCGTCATCGGGTGCGTCGAGTGCGGTCGCGCACCCGATCCCGCCCGACTCGGTCGATGAGTAGCGCACGGAGTAGGCGCACTTGAAGCGCTCGCGGGCTTCGACAATGAGCCCGGGGCTCGACGGACCCATACCCGCGATGATCGCCCGCACGCTTGAGAGGTCGTACTGCTCGAGGTCGGGTACGCGCAGCATCAGCGCGACCTGGGACGGACCGGCGTTGAGTGCGGGCATCTTGTAGCGCTCCGTGTACTCGAGCACCATCGATGCCTTCCACTTGTGCATGAGGTGGGTGGTGCCGCCACCCGAGAGGATCCAGGCGATCTTGGTCATGCCACCAATGTGCGCCCACTGCGTGGCCGATACCGAGTGCGACGCGCCCGAGTACCCCGCACTCCCGCTGTTGTCCATGTCGAAGATCGCGCGGATGGTGCGCTCGCGGAACAACGCACCTTTCGGTAACCCCGTCGAGCCGGACGTGAAGACGATGGCCACCTTGCGATCGGGATCGATCGCGATGGACGGCGGTGCTTCGTCGGCCACACGCAGGCTGCGCAGGATCTCGCCGGAGGTCGACGCGACCGATACCTCGAGCACCTCGGTGTCATCGGGGACGCCGTCGCAGAGTTCGGCGGTGGCGATGACGAACGCGGGTTCGGCGGTGGCGAGCGCGTCGCGGCGCTCGCGGGCCATGAGGAACGGGTTGACGCCCGCAGCGCATGCGCCGATCTTGTCGAGCGCGCCGTAGGCGACGACGTAGTCCGGGTTCGATGGCATCGCGAGGCCGACCACGTCGCCCTCGCGCACGCCGCGTCGGAGTAGCCCGACGGCGACCTCGTCGCTCAGCTTGTCGAGCTCTCGATAGGTGACTGGCCAGCCGTCCGCGGCGACGTAGGCGACGCGATCACCGATCTCGGAACCTGTCTTGCGCAATACCTCTGCCAGCAGCACCAGTCACTCCTCGATGAACGTGTTCTCGGCCTCACCGCTGAGGACGTGCTTCATGACTTTGCCCGTGGCGTTGCGGGGCAACGGCTCCTCGCGCACCTCGACGTACTGGGGCACCTTGTAATACGCGAGCGTCTCGCCCACGAATCGCTTGAGTTCGTCGACATCGAGCGGGTGGCCGGGACGGGGCACGACGATGGCCTTGACTTCCTGGCCGAGGGTGCGGTGGTCGACGCCGATCACTGCGGCCTCGAGCACGTGGGGGTGCTCGTCGAGGCGATTCTCGATCTCGATGGGATAGATGTTCTCGCCGCCGCGGATGATCATGTCGCGCTTGCGGGACTCGAGGTACAACATGCCGTCGGCCATGCGGCCGAAGTCGCCACTGTTGAGCCAACGGCCGGGGAAGAACGCGGCTGCGGTCGCGGCCGCGTTCTCGAAGTAGCCGGGCATGACCATGGGACCGCGCACGCACACGTGACCTATTTCGCCGTCGGGCAGTGGCGAACCGTCGTCGTCGAGGATGGCCACCTCGGCGGTGACCAGCGCGCGTCCGACGCACGTGGGGTCGGCGACGAGCATGTCGTTCGTCGCCATCGTGCAGAGTCCACCGCACTCGGTGAGGCCATAGCCCACGCTGAACGCGCCGGCTGCCGTAGGGATCTTTTCGCGCACCGCTCGTTGCAGCTCGGGCGAGAACACTGATCCTCCGCCGCCCGAGCTGGTGACGTTCGAGAGGTCGTACGACTCGAAGTCGGGGTGCTCGATGATGCGCCAGAGCTGTGTGGTGATGCCGCCGAGACGCGTGACGCCGTGCTCGACGGCGAGGTCCAGCACGCGCTTCGGGTCGAAGCGGCCGGTGGTCCACACGAACTTCGAACCCGACGCGATCCCGGCGATGACGGCCGACTGCAGACCCGATACATGGAACATGGGCGAGCTGCACACCGACACCGTGGGCTTGGGCGGTGCGGTGGGCGGGAACATCATGGCGGAGCGGGCACCGCCGAAGAACGAGATCTGCGTGAACGAGATGAGGTTGCGGTGCGTGGACACCGCACCCTTGGGTCGGCCGGTGGTGCCCGACGTGAACATGATCGCCGCGGCGTCGTCCTCATCGATGGTGACCGTGGGAAGGCCCGCGCCCGCTGTCCCGTTGCCGAGGGCGGGGCGGTGGTTCCACAACACGTCGGCATACTCGGTCTCGATCACGACGACCGGCACGCCGACCGCGTCACGCCCACCCTCGATGCGGTCAAGTCGTTTCTGGTCGACCACCAACAGCTTTGGTCTGGTGAGGTCGAGCCCGTAGCGGATCTCGTCGTTCTGCCACCATCCGTTGAACGCGACGGCGCACGCGCCGAGGCTGATCGTTGCCCAAAACGTGAGCAGCCACTCGAGGCTGTTCGCGCCCAGGATGCCGACGCGGTCACCCGGGCCGATGCCGTACTTCTCCGACAAGGCAGCGGCGATGGACCCCACGACATCGAGGTGCTCCGCATAGGTCAGCGACCGACCATCGTCGAAGTGCACATAGGTGTTGTCGCCGAACGCGAGCGAGGCCCCGAGCATGGCCCGGAGGTTCAGCGGGCGGTTCGCGAACACCGTGATCCGCTCACCGAACACCTCGTGCTCGACGGTCTCGAACGGCGCGCCGGGCGCGGTGAGCCGAGCGGTCGCTTCGTCGAATGTGATCACCGGCTTGGCCACTTCGGCCCCCCCTTACCTGATACCAGTTCGTGCCCGGACACCAGCACGTGTTGACGCCCGCCCCGGGCGGCTTGGGCATCGTAGGCCCCCGAAACCGCCGATGGCCGCGTCCGGTCGCGGCGCCGGTAATGTCTGCACCACTATGGATTTCGTGTTGACTGCCTCTGAGTTGGCGTTCCAGGACGAAGTCCGCACATGGCTCGAAGCGCATCTAGTGGGCGAATTCGCCGCGCTGCGAGGCAAGGGCGGCACCGGCCAGGAAGACATCCCCTTCCCGCTGTTGATCGAGTGGGAGCGCGAGCTCGCACGTGGCGGTTGGCTGCGCCTCGGCTACCCGACCGAGCTGGGTGGCCGCGACTGCTCGATTTTTGAGCAGGTCATCTTCCACATGACCTACGTCGCGTCACGAGCCCCCGGTCGCATCCCGAACATGGGCCTTACCCTCGCCGGCCCCACCATCGTGGCGTACGGCTCCTCGGCGCAGCAGCAGCGCTTCATCCCGAAGATCCTCTCGGGCGAGGAGATGTGGTGCCAGGGCTACAGCGAGCCCAACGCCGGATCCGATCTCGCCAACGTGCAGGCGAAGGCGGTGCTCGACGGTGACGAATGGATCATCAACGGCCAGAAGGTGTGGACCTCGCTTGCGCAGTACGCCGACTGGTGCTTCGTCGTGTGCCGCACCGACCCGCAGTCCAAGCGCCACAACGGCTTGTCGTACCTGCTCGTCCCCATGGATCAGCCAGGCATCGAGATCCGCCCCATCGTGCAGATCACCGGCGGCGCCGAGTTCAACGAGGTGTTCTTCGACGACGCGCGCACCAGTGCCGATCTCGTCGTCGGCGAGGTTGGCAAGGGGTGGGAGGTGGCGATGGGAACGCTCGGCTTCGAGCGCGGCGCATCGACCCTCGGCCAGCAGCTGTCGTTCCGCCAAGAGCTCGACGACCTCGTCGCCTATGCGCAACGGACGGGCGTCGCGGCTGATGCAACCATCCGTCAGTCGCTGGCCCAGGCGTACATCACCCTCGAGATCATGCGGTACAGCAACCTGCGGATGCTCACGGTCATCGGTGCGGGTGGCGTGCCCGGCCCCGAGATGTCGATCGGCAAGCTGTACTGGTCGAACTGGCACCGGACTATGGGCGAAGTGATGATGCAGGTCATGGGCGCGTCCGGCATGGTCGCCCCACCCGACGCGATCGTTTCCGACGAAAAGGGCGCCGAGCACTATCCGCTCGGCGCTCGGCAGCGCACGTTCCTCTACGCGCGGGCTCACACGATCTATGCGGGCTCGAACGAGGTGCAGCGCAATGTCATCGGCGAGCGCGTCCTCGGCCTGCCCCGCGAACCGCGCTGAGCCGTCCAAACCGCGAGCCGTCCAAACCGCGAGCCGTCCGAACTGCCCGACGTGGCGAATGCGCAATCCGCGCGTCTGCCGCGGCAAACTTGTCGGAGTTGTGGAACAGGCGCCATCTGGTGGGTGTTTCTCACATCACCGAACGAGGGGGTCCCCTGACATGGCCGAGGCTTACATCGTCGACGCGGTTCGCACGCCGGTCGGTCGGCGCAACGGCGGACTGTCCAAGGTCCACCCTGCGGACCTTGGCGCCCACGCCATCTCCGCAGTTCTCTCGCGTACCGGCGTCGACCCGGCCGCCATCGACGACGTCATGTTCGGTTGCGTCGACGCGCTCGGTCCGCAGGCGGGTGACATCGCACGCACTGCCTGGCTCGCAGGCGGCTTTCCCGAAGAGGTACCGGGCGTCACCATCGATCGCCAGTGCGGGTCGGCACAGCAGGCCATCAGCTTCGCGGCGCAGTCGATCATGGCCGGCGTCAACGATCTCGTCATGGCGGGCGGCGTGCAAAACATGTCGATGATCCCCATCGGCTACGCCCTCACCGCCACCGCATCGCTCGGTTTCGACGATCCCTTCTCCGGCTCCGAGGGCTGGGTGGCCCGCTATGGCACCCAGGAGGTCTCGCAGTTCCGCGGCGCCGAGCTCATCGCCGAGAAGTGGGATGTGCGGCGCGACGAGATGGAAGCCTTTGCCTTCGAGTCCCACCAGCGGGCCATCCGCGCTCAGGAGGAAGGCCGCTTCGACAACGAGATCGTTCCGCTCAACGGCGTCGACCGCGACGAAGGGCCTCGCCGCGACACGACCCGCGAGAAGATGAGCACGCTCAAGACGCTCGTCGAGGGCGGGCGCCTCACCGCGGCGCTCGCCTCGCAGATCAGCGACGCCTCTTCCGCCATGCTCATCGCTTCCGAGGCGGCCGTGAAGCAACACGGCCTGAAGCCACGGGCCCGCATCCATCACATGAGCGTGCGCGGAGACAGCCCGATATACATGCTCACGGGCCCCATCCCGGCCACCAAGTACGCGTTGAAGAAGAGCGGGCTCTCGGTCGACGACATCGACTTGTTCGAGTGCAACGAGGCCTTCGCATCGGTCGTGCTCGCGTGGATGAAGGACGTCGGCATCCCGCACGACAAGGTCAACGTGAACGGCGGCGCGATCGCCCTCGGGCACCCGCTCGGCGCGACCGGTTCGCGGCTCATGACCACCATGCTCAACGAGCTCGAGCGCACTGGTGGCCGCTACGGCTTGCAGACCATGTGCGAAGGCGGCGGGCAGGCCAACGTCACGATCATCGAACGGCTGTGAGCCCCGACCCGAAGTAGCCAGTCGAGTTCCACGTCGACCCGGGCTGCCCCTGGACCTGGATCACTTCGCGTTGGGTGGCCGAGTTACCCGGGCGCGCTCGACGGCGGCCGGGTCAGCTCAGCTCGTCGACGAGTCCCCAGCGCTGAGCGGTCGGCGCATCGATGCGTTCGCCGGTGATGGCGAAGCGGGCCGCCCGGTGGCGCCCGATGCGACGAGTCACGCTGACCGTGCCTCCGGCGCCCGGTACGAGCCCCATGCTCAGCTCCGGCAGCGAGAAGGTGGCATCGGCCGCAGCGACCACGTTGCCGGCGAATGCCGCGAGCTCGCATCCTGCGCCCACGGCAGCGCCGTGGACGTGCGCATGCAGCTTCGGCGCGGCGGCGAGCAGCAAGGGCGCGAGGTTCGCACTCGACCGGATGAGGTGCGCGACGGCACCGTCGCGGGTGGTGCCGAACTCGGCTGGGTCGCCGCCAGCGCAGAACGCTCGGCCCGCCCCGTGTAGTTCGATCCGCTCGACGGTTTCGTCGGCGACGAGCGCGCGCATCGCGTCGACCAACTCGTCGCGCATCGCCGCGTCGTAGAGATTGAACACGCGTGGCCGGTCGAGCGTGACTATCGCCGTGGCCGTATCGGGTCGGTGCTCGACCCGCAGTCGCGGCGTGGCGTCGGGCCGGCGGACGCGAGCGCCTCGCGTCGCAAGCCATCCTGCGAACTCGTCGCCGCTCTGCAGCGTCGCGTAGGCGAGCGATTCGGCCGCCAGAGCATCGAGTGGGGTCATTGCGTCCTGTAGTCGCAGTAACTGCGCGAGCACGGTGGCCGCGTGCGGCGATCGATCGACGTAACGGACGAGCATCTGCGCATCGTCGACGTCGGCGGCTACGACATCGAGGCCGGCCGGCAGCTCACCCGAGGCGCGCGTCGCGGCGTCGATGATGCCAACCACCACTGCGGGGAACCCGGCCGGCAATCGCAGTCGGAGCAGGTCGGCTGCGCCCGCCGACCGCGCGTCCACGATGAGAGCTGGCGAGCCACGAAACGGCCCGATCCGGGTGTAGGCGTCGGGGGATCGGATCAGCGCGGCGAAGTCGTCGGGCGCCCAGGGCAGGGGCACCCGCACGGCTGCTCAGCCCTCGACATCGCCGAGCTCGGCGAGCTCGGCTTTCAACACGCGCCGCAGAAGCTTGCCCATGTCGTTGTAGGGGAGCTCGTCGCGGAACACGATGACCTCGGGAGCCCGTGACGAGCGAAGGTGCTGCGCTACCCAGTCGCGCAGCTCGTCGGCGGTGGGAGAAGAACCCGGTGCCCGCACGACCACGGCGCCGACGGCCTCGCCCCATTGGCGCGATGGCAAACCGACTGCCGCTGCCTCGGCGACGGCCCCGTGGAGCAGCAGCACGTCCTCGATCTCGCCGGGTGAGATGTTCTCGCCGCCGCGGATGATGATGTCGTCCATGCGTCCCTCGAGGAAGAGGAAGCCTTCGTCGTCGAGGTAGCCGCCGTCCTTGGTGGGGAACCAGCCGTCGGCGTTGAGCAGTGAACCGCGGCCGAGGTACTCACCTGCGACCTGCTCGCCGCGGACCCAGATCTCGCCGCGTGCACCGGGCTCGACCGACTTGCCCTCGTCGTCGCGGACCGTGAGCTCGATCGAGGGCAACGGCTTGCCCACGGAGGTGAGTCGCCGCCGGACCGCCTGGTCGTGGCTGGAGCGGGCGGCGCGATGGTCGTCGGGGCCGAGGATGCAGACGGTGGAGCTGGTCTCGGTGAGGCCGTAGGCGTTGACGAAGTTGCACTGGGGCAACAGGTCGAGCGCCTTCTCGATGACTGCCAGGGGCATCTTGCCGCCGCCGTAGGACATCGCCCGCAGCGTGGGGAGGTTCTCGATGCCGTGCTGCTCCATGTAGTCGATGATGCGGGCCAACATCGTGGGCACCACCATGGCGTGCGTGATGCCCTCGTGGATGGCCAGCTGGACCCACGCGCCGGCATCGAAGGCCGGAAGTTGCACGATGCGGCGGCCGGCGTAGACCGACGACAAGATCGCGGCCATTCCGGCGATGTGGTATGGCGGGACCGAGATGAGGGTGGCCTCGTCCTCGTCGGCCCCCATGAACTCAACCGAGCCGAAGATGTAGGACACCAGGTGCTTGTGGCGCAACACTGCAGCCTTCGGTGCGCCGGTGGTGCCGCTCGTGTAGAGCAGGATCGCGATGTCGTCGGGGTCCATGCTCCAGTCGGGGGGTGCACATGGATGCGAGGCAATGGTGGCGAGGAACTCGTCGCGGAGCACGGGTTGCACGCCCGCGATGTCGTACAGCTTCGGTTGGGCTTGGTCTTCGCAGACGGTGACCGTGGGCGCGACCTCGGCCGCGAGGTGGCGGAGCTCGTCGGCGGTGAGTCGGTAGTTCAGCGGCACGAACGGCTTGCCAGCCCACGCGCTGCCGAACAACGTGAGGGGGAGTGCCGGACTCGAGACGTCGACGAGGCTGACGCGTTCGATGCCGGCGCCGAGGAAGTACGCCGCGGCCGAGCCGGCCCGTTCATACATCTGCTCGTAGGTGAGCCCGTCCCCGTGCTTCGAGCCGAGACCGACGCGGTCACCGAACCCGGCCGCAGCCATCTCGAGCAGCATCATCACGTTCATCGGTGGAGTACTCCTCGAAGCGGCGGGGCAGTCTTGGCAGAGCGGGACACGCTCAGTCAGACGCCGGGAGCGGCTTGGCTTCCTTCAGCGCGAGCAATGCACCATCCGCGCCGAGGCTTCCCTCACCGGCCTTGGTGCACAGGATCTCGAGCGTCTCGTCGGCATTGACGTACCGCTTGCCGAGTGCCGTGCCGCCCTTGGCGTCGGCCGACGCTTCGCCCCGCTCGGTGATCGTCTCGGTGCCGAGCGCCATGGGCGCACCGCCACAGGTGACCTCGACCTCGCCCGCGGGCGCCTTGACGATGATGACCTCGGTGGTGCAGACGGTGCTCTTGAGCCGGGAACCGGCCTTCAGTGCGGGCATTTTCGCGACCTCGTGAATGCAGGAATCAACGGATGATGATCCCGCGTTCGCTCCCCCGGGACCAAGCCAGGCTAGTAGCGGACGACGGTACGCTGCGCCGGGCATGGTCGCTCCGCTCGATGGTCTGCCTTTCGTCTGCGTCGGGACGGGTCAGGTCGGGCGCGCCGCCGGGCAGCTGCTCGAAGCGCTCGGCGCCGAGGTTGTGCACGTGGCCACGGTGCACTCGAGGGGTCATGCCGCGCAGATCGCCGCGCTCGAACCGATCGGGGCCATCGACGGTTCGGCCGCGCCGTTCGGAACATCTGCGCCCATCGGCGCGCCGGGTGTCTTCCATGATCCGCCCTTCGCGGTCGTCCGGCTGGCCGCGGTAGATGCTGGGGCGGCCTGGGCCGCGTCGGGTGCGCTCGCGCTCACCGGCCCGGCGGATGGCGTCCCGTTCGGGTTCGGGGTCGGGTCGTCCGTCGCCGTGCAGCTCCTAGCCGCGGGTGCCGTCGCGCAGCTCCTCGCCGCCTGCCGCGAGGTCCAGCTTGAGATCGATCCGCTGGCGCTGCTCGGCGAGCGTGCCGCGTCGGCCGGCTTCGGTCGTCAGGGGGCGACATCGGTGGGCGGGAACTGCCACCTGGTCCGGGCCGCCGATGGCTGGGTCGCGCTCAACCTCGCCCGCGCCGATGACGTCGCACTGCTCCCGGCGCTGCTCGACGCGACGGTGGAACCCGATGCTCCGTGGCCGAACGTGCTCGCGGCGGTAGCGGCCCGCACGCGCGCCGAGCTCGACGAGCGGGCCGCGCTGCTCGGCTTCCCGCTCGGCGTCGTGCCCGATCATGACGACCTGCGGGGTACGCGGCGATCGCCGTACGTGATCGGCCGCGCCGAGGGTGGGTCGCCGTCGGCGCGACTGCGGCCCGGGTACGCAAACGCGTTGGCGTACCCGGCGTCACGCACGCCACTCGTGATCGATCTGTCGTCGCTGTGGGCGGGCCCGTTGGCCGCCTCGCTGCTCGGTCAGGCGGGCGCACGGGTGATCAAGGTCGAGAGCGTGCGCCGGCCTGACGGTGCTCGTCGTGGTCCGGCCGCGTTCTGCGACTTGCTCAACCACGGCAAAGAGTGCGCGGCGTTCGACTTCGACGACGCGGCCGACCGCGCGGTGCTGCATCGCATGGTCGAGCGCGCCGACATCGTGATCGAAGGATCGCGGCCGCGGGCCATGCAGCAGATCGGCATCGATGCGCATGTCGTCGCCGCGGAGCACGGCACCACGTGGATCTCGATCACCGGCCACGGTCGCGGCGCGACCGACGAGACAAGGGTCGCCTTCGGTGACGACGCAGCTGCTGCGGCGGGGCTCGTGGTCGGCGATCCGCCGGTTTTCGTGGGCGACGCGATTGCGGATCCGATCACGGGGATCTACGCCACGTGTGCCGCGCTCGCCGCGCTGGTCGGCCGGCGGGGTCAGGTGATCGACGTGTCGCTCGTGCGCAGTGCGGCCTATGCACGCGGTCGCGATCGCGTCGGGCGCGAACCGGCCGAGGTGGCGCCGATCGGTAATCACTTGGTCGGCGCACCGCACGCCCGGTCGCGCCGCGGCAGTGCTTCGCTCGCCGGCGCCGACACCGTGCGTCTGCGCGCCGAGTTCGGCGCATCATCTAGTTTGCGGCCATGACCAAGCCAGGCGCGAACCCGTCCATCTGGGACACCAAGCCACTCGACCCCACCGCGATCCTCCTCACCGACAAGGTCGCCATCGTCACCGGTGCCGCGCAAGGCATCGGCGAGGCCACCGCCCTCGCGCTCGCGCGTTTCGGCGCGCACGTTGCGGTCTGCGATCGCAAAAAAGAAGGTGTGCTCGCTACCGGGCGCGAGATCGAGGCACTCGGCCGCCGCACGCACGTGGGTGTGCTCGATGTGCGCGACGAGGATGCGGCATCGGCGTTCATCGCCGAGGTCGGCGAGAAGTTCGGCGCCGTCGACATCCTCGTCAACAACGCGGGCGGTGGGTTCTGGTCACCCTTCCTCGAGGTGAACGCCAAAGGGGAGAATGCGCTCATCCGCGAGAACTTCGGCAGCGTCACGATCTTCATCCGCCACACCGCTCCGCTCATGACGAACGGTGGTTCCATCATCAACGTCACGTCGATCGAAGGTCATCGGGCCGGTCCGGGATTTGCGATCTACTCGGCGATGAAGGCTGCGGTCACGAACCTCACCTTCTCGCTCGCCATGGAGCTCGCGTCGAGCAAGATCCGGATCAACTGCATCGCGCCCGACATGGTGCCGACCCCGGGCGACGAAGGCCTCGGCGACGCATCCGGCGCGATCGACTTCGCGGGCCTCGAGCTCACGGCGTGGCCCGAGACGGGGTCGGTGCAGGACTGCGCGGCGGCTGCGGTGTACCTCGCATCCGACATGTCGCGGTTCATGACGGGTGCAGCGCTACACATCGACGGCGGCACCTGGGCCTCGCACGGGTGGAAGGTCAAGTCGGCGGGCGGCTTCACCCTGTGAGCGCGCGAGCAGTGGTGGCTTCGTGAGCGCGCGAGCAGTGGTGGCTTCGTGAGCGCGCGAGCAGTGGTGGCTTCGTGAAGTTCGGGATCCTCCTGCGCAACCTGCACCCGGGCGCATGGGGTGAGGTTGTTTCGCACGCCGATGCCGTGGGGTTCGAATCGGTCTGGATCGCCGACCATCTGGTGTTCCCTGTTGAGATGACCGGTCAGCTGATCCCGGGGGAGGAGCACCCGCCGGTTGACGCCGCCACGCCCGTGTACGACGTGCCGGCGATGCTGGCGTATCTCGCGGCGCGTACGACGAACATTCGCCTCGGGGTCTACGTGTACTTGCTCGCAATGCGTCATCCGTTCGTGACGGCGCGTTCTTTTGCCACGCTCGACATCGTGTCGAATGGGCGGTGCGAGCTGGGTGTCGGTGCGGGCTGGCTCATCAACGAGTGGGACGCGGCGGGCCTCGACCCGCGCACGCGCGGTGCGCGGCTCGACGAAGCGATCCAGGTGGTCCGTCGACTGTGGACCGAGGATGTGATCGAACATCACGGGACCTTCTATGACTTCGATCCTGTCCGCTTCGAACCGAAACCTGTGCAGAAGCCGTATCCACCGTTGTGCGTCGGCGGAGAATCCGATCGGGCGATGCGGCGCGCGGTGCACGCGGATGGATGGATGGCGTTGGTGCACACACCGGCGACGGCCGCGCCGCTGGTGGCGCGCTACCGAGCCCTCGAGGCCGAGCTTCGCCCTGGCCACCGGGGCACGGTCACGTTGTGCGGTGCGTGTGGGTCGCCGGCCGAGCGTGATGCATGGGTGCGCGCAGGCGTCGATCGGCTGGTCGTGTCACCGTGGGCCCGCACGCGTGACGCACGATCTTCGCTCGATGCATTTGCCGCTACGTACCTGCCTGGTAGTTAGCATCGCGTCACTGCTGCACCGAAAGCCGAGACATCCCTTGCGTAGATTCCGCTTCTCGATAGTGCTCGTTGTGGTCGCGTTCGTGGCTACCGGATGTATTCGTTCGGACCTCACGGTCAACGTCAACGACGACGGCTCCGGTACGTACTCCGCGATCGTCGCGTTGAACCCCAAGGCTTTCGCGGAATTGGCGAAGTTCTCGGGGCAGAACACCGGTGAACTGGGCGACGATCCGTGCAAGGAGATCCGCACTAGCGCCATCGAGAACCAGGGTGATCTGCCCGCCGGCGCAAAGGTCGAGAACTATACCGACGGCGATTTCTGTGGCGTCAAGATCACCGCGCCCTTCGCCGCGGGCGATAACCCATCCGCGGAGATCTCGAAGGCGCTCGGCGGCATCGACGCCGCGACCGAGGGCTTCAGCGGCATCGGTCTCGACTCGTTCGACATCTCGAAGTCGGATAGCGGCTGGAAGTTCCAAGCGGCGCCCACCGGTTCGAGTACCGGCGCCGCGTCGACCACCGGCGATGCCGCGATGTTCCAGAGCTTCCTAAAAGGTGCGTCGAGCATCGTGCGCATCAAGCTGCCCGGTCGTCTGGTCGAATCCGATTCGAACCCCGACGCCGTCGACGGCAGCGGCGCGCTCATTTGGAACCTCAGCCTCGCCGGTGAGACCCGCACCCTGAAGGCCCGTACCGAGGCCGGCGACCCGATCAAGAACAAGATTTACACTGATGCTGGCAAGAATCTGCCCAACATCAAGGGGGCGGGCGGCGCCACCTCGAGCTCCAAGTCTTCGAGCATCGGTGGCAGCAGCAGTGACGGTGGTTCGTCCAAGGTGCCCTTGATCATCGGTGCGTTCGTGGCGATCGCGGCCGTCGTCGGTTTCGTCCTGTGGCGCAAATCGAAGGCCGGCACGACTCCGCCTGCGGCGGCCGGTCCTCCGATGGGGGGCACGGCGCCCGAGTTCCCCGCACCAGCCAGCCCGCCGAGCCCCTCGCCCGAGGGCGCGGGCGCCGCAGCGGCCGGCGTGGGCCAGCCGCAATGGGACGCGGCGCGCAACGCCTACATCTTGTGGGACGCCGGCTCGTCCAAGTGGCTCCAGTACGACAATGCTGCCGCAGCGTGGACGCCGATCGAGTAGCCGTGGCGACCGCCGACCCGGCATCGAGTGCATCGTTGCGAGCGGTCGACGGCCGGGTTCCCGGCCAACGCGGCCGGGCCACCCGCCAGCGCCTGCTGGCCTCGACGAGCGAGCTCCTCGAATCGACGGCCTATCGCGACCTCAAGGTGGTCGACATCGCGCGGGCCGCGGGTACCTCGCCCGCGACCTTCTACCAGTACTTCCCCGACATCGAGGCCGCGCTGTTGGCTTTGGCCCACGACCTCGCCGACACCGGTGGGCGGGAATTGCGCGACCTCGTCGAGCAAGGGGAGTGGTCGCCCCCGCACGCCTACACCACGGCGCAGCGCGTTGCCGAGGGCTACCTGGCCTTGTGGGAGCAGCATCGAGCGCTGATCGGGGTGATCGACCTGGCCACGCTCGAAGGCGATAGCCGGTTCCGCGAGCTCCGTACCGAATTGCTCAGCGGCGCGAGTGACGCGCTGCAGCGCACCATCGTCGGGGCGGTCGATGCCGGATGGCTGCCCTCCGACACCGACCCGCGCGCCCTCAGCGGCGTGCTCGTCTCGATGCTGGCCCACGTGGCGGCGCATCGGCGGGGCATGTCGGGCCACGGGATGGACGCGACCCACCTGCGCGATGCCTTGGCCCGCATCCTGGCCTGGAGCGTCGCCGCCGTCTGAAGAGTCGGTTCGTCAATCTTCAGTATTTGTCAATGTTCCATATGCCTCATTGGCCCATGTGGTTCAAGCGGCCTATGTTCGCGGCGTGAATGGCTTGGACCCGACCTTCGATATCGCCCCGGCCGCCGTGCCGTCCTGGTTCCGTGTCGCGCGACAGGACGCGCGCGCTCACTCAGCCACCACCGGGCTGTTCGTGGGGCTCGTCGTCCTGAACCTGATCGACCTCGTCACCACCAGGCTCGTGCTCGATCGTGGGGGCCAAGAAGGCAACCCGGTGATGGCGCCCATCATCGACAACGCGTTCGGTGCCCTCGGGGTCAAAGCCTTGTGCCTCGGGCTCATCGGCACGCTCATCGCGCGATCGCGTCGATCGACCCGCACGCTCGTCGCGCTCGTCGCCGTCGACGTCTGGTACGTGGTCGTGATCGGCTGGAACCTGCGGGTGCTCCATCTCGTGAACTGATCGAGCACCTGTGGATCGCGCAGATGAGGCAGGAACGACCGGTACGATTTGGCGTTCTTTCCTGAACCCGATCAAAGGTGGGCAGAGCTCGATGAGGGTCAACTTCGGCGGACGTGTGTTGGTGTTGGGCTGCGGCTCGGTCTCGCAATGCCTGCAGCCGCTGCTCCTGAAACACCTCAAGATGGACTTCTCGAGGCTCACGATCATGGACTTCGAGGACAACCGGCACACCGTGCCCGAGATCCTCGGTGCCGGCGCGAAGTACGCCCAGAAGAAGCTCACCCGCCAGAACATGGCGCCACTGCTCGCGAAGCACGTCGGTGAGGGCGACCTCATCATCGACCTCGCGTGGAACATCAACTGCGGCGACATCACGCAGTGGTGCCATGACAACGGCGTGATGTACATCAACACGTCGGTTGAAGAATGGGACCCCTACCTCGATGCCGAGAACCAGGCCCCGAACACGCGCACGCTGTATCACCGGCACCGCAAGCTGCGGAACCGCGTCGCCTCGTGGAAACGCAACGGGCCGACCATCGTGGTCGAGCACGGGGCGAACCCCGGCCTCGTGTCGCACTGGACCAAGGTGGCGCTCGACGACATCGCGGCGGCCATCGTGCGCGGCCGTGCGACCAAGGTGCGCAAAGCGGCGCTCGAAGCCGCGTTGCATGCCGGCGACTACGCCGCGCTGGCCATGCACACGGGCACCAAGGTCATCCACATCAGCGAACGCGACACCCAGATCGCCGATCGTCCCAAAGAAGTCGACGAGTTCGTCAACACGTGGTCGATCGAGGGCTTCTACGAAGAAGGCGTGGCTCCCGCCGAGATGGGCTGGGGCACGCACGAACGTTCGTTGCCGGCGGGCGCACACACCTACGACTACGGGCCGCGCAGCCAGATCTGCATCGCGCAGCCCGGCATGAACACGTGGGTGCGTTCGTGGGTCCCGCTCGGCGGTGAGATCCGCGGCATGGTGATCCGCCACGGCGAAGCGCTCACCATCACCGAGCACCTCACCGTGTGGCAGGACGAGCGGCCGATCTACCGGCCCACCGTGCACTACGCGTACATGCCGACCGACGCGGCCATCGCGTCGCTGCACGAGCTGCGCATGCGCAACTTCGAGATGCAGTCACGCCTGCGCATCATGAACGACGAGATCACCACCGGTCGCGACGAGCTCGGTGTGCTGCTCATGGGCCACGACCTCACGGCCTGGTGGGCGGGCAGCCAGCTCGACATCGACGAGACGCGCGAGCTCGTGCCGGGCCAGAACGCCACCACCTTGCAGGTCGCAGCATCAGTGCTCGGTGCGGTGTTCTGGATGATCCGCAACCCGCGTCGCGGCTTCAACGTCCCCGATGACCTACCGCACGATCAGGTGCTGAAGGTGGCCAACGTCTACCTCGGCCCGTGCCCGTCGGTGCGCAGCGATTGGACGCCGAAGAAGAACCGCGTCGACCTTTTCGCGAAGTGGGGCGGCGCGACGCCCCCGGTCGACGACGACCTTTGGCAGTTCGGGTCGTTCCTCGCGTGACGTGCTCGGCGCGCCGGCGGCTTGCGGCGATGATCCTCGTGGTCATCTGCGCGGCTGGCGTCGGCGCGTGCAGCAATGGCACCGACACGTCGCCACAGTCGGCCTCGTCGTGCGAGGAGCTCGTGAAGAGCTCCGCCCAGCTGACGCGCACGATCGTGCGCAACCTCCAGGGCAAGACCGTTGCCGACCTGCGTGCCGCAGACCCCTCGGAGCCCTACGCCGAGCTGCTCCGTCCGTTCGACCCATATCGCAACCGAGCCACTGAGCTCGGGTGCGATACGGGTCAGCTCCGGCGGCTCGCCTGTCGGGAGTACCAGGGCATCAAGCCGAACGGCCCGGTCTCGGAGGAGTTCCTCTCCCTGGTACCCGACACCTCCTGCTGAGGAATGCCAAGATCGTGCCATGACCGACGCGCCCACCCCGGAAGATCTGCCGAACGCTGCGCTTCCAAATGATTGGGGACCGCGACTCGCCGACCTCGCGGTGCGCCGAGCGGCGTCGCAGGTCATGGGTGGACCCGAGAAGATCGCCAAGCATCATGGCCGCGGGTCGCTCACCGTTCGCGAACGCATCGACTACCTGCTCGACCCGGGTTCGTTCCGCGAGATCGGTCCGCTCGTGGGGTCGGTTCCCGCCGATGGGCTCGTCACCGGTTGGGGCCGCATCAACAATCGACCGGTGCTCCTTGGCGCCGAGGACTTCACCGTGCTCGGTGGCTCGATCGGTTCGGGCAACACGGCGAAGCGGTACCGGGTGGCCGAGCTGGCCCTCCAGGATCACATCCCGCTGGTGATGATCCTCGAAGGCGCGGGTCATCGCCCGGCCATGCCTGGTGACCCCATCCACACCCGTGCCCCGAGCGATCTGCTGGCGCAGGCCAAGCTGTCGGGGTACGTACCTTTCGTCACGGCCGTTCTCGGCGCATCGGCCGGTCATGGCGCGCTGACGGCTCCCATGTCCGACTTCACGGTCATGGCGGCGAACAGCATGATCTTCACCGCCGGCCCGCCGCTCGTGAAGGCGTCGATCGGCGAGGACATCACCAAGGAGCAACTCGGTGGCCCGCAGGTCTCCGTGATGTCGGGGGTCATCCACAACGTGGCGGCCGACGACAAGGCCGCCCTCGGCGTGCTGCGCGACTACTTGAGGTACCTGCCGTCGAGCGCCTGGCACTACGCGCCGGTTGACACCGCAGGCCACGATCGCGGGCCGCGAGTGCTCGACGAGATCCTCTCGGTGGTGCCCACCGATGGGCGCAAGCTCTACGACATGCGCCAGGTCATCAGTGTGCTGGTCGACAACGGATCGTTCTTCCAGGTGCAGCCCGACTACGGCGAGACCATGATCACCGCGCTCGCGCACCTCGGTGGGCAACCGGTTGCGATCGTCGCCAACCAACCTGCGGTCAAGGGCGGGGCGATCGACAGCGATGGCGCCGACAAGGGGGCCCGGTTCCTGCAGATCGCCGACTCGTTCCACTTGCCGGTGATCAACCTGTGCGACAACCCGGGCGTGCTGGCCGGCAGCGACGCCGAGCGGGCCGCCATGCTGCGCCACGGGGGCCGCATGTTTGCCGCGCAGGTGGGGCTGCAGACGATCAAGTTCCACGTGACCTTGCGCAAGGCCTACGGCTTCGGCGGCTGCATCATGGGCATGCTCGGGTTCAATAACCACAGCTCCTCGTGGGCGTTCCCCGGGGCCACCCTGGGGGCGATGCCGGCCGCGGGTTCGTCCAAGGCCACGCACGCGAGCGAGGACACCACGGTGCTGTTACGCCAGGCCGAGCTCGAGTCGTCGTATCGCTCGGCCCAGGGCCTCGGCTTCGACGATCTGCTCGACCCCCGCCAACTCCGCAACGTCCTCCTCGACGCGCTCGATGTCGCCGTGGCCCGCCGAGCGATGCAGGCCGAACCGGTGCAACGCGTCGGCTACCTCCCCTGACCTTCCAGCCGAGGTTTCAGGAGCGCAGCGCGTCGGCTACGAAGTCGATGCAGCGAGTGAGCTGCGCAACGTCGCCGGGTTCGATCGCCGGGAACATGGCCACCCGCAGTTGGTTGCGGCCGAGCTTGCGGTAGCTCTCGGTGTCGACGACGCCGTTGGCCCGCAGCACCTTCGCGACGACGTTCGCATCGACGGTGCCGTCGAGATCGATGGCGGCCACCACGTGGCTGCGGTCTGCGGACGTAGCTACGAAGGGCGTGGCGTAGGTGCTGGCATCGGCCCAGGCGTAGATGTTGGCGGCGGACTGGTCGCAGCGACCGGCCGCGAACTCGAGGCCGCCGTTGTCGTTCATCCACCGCACCTGTTCGTTCATCAGGAACAGGGTCGCGAGCGCTGGGGTGTTGAGCGTCTGGTCCTTGCGGCTGTTGTCGAGCGCCTGGGACAGATCGAGGATGGCCGGCATCCAACGCCCGCTCTTTGCGATGCGCTCGATGCGCTCGATGGCCGCGGGGGAGACGCACGCGAGCCACAAGCCGCCGTCGCTCGCGAACGACTTCTGTGGTGCGAAGTAGTAGCAGTCGACGTTGTGGGGCTGCCACCGGAGCCCGCCAGCCGCCGACGTCGCGTCGACCAGTACCAGCGCGTCGCTCGCCGCGACGCCTGCGGGACGCTCGAGCGGCATCATCACGCCGGTGGAGGTCTCGTTGTGGGTGAACGCATACACGTCGACCTCGGGGTGCACGTCGACCCCGGGGCGTGTGCCCGCTGCGCTCTCGAGCACCACCGGATCGCCGAGGAACGGAGCGGCCTTCGCTGCGGCGGCGAACTTGGACGAAAACTCGCCGAACGAGAGGTGCAGGCTGCGCTGGTCGATGAGGCCGAAGGTTGCGGCATCCCAGAACAACGTCGAGCCACCGTTGCCGAGCATGACCTCGTACCCGTCGGGCAACGAGAACAGTTGCGCGAGGCCTTCGCGTAACGCGCCGACCACGTCCTGCACGCGGCGCTGGCGGTGCGACGTGCCGAGGAACGTGTCGGCCGCGCGGTGCAGCGCGTCGACCGCCGCAGGGCGGATCTTCGACGGCCCGCACCCGAAGCGCCCATCAGACGGCAGCAGGTCGGCGGGAATGGTGATGGCGGCGGAATCGATGCTCACGGTCAACAAGTGTGCCTGCTGGTCGCTCGCTCGCGGGTCGCATTTCCTGTGTCGTCCGTACCAAGGCACTCCGGCAAGGTCCGAGCGCCTCAAACGCGCTGAACCTTGCCACAAGCACGAGGCGGACAGGGGCACGATCTTGTGCATGGTCAACCCCGTCCGTTCGACACGAACGCGGAACGGTTCGCGCCCACCCGACCGCTGGCGTTCTCGTATCGCGTCCGACTCGGCGTCAGTTGACAGTCGACTTGTGCACCGCAGAGGTGCATAACTCTGCAGTGGACTCGTTAGCTGTCGGGCCGCACCGATCGCGCGGCAGGCGGGGCAACTGACGAGTGGCCCGTGGCGATGATCGGCGTATTCGAGTTGGGTCCGCCGACGGCGTGCGCCAGACTTGGCGACCGTGTCACTCGAACGCATCTCCCGCCGGGTCGGCGCCATCACCGAATCGGCCACCCTCGCCGTCGACGCCAAAGCAAAGGCGCTGAAGGCCAAGGGTGAGCCGGTCATCGGTTTCGGTGCCGGTGAACCCGATTTCCCCACGCCCTCACACATCGTCGAAGCAGCGGTCGCCGCATGTCGCGACCCTCGCTATCACCACTACTCGCCGGCCGCGGGGCTTCCCGAGCTGAAAGAAGCCATCGTCGCCAAGACGCTGCGTGACTCGGGCTGGAAGACCACCGCCGCCCAAGTGCTCGTCACCAACGGCGGCAAGCACGCCGTGTACAACACGTTCGAGGCATTGCTGAACCCGGGCGACGAGGTGTTGCTCCCGGCGCCCTACTGGACCACCTACCCCGAGCCGGTCGCGATCGCCGGTGGCACCACCGTGGTCATCCCGACCGATGCGCGCAGCGGGTTCAAGATCACGCTCGAACAGCTCGAGGCCGCGTACACACCGAACACCAAAGCGCTCGTGTTCGTGTCGCCGTCCAACCCCACCGGTGCGGTGTACTCGCGTGCCCAGACCGAGGCCATCGGCCGATGGGCACTTGACAAGGGGATCTGGGTCATCACCGACGAGATCTACGAGCACCTCGTCTACGGCGATCATGAGTTCAACTCGATCATCACCTTGGTGCCCGAGCTCGCCGACCGAGCCGTCATCCTCAACGGCGTCGCGAAGACCTATGCCATGACCGGCTGGCGGGTCGGCTGGATGATTGGTCCCCCCGACCTCATCAAGGCCGCGACCAACCTGCAGTCGCACAGCACCTCGAACGTCGCGAACGTCTCACAGGTCGCGGCCCTCGCCGCGCTCAACGGCGACCTCAGTGCAGTGCACGAGATGCGCGCCGCTTTCGACCGCCGGCGCAAGACCATGCACCAGCTGTTGAACACCATCGATGGCTTCTACTGCCCCGAGCCCGAGGGTGCCTTCTACGCGTTCCCGTCGGTCGAAGGTGCGCTCGGGCGTTCGATCAATGGCCGTATGGTCACCACGTCGACCGAACTGGCCGAGGTCATCCTCGACGAGGCCAAAGTGGCGGTCGTCCCGGGCGAAGCGTTCGGTGCCCCCGGCTACTTCCGCTTCTCGTTCGCGTTGGGTGACGACGATCTCGCTCAAGGCGTGCTGCGAATCGCCGATCTGCTCGGCCGGAAGTAGCCAAGTGATCGAGCGAGCCCCGTACGGCACGTGGCGCTCGCCGATCACTGCGGCATCCATCGTGGGGGGCGCCGCAACCATCACCGAGGTTGTTGTCGATGGTGCCGCCGACGATGCACCCGTGTGGTTCAGCGAGGCTCGTCCGGCCGAGGGTGGACGCATCGCGATCCTGCGCGCCGACGACGACGGAACTGCACGCGAGATGACCCTCCTTGACGTTTCGGTGCGCTCGCGGGTGCACGAATACGGCGGGGGTGCGTGGTGGGTGCACGCCGACTGCCTGTTCTACGTCGATTTTGCCGATCAGCAGCTGCGGGCCATCGCGCCCGGGCAGCCGGTGCGCCGACTCACATCCGACGCGCGCGACCGTTACGCCGATCTGCGCGTCACTGCAGACGCCCGATGGCTCGTGTGCGTGCGCGAGCGGCATGAACCCGGCATCGAAGCCGCGAACGAGATCGTGGCGGTCGCGCTCGACGACTCGGGGGTCGTCAACGTGCTCGCGTCCGGGGCCGACTTCGTGTCGAACCCTCGGCTATCACCCGATGGCCTGCAACTCGCGTGGCTCCAGTGGTTCCATCCGAACATGCCGTGGGACTCGACCGAGCTGTGGGTGGCATCGTTCCATGACGGAATCGTCACCGACGCGCGTTGCTTGGCTCGCGACGCGGCCTTGCTGCAGCCCGAGTGGTCGCCCGGCGGTGCGTTGCACGTGATCACCGATCGGTCGGGTTGGTGGAGCATCGAGCGCGTCCGCGACGGTGTGCTGCTCGCCGGTGGCGAGCGCGACTGGGGCGAGCCGCCTTGGGTCTTCGGGGTCTCGACCTATGCCTTCCGAGCCGACGGTTCGCTCGTCACGCTCAAGGATGTCGAATCGGTGCTGAGCGATGTCACGTGCGTGCGTACGCGCGGCGCGCGCATCGTCGTGGCCGGTGCAACCTGGACCCACGAGACGCAGGTTGTCGAGATTTCCAACGATGGTTCATCGCGACAACTTCGCGCGCCACGGGATCACGGATTCGATCCCGCGTTCTGCACCTCGCCGGAGCACATCACCTTCCCCACGGGAGACGGCTCGACACAGGCTCACGCGTGGTTCTACGCGCCCGCCAACCCCGGCTTCGCGGGCCCGGAAGGCGCTCGGCCACCACTCATCGTCATGGCGCACGGTGGCCCCACCAGTGCGGCCCAGACGTCGCTGAGACTGCCGACGCGGTACTGGACCAGCCGCGGGTTCGCGGTGGTCGACGTCGACTACCGCGGTTCCACCGGCTACGGCCGCGCGTATCGCCGCGCGCTCGATGCTCTATGGGGCATCGCCGATGTCGAGGACTGCGTGGCTGCAGCGTCGTTCCTCGCGGCACGCGGCGATGTCGATGGCGAGCACTTGTTCATCCGCGGTGGCAGCGCCGGCGGTTACACCGTCCTGTGCGCGCTCACCTTCTACGACGTGTTCGCGGCCGGCGCGAGTCACTACGGCGTGGCCGATCTCGAGGCGCTGGCCACCGAAACGCACAAGTTCGAGTCGCGGTACCTCGATCGGCTCGTCGGTCCGTATCCCGAGGCTCGTGACCTCTATGTCGAGCGCTCACCGATCCATCACACCGAGCGCCTCGGTACGCCACTGATCGTGCTGCAAGGGCTCGATGATCTCGTGGTGCCGCCCAACCAGGCCGAAATGCTCGTGAGGGCGCTCGATGCCAACGGGGTACCGCACGCCTACGTGGCGTTCGCCGGCGAGGGCCATGGTTTCCGCAAAGCCGAGAACATCATCGCGGCCCTCGAGGCCGAGCTGAGCTTCTACGGCCAGATCTCGGGCTTCGTGCCCGCCGATCCGATCACCCCCGTGCCCGTCCGCAACGCCAATTGGTAGTTCGAAAGCGCGCCCGGCCGCGCTGGTGAACTACCAGTTCGCTCGGGAAGGCGTGGCTTCACGCCGGGCGTCCGCCAGACTGGTCGAATGGCCCGCATCCTGGTAACCGAGAAGATCGCCGACCCTGGTCTCGAACGCCTCCGGGCGGCTGGCCACGAGGTCGACGTGCGCGAGGGGCTCACCCCCGAGCAGTTGCTCGATGCGGTGCGCGGCGCACACGCCCTGATCATCCGTTCGGCCACCGATGTCACCGCGGATGTACTGGCGGCCGGTGTGGGCATGATCGTGGTCGGCCGAGCCGGCATCGGCCTCGACAACGTCGACGTCGAAGCAGCTACGCGCCACGGGGTCATGGTCGTCAACGCGCCGCAGTCGAACGTGATCTCGGCGGCCGAGCACACGATGGCGCTGATCCTGTCGCAGGCCCGCAACGTGCCCCAAGCCAACGCCGCCCTCAAGGCGGGCCGCTGGGAGCGCTCCAAGTGGGAAGGCGTCGAGCTCACCGAGAAGACGCTCGGCATCATCGGCCTCGGACGGATCGGCAAGCTCGTCGCGCAGCGCTCGTTGGCGTTCGGTATGCGACTCATCGCTTACGACCCGTTTGTGTCGGCCGAGCGCGCCCGCCAGCTGTCGGTCGAGCTCGTCGACCTCGACACGCTCATGGCGCAGAGCGACTTCATCACGGTTCACGTCGCAAAAACCCCGCAGACCGTCGGCCTCATCAACGCCGAGCGCCTCGCGAAGGCCAAGCCCACGCTGCGCGTCATCAATGTCGCGCGAGGTGGCATCGTCGACGAGGCCGCGCTGGCCGACGCCATTCGCTCGGGCCAAATCGCCGGCGCGGCGCTCGACGTCTTCGCGAATGAACCCACGACCGAGTCGCCGTTGTTCGCGCTCGATTCCGTGGTTGTCACACCGCATCTTGGTGCATCCACCAGCGAGGCCCAGGACAAAGCAGGGGCCACGATCGCCGAGCAGGTCCTGCTCGCGCTCGCCGGCGAGTTCGTGCCGTTCGCGGTCAACATCGATGCCAGCGAAGCGTCCGAGACCATTCGGCCCTTCGTCCCTTTGGCCGAGCACCTGGGTGCGTTGTTCGCGTCGCTCAGCGAAAATCTGCCCACCACAATCGAGATCGAGTTCCAAGGCGAGATCGGCGGTTACGACAACAAGATCGCGTTGCTGTCGGCGCTGAAGGGCATGCTCGGCCAGATCAGCGACGAGCCGGTGTCGTTCGTGAACGCCACCAACATGGCCCGCGACCGCGGGGTCGAGATCAAAGGCATCTCCAACACTGTCGCCAAGGACTTCGTGAACGTTGTCACGGTGCGCGGTGGTGGGCACTCGCTCGCCGGCACGCTCGTCGGGCTGGGGGCCGAACCACGCCTCGTCATGGTCGACGATCACAAGATCGACATGCCGCCCGCGCAGCACATGCTCGTGGTGCGCAACGACGACCGTCCCGGGATGATTGGCCTCGTTGGCACCACGCTCGGCGCGGCCGGCGTCAACATCGACGACATGGATGTGGGCCGTTCGGTCGAGGGCATCCCGGCGATCATGGTGATCGCGTCACCAATCGCCGTGCCGATAGAAGTACAGGATCTTCTCCGGGCTCGCGACGGCATCGTGTCGGTCTACGCGATCGACCTCAAGTAGGGCCGGTCGTCAGCGCTTCGGGGCCCGCATGTCGTCGGCCTCGGCAGCTTCGGCATCGTGGTAGCAATGCCTGGGTTTGGTCATGTTGTAGAACCGCAAGCCGGGCACATGGAAGATGTTGCTCGACGCGTTGTCCTTCACCGGGTGCCTGAGCGGGCACTGCCCATTCCGGTAATCCGCTCGGAGCGGCGACCGAAGTGCTGACTGCGCCGTGCGTGCTCTACCGGTCCGCTAGTCCTGCGTGATTTGGTGAATGCGTCGCTCGTGAACCTAGGCTCGTGGTCCTATGGGCGGAGCCGGGTCCTTCACGCGCGTTTTGCGCGCCCGATCCACGCGCTGGATCGCCGTGTCGATCACCTTGCTGGTGTTGTTGTTGCCGGGTCTGGCAGCAGTGGCGGCCGTCACCGGCCCGTCGAAGTGGGCCGGTGACGTGGTCGCGAAGCCAGCGGGCAAGAACGTCTCGCCGTTGGGGTCGAAGAACACTGCAGCCGACGTCGTCTTGCCGCGCGACGAGACGCGTCCGCGTGTCCGCGCCGCGTACGAGAATGCGGTGACGGTCGCGAACGCCGACGGCACCAACTGCGGTGTGCGCTACGCCGTCCTCGCTGCGCTCGGCTCGGTGGAGTCGAGCCTCGGTAAGCCCACGAGTCGCACCGTGATCCGCGACTACGACGGTCGTGTAGAACCGCCCATTTACGGCGTCACGCTGAGCGGCACCGATGGCAACGCAGAGGTTCCCGACTCCGATGCCGGCTTCTACGACGACGACCCGGACTGGGACCGCGCCGTTGGACCCATGCAGTTCCTGCCCTCGACCTGGTACCGGATCAAGGTCGACGCGAACGGCGACGGCACCAGGGATCCGCAGAGCATCGACGACGCCGCGCTCGGTTCGTTGCTCTACCTCTGCCTCGCCATCCGAAATGCCCCGATCGACGAGGGCGACAACCTCGCAAGAGCGCTGTTCAGCTACAACCGGTCGAAGGCGTACGTCGCACGCGTCATCGGGATCATCGACCAGTTCGAGGGACGCTGAACTCGAGCCGAGCTCACTGGTCATAGGTCGACGCGTGCGGTACGGGCCAACGTGGCAAGCGTGTTGGCTTGCAGCCGTTGCTGCGACAGCGTCCACAACGTGTTGCCGATGACGAGCGAGCGTTGGATCGGGTTCGGCTGGTTCCAGGTCGGCGTGCAGAACTCGATGCGTCCGTCCTTCGGCACGGTGAGGGTCGAGCTATTGGCATTGAACTGTGCGTTGGGCATCCGATAGCACTCGTATCCGATCGCGCCGCCCACCTGATCCCGGGCGCAGAGCAAGGCGACCTGACCGCCGCCGAGATAGTTGGCCTCGCTGCTCTTGCTGATCTCTTCCGCGGTGAGCTTGCGGCAGTCGGTCTGGCCGAGGTTGGCGGGTGCCTCCGTGCCGTGGCTCACGCGGCCGACCTCGGTGATCCGGGAGCGATCGACGCGCAACACGATCGCGCCGTAGAACGACTGGTTCGTCACGACGCCGCGGTCGTACTCCATGAGCGGCAATACGAGCGTCTTCGTGTCGGGCCAGTAGAGGAACGCGTGATGGTCCCACTCGACGCCGGTCTGGCCGAACGAGCTCGAGGTCCACTTCGCGAGCTCCTTCGGCTGTGCGAGATCGCTCACGTCGAACAGCGACACCTTGGCGCCCTGCACCCGCCCTTGCGTGCTGGCCTCCTGGCCGACACCGATCACGAGGTGGTCGCCGATGGGGTGCAGGTACCCCGAGTAGCCGGTGATCTTCAGCTCGCCGAGGACCTTGGGTGCGGCGGGGTCACGGAGGTCGACGGTGTAGAAGGGATCGGTCTGGCGAAACGTGACGAGGTACGCCACGTCGCCGGCGAATCGCACCGAGTAGATGCGTTCGCCGCGACCCATGTCGCCGACCCGACCGACCTGGGCGAGCGCAACACCGGATCGTTTCAACGTGGTGATCACGCTCTCGGACTTCTCCTGCGTGTTCCACGGTGTGCCCTTCGTCGAGGCCACACGCAGCACACCGTCGTACTCGCTGAGCGAGAACTGGTTGAGGAGATGGCCGGGCACCGTTCCGGACGCGAGATACGTGGCCGGCTTCGTGCCATCGATCGAGAACTGGTGCACCGACGTGGAGAAGTTGCGCTCCCAATCCGCGAGTCGGGTGGTGGTCGATTGCTGCTCGGGGTCGATCCATGTTTCGGTCGCGACGTAGAGGTTCGCGTCGGACGCGTACACGGTCTGGCCGCCGGCGAGGATCGTGACGGCGTCGCCGTCGGTGAGCGGCTTCGACGCGTCGAACGTGAGCACCGATAATGAACCGAAGCCCGCGAACTCTGTGGGCGCGTCGACGCGTGCGCAATCGGTCAGAAGTCCGCTGGCGACCTTGGTGCCCTTGGCGTCGAGCAACGTGTAACTCGGAAGCCAATCGTCGATCGTCGAGTCGAGCACGACCGCTTCGTTCGACTTGCGGGCGCGATCTTCGCCGCTCTTGTTCTGCGGGGTCACGAATTCGAGGTCGCGAGGTTCGCTGCGCACGACCATGCGCACGGCCGAGTCGACCATCCGACCGGTGAGATATGCCCCGTCGACCCGCAACGTGGAACCGACCTGCGGTGTACCGGTGCCCGACAGGTTTACCTCGGTGACCGTTGCGGCGTTGCCTCCGTAGTACGGCATGCCCACCGAACCGACCCGACCGGCGGGCATCGGGCTGATGCCGCCGCCGCCGCTATTCGGGTCGTAGCCGGTACCGAAGATCAGTGCGCGGTCACCGAGGATCAAGACCTCGCTCGGGGTGAAGGTATCGTCGCCAACGGCGACGGTGCGCACGGTGCCCGACGTGCCGCCGTTGACCTCGACGACGTTCAGTCGGTTGCGGGTGAGCGTCACGATCCGCCGACCGTCGGTCTTGACGATGTCGGGTTCGTCGACCCCGTCCTCCTGGTTGTTCGTGCCCGAGAATGGGGTGGACGAACCACCGTCGGCATTGCCCTCGCGTCCAGCTGGTGCGGCGGCGGTGCTTGTCGCTCCAGTGCTCGCCGCCGCCCTGGTACCCGTGGCCGCGAACGTCGCGTCGCCACCGAATCGGTTTCCGTAGCCCGGGAGGCCGTATGGACCCACCCGCGCTGCGGCTTCAGCATGGATGTGGGCGAGCAGAGCGTCGCAATCACCCACGGGCTTCAGGAAGGAGGCGAACACCGTGGTGCCGTTGACCCCTTGGCTGCGGATGCGATCGATGCGCGCTGAAACGTCGGGCGACGCCTCGGGTTTCGGGGACGAGTGCGAGCTGCACGCACCAAGGGTGATGGAGAGTGCAGCCGCAACTGCGATGGTCTTGCGCATGACGAGAACCTCCGACGACGCCCCTCAGAGCGACTGATGCTCTTTCGGACGATCACCGGAACACGCTGGTTCCCGCTGTGCGAAAAACCTTTGCTTAGGACGCGGCGGGTGCGTTCACCGTGGGCAGCCAGGCCGGGCGGGTCTTCTCGTACGCAGTGATCGCGTCGACATGGCGCATCGTGATGCCGATGTCGTCGAGCCCCTCGAGGAAGCGCTCTTGAGTCGCGGCATCGAAGGGGAACGGCTGGCTGATGCCCAGCGCCGGCACCTCGAGCAGCAGGCGCTCCATGTCGACGGTGATCTCGAGGCTTGGGTCGGCTTCGACGGCGGCGAGCAGTTGCTCGGCGATGGCGACGGGCACCGTCACCGGAACGAGGCCGTTCTTCGTGCAGTTGTTGCGGAAGATGTCGGCGAAACGAGACGAGATCACGACATCGAAGCCGTAGTCCATGATGGCCCACACCGCGTGCTCGCGCGATGAGCCGGTGCCGAAGTTCGGGCCGGCCACGAGGATGTTCGCGTCGAAGAAGCGCTCGTCGTTGAGCACGAAGCTGCGGTCGTCGCGCCATTCGCTGAACAGGCCCTTGCCGAAGCCCGTGCGCTCGACGCGCTTGAGCCAATCGCTCGGGATGATCTGATCGGTGTCGACGTCGCTCCGGTTCAAGGGAACCGCTCGCCCCGACACGATGCGTACTGCTTTCATGATGGTCCTCTTCTACAGATCGTCGGGGGTGGCAAAGGTGCCGGCGATAGCGGTGGCTGCGGCCACCGCCGGCGACACGAGGTGGGTGCGTCCGCCGCGACCTTGGCGTCCTTCGAAGTTGCGGTTGCTGGTCGATGCGCAGCGTTCGCCGGGCGACAGCTTGTCGGGGTTCATGGCGAGACACATCGAGCACCCGGGCATGCGCCAGTCGAAGCCGGCGGCGATGAAGATCTTGTCGAGGCCTTCACGCTCTGCTTGTTGCTTGACGAGCCAGGAGCCGGGTACGACGAACGTGCGCATCCCGGACGCGACCTTGCGGCCGTCGGCCACTGCGGCAGCGGCGCGCAGATCCTCGATGCGGCTGTTCGTGCACGAGCCGATGAACACGGTGTCGACCTTGACCTGCTTCATCGGTGTGCCGGCGGTGAGGCCCATGTAGGCGAGCGCACGTGCCGCGGCATCGCGATCGCCGGCGTCGGCAAAGTCGTCGGGCGAGGGGATGGAACCGTCCAGCGGCATCACCTGCGCCGGGTTCGTGCCCCACGAGACGTGCGGGCGGATGAGCGCCGCGTCGAACACGACCTCCTTGTCGAACGAGGCGTCGGCATCGGTGGCGAGCATCCGCCAGTCGTCGAGTGCGAGCTCCCAGTTCTTGCCTTTGGGTGCGTGCTCGCGGCCCTCGAGGTAAGCGAAGGTGATGTCGTCGGGGGCGACGAGGCCGGCCCGTGCGCCCGCCTCGATCGACATGTTGCAGACCGTCATGCGGCCTTCCATCGACATCTCGCGGAACACCGACCCGCGGTACTCGAGCACGGAGCCGATTCCGCCGCCGGTACCGATGCGACCGATGATCGCCAGCACCACGTCCTTGGGCGTCGACCCTGCGGGCAGCGTGCCGTCGACCGTGATGGCCATGGTGCCCGGCTTGATCTGCGGCAGAGTCTGCGTCGCGAGGACGTGCTCGACCTCGCTGGTGCCGATGCCGAAGGCCAGCGCGCCGAACGCACCGTGGGTCGCGGTGTGCGAATCGCCGCACACGATGGTCATCCCCGGTTGCGTGAGGCCCTTCTCGGGGCCGATCACGTGCACGATGCCCTGGCCCGGATCGCCCATGGGGAAGTTGCGCACCCCGAACGACTTGGTGTTCGCCCGCAACACGTCGACCTGCTTGCGGCTGATCGGATCAGCGATGGGCTGGTCGATGTCGGCGGTGGGGACGTTGTGGTCCTCGGTGGCGACCGTGAGGTCGGGCCGGCGTACCGGGCGCCCGGCGACGCGCAGGCCGTCGAACGCCTGCGGTGACGTGACCTCGTGCACGAGGTGCAGATCGATGTAGAGCAGGTCGGGCTCACCCGGTGCGGCGTGGACGACGTGGCGGTCCCAGACCTTCTCGCTCAGCGTCTTCGCATTGCTCGTGTTCGCCATGGGGTCTCCCCGGTCGTGGCCGCGTCGTGCTTGACTATCTCATTATGTGAGACGACAATCTCGTTTTATGGAACCCAGGGTAAGCGATGTCGGCGTCCTCGACAAGGCCTTGGTGCTGCTTTCCGCGGTGGAGGCCGAGCCGCTCGCGCTAGCCGGCCTCGTCGCGGCCACCGGCATCGCCCGTCCAACTGCGCACCGGCTGGCCGTTGCCCTCGAGGTGCACGGCATGTTGCGCCGCGACGAGGACGGCCGGTTCCGCCTGGGTCCGCGCGCCATCGCGCTCGGCCGTGCGGCCTCTGCGGCCTACCCCTTTCGCGATGCCGCGGGTCCTGCGCTCGCCGCGCTGCGCGACGCCACCGGCGAGAGCGCGCAGCTTTACGTGCGCGAGGGCGACCGGCGGATCTGTCTTGCGTCGCTCGAATCCCCTCACGGATTGCGCACCATCGTCGATGCCGGCGCGTCGCTGCCCCTCGAGTTCGGCTCGGCGGGTGCGGTGCTGCTGGGCGATCCCACCGCGCTCGCGCGCGGATGGGCCGAGTCGGTCGGCCAGCGCGAGGCCGGCGTGGCCTCGGTGAGCGCTCCGGTGTTCGATGGCGACCGGGTGATCGCCGCGGTCGGCGTGTCGGGACCGATCGAGCGACTCACCCGACAGCCGGGGACGAAGTACGGCCCCGCGGTGATGGCTGCGGCGCGTCGGGTCGAGCA
>CAEZYR010000023.1_pt1 | contig 30011 bp, 28 predicted proteins | sample 7265551 | NCBI WGS metagenome assembly CAEZYR01 (sample SAMEA6813938, study PRJEB35770) | uncultured Acidimicrobiales bacterium | biome: Freshwater; feature: Freshwater reservoir; material: water | place: Czech Republic | collected 2017-04-14 | depth 30m m
GGAAGCGTTGCCTTTCGCGTCGACCTCCACGCGAGTGATCGACGCGTACGAGATGTCGAGGCGTGGGTAGCCCTCGAGCCCGAGTACGTGCGAGACGATCTGGCGCACGACACCACCGTGACAGCCCAGCACCACGCGCTCGGCCGGGCGAGCGGCGACCAGCGCCTGCCAGCCGTCGATGACCCGCTGCCGGAAGGCTTCGGGTGAGTCCCAACCGATTGCGTCCCAGTCGCGCCGGAGGATCCCTTCCCAATACTCGCCACCGTCGCTTGCCAGGATCTCGGTCGGGTAGTACCAGTTGGACAGGCGGTCCACCTCGTCGAATGCGTCATGCACCTGGTGGGTGACCGGCAACGCGATCACGCCGCTGACCGTCTCGATGGCCCGTCGCTTCGGGCTGGTCACCACGAGATCGATGGGCTCGTGTGCGAGCCATGCGTTGAGGCGACTCGCCTGGCGAAGGCCCAGGTTGGACAGCCCGGGATCGGCGGGCCCGTCCGGGTTGTGCTCGATGACGGGCTGCGCGTGGCGCACGAGGAGGATCTGCACGGCCGGCAAACTAGTACGGGCAGCTCAGAGCAGCCGACGAGACGCGAGATCGTCGCGGTCGAAGACCGCCACACGGATCGCGTGCTCCATGTGGCGCCAGGTAGGCCGGCGCGAGTTCGGTCGGCGCGTCGCCCGTTTGGTAGAACCAGGGGATGAAGAACGCGGTCGTCATCTACGAGACCCTCACCGGCAACACCCGCAAGGCCGGCGAGCGCATCGCACGCGAGCTCGACGGGGCTGGCGTGTCCGCGGTGGCCTGCCCAGTGCTCGAGATCGACTATCCGGCGCTCGCCGCAGCCGACATCGTGATCATCGGCACCTGGACCGACGGCATGGTGCTGTTCGGTCAGCGACCTGGCCGGGTCGGTCGTCTCTGGGCCAAGATCCCCGCGCTCGACCGCAAAAAGACTGCGCTCTACTGCACGTTCGCCGTGGCGCCGGGCAAGACGCTCGCCAAGCTCGAGTCGATGGTCACCGGCCACCACGGCGCCGACGTCGTAGGCGGCTTGGCGATCCGCCGCAACTGCATCGAACAGGGGGCCGAGACCTTCGTCGACCGCCTCTTGGCGCCGGCTCCGGCCGTCAAAGTCGCGCCGGCCCGCTGATCCGCGCACGCCGGCCGCGCCCTAGAGTTGCGCCGTGATCAAGGGCCGGAACGTCGTGCGGGTCGTCCTGATCGTCTGGCTCGCACTTTCGTTGCGCACCGGGTTCCTGGCCTGGGACGACTACCAGAACGCGGTGGTTCAGGGCCCGATCACACCGACCAACCCGGCCGGTCTCTCCACCGAGAACGTCAAGTTCACGTGTGCCGCGGCGATGCGGGCGGATACACCGCCGATGCAGGCCGACCGTCAGCAGATCCAGACCGCACCCAACCCCGCCCCGTGCTCGCTCCGCGGGCAACGCCAGGCGATCTTCTGGGTCGATCTCCTGTTCGGAGCGGTGGCGCTCGCCGCGACGTTCGCCCATCTCCCGCGTCGTCGGGCGTTGGCCCGGCTCGACGCCGTGGCTCCCGCCTGACCACGTGCACCTGCCGTGCGCTACCCCACCGGGGTGGTGCACGGCGTCGTCAGTCGCGCCGCGTTGTCGCGCATGATCGAACGCACGGCAGGGGCACCGAGCGTGGCGATCTCTTCGGCGTAGTCGCGCGGCTCGGGTAGGCCCTCGGTGTGAGGCCAGTCGCTGCCGAACAGGCAACGGTCGACCCCGAGCATCTCGGCCGAGGTGACGGCGTTGTCCTCCCAGAACGGCGATACCCACACGTGTCGGCGAAAGGTTTCGCTCGGCCGTTCAGTGAACCAATCGGGGCTCTGCGCAGCAGCCTTGTCGAGCTTCTTCACCAGGCCGCGTACCCAGGACGCGCCGTTCTCGATCGACGCGAACCTCAGTACCGGGTGACGGTCGAACACCTTGTGGCACACCGCCGCGGCCATGGCATCGGTGATCGCGCGATTGCCGAGGATCACGCGCTGCAACGGCGTAGCGAAGAACGCCTTGTAGTCGGCCTGCGGTTCCCACACCTGCGCCATGCGCGCCGCGCCCGAGTCGCCGCCGTGGAGGGCCACCGTGACCCCCGCCTCGGCGACGCGCGCCCAGAACGGGTCGAACTGCTCAACGAAAGGCGAGTTGCAACCACTCGGCGTCTCGACCGGAGCGGGACGCATGCAGATGAACCGGGCGCCGAGCGAGAGCACACGCTCGAGTTCGGCGATCGCGCCGTCGAGATCGACGAGGCTCAGATACGGCGCGGCGTACAACCGGTCTCGATAGGCGTAGCCCCAATCGTCCTCGAGCCATTCGTTGAACCCACGGAACGCGACCATCACCGCTTCGGGATCGTGCTTGAGCGCTTCCTCCATGCCCACGGCAAGCGTGGGGAACAACCAGCAGGCATCGATGCCCTGCGCGTCCATCACCGCTAGCCGCGCATCGCGGTCGTGGTACTCGGGGCGAATCGGTTCGAGCTCGCCGAACTGCACCTTGAGATCCTTGCCCGCGTCGCCCTTGCCCTTGAAATAGGCCTGCAACGAGCCGGGCTTCGCGACCGGGTCGAATGTGGGGTTCGGGATGAAGGTGTTGATCTTGCCCCCGACGAGCAGGCGGGTGCGCCCGCCGACCTCGGCCCACTGCATGCAGCGCTTGTGCCACGACGCCGGCACGTGACGGATGAAGGCGTCGCGGGCCTCGTAGTAATGGTTGTCGGCATCGAAGATGCCGAAGTCGAGTGCCATCCGCGCGTCCCCCTTGCTCAGACGCGGCAATCGTACGGCGGTAGGTTGCCCACGTGCTCCGCATCGGTCGCCACCACTCGGTTCGCCTCACCATCGCCACCGGCGCCGTGCTCGCGCTCGGCGCGTGCGGTGGCGGGTCCGGTGCGGGTGCCGCGCGCGTCGATGCCGAAGTCGCGATCACCGACGTCTCGTTCACCCCCGCCGTGGTGAGCATCAGCGCGGGCCGTGCCGTGCGGTGGACCAGCACATCGGCCACCGAGCGCCACAACATCCTGCCCGTGGTCGACGGGTCGTTCGCGAAGCACGACACGCTCATCAAGAGCGGCGAGAAGGTCACCATCACCTTCGACAAGGTCGGCGACTACGCGTACTACTGCTCGATCCACGGCTCGCCCACGGCCGGACAGCGCGGCACCGTGAAGGTTTCGGGTATCAACTGATGGCCGGCAGCCCGTCGATGCTGGTCGCGTTCTTCTCGGCCACGTAGTCGGCGAGGACATCATCGGACTTCGCGGCGGTCCAGGTAGCCATGGTCTCGCGATCGCCGACGTACTCCATGAAAGGCACACCGAAGCCACACGAACTGCTGACCCGATCGACCCGCACATGGATAACCGACCGAATGCCGCGCGGCGGGTCGGGGAAGTGCGTGGCGAACGTCTCGAAGCGTTCGTCACCGGGGCGGATCACCACCCCGTGGCCGTAGAGGCGCACGATGTCGGGCTTGCCGTCGAACGCGTTGAACATGACGGTGATGCGACCGTTCTCGCGCAGATGCGCGATGGTCTCGGCGCCGCTGCCGATGCGATCGAGATAGGCCACCTCGTGCGGACCCAGCACTACGAACGACCCCGCGAATCCTTTCGGTGACACGTTCACGTGGCCGTCCGCGCCAAGCGGCGCGGTGGCCACGAAAAACATGTGCTGCGCGCGGATCCACGCCGCCAGTTCGTCGGTGATTGCTTCGAGCACTCGTCCCATCGATGGCTCCTATCGTTCCGGCGTCCCCGTGAAGCCTCGACGGTACCCGGGGTCAGACGGTTGAGCCGACCTTTTGTGGAGTGATGAGCTTCAGCCCGTTCTCGCGCATCACCAGGCGGATCTCGTCGGCGGTGAAGCCCTTGAGGTCGTGCACGAAGTCGGTGGGGTGCTCGAGCCCTTCGGCGTGTGGCCAGTCGCTACCGAAGATGATGTGCTCCGCCCCGATCGCATCTCGCAAGCCCTGCAGGTCGTCCTCGTAGTAGGGCGCGACCCACACGTGCTTGGCGAACGTCTCCATGGGGCTCTCGGGGAAGGCGTAGCTGTGCTGCCCGTAGGTCTTCTTGAGCTTCTTGAACAGTGGCCAAACCCACTCGCTGCCATTCTCGATGGTCGCGACCCGCAGGTTCGGGTTCCGGGCGAAGACGCCTTCGGCGATGAGCGACGCGATGGCATCGCTGATCGGCGACCAGGTGAGCAGTGCCTTGAGCGGCTCGTAGCGGAAGGCCTCGAACTCGGCGTTCTGGCCCCAGTAGTTGAGCATGAAGCCGTAGCCGGCGTCGCCCGAGTGGATCGCCAACGTGATGCCGGCCTCGTTGAGCCGGGCCCAGAACGGGTCGTGCGATGCGTGACCGAGCGAGCGACGTTGTCCGTCGGAACCGAGCACCGACGACGCCCGCATGTTGATGACGCGGCAGTCGTGCTCGAGGGCCCACTCGAGCTCTTCGATGGCCCAGTCGACGTCGGCGAGCGAGATGTACGCCGCAGCGAAGATCCGGTCCTGGTAGTTGAGGCCCCAGTCTTCCTCGACCCAGCGGTTGAACGCACGGAACGCTGCCAGCATCGCCGGGCCGTCGTTCTCGAGCGCAGTCTCCATGCCCACCCCGAGGGTCGGGAACAAGAAGCACGCCTCGACCTTCTGCTGGTCGAGGTCGGCGAGGCGCGCGTCCCGGTTGCGATATGACGGGCTGATCGGATCGAGCTCGCCGAAGGCCGCACGAATGTCCTGGGCCGATTCCTTGGCCCGGAAGTACGTGTCGAGGCAGCCCGGCTTGGCCACCGGATCAAAGGTGGGGTTCGGGATGAACCGGTTGACCTTGCCGCCGACGAGCAGACGCTTGCGGCCCTCGATCTCGGCCCACTGCATGGCCCGCTTCCTCATTTCCTTCGGCATGAACCGGATGAAGGCGTCCTCGGCCTCGTAGTAATGCTGATCGGCATCGAACGCCTTGTAGCCGAGCTCCGTCATGGCAAGTCTCCTTCGTTCGTGGCGCTCGGCCACGACCCCGCGGCGAGCAAATGAAACGTGTTCTCACACTACGTCGAGCTGCGGTGGACCACGTCGGAGGTGAACATCACCGAGTTGGCCCGATCGACGAATCGGTCCTCGTCGATGCCCGCCTCGTCGCCGAGCGTGGGGGACGACGCGAAGCCCTCGAGCATCGTGTCGACCGAGGCCACGTGAAGCTCCGAGACGCTGTCGGCGGACCACAGACCGAGCCCCGCAATGGTGGCCAGTGCTCGCGAGGAGTCGGCATCGATGTGGAACTGCACGTACCCCTCGATGCCCGGCGTGCGCAGGCCGAACTTCGCGTGGTTGTTGACGTAGTGCTCGAGGTAGGCCTCGTGTGCGGTGTGGATCTTGCGCCGCATCAGGTACTGGTAGCGCACCGGCGTGGGGTCGCACGCGATGACCACGTGGTCCTCGCCACCGAACACGCCCGACAGGTCAACATGCACGACCGAGGCGACACGCTCGGCGAGACCGTCCATCGCCGCGCCCGCGACTTCGATCGTGTCGAAACGCGCGTCGATCGACGCGTCGAACGAGCGCATGCCCGGCACGGCTGCGCCGAACGGGTCGTTCGGTATCTGGCGCATCGCACACACGGACGTGGCTCCGTGCTCGAGCAGGCGCACCGCCTCGGCGGTGATCCGCTCGGTGAGTTCGTCGCGGGCTCCGCCTCGGGCGGCGAACAACAACAGGAGCTTCATGCCGACGCTACGCGGCCGTCGACGACAGCGGAACGACCACTGTGGGGACCGTCGCATGGTTCACGCACTGCGTGGCCACCGAGCCGAGCAACAGGCCTGCGAAACCACCGTGGCCCCGAGCGCCGATCACCAGCAGCGTGGCGCCCTCGGACGTGGCCAAGTCGAGCAACGTGTTCGAGGCCGACCCTTCCTTCGCAACCGGCGTGACCTCGATGCCATCGGGGATGCCGACATCGGCGAGAATCTCGGCCAGCGCCGCTTCGGACGACGCCTGAAGCTCGTCGATCGGTACCACGGCGCCCCCGAGGGGCGAAGGTCCGAGCGCGAGGTATGGGAACTGCCACACGCTGAGTGCGACGATTCTGGCTTTGCGCTGCCCGGCTTCGGCAAAGGCCCAGGCGAGCGCGGCGCGCGAACCGGGGGAACCGTCGATGCCGACAATGATCGTTTCCATCTGATCCCCTTGGTGACGGTGGCCGTCAGTCGATCGCTTGCAACAGGTGTTGGCTGAGGTTCCCGAACAGCTCGTTGATGTAGTGACGTTTGGTGAAGGTCCACACATCATCGATGACGGCGAACTCGTCGTGGTAGCGCCCGGCGATGATCGGTTGCATCGGGAGGTCGGGCGTCTGCTGGAAGACCGTGTAGTACGAACGCGCCTTCGCGGTAGTGCCGTCGGGGTCGACCTCGATGATGAGGTTCGTCGTGACGTGCTTCGTGTGCGGGGTGCCGTTGTCGGGAAAGCGGCGGGTCCAGGTCTCCATCTGCTCCTGCATCAGCGCGGAGCCGAATCGCACTTCGTCGCTGAGGTCGGTGGTGATGCCGGCGTGCTCGAACAGCGCGCCCACGCCGGCGAAGTCGCCGAGGTCCATGAGTTCGGCGTAGCGCAGGATCAGGTTCGAGACGGCAAGTGCAGGGTCGGTCATGGCGAAGGGCTCCGGAACGTCGGTGGTGGATCGAACAGAAAGATCACGGCATCATCGAGACGCCGCCGTTGGCGCGCAGTATCTGCCCCGTCACGAAGGCCGACGCATCCGACGCGAGGTAGAGCATCTGCATCGCCTGGTCGCGTGCGTTGCCGATGCGGTTCAACGGCGACTGGGCCGAGCGGAGCTTCCACATGTCGTCGCGGGCCTGCTCGTCGACGAACCCATCGGTCGATTTCCACGTGCGCTGGGTCATCGGTGTGTCGGTGAAGCCGGGCGCGATGCCGTTGACCCGAACGCCGTGCGGACCGACCTCTGTCGCCAAGGTGCGCGTGAGCATGGCCACGGCCGCCTTGGTGAGGGCGTAGCACGACAGGCTCGGCACAGGCATGTCCATGCCAGTGGACGCGACGTTGATGATGCTGCCGCGCTGCTGGGCGATCATCACGCGTGCTGCGGCGGCGCAGCCGAAGTACACACCCTTGAGGTTCACGGCAATGACCGCGTCGAGCTCGTCTTCGGAGGTGTCGACCACGAGGTTGTTGCGGATGATGCCCGCGACGTTGGCCATGATGTCGACCGAGCCGAACTCTTGGGCCGCGGTCTGCACAAGCGCCTCGACCTCACTGCGCTTCGACACGTCGGTGGGCACCGCGATGGCCCGACCACCGACCGCCTCGACTAGGCGCACCGTGTCGAACAGGCCGTCGGCCTTGACGTCGCCGATGACCACGCGGGCGCCGGCCGCGGCGAACAGCGCCGCCGCCTCACGCCCGATGCCGCCCCCCGCCCCGGTCACCACCGCGACGCGGCCCGAGAGGTCGAACGCCTTGCTGATCGATGCATCCATGGCCGGGGAGACTAGATCGCCTTCAACGCATGCGCTTCCAGACCATGTCGGTCTCGACGTCGGGATCGAGAAACACCCCCGGGTCCTGCTTGTCGACGTGGCCCATGAGGCCGCGGTAGACGCCGTAGCCCAGCATCTCCTGGAGGCGACGCGGGAAGGTCGCAGCCATCTCTCGGGGCACCGCGAGGAGCTGGTTCTCCTCCTGGCGCATGTACCCCGCGCAGTGGTTGACCACGATGCCGATGCGGCGGGAATCGGAGTCGTTGTCGCCACCGCCGTGCCACAGGGAGCCGTTGTAGACGATGACGCTCCCCTTGGGCATCACGGCGCGCACGACGGCCGAGCTGGGGCGCTCCGCTTTGGCGGGCCGGCGATCGGTGAGGTGCGAACCGGGAACGACGTGGGTCGCACCGTTGTCGAGCGTGAAGTCGGTGAGCGCCCAGATGGCTGCGCACACGATCGGCACGTGCGGGCGGGGCAGCGCGATGGAGCCGTCATCGGCGTGCAGCGGCTGGGCCCGCTGGCCGGGGTTCATCTCGATCGCGGTGAGCGACGAGAGCAGGCACTGGTGGTCGAGCACGCGTTCCACGAGCGGCAGCACCGCCGGGTGCAACGGCACCGCGGCGAAGATCGGATCGCGGGCGAGCAGGTTGAAGATGCGCCTCGTGTGCTCACCGAGGAACGCGTTCTCCCCGTAGGACACGCCGAGATCGACGAGCAGCCGATCGATGGCCGAGGTGAGCGCATCGATGAACCCGGGTTCGATGACCCGCTCGAGCACCGTGAAGCCGTCGGTGGCGATAGCCGCTGCGTGTCGGTCGAGATCGCTTGTCGTCAGCATCGTCCACCGCCTGGTAGGAAGGTGAGGTGAAGTGAACCACTTGCGAGCGCGTCGTGACGTCTCCGGAGTCCGGCCACCATCACTGCGTCGTCCTCACGCTTCAAGACTGCGCTGGCCACCGGCCGCGGCGACGAAGACGTCGTACACCCAAGCCAGCGCGTCGCGAGCGTCAGTCTCCTCGTAGCCGACCTGGCCGGGGAAGAGCACGCGGAACGAGCCGCGGTCGTCACCGACCACGCGGGGCGACACCCCCGGCCCACACGCGGTCCGAGCGAGGGCCACCAGTTCGGCGGCGGTGGGAAAGGTCGCGAGCACCTGCAGCCACGCCACGGTGGGCGGCAACATCACGAGCCCACCGGCATGCCATTCGGCGAGCGCGTCGGCGGGGCGGCGCCATTCGGCGTGCACCGCCTCGACGGAGTCCTCGATCGCGACCTGATCGGCCGGCAGCGATGCGATGAAGAACCGAGTGTCGTAGCGGCGCGGCGGCCCGACCGGCGTAATCCAACGGCCCACGTCGTGAATGGCCCCCGCGTCGAGCAGCAGCGATTCCTCGCGGAGCACGTCGAGCAGCATGCGCTCGCCGTGATCGACTGCATGTCGGTGGCGCGCCCCGGCGTCGGGCGAGCAAGGTCGGCCCTGGGCATCGCACGCAAGGAGCACGCCGACCTCCTCGAGGGTCTCGCGGACCACCGCCACCCAATATGCCGACGCGTCGGGGATCTCGAGTCGGGCACACGCGTCGGCATCGTCGCGTCCATAGGTGACATCCGCGTAGTCGGCATGCGCATCGTGCTCGTCGACGCCACCTCCCGGGAACACGGTCATGCCGCCCACAAAGTTGCTGCCCGCGCGCCGGCGCAAACAGAGCACGTGCAGATCAGGGCGGTCGTCGACGAGCAGCACGGTCGCAGCAAGCTGCACCGGTACGGCTTCGGGATCGAACGATGCATGCGTCGGTTTCATCGGTCCGTCCTGAGGCACCGCAACGGCGAGCGGGTGCCGACATCGAAACGTGGAGGCACCCCACGAACGGTCAGACGCCCGGCCACCGGTGGCTGGGCGAACAGCGCAACGGGGCCTGGCAAGGCGCGCGATCGCTCTTCGATTTCAGCGGGCGACTGGAGCGGTCCTTGCGAATGCGCCTGATCGCGATCACCCACGGCGGCGCATGCTCACATCGCTGATCCACGGCGGCACCCAACCGGCGTCGCATTCATGATCGACGTTGGCTCCAGGCGCGACCAACGCGTCGATCGCGTCGAGCGCCTCGGCGGAAAGCTTCAAGTCGGCGGCGGCGAGTTGCTCGTGGAGTTGGCTCATGGTGCGGGGGCCGATGATCGCCGAGGACACCGCAGGGTGTTCGACGCTGAACGCAAGCGCGAGCTGCAACAGGGTGAGGCCGTGGTCGCGGGCGAGCACATCAAGCGCGCCGAGGAGCTCGTACTTGCGTTGCACCGGCGCGCGGTCGGCCTGCCACCCTTTGCCACGCGAACCCCAGCGGTCTCCGCGCGAGCCGGCCGGAATGTCGCCGGCGGAGTACTTTCCGCTCAGCCAGCCGCTGTTGAGCGGCCCCCACACGAGCACGCCCATGCCGTGGCGGGCGCACGTGGGCAACACGTCGCGTTCGATGCCACGGGTGAAGATCGAATAGGGCGGCTGTTCGACCCGCGGCCTTGCGTAACCACGTTCGGCGGCCACCCACTGGGCCTCGACGATGAGGTCGGCGGGGTAGGTCGACATCGCAACGGTGCGCACCTTGCCCGTGCGCACGAGATCGTCCATGGCCCCGAGCGTCTCGTCGATATCGGTCGAGAGGTCGGGCTTGTGGAGGTGGTAGATGTCGATCCAATCGGTGTTCAGGCGGCGCAAGCTGTCCTCGCACGCCTTCACGATCCATCGACGCGACAGACCTTTGCGGTTGCGATCGGCACCCATCGGCCAGAAGCATTTGGTGGACAGCACGACATCGTCGCGCACGCCCGCCAGCGCCTCGGCGCAGATCTCCTCCGACTCGCCTTGGGAGTACACGTCGGCCGTGTCGACGGTGTTGATGCCCGCGTCGAGCGCACGTCGGACAATGCGCACGCAATCATCGTGGTCGGTGTTGCCCAGCGCGCCGAATGACATCGCGCCGAGCGTGAACGCGCTGACGTGGATACCGGTACCGCCGAGGAGTCGATACTGCATCAGTTCAACCTGCCTCGCGAAGGTCGGTAATGGCGAAGGTCGATCATGACGCAGCTGCGAGCGCCGCGACCACCGGTGCGAGATCGTGCACCACGGCCTGGCTCACGACGTAGCGATCGAACCCGTAGTCGGCGCGTCGGGCGAGCAGGTCGTCGACGATCTGTTCGGTGGTGCCAACGAGGGCATGGGGCGACTCGAGCAGTGAAGCAGCGTCGAGTCCGAAGGCCCGACCGAGTTCGGTCGCGGCGCGCCGTCGTTGGTTGGTGATCTGCACCGTGAGCACGCGCACGCTCACCGGCGGCATGGGCCGACCGGCTGCGGCAGCGCCGGCGCGGATCCAGGTCAACTTGTCGCGCGTCGACGCGGCGGTGGAACTGGCGGATGCCGCCGGCGCACCCGCGAGCCCGCTGCGGTTGTCGAGCGCGATGCCGACCACATCCGCCAACGCTCCTGCCGTGGTGAGCATGCGCTCCGCGCCGCCCCCCAAGAGCAACGGCAGGCCCCCAGACCGCACCGGCCGGGGCCGGTTGACGAGACCGGCGATCCGATAGTGCTCGCCGGCGAAAGAGAAGGGCTCACCGGTCCACAGCCCGCGCAGCACCGACACCGCTTCGATCAGGCGGCCGATACGCACCGATGCTTTGTCGAACGCCATCCCCGTCTCGACGTAATCGGCGTGCATCCAGCCAGCACCGAGCCCGGCCAGGACCCGACCGTCGCTCAACACATCGAGCGTGGTGAGCTCCTTGGCCAGCAGCGCCGGGTGGCGGAAATCGTTCGCGAGCACGTTGAAGCCGAGCGTGACGCGTTCGGTCGCCGATGCCGCCGCTGCCAAGGCGATGACCGGCGCGAACTGTGCGCCGAAGTGATCCGACACCGAGATGCCTACGTACCCCAGCTGTTCGACCTCTCGACACGTGGTACGCCACGCTGCGGCTGACGGTGTGGACAACAGCTGCGCCGTGAAGGCCACGCGATGCGTCGACTCGTCGGGCGCTGACCCGCCGGGCACTGCCGACTACTTGCGCGCGCGGTCGAGCCCGAAGACCCGGATGGCGTTCTCGCGCAGGAACTTCGGCCACACCTCGTCCTTGAACGGCACGTTCGGCATGTCGCGGAACTGACGCTCGAGGGTGAGCCCGGCCGGGAAGTACCCGCAATACATGATCTTGTCCGCGCCTCGGGAGTTCGCGTAGTTGATGATGTCCTTCGGGTAGTGCTTCGGAGCGAACGCACTGGTCATGTAGTGCAGCCCGGGCCACTTCAGCATGAGCTTCACCGCGAGCGCCGTCCACGGCTCGGCGCCGTGCATGATCACGATCTTGAGCTCGGGGAAGTCATAGCAGACCTCGTCGAAGTGCTCGATGTGCTGGGGCCAGCTCGGCATGCGAGGGCCCACGATGCCGCCGTTGATGCACATGGGAATGTCGAGCTCGACACACTTCATATAGAAGGGGTAGAGCTTCTTGTCGTTGACCGCGGCCTGTGGCACGAGGCCGCTGGGGAAGATGCTCACCGAGACGATGTCGTAGTCAGCCTTGGCCTGCTCCATCTTGCGCAGTCCGTCGACTCCCTCGTGCGGGTTGACCGACATCGACAAGAAGAAGCGATCGGGATAAAGCTCCTTTGCGCGAATACCGTTCTTGCCCATGCCGACCTTGGCCATGTCGATGCCGAACTCGTCCATCTTCTCGACGATGTAGTGCACCGGGTCGACGTCGGGCGGGACCACGTCGGGGACCTGCTTGAACATGTACTGCGCCGGGAACTCCATCTCCTGCAAGGACTCCTTGTCCTTCAGGTTGGCGCGGAAGAAATCGTAGGTGTGCTTCTTCTCCTCGACGCTCTGGTAGGGGAACCCCATCCCGAGGTCGACAATCCCGATGTCGGTTGGCATGCCCATGTATGTTCCCCCTAGCGGATGACGTGGAGATCCTAGAGGGCCCGGCGAGGGGAGGCTGCACTCATCAAGACGGGCCGAACGCCTCATGTGATGCCCTGACCACGATGCATAATATTTTTCTTGTCGGAGCGACCAGCAACCGCACCGAACGGGGAGACCCTGATCCGCCAACTGACCCGGTCGCTGGGTTGGCGGGGAGTCACGCGAGACCGGCCCCACACCGCACCCAACGTAGGTCCGTGCGAACGGCCCGTTTCCCCAAGGAGCAACTGTGACCCCGAACCGCCGTGCTCGCGTCGCCGGTATTACCGCCATCATCGCCGCGATCCCATTCCTACTTCCCGCTGCTGTCGGCGCGACTGCGCTACTCGGCCAGAGCAGCGGGTACACCGCCCCGCCAGCCCCCAGCGCCTGCGCCGGCTCCCTTTGGACCGCCAACCCGGCGAAGGCGCTCTCCACGGCCGACTCCCGCTTCGTCATTGCGGGGCTCACCCTGCAGCCCGGCACCATCGATGTGACCGAGGTCGTTGCGTGGGACGGCCGCTCCGGTGGCGTCGCCGAGAAGAACGAGCAGCTGCGCATCGAGTACTGGAAGGGCACGACCTTGCTCGCCTTCACGCCGGCCACCCCTGACCTTCTCGACGACGAGGCGTTCGCCTGGGTCGTCACCCCGCTCGGCCAGGTCGACATCTTCGAGACGGCCGACCGGGTCGAGATCGTCCACGCAAGCGAGTTCATGACCACCGACGCCACGGAGAACAGCCTCTATCCGAAGTCGGTGTGCATCACCTGGACGCCGAAGCAGACCCAGACCACCACCACGGTCGCGCAGGTCACCACCACCACCGCACCCACGACGACCGTCCAGCAGGTGGTCACCACCGTCGTGCCTTCGACCACCTCGCCGACCACCGTGGTCGCCCAGGTCCTCGGCGAGACCCTCGAGGCCCCCGTCGTGCAACAGGCCGTGTTGGCCCGCACCGGCGGCCAGAGCACCACGAAGGCCGGCATCGCCATCGGGTTGCTCGGCTTCGGTGCTGGGCTCGTGTTCCTCGGTCGTCGCAAGACCGCCGGCGCCTGACGCTCGGCCCACCTTCGAGCGGGCCCCGGCGTATCCGAGGCTCCAACCGGAGCGTCGGTGACCACAGATTCGTAGATTCGACTCCCTCCGTCAGGTGGCCAGTCGCTCCTCGGGGCGGCTGGCCACCGTGCCGTTTTGGCGCTCGGCCGCGTGCCACCGTGCTGTTTTGGCGCTCGGCCGCGTGCCACCGTGCAGCGGGGCGGGTCGCGGCGCGGCGCGGCGCGGCGCGATTCAGCCTTTGTGGACCCGGTCGAGAAACAACACGACCTGTGCCTTGACGTCGTCGAAGTCGGGCACCTCTCGCTCGAGCGCCGCGTCGGTGGTGGCGAAGACAAGCACACCACGATCGACCGGCCGCCCGACCGCCGACTCGATGGCCAGCGCATACGCCGCGAGCTGCGGTGCGTAGCGGGCCACGTAGTCACCGATCGAGCCCGGGTCGACCCGGTCGGTCTTGTAGTCGACCAGCACGAGCGATCCGTCGATCTCGGCCAAGAGATCGACGAACCCTTCGACGAGGACGCCAGCACCGATCGTCGCGCACACCGGAAGCTCACGCCACCGCCGTGGGGACGCGAACGCCGCCGCGACCGTGGGCGATGCCAATACCTGCGCTACAGCGGCCTCGACAGCCGGCACATGCTCCGGACCGAGCAGCGAGTCCGCTGCGGCACGTCGCGCCAGCGCGGCCAGCGCGGCGATGTCGGCCGACCCGGGCGGCGATGGTGCCGCGGCGTGCTGCAGCACCGCGTGCACGGCTCGGCCGAACGCCGTTCCCCCCCGCGGAGCCGGCTCGCCCGTCGTGTCGTCGGGCATCGCGTCGACCTCGACGGGTGACCGAGAGGGCACCGGAGGGCGCGCCGACCGAGGGACCTCGTGTGCCATGGCCGCCGCGATCGCGGTAGCCGACCAGACCGGCCGCTCGTTCGCGGACGCCTCGAGCAGTGCGTCGCGCTCGGCACACCACGCGCGGTGTTCGACGACCAATGGGTCGTCGGGGGACGGGTACTCGACGGTCGCGGCGAGTGGGGCTCTGGGCAAGCGGATCTCGACCGGTACGCCCGACCGCGCCGTTTCGCCCGGCATCGCGGCCGGTACCGCGGCCGGCACCGAGGACGATACGGCGGCCTCGGCCTCGGCCGGCATGGTGACGAACCGGCCGTTGGCATGCGCCGCGCTCACCGTCTGCACGCGCGCACCGTAGGTGAGGTTCGAGCCGTCGTCCTTAGCCCGTCGATGGGTCGATACGAACAGATGGTCGCGGGCCCGCGTCACGCCGACGTAGAGCAGACGTAACTTCTCGTCGACGTCCATCTCGGACTCGAACTCGTTGAGCACCTCGAAGTGACCGGTGGCCTTTCCTGCACCCAGGCTGATCTCGGGCCGACCGTCGGCGTGCCAGTTGACCTGCGGGCCGCCTCGCGCTCCTCCCGGACGCGTGGTGAGCCCTGACAGGACGACGATCGGGAACTCCAGCCCCTTCGCGCCATGGAACGTCATGATGCGCACCGCGTCGTCGTCCGTCTCGGGTAGCAGTGGCTCGGGCACGCGCGAGCCCTCGCGGCGTTGCAGGTCGGCCCAACGCACGAAGGCTCGCAGGTGCCCGCCGCCGACGTCGGCGAACTGACGCGCTTGGTCGATGAGGAATCGCACCCGCCGCCACACGTCGCGCGGGCGGCGATCGGTGAGGGCCAACGCGAACACGTCGCGCTCGCGCACGATCCGTTCGAGCAAGGTGGCTGGCTCGCACCACCGCGCCGCGTCGTGCCAGGCCGACAACGCCGCCATTGCCTCCGCCACGGCCCCCGACCGCGCCCCGACCGCCACGGCCCCCGGCACGTCAGCCGGTGAGCCTGCGCCGCGATAATCGAACGTGCCTCCGGCCTGCACCCAATCGAGTAGATCGGGGTCGCTGCACGCGAGCACCGGGCTGCGCAGCGCCGCAACGACGGACACCGCGTCGGCGGGGTCGTCGATCGCCATGAGCACCGCAAGCAGGTCGCGGATCGCGGGAGATTCGAACACCAGCGTGGTCGTGTCGACCCGATAGGGAACGTCGGCCGCGACGAGCGCTCCCTCGAGCATCGGCAAGGACGCGCGGGACGGGATAAGGACCGTGATGTCAGAACACCGGGCCGGCCGCCACGACTCGGTGCCGTCGTCGGCGCGACCCCAGACAGGGCGGCTCGACGGATCGGCGCGGATGGCGTCGACGATGGCCGCCACGTCGGCGGCCTCGCGCCGACGAAGCTCGGCAGCCGGTGGATCGTCGGGATGCGCGGCGCCGAACAGCACCACGCGATGATCCGCGAGCTTGGAAGGCCCGCGCATCGCCGAGAGCGGGCTATAGCGGGGCTGGCTCGGCGACTCCTCGGGCATCAGCGCGTCGAAGACCGCGTTGACCCAGGCCAGGATGGGCTCGACGGTGCGGAAGTTCTGCACCAAGGACACCTGGGCGCCGGCGCCGACAAGATCTCGCGTCTCGTGGAACAGTGCGATATCGGCGCGACGGAACCGGTAGATGGATTGCTTCGGATCGCCGACGAAGAACAGCCGGCCCGGTGGCAGCTCGAGGTCACGCCAATCGGCCGCGTCGTGCGTCGGGTCGGCCGCGATACGCAGGGCGAGCTCGATCTGGATGGGATCGGTGTCCTGGAACTCGTCGAGCAGCACGCGGGTATATCGCTGGTGCACATCGCGCCGCGCCGCCGGGCTCGTGCGCAGCAGCCGTCGCGCCAACACCAGCAGGTCGTGGAACTCGAGCTGTCCGGCATCGCGTCGCTCGTGGGCGGCCGCCAACGTGACCTCATGAAGCACGCCGAGCCAGATCGACAACACATCGTCGACCGCTTCGGTGCACAACGACGCAGCCGCATCGTCGACCGCGGCAACGCAAGCCCGCGCCGATTCGATATCGGGCCAGGTCTTCTTGGTGCCCTTGCGTCCGGGTGACCACTTGGACCGCTTGCGCAGCAGCGCGACCAGGCGATCGTCATCGAGCGGATCGAGGTTCTGGACGGCGCGCCATTCGGGGAGCAACGTCGCGAGGTGGAAGAGCAACTTGTCGTCGGGGTCGAGGCACTCCTCGCCCAGGACGAGGGCGTCGTCGATCGCCGCGAGCAACGGCCGCCGATCGAGCGCCCGAGGCAGGCGCATCGGCGCCGGGGTGAACTCCTCAAGGCGATCCCAGTTGTCGTCGAGTACTGCGGCGACGTCCTTGAGCGACGGACCAAACGCTCGGCGCAGTTCGATGCCGCAACTCCACAGCCGAACGACGAGTGGGACGTATCGCTCGTCGTTCTGCCAGCGGTCGACGTGCGCGTCCCAGCGGTCCTCGAAGGCCAGGATGGACTGCACTTCGTCGAGCACCTCGACGCGCGGTGGAATGGCCACCTCGATCGGGTGTTCGCGCAGCAGTCGATGAGCGAACCCGTGCAACGTGGAGATCGCCGCGGTATCGAAGTCGGCGAGGGCGTCGGCACATCGTTCGGCGGCAACGGCGTCGTCGGCCCGGGCCCCGTTGTCGAGCGCCCGGCGCACCCGATCGCGCAGCTCGGCGGCTGCCGCTTCCGAAAACGTGATGGCCGCCAGGTCGCGTAACGACACCTGCTCGTGCTGCACGAGGTGGACGATGCGGTCGACGAGGGTGGACGTCTTGCCCGTGCCGGCGCCCGCATCGACGAACAGCGTTTCGCGCAGCCCGGTGGTGGTGATGCGGTCGCGTGCGGCTTGATCGACGGGCGCGCTCATTCGGAGGTCTCCGTCAGGGCGAGGTAGCGCGACCGCGGGTCGGCGGGGTCGAGGTCGGCGGTCTTCGCCGACCACTGTTCGCCGCGGGACCCGTCGCACACTCGATCGAAATCGCAGTACTGGCAGCCGCTATGCGTGCCGTAGAAGCTGTTGTACTCGCCAGGATGCGCGAGGAACATCCCCGCGCTGATCCCGTCGGTGATCGCGCCCAGTACGTCGTGGAAGCGTGCGAGGCGGTCGGGGTCGAGGTGATAGCCGATGGAACGGCCCGACTCGATGAACCAGTAGTGAGCGGAGCCGACCGACGCACCGGTGGCCTGCGCAGCCGCGAGCGCATAGAGGGGCAGCTGCAACTTGGTGCCCGCGGCGACGGGGTCGTCGGCCAGCCCGGCGTAACGGTCGTGCTTGCCCGACTTGTAGTCGAGCACCACGGCATCGCCCGCTTCGGTGCGGTCGATTCGATCGATGAAGCCCCGGAACGAGAGGACGCGACCACCGGGCAGGCGAACCTCGAGCGGCGCCGCGTCACCGATGCCGAACGCCAGCTCTACCGCAAGCGGTGTGGATGATCGGGCAGCACGTTGGGCCGAGTCGTCGACGAGAAACTGATCCAGCACGGCGCGCAGATCGACTTGCTCGCGCCGCCAGCGGATCGCTGGGCCGGTGGCCCCCCGCGCCTCGGCATCGGCGAACACCTCGGAGGCGATCGCGTGGAGGCGATCGCCCTGCGCCGCCGACCATGGCTCGTGGGGGGCAGGCGGCGAGGCGAGCGATTCGCCGATGAACCGTTCGAGCACCGTGTGGAGCAGCGAGCCGCGTTCGAGCGCCGACACCTGATCGAGCTGCTCGGGCGTGTCGCGTCGGCCCAGACCGAGGACGGAGCCGAGGAAGTAGCGGAACGGACAGGCCGCCCAGGTCTCGAGGCGGGTCGCCGACATCACGACCCCGCCGCTGGGGCTCGGCACGGCGCGATCGGCCAGGTTGCCGTCCCACGCGGTGAACGCGGAGGAACGGCGGGCCGTTATGGCCATGACACCGCGCGCAAGACCCGGCGTGCGCAGCGGGTGCGTAGCCAGCGCGCCAGGACCGGCAGCTTCGAGCACGCGGAGACGACGTTCGGTTCCGTGCACCGCGGTGACGGCGTCTCGCAGTCCGGCCCCGAACGATGCGATGTGCTCGACACCCGCGCAACGGCCGACCAGGAAATCGTCGGTGGTCGGGCGGGCGCCGTCGTGTCCGAGGGCGTCGAGCAGCCACCGCGACGGCAACCGAGTTCGGCCACCGCGGTGGTCGCCGCGGGGGAAGCCCAGCACGCACTCCTCGCGCGCCGCAGCGAGCGCGGCAAGCAGGGAACGCTGCTGCGCGCCGACCCGCGACGTCGCAAGGGCAAGCTCCCCGTGGAGGGCCAACCGGCGCTCGGCGTCGGGGAGCAGCGTGTCCTCGGTGGGTGGGGCCGGACACAGGCCTTCGGCGAGACCGACGACGAACACGATGTCGGCATCGAGCGCTCGTGCGTGCTCGAGCGGCCCCACCTGCACCCCAATGCCCAGGCGCCCGACGCGCCCCGCCGGCACCTCGAGTGCGGTGTCGAGCGCACGCGCGAGCCCGGCGAGCCCCGGACGGCGATCGAACGCCGCCAGCCCCGCCAGCTCGTCGATGACGCCGTGCACCGAGTCGAGCGCCGCAGATTCGTCGGCCGGCCAGGTAGTGGGGTCGCCAACGAGCCATCCCAACGAGCCGCGCAGCCACCGGGCCAGATCGGGCCAGGTGGTGAGCGAACGGACCGCAACTGCCCGCTCAGTGAGCTCTCGGAGGAAGGCCTGCAGCGACGCAACCGACACCGCTCGGTCGCGACCCTCGCGGGACGCGCCGTATCGGGCCAGCTTCTGGTGCCAGTCGTCGAGGCCACCCACGACGCCGGCCGACCGCGAGATCGCGTCCCACGACCCCACGGGCCGCGCGTGGCCGTCGGCGCCGAGCCCAGGCACGCCTGCCGCGAGGTCGAGCACCTCCTCGCGCGACCAACGGCCGTCGACCAGGGCGAGCAGCGCACGCGCGGCCCGGCCGGCCAGGGCACCCGACAACGCGCGAACCGCCGGGCCGTTGTGGACGATGCCGGCAGCCTCGAGCTGCTCGTGGACGAGTCGCTGGTACGGCTCGGCGGTCGCGTACAACAAGGCCATGCGAGCGAGCGGAACACCCGCCTCGGCCCGCTCGACGATGCCGCGGAGCGCGTGACGGACCTCATCGTCGCTGTCGGTGGCGGTGAAGACGGTGATCTCCGCCGAGGTAGCGGCTGTTGCCACGCCGCGAGGTTCCGGCGAAGGGACATCGACGCCACCGACCGCGCCGGACCACCACGCAAGCGGCTGGTCCGCCGAAGGCGAGCCCGCGACGCCGATGATGACCGTGACCGGGAGCACCTCGGATAGCGCCAGCAGCAACGCCAGGGACGCGGGCGCCAGCTCGTCGACGAGGTAGACGACGATCGACCCGAGCGTCGAGGCCACGGACGGATCGGCGCGGACCGCGGATGCGCCACGCCACGCGAGCTGATGCTCGTCGGTGAGGTTGGTGAGGCGGCCCTGGACCGAGCGATGCAACGCGACGACAGCCCGGGTGCGGGGCGAGGGCGAACGAGCGAACTCGTCGAGCGTGGTGGGCGCGGCGCCGGCGAGCGTTCGCGTTGCGCCGACCAGCGCCAGCTCGGTGGCCGGGTGCGCGGCCACCGGGGCGAACAGGCCACGGGTCTCGGTGGCGAGGACGTCGCGCACCACCGCCGAGAGCACCACGTTCGACACGGACGCCGGTGACCCACCCGCGACGCGGCCCGCCAACCCGGCGGGGGTCACGAAGGAGATGTTGACGAAACCACCGTGCGTCCCGAGAACACGGCGAGCCATGACGCCGGTGAGGTTGTCGGGAACGAGCACGACGAGGGGCGCAAGTGGATCGTCACCCCGATGCGCGCCGATGACCGCGGCGAGCGTCGCCGCAGCGGGTGCACCAAATCGAACGGCGAAGCAGTCGAGTCCCATGACGTTCGCGAGCGTACGCACCCTCTACGACACTCGGCCGTGCGCCGCGCCGCGAGCACCGCCGATCAGCGCAGCCGGATCGCGCCCCGGCCGGTGTGGGCCGAGCCGATATGGGCCGCGGTGTGGCCCGTGGCCGCCAACTCACGGAGCACGGCGTCGACCTCGGCCTCAGCCACGCCGAAGACCAACCCGCCCGATGTCTGGGCGTCGGCCAGCAGGGTGACGGTCTCCTCGGGGACCGACCCGACCTCGAGCCACTCGGCGACCCACCGACGGTTCCGCGCCGATCCACCCGGCACGAACCCCGCCGCCGCGAGCTCGCGCACCCCGTCGAGAATGGGTACGGCCGCGCTGTCGATGAGGACGTCGACGCCGCTCTCGCGAGCCATGCGGCCGAGGTGCCCGAGGAGACCGAAACCGGTGACGTCGGTCGCGCCCGTGGCCCCGTGGGCCATCGCGATCTGGGACGCGTCGGCATTGAGCTTGGTCATCGACGCGATGGCGGCAGCGATGACCGACAGGGGGGCGCCCTGACGCTTGATGGCCGTGGTGACCACCCCGATGCCGAGCGGCTTGGTGAGGATCAGCTGATCGTCGGCCCGCAGCCCGGTATTGGTGAAGAATCGGTCGGGGTGGACCTCGCCCACTACCGCGAGCCCGAACTTCGGTTCGGGATCGGTGACGGTGTGGCCACCGGCAATGACGAACCCGGCCCGCACTGCGACGTCCTGCGCGCCGGCGAGCACTTCGCCGAGCACCTCGTTGCTCAGTTCCTCGTCGTTCCAGCACACGATGTTGAGGGCGAGCAGCGGGCGTCCGCCCATGGCGTACACGTCGGACACGGCGTTAGTCGCGGCGATTGCGCCCCACGCGCGTGCGTCGTCGACCACGGGGGTCAAGAAGTCGGTGGTGACGACGAGTGCCCGATCGGCGTCGAGCTTCCAGATCGCCGCGTCGTCACCGGTGGCCGTGCCGACGAGCAGCTCGGGGCGCGTGTTCGGCGTGAGGTTGCGCAACACTTCGACCAACCGACCCGGATCGAGCTTGCACGCGCATCCCGCGCCGTGGCTGTATTCGGTGAGGCGTTTCGCGATCGCGGTCGACATAGGGAATAAGCTAGTGATCGGGCTCCTGATCCGGCGGAGCGAGGCAGTACGCTTCGTGCCGTGACCGACGTCGGCTCCGCTGTGGGTCCCAACTCGAACGGTCGACGTGCGCTCACCGTCGAGCAGCGCCGCGCCGAGATTCTCGATGCGACTCGTCGCGTCGTACTCGCCCGAGGGTTCGGCCACACCCGCATAGCCGACGTGGCCACCGAGCTTGGGGTGAGCACCGGGCTCATCCATTATCATTTCGCCTCGAAGGACGCGCTCCTCGCCGAGACGTTGCGGGTGAGCGCCGCCGACGACATCCGTCGACTCGAAGAGTCAGTGGCCGGCGAAGGCGATCCGGTCGAGCGGCTCGATCGTGTCCTCCAGGAGTACCTGCCCTCGGCCGAGCGCGACCAGAGCTGGGTGCTCTGGATCGACGCGTGGGGCGACGCACTGCGCAACGAACGCCTCCGGGCCATCTCCGAGGAGCTCGACACTGCGTGGGCCCGCGTGCTGGAGCAGGTCATTCGCGAAGGCGTACGGGTCGGCCGACTCCGCACACCCGACCCGGCAGCTTCCGCGTGGCGCCTCGCGTGCGTGATGGACGGCCTGGGCGTGCAGCTCACGTTGCACACCGCGACGATGACCCACGCCGCGATGCTCGCGCACGTGCGCGACATCGCCTCCGGCGAGCTGCACTTCGATCGCTCGCTCCTTCCCGCCTGATCACGCGCGGCGCGGCCTCCTGCGCGAGAGTCCGGGGCATGGCTGCGCCCTTGATCCTGATCCCCCCGTCGGAGGGCAAGGCGTCAGGCGGATCGCGTACGCCGTGGGAGCAACGGACCCGGCGCACCGCGCTGCTCGACCCGGCCCGACGCGAGGTCATCGCCGCGCTCATGAATGCAATGTGCGGCGACCTCCCCGCTCGCACCAAGCTCCTCGGCGTGGGTGAGGCGGGTACCGCCGAGGCCACGCGCACCAACCTCGAGATCGATGCCGCGCTCACCCGCCCCGCCATCGAGCGCTACGACGGCGTGTTGTACGGGGCGCTCGACCATACGACCCTCGGCCCCACCGATCGACGCCGCCTCAACGCGCAGGTGTTGATCTTCTCCGGCCTGTGGGGCGCGGTCGCGCCCGATGATCCGATCCCCGACTACAAGTGCAAGATGGGGGCGTCGCTCGCGCCGCTCGGCAAGCTCTCGACATGGTGGAGACCCCGACTCGCCGAGTTGCTCGAAGAACGCAGCGCAGGTCGCGTGGTGTGGAACCTGCTGCCGAACGAGCACGACGCCGCGTACGCGCCTTCCCCCGACTCGCGGCGCGAGTTGCGCGTGCGCTTCCTCGATGACGTTCACCGCAATGGCGCTCGAGAGCTCGTCACGGTGAACCATTGGAACAAGCTCCTCAAGGGGTCCCTCGTGAGGCATCTGCTGTCCACCCAGTTGAACGGTCCCGACGGGCTCGAGGAGTTCACACATCCGCAGGGCTACGTGTACCGGCCCGAGCTCACCCACACCGCTGGTCGGGTCGTCACGATCTCGTTCGTCGCACCGCGCTGAGCGCGACCTCCGTGCGGCTCTGCTCTTCGTCGTTCAGCCCGTGCCGAGTCGTTGATCGCATGCCGACGTCGACGTAGGTCGCGAGGGACATGGCGGCAGGAAGTCCCTCGACGATGATGACGTTGTCGCGGAACGAGTGGTTGCGGGGATGGGGGCCGGCTCACTGCGGGCGGGCATGGAGTCGGCGCCACCGTTGCGCACCGCGGATGCAGCGCCGACGCTTTGACCCCATTCCGTTCCGTCCCACCAACGCTCAAAGGTCGGGTTCGTCCGATCGCGATGCCAACCAGGTGGCGTCTTCACGACTAGAAGTGTGGCCGTGAAACTCGGCGAACACCTCACTGCCATCCTCGAGATCGATCCTTCAGCACCCGCAGTCGAATTTCACGATCACTGGACCACGTGGGGCGATCTTGCGTCCATCGGTCAGCAGCTCGACGCGCTGCTCCTCGGCGCAGGGCTCGGTGCAGGCATTCCGGTCGCGTGTCTGCTCCGCACGCGTCCCGAGCACATCGGCGTGGTGCTCGGGTTGCTCGGCACCGACCGCACCGTCGTCACGGTGAACCCACAGCAAGGTGCCGACAAGCTGCTCGCCGACCTACGCGCCCTGCGGCCGATGGTCATCGTCGCGGACGACGATGCATGGCAGTCGACCGAGCTCGTCGCGGTGCTCGACGAGCTCGAGACGATCGGCATCGCCGTCCGAGCGACTCCTCCCACCGCAACCCTTGTGGGCGTGCGCAACCGGCCCGGCGCGGGCCCGCGCCTCGAGGTCCCGCCGGGCACCGCGGTGCAGATGCTCACGAGCGGTACCACCGGAACCCCAAAGCGCGTCCCGCTCGCATACCGGAGCCTCGAAGAGTCGTTGCTCGGCGCGCAGCACTACGAGTCGGCGAAGAAGGACTCCGGGCCGCGACTCGCGACCGGTGTGCGGGTCACCGGCAGCCCGCTCGTTCACATCAGCGGCATCTGGGACACGCTCACATCTGTGGTCGCGGGCCGGCGCATGTCGCTGATGGAACGCTTCCGCGTCGAGGACTGGGTCGAGCTCGTCCGCCGTCATCGCCCGAAGGCCATCTCGCTCGTGCCGAGCGCGCTGCGCACCGTGCTGGCCGCTGATCTCGACCCGGCCGATCTGTCGAGCCTGCAGGTGGTCACCTGTGGCACCGCGCCGCTCGAGCCGGCGACCGCGATCGCGTTCGAGGAGAAGTACGGCATCCCCGTGTTGATCACCTACGGCGCGACGGAGTTCGCGGGTGGCGTCACCGGCTGGACCTTGCGAGACCACCACGAATGGAGCGCGACCAAGCGCGGCAGCGTGGGCCGGGCCCATCCGGGCACCGACCTGCGCATCGTCGAGGCCGACTCCGGCGAGGTGCTCGGACCGGACCAGGTTGGTGTGCTCGAAGTGCGATCCACCCAACTCGGACTCGATCGCGGCTGGGTGCGCACCACCGATCTCGCGTCGCTCGACACCGAAGAGTTCCTGTGGCTCCACGGCCGGAGCGACGACGCGATCATCCGTGGCGGGTTCAAGATCGTGCCCACGGATGTGCAGCACGTTCTCGAATCGCATCCTGCGATCCGCGAGGCAACCGTGGTGGGCCTCGCAGACGAAAGGTTGGGCGCCGTGCCGGTCGCCGCAGTCGAGCTGGAACCTGGCGCGCACCTCGATGAGGCCGAACTGCTGGACTTCGCCCGTCGCAACCTCACCGGCTACGCAGTTCCCGTTGCGGTTCGGGTGGTCGGTTCGCTGCCTCGCACGCCATCGCTCAAGGTGAGTCGCCCTACAGTGCTCGCGATGTTCACTGAGGGAACTGCTACCGAAGGAACTGCTCCGTGACGGAGCTGATATGGGACGCCGAGCCGATCACCGAACGGCCGCTCGTGGTGCTCGCGTTCCGCGGCCTGTTCGACGCGGCGAGTGCGGCGACCAACGCGGTGAACTGGGTCCGCGAACGTGCGCCCTCGTCGCTTGTCGCGCACATCGACCCCGAGTTGCTGTTCGACTTCACGCAGCAGCGGCCTTCGGTTCGCGTGCTCCCCGATGGTCGGCGCGAGATCGTCTGGCCCGAGAACGAGTTCCACGTGCTGCGCTTTGACGACCGACGCGACCTCGTGGTGTGCTCGGGTACCGAACCACACCTGCGGTGGCGCAGCTTCAGCGAGCACATCCTCGCGATCGCGCAGCGCTGCGGCGCCGAGATGGTCGTCACGCTCGGCGCCATGGTCGGCGTGGTCGCCCACTCGCGCCCGCTCCCGGTAACCGGCTCGGCCACGAATCCCGCGCTCGCCGAACGGCTGGGTCTGGGCAGCCCGAGCTACGAAGGGCCCACCGGGGTGATCGGCACGCTTCACGATCTGCTCGACCGGGCCGGGATGCCGGTGATCTCGCTGCGCGTCGCCGTGCCCCACTACGTGCCGTCCCCGCCGAACCCCAAGGCCACGCATGCACTGCTGCGCCGGCTCGAGGAGGTGACCCGGCTCGATCTCGGCGCTCGGGCACTCGAACCGTCGGCCACCGACTGGGAGCACCAGGTCAGCGCGGCGGCCGCCGACGACCCACAGGTGATCACCTACGTCCGGCGCCTCGAGGAGCAATACGACGCAGAGGAACCCCTTCCGTCGGGTGACGACCTCGCGGCCGAGCTCGAGGCCTTCCTGCGCGAGCAGCGCGGCGACACCGAATCCTGACCATCACGGCGCCGAGCAGATCACGTCCTCGTCCACGGTGTACACGTGGATGTTGGCCGCCTCGTCACAGCTCATGAAGTTCGGGTGATCGTCGAACAGCGCCTGCAGTTGCGGCCGCGTGAACGCCGCCTGCATCAGCTCGGCCGACTCGAAGTACAGCTCGACCCACGCATCGATGTCGGGCACGACCACGCGCGGCTCACGCCGGTTGAAGTCGTTGACCGTCGCGGCGCGCACTCGGTTGTACTTCAACTCGACGAAACCAGGGACGCCGTCGAACGCTTCGCGTGCGAGACGCATGTGCACGACTCGGTAGTGGCGTTCGCACTCCTCGGCACCGAGGTCGGGGTTGTCGCGCCAGCTGAACATCACTTTGATCATGCGTAGATCATGTCGCGTGACCGGCCGCCGCGCCGCAGGCCTACCTGACGGGCAGACTCGTCGGATGGACCGACTCTCCCGAGAAACGATCATCTGGTTGGCCACGACGCGAGCCGATGGACGGCCTCACCTGACGCCGATCTGGTTCGTGTGGTCGGGCGAGCGCGCGTGGATCTGCACGAGTGCGCGCAACGTCAAGGCGCACGCGTTGCGCCGCGACCCGCGGGTGATCATCTCGCTCGAGAGCGGCACACGCCCGCTCGTGGGTGAGGGCATCGCGTACGCCTATGTACGGCCCTATCCCCCGGCGGTTCGCGAGGCCTTCATCGCGAAGTTCGACTGGGACATCGACGTCGACGACGACGAGGGCGTGTTCGACGCGCTCTTCGAGATCGAGGTCATTCGCTGGGTTCTGGGTGCACCGGTGTCGGACGCGCCGACCGACGACTAGCCCGACCTAGGAACTGCGCCCATGCGTCCCGACTGGAAGTCGTCGATGGCGTCGATGGGCGTCAGCTTCAACGCCCCCCTCGACGCTGGTGGCCTGCTCGTCGGCGAGAAGGTCACGCTCGAATTCGAGCTCTCGGCCGTCAAGACCGCCTGATCCCCATCGCCTGACCGCAACTGGTAGTTCGAGTGCGCGCCCCGCCGCGCACTCGAACTACCAGTTCGCGTTTTCGGGCCCGTCGAACGGCTCGGCGGGCCGTGACGATCAACCGCGCAGCGGCTCGACGACGTAACCGGCCAAGCGGTTGCGGATCGCCCGGAACTCGGGCATGACCCACAGCGCGGCGAGGTCGTGATCGGTGTCGAGCTGGCCGGCGTCGGTCCAGCCGGCGTCGACCGCCTGCGACAGGCGAGCCAGCGCGTGGCCGGTGTCGCCGAGCCGGGCCGCGGAACACGCGATGTTGTAGAGCACCCAAGGATCGACCGGGGGCCCGGCCACCAGGAGGTACTCCCCGATGGTGACCGCACCGACGAAGTCGTCACGCGTGTGGGCGAGGTGCTGCAGTTCGCGGAGCAGATCGGTGCTGCCGCTACCAGCCGGGAGCATCGCGTACAGCGAGGGGATCTCGACGCCGCGGCCGGCGAAGACGCGCGACATGAGCACGTAGCGAGCAAGCGATGGCGACGGCGCACGGCCGAACATGTCGTCGAGCATTGCCATGCCTTGACCCGGCGCGCCGTCGACGGTCTCGACGAGCGCGTACGACGACGGGTGGGCGCTACCCGGGAGCGTGGCGAGCGCGTGGCGGGCTTCAGCCCCGCGACCCTGGCGCACCAGCAGTTCGACCGCCGTGACCTTGGCCCGATCGCGTCCCTCGGCCGGCAGACGCGCCATCGATGACTGCAGCGCGTCGTGGGCCTCCGGTTGGCCGCGGTCGAGACGGCGCAGATCGGCCAAGACCTGTTCGGTGTTCTCGATCGCCGGCTGGCGGCGACCGCTGAACACCGCGCTGAGGTTCAGGGCGCCGAGGAGCAACGGCAACGTGAGCATCCGCGCGTAGTCGATGTGGATGAGCCAGAAGCAGAGACCCGCCGCCAACGCAACCGAGATGACCGCACCCACGCGCGCCCGTTGGTCGGGCGTGCCGGGCAGCAGGTTCCGCAGGATGTTGCCGCCGTCGAGCGGCAGGATCGGGAGCAGGTTGACCAGGCCCCAGACGAGGTTCACGTAGATGACGATGCTCACGGCATACTCGGCCACCGACGAGTCGCTGTATATCCGAAGAGACGGATCCTCGACCCCGAAGGCGCCGGCAACGCTCAGCACGAACCCGCCCAGCGCGAAACCGGCGAGTGGGCCGGCCAGCGTGACCCAGATCGATCGGACCCGGCCCATCGATTGCGGGGGCACGAACGCGGTGACGCCCCCGAAGATGTACAGGTCGATGGTGGGCTCCGCGCCGAGGCCCCGAGCCGCGAAGGCGTGCCCCAGTTCGTGTGCGAGGACCGAGACCAGCACGATCACCGTGAAGACCGCGACGACGCCGAGCGACAGGTCCGGAGAGCCGAGCCCGATGAAAGCGGCGATGATGAAGAACGACGGGTGGATGGCGACCGGGAACCCGAACAACGGGAATCGCAGCACGCCTCGACCGCCACTGGGCAGGGGAATCACACTCGTGAGACTACCGGCGGCGGCGCGCTGGGTTGCCTCGCCCCCGATCAGCCCTTCTCGGCGCCGAAGATCCCCACGAAGCTGACCATCTCACCCGGATAGCCACCCAGGTTGTGGGTGAGCCCGAGCTTCTTGTTGGTGGTGATCTGACGCTCGGGCGGGGCTTCGTTGCGCAGCTGCAACCACACCTCGTAGAGCATGCGGAGCCCCGATGCGCCGACCGGGTGACCAAACGACTTGAGCCCGCCGTCGGTGTTGACCGGGAGATCACCCGTGAGATCGAAGGAGCCCTCGAGCACCTCTTTCCACGCCTGGCCACGCGGGGAGAACCCGAGGTCTTCCATGAGCACAAGCTCGGTGACGGTGAAGCAGTCGTGCACCTCGGCCATAGCGATCTCGCCGCGGGGGTCGGTGACGCCGGCCTGGTGGTACGCGTCCTCGGCGGCCATTGCGCACTCGGGCAGCGTCGTGAAGTCGAAGTCGGGGTCGACAAGCCCGGAGCCGTTGCCCGATACGAACGACAACGCCTTGATGAACAACGGCTTGTCGGTGTACTTGTGGGCGTCCTCGGCCCGGCACATGATCACGGCAGCCGAGCCGTCGGCCACGCCGGCACAATCCATCACCGCGAGCCGCCCGGCGACCGCTGGCATGCTGCAGATCTGCTCGGCCGACATCTCGCGGCGGTACTGGGCCCGGACATTGCGCGCGCCGTTGTAGTGATTCTTCGAACCGATGCGGGCGATGACCTTGCGGATCTCGTCCTCGTCGACGCCGTACTTCTTCGCGTAGGCCGGGAGCAGCAGCGAGAACATCGCGGCGGCGGTGAGGGTGCGGTTGGTGCCGTCGGTGGGGGTGGGGAAGGAGTTCAGACCCTGGTAGCCGCCGTCCTTGACCTTCTCGACGCCGACCGCGGCCACGAGGTCGTATGCGCCCGACGCCACCGCGTACGCGGCCTGGCGCATGGCCTCGCTGCCCGTGGCGCAGAAGTTCTCGACGCGGGTAACCGGCTTGCCCTCGAGCTTGAGCGGGATCGAGAGCGTGATGCCCGCCATGCCGGTCTGCGCGGTGCCGAGCCAGTAGGCGTCGATGTCCTGCTTCCCGACGCCCGTCGAGGCGAACGCCTCGTTGGTGGCTTCGATGACGAGGTCGTCGGACGATTTGTCCCAATGCTCGGCGAACCTCGTGCAGCCCATGCCGACGATCGCCACGCGGTCCTTGATGCCGTGAGAAGCCATGGCTGTATCCCCTTACGCCGACGCGCCTCGGACGACGCGGGCCTTGTTGTCGGGCTCGCCTCTTACGAGTCGAGCTTTCCAGAAGTAGTTGTGGATGTCGTCGGCCGCGAACAGCCGGCGGAACGTCATCTCGACGCGCGCGCCGATGGTGACGTCGGTCGGGTCGCAGTCGGTGAGCTCGATGGGCATGCGGCCCCCACCGTCGAAGTCGACGACGGCGAACACGATCGGCGGGCTCGGCGAATAGGCGAGCTTGTCGACGGTGAACGTGAGGACCGTTCCGCCGACGTCGGCCATGGCCGCCGGGACCATGTCGCCCTCGACGCCGCCCTTGATGCCGATGCGGGCAGGGGGCATGTGCACGATGCCCGTGGTCTCGTCGCGCGAGCCGACAAACGCGTACTTCCACTCTTCGCGGCGATACGCCGCGGTGGAGGAGGTGCGGTTCGGTTCGGGGCGGCGCGGTGGTTCGACGTTGACCACACCGCGCCACGACAGGAACTTGCCATACGGGAGCGAGCCGCCGTTGGCGATCTGGGTGGACAGCGGGCGGACGGAGTGGAACGAGGTGATCGCCTCGGTGACCCGGAA
>CAEZYR010000024.1_pt1 | contig 29432 bp, 26 predicted proteins | sample 7265551 | NCBI WGS metagenome assembly CAEZYR01 (sample SAMEA6813938, study PRJEB35770) | uncultured Acidimicrobiales bacterium | biome: Freshwater; feature: Freshwater reservoir; material: water | place: Czech Republic | collected 2017-04-14 | depth 30m m
GCTCCACCGACGATGAGGTGACCACCGACCGACAGCTGGGTCCAACCCATCGCCGGTGCCCCGGCGAGCACAGTGCCAAGTAGGTCGACCGACTCGACAGTGAACGCCATGTGGTTGAGGCCAGGCCGCAGGTGGCTGCAGAGCATGCCCAGCGTACCCACCAGGTGCCGAGACAGCCCGGGTACGGACAAGCCGTCCGCGCTCGGATGTCTCGATGGTCACGCGGCCGGCGGCGGATACTTCGCGTCGAGTTCGTCGAGCCAGGCTTGCGCGCTCGAGTCGCTCGGGGCGCGCCAGTCGCCGCGCGGCGACAACGATCCACCCGAGCCCACCTTCGGGCCGTTGGGCATCGCGGTTCGCTTGAACTGGCTCGTGGCGAAGAACCGCCGCACGAACACCCGCAGCCACTTCACGATCTCGTCGGTGCTGTATGCACGTCGGTGATTGGCCACGAGCCGATCGGGCCACGCGCCGCGTTCCTTGTCGCTCCACGCGTGCGCGGCGAGGTACACGATGCGGCTCGGCCGCATGCCGTAGCGGAGGGTGTAATAGAGGAAGAAGTCGTGCAGGTCGTAGGGTCCGATGATCTCCTCGGTGCGCTGCTCGATCTCGCCGTTGGCGCCGGGGGGAACCAGCTCGGGTGAGATCTCGGTGGCCACGATGCGATGCAGAACGTCATGGGCGACGTGCTGCGGGTCGTCGCCATCGGCCACCCAGCGGATGAGGAACTGCAGCAGCGTCTTAGGTACCGACGCGTTGACGTTGTAGTGCGACATCTGATCGCCGACGCCATAGGTACACCAACCGAGTGCGAGCTCGCTGAGATCGCCGGTGCCCACCACGATGCCGTTCACGAAGTTGGCCAAGCGGAACAAGTACGACGTGCGGGCTCCGGCCTGCACGTTCTCGTACGTGATGTCGTATACCGGTTGCCCTGCGGCCGCGGGGTGGCCCAGGTCGTTGAGCATCTGCATCGAGGCCGGGCGGATATCGACCTCGGTGGCGGTGACCCCAAGCAAGCGCATCAACTCTCGCGCGTTCTCGAGCGTGCCCGCGGTGGTGCCGAAGCCCGGCATGGTGACGCCGTGCACGCTGGCGCGCGGCAGGTTCAGCTCGTCCATGGTGTGGCACGCCACGAGCAGCGCCTGTGTGGAGTCGAGCCCACCGGAGACGCCGATGACCACGTGCTCGATACCCGTGGCGACGAGGCGGGTGGCCAGCCCGCTCACCTGGATGCGGTACACCTCGGCACAGCGCTCGTCGCGCGTGTGCGGGTCGGAGGGGACGAACGGGTAGCGATCGACGTCACGCTGCAACGGCACATCGATCGCGTGCGCATCGAGCGTGAACTCGATGCGCCGCATCGCGAGGCGCTCGCGATGATCGGTGGCGCAATCGGTGAACGACGTCATGCGCATGCGGTCGGCCGCGAGCTGCACGAGATCGACGTCGGCGGTGACGAGCTGATCGGTGGGGATGAACCGCTCGCCCTGCGCGAGCAACCGACCGTTCTCGTAGATGAACGCGTCGCCGTCCCACGCCATGTCGGTGGTCGACTCGCCGAAGCCGGCGGCGGTGTAAAGGTACGCGCCGATGAGGCGAGCGGATTGCGACTCGGCGAGCTGGCGCCGGTACGCGTGCTTGCCGATGGTGATGTTGCTGGCCGACAGGTTCACCAAGACGTTCGCACCGGCCATTGCCGCGAACGTCGACGGCGGGATTGGCACCCACACGTCCTCGCAGATCTCGACATGCACGCGCATCTCGGGCAGATCGCTCGGCGAGAAGATGAGGTCGGTGCCGAACGGGACGTCTTCGCCGTCGAAGCGGAACGTGGTTGACACCGCGTCGCGCGCCGCGGCGAACTGTCGCTTCTCGTAGAACTCGCGGTAGTTCGGCAGGTAGCTCTTCGGGACGGCACCCAGCACACGACCACGGTGGATGGCCACGGCAGTGTTGAACACGCGGTCGTCGATGCGCAGTGCCGCACCCACCAAGATGAGTGGCCGCAGGTCGACGCTGGCATCGACGATGGTCTGCAACCCGCCGCGGATGGCGTCGAGGTGGGCGTCCTGATGAAACAGGTCATCGTTCGCATAGCCCGACACCCCGAGCTCGGGGAAGGCCACCAAGGCCGCCCCTGCGGCATCGGCCTGACGCGCCAGCTCGATCGTGGCCGCGGCGTTGCGTACCGGTTCGGTCAGGTAGAGGCGGGGCACGGCGACTGCCACGCGGCAGAAACCTTCGCCGTACAAGGACTCGCGTCCGCTCATCGTGGCTCCGTACCCGACGCCCCCAGCCCATCCGCAGGCAGTCGATATCTGTCGACGGTACCGCAACCTCCACCGGTGTCCCGCACGCTGGGCGACGATCTGCCAGGCTCGGCTATGCCAGACGACGCCTTCCCACCTGGGTTCTTCGACCGGGCCGATGCCTCCGACGACGCCGTGTTCTATGTTCCGAACCGATTCGTCACCCACATCGACGACACCGCGATTGCTGCGGTGGGCCTGCTCTACGAGGAACTCGGACTCGACGGTGATGTGCTCGACCTGATGTCGTCATGGGTCTCGCACTTCTCGCACACACCGCGCAACCTCGTGGTGTTGGGCATGAACGCCGAGGAACTGGCCGCCAATCCGCAAGCGGCGTCGTGGTGCACACGCGATCTCAATGTCCACCCGACGCTGCCGTTCGACGACGCCAGCTTCGATGCCGTGACGTGCTGCGTGTCGGTCGACTACCTCACCCGACCATTGAAGGTGTTCCGCGAGGTCGTACGCGTACTCCGCCCGGGTGCGCCGTTCGTCATCACGTTCTCGAATCGATGGTTCCCGACGAAGGCGATACGTGCGTGGCTGACCACCGACGACCACGGCCATCTCGCGATCGTTCGGAGCTACTTCGCCCACACCCCCGGGTTCGATCCGCCCGAGCACGCCCTGCGCACGCCCGTTGGCTCGCGCACCGATCCGCTCTATGCGATGTGGGCACGTCGCTCAGTCGTGTTCGGTTGACGGCGTCGCAGCCACGACAATTCGCCACACTCGCTCAGCGGTGAGGGGTAGATCGATGTGGCGCACGCCGAGGTGAGCGAGCGCGTCGACCACCGCGTTCTGCACCGCGGGGACCGAACCCGTGGTGCCCGACTCCCCCACCCCCTTCGCGCCGATCGGGTTCGCGGTGGTCGGCGTGACGGTGTCGGAGATCTCGAAGCTCGGTAGTTCGGCTGCGCTGATGCAGCCGTAATCGGCGAGGTTGGTCGTCAGCGGATTGCCATCGCCGTCATACCGGATCTCCTCGTAGAGCGCCTGTGCGACACCAGACGCAATGCCGCCGTGCACCTGACCCTCGACCAACATCGGGTTCACGATGACGCCGCAGTCGTCAACCGCGATGAACCGCTCGAGGTGCACGGCTCCAGTGTCGAGATCGACCTCGACCACCGCGACGTGCGTGCCGAACGGGAAGGTCGGCTTCGTCGGGCCGAACTCGTGCTCGACCCGCAACGATCCGCCGGCCTGGCGCGCCACGTCGGCCCAGGAGCACGCGACCGCGGGCGTACCCGCGACGTGGAACCGCGCCTGCGCACGATCGAACACGACGTCATCGACATTGGCCTCGAACAGCTCTGCGGCATGCGCCTTCGCGTGTTCGACGAGACCCCGCGTGGCCAGCACGACGGCCGAGCCGCCCGTCTGCAGCGAGCGCGATCCGCCGGTGCCGTTACCCCACGGCACGAGTGCCGTGTCACCGTGAATGACCTCGATGTCGGCGAGCGCTACGCCGCTTTCGTCGCTGGCGAGCATCGCAAGCGCCGTGTGCAGCCCTTGCCCGTGAGGCGAACTGCCGGTACGCACGAGCATTCGCCCGACGTCATCGACCTCGACGCTGCCGTACTCCCCCGAGCCCAACGGGTTCGCGATCTCGACGTAGCTCGACATGCCGATGCCGAGTACACGTCGCTCCCCCGAGCCGAGCCGACGCGCCTGCTCGGCTCGGAGTGCGGCGATGTCGGCCGCGGCCAAGGCTTTGTCCATCGCCCGCTCGTACTCGCCGGTGTCGTAGCTCACACCCATCCCGTTGGCGTGTGGGAACGCCTCGGGCGCGACGAAGTTGCGCCGCCGCACATCGGCAGCCGGACGTCCGATTTCGGCAGCGAACAGTTCCACCATGCGCTCGATGGCGGCCGCCGCTTCGGGCCGACCCGCGCCTCGGAACGAACCGGTGGGCGCCGTGTTCGTGAGTGGCGCCAGCGCCTGGTAGTCGACCTTGGCGATGTCGTAGCAACCCGGGGTCAGCACGCGAGTCATGCGCGTGGTGGACCCGATAGCCGGGAACGCGCCTGCGTCGCGCACGATCACCAACGAGAACGCGACCAGCTTGCCGTCGCGCGTCCCGCCGAGCTTGCCATATTGCACCTGCGCCCGGCCGTGGTTGAGGCTCACGAGGTTCTCGGTGCGCGTCTCGACGAAGCGCACCGGTCGACCAATGCGGCGCGCCAGAAGCGGGAGCAACAACTCCTCGGGTGTGCCCGCATGCTTCGCGCCGAACGACCCGCCGACGTCGGGCACGATCACGCGCACTCGCTCAGGGTCGAGGCCGTACACCTGACACAGCAGTTCCTTGGGCGGATGGGCGCGCTGACATGAGGCCCACACCGTGAGGTCGTCGCCGCGCCAGATCGCGACACCGACGCGCGGCTCGAGGGGCACCGGCGCCTGGCGGTTGTTCAGCAACCGTGCCTCGACCACCACCTCGCAGCCGTCGAAGAAGTCCGACGGGAGCTCGTGACGGCCACCGAACGACAGGTTCGTACCTGCGGCTTCGTCGACGAGGATCTCGTCGAGCAACGCCTGCTCGGGGTCGATCACCGGCGTGAGCGGTTCGTAGTCGATGTCGACCAACTCGGCTGCGTCGACCGCCGCGGCGTAGCTCTCGGCGACTATCGCCACGAGCGGTTCGCCCACGTACCGCACCGCGTCACGAGGCAAGAGCGGCCGCACCATCGCGGGGTTCATCGACGGCGGCGAGGGAAGCGGCGCGAAATCGAGATCCTGGGCGGTGACCACGTCGAGCACGCCCGGTGCGGCCGCCGCAGCCGACGTGTCGAGGCGCGTGATACGACCCTTGGCGATCGTGGAGCGCACGTACACCACGTGCGCGACTTCGGGCAGGTCGAGGTTCGCGACGAACTGCCCGCAGCCGGTGAGCAGCGCCAGATCCTCGATGCGCCGCACCGGCGTGCCGAACAGCAAACCGTCCCCAACCATTTCGCTCACCGCTCCCCCTTCGATCACTCGCCGGCGCACAGCCCATCACACCCCGAGCGATCGGGCGGCCACAGACGACTGAATCGCCCGACGTCACACCCGGAGCGTCAGCCGCCGAGCTCGATCATCCCGTAGCACGCGGCATCGCCGAGGGTCCCGGCGAAGAAGGCACATCGTGCGCCATAGTCGGCCCCGTACGGCACGGTCGTGGCGAGAACTCGCCTACCGGTGAGCTCGTGTTCGCCGAGTGCGGTGTGCAGCACCACACGCGCCGTGGGCTCGTCGTGGAGTTGATCGAGACCGGTGACATCGACGATGGGTTCTCGGGTCGCGCCGTTGCTCACGTAGCTGTGGTTCCACGACGAATCACCGCGACCCGTTCGGCTGATCACGAAGTGCCCATCGGCTGTCGCCCCGAAACCGAACTGGTGCGACAGCGATCCACCGCTAGGCCGTGAACGCACACCCCACGAATGATCGTGGAACCCCACACCCATGATGGGGCTCGTCATTTCGCCATCGTTGTACGTGCCATCGATACGCCCTACCGACTCGTAGTGATGTTGCTCGAGACCCGACGCGAGATCGGGAACGGTGAACGCCGACGGATCGTGTTGCGCGCGATACGCGACCAGTGCGGTCGTGGCGCCGTAGGAGGCGGATGATCGGTACTCGCGGAGCGGATCGACGCTCGTGATCCGCCAGCCGAGCACCGTGAGATCGGTGAGGTCGTCACGCGGGCGCTCAGTGGCCCGCGCACCCGACGACTCGTGCACACCCGTGGCATCGAGATGCCAGCCCCACAGCACAGCACGATCGTCGGCGGGCCGGAGGTACAGGTGTTGGTAACCGGCGATGGAACGCTCGGGATCGAACCAGATGAACGCGCAGCTTTCCTGCCATGCCGGGTGGCCGTCGGCCACATGACAGCAGTCGTCGATCGGGGCGAGCACCAGCGGCGTCGATCCCGTGGGCAACGACATGACCTGCTCCCTCCGCGCCACCGGTCGGCCGGCATCCGCGCGAGTAGTATCATTTACCACGACGAGTTCGGCTGCACGGGGGACCGGATGCGGAGTCCGAACGCAGACTTGCTCGAGCGCGGCGCCGTTCGCGCCGCCGTGGCCCGCTGGCTGGGCGACATGACCGGCGAGGTGATCGCGCCCACCATCGTCGACACTCGCAAGCCGGACACCTCGGGTTCGTCCCACGACGTCACGTTTCTGACCGCGCGCTTCTCCGATGGCATCGTGCGCGAGTTCGTGCTCCGGCGCGGCATCGACGACCAAGCGTTGTTCGTCGATGCCGACCTGGCGCGCGAGGCGCAGTTGATGGACGTCGTGCACCGGACCGGCGGCGTGCCGACGCCCGAACTCGTGGGGTTCAACCCCGATCCGTCGGTGCTGGGTACCCCGTACCTGGTGATGGCCCGAGTGCCCGGCAACGTCGCCCCGGATGCCCCGTCCTACAACACGAGCGGATGGCTGGCCGACGCCGCACCGGTCGAACGGCGCGACCTGTGGCAGCAGGCGATGCACCTCATGACCCGCGTCGGCACCGTGGATCTGAACGAACTCGTCGGGCTGTTCCCCGATCGTCAGGGCCTGCACGCGGAGTTCGACCACTGGTGGCGCAACACCCTCTGGGCCAACGACGGCGCACCGTCGTCCAGCATCGCCGAAGCCTTCGATCAGCTGCGCGCCACCATTCCGCCCGACACGACGGCCGCGCTGTCGTGGGGCGATGCGCGCATCGGCAACATCATCTTCGACAGTGGTAGCGCGGCCACGATCATCGATTGGGAGATGGCGTCGCTCGGCGGCGCGTACCTCGACGTCGGCTGGTGGCTCATGACCGACCTCGTGCACAGCACCCAGATGGGCTACACGCGACTCGACGGCCTCGGCACGCGCCGCGAGACGATCGAGCTGTGGTGCGCCGCGACTGCGCTCGAACCCGACGCCATCGCTTGGCACGAAGCGTTCGCGGCACTAAAGCTCGGAGTCACGATCGGTCGGATGACCCGTGTGGCCCACCAGCGCGGCCTGCTGTCCGACAATCTGCTCACGATGGTCGAGGACAATCTCGGCACACGGATCCTCGCCGCGTTGCTCGAGGTACCCCCTCGAGCGTGATGCCCAGCGGCGTCAGCTGCAGCCAGAGGTGCTGCCGCATTCGACGCACACGAAGCAGCTGCCGGCGCGTTGCATCTGGATGCCGCAACTCATACACAACGGCGCGTCGCTGGTGCGCACCCGAGGCGGTTCGTAGGCCGGTGCCGCGTGGGTGACCGCCCGCGTCGGCTCGTCGGATACGAGCGATGACCGAATGACTTCGTCGTCGAGGTCCCACGTCTGTTGCCCCGCGTCGCGCGGCGCGGCCGACGGAGGGTCGGGCGTGATGTCGAGCCCCTGCCGACTTTCGGTGGTGGCCTCCTCGACGCCGGGCAGCGTGGGCTGAATGCGCTCGCCGGTGGTGAGGATGTTGAGGTCGCGACGCTCGGCCGGGGACAGGTACTCGATGGCCAGGCGACGGAACAAGTAGTCGATGAGGCTCGTCGAGATGCGGATGTCGGGATCGTCGGTCATGCCAGCGGGTTCGAAGCGCATGCCCACGAACGCGGCCACGAACGACCGCAACGGAACTCCGTGCTGCAGGCCGTGGCTGAGCGAGATTGCGAACGCGTCCATGATGCCGGCCAGGGTGGAGCCCTGCTTCGACACACGCACGAAGATCTCGCCGGGGCGACCATCGGCGTACTCGCCCGCGGTGACATAGCCCTTGCAGTCGGCCACGCGGAACTCGAAGGTGCGCGACGAGCGCGAGCGCGGCAACCGCTCGCGTACCGGCTGGGGCACGATGCGCTCGATGACCCGATCGACAATCTGCTGCGGCAACGGTGGGCCGCCGAGCGATGCGGACAGCACGGCGTCGGGCTGGATGACGGTGGCCGCGGGAGCGGCCGATGCCAGGTCGAGTTCGGGCGTGGGCTTGACGGTCTTCGTGACCGACAGCGGTTGGCCGACCTTGCAGTTGTCGCGATAGATGGCGACGCATTTGAGGCCGAGCTTCCACGCCTCGATGTGCAGCAGCTCGACTTCGTCGATCGTTGCTTCCTCGGGCAGGTTGCATGTCTTCGAGATGGACCCGCTGATGAACGGCTGCGCTGCGGCGAGCATCTTGACGTGACCGAGGTAGTGGATGACGTTGTCGCCCATGGAGCATGCGAAAACCGCAAGGTGCTCGGCCCGCAGGTGCGGTGCGCCGATGACCGACTTGTGCTCTGCGATGTGGGCGATGATCGCATCGATCTGGGACGCCTGATAGCCGAGGCGGCGCAGCGCTCGCGGCACGGTCTGGTTGACGATGGACATCGAGCCGCCGCCCACGAGCTTCTTGGTCTTCACGAGACCGAGGTCGGGTTCGACACCGGTGGTATCGGCGTCGAGCACGAAGCTGATGGTGCCTGTGGGCGCGAGCACGGTGGCTTGGGAGTTGCGCACGCCGGTGACCGGGGCGAGCTCGCACACTTCGTCCCATGCGCACTGGGCGGCTCCGAGCAGGTCGGCTCCGACGAGCTCCTCGTCGATCAGGGCCGCCGCTTCGCGGTGCATGTTGAGCACGCGCAGCAGGTGCTCGCGGTTGGGCAGGTAGCCGGCGAACGGACCCATCCGCGACGCGATTCGGGCTGACGTGAGATAGGCCTGGCCGGTCATGAGCGCGGTGAGCGCACCAGCGACCGCGCGACCCTCGTCCGAGTCGTACGGCAGCCCGAGGGCCATGAGCAGCGCACCCAGGTTGGTGTAGCCGAGGCCTATCTGGCGGTATGCCCGGGTGATCTCGCCGATCTTGTCGGTGGGGTAGTCCGAGTTGCCGACGAGTATCTCTTGCGCGGTGAACGTGACCTCGACCGCGGCGCGGAACGCCTCGATGTCGAAACCATCGATGCCTTCGCCTTCGTCGTGCAGGAACCGCAACAGGTTGAGGCTGGCCAGATTGCACGCGGAGTTGTCGAGGCTGAAATATTCCGAACACGGGTTACTTGCCGTGATGCGGCCGCTCTCGGGCACGGTGTGCCAGCGGTTGATGGTGGTGTCGAACTGGATGCCCGGATCGGCGCACTCCCACGCGGCTTCGCTGACCTGATGAAACAGGTCGCGCGCCTTCATGGTGCGCAGCACGGTGCCGCTGAGCCGGCCGACCAGCTCCCAGTCGCCGTCGTCGAGCACGGCCTGCATGAACTCGTCGGTGAGTCGGATCGAGTTGTTCGCGTTCTGGTACTGGACCGAGAACGAATCCTTGCCGTCGAGGTCCATGTCGAACCCGGCATCGCGCAGCACGCGCGCCTTGCGCTCCTCGACCGCCTTGCACCAGACGAACTCTTCGATGTCTGGATGATCGGCGTCGAGCACGACCATCTTCGCGGCACGTCGCGTCTTGCCTCCGGACTTGATGGTGCCGGCCGACGCGTCAGCGCCCCGCATGAAGCTGACCGGGCCACTGGCCGTGCCTCCCCCGGCGAGCAACTCACTCGAGCCGCGGATGTTGCTGAGGTTGACGCCGGCCCCGGAGCCGCCTTTGAAGATGCGACCTTCTTCGACATACCAGTTGAGGATGGCGTCCATGCGGTCGTCGACCGCGAGGATGAAACACGCGCTCGACTGGTTCGGCACCCCGGGAACGCCGATGTTGAACCAGACCGGCGAGTTGAAGGCCACCCGCTGCGTGATCATCAAGAACTTCAGCTCGTCACGAAAGACCGAGACCTCGCGGCCATCGGCGAAGTAGCCGTCGCGCTGGCCCCACGCGGCGATCGTGTCGACGATACGGTCGATCACCTGCCGCAAAGACCACTCGCGATCGGGCGCACCCACGGTGCCCCGGAAGTACTTCTGGGCGAGGATGTTCGTCGCGTTCACCGACCAGGTCGCTGGGACCTCGACGCCGAACTGCTCGAAAGTGGCCTCGCCGGTCCGCCAATCGATGATGCGCGCGTCGCGACGCTCCCACTCGACCAGGTCGTAGGGGTGCACCCCCTCGGTCGTGAACATGCGACGTATGCCGATCACGGCGTGCTCGGGCGCCAAGGCCATGCAGAACTCCTTCGATACGAAAGAAAAAACGCCCGCGGGCCGGGTGGTGTTCCCGGCGCGCGGGCGTCGGTGCACGAGTCGCCGCCAGCACTTTCAGGTACGGGCCGCTCCCCTGCTTACGCAGGCTCGCGGTTGCTGTGCGCTCTTGCGAACGCGCAGCCCCCAAGGAGCCGTCTGACCCACCGAGAGTAGAGACGTCAGCCGCCATCCGAACGCGGGGCCGCGACTCGTGCGGACGCACCTTACGCACGCAAGCCTGTGGAGCAAAAGAGGCATCCCCTGTGAATTGTCGGTGGATATCTGCCAACTTCATCCACATGCCTGCGGATCATCACCGACCGTGTTCATCTGACCCGTAACGCCCACAATTTGAACGCCAGGAGAGTTCACCAGAGACCTCGACGCGCACAGTACGTTCAGGGGATGCGCCAGCTGTTGCCAACCGCCATCGAGGATGTCGAGGTCTTCTCGGTATATGCAGATGATCTCCGTGTCCCACACGCCGATCGACCGTGGTTGCTCGCCAACATGATCTCGAGCCTGGACGGCGCAACCCACGTAGACGGGGTGTCGGGCGGGCTCGGCGGACCCGCGGATCGGCAGGCCTTTCGGGCGATTCGCGCCGTGGCCGACATGATCCTCGTGGCCGCGGGCACCGCCCGGTCGGAGAACTACCACCCGATCACCACCACGCCCGAGATTGCCGCAGCGCGAGCGACACGGGGTCAGGCGGATCGGCCGAGGCTCGCCATCTTGACGCGTCACCTCGATCTCGATCTCGACGGTGAACTGTTCACCGCGCCTGAACCACCGATCGTGTTGACGACCGCCGCCGCGCCGCCGGGTCGACTTCGTCACGCACAAGAGCGCACGACGGTGCTGCAATTCGCCGGCCTGCGCATCGACGTGCGTGAAGCACTCGTGGCCCTCGGCCACCTGGGCGCCCGCGTGGTGCTGAGCGAAGGCGGTCCCACGCTCATCGGTCAGTTGGCCATGGCCGACGTGCTCGACGAACTGTGCCTGACGATGTCGCCGATGGTCGTGGGCGGCGACGCGTCGCGGGTCACCGATGCGACGACCCCGCCGATCGACCGCCGCTACACCCTGACCCGGGTGCTCGAACAGGACTCGATGCTGCTCGCCCGCTACGTGAGGACCTGACCCCCGAAAGCCCGCCTGGCCCGCGCCGCACACCGCGCCGCACACCGCGCCGCGCCGCGCACCGTGCACGGTGCACCGTGCACCGTGCTCACGAGAGCGAATCGGGCAGGGCGATCCTTTGGCCCGGCGTGAGCGCCGAGCCACCCGCGGCCGAGCGAAGAGCGTCGACGGCCCGGGCGGGGTTGACCCCGGGGGCCACCTTGCCCGCAATGGCCCACAGCGTGTCGCCAGGCTGCACGACGTAGACCGCCCGCGGCGCCGGCACCCCGTCGGACTCGGCCGACGCGTGCCCGACACCGAAGCCGATGGCGATGGCGGTGAGTGCGACCACCGCGGCACACGCGACGCCAACTACCCGCCGCCGGCCGACGGAAGGCGTCGGTTCGAGAACGGCATGCGGGGCCGGGCGAGCGGCCGAACGCGCCACCGGGCGAGGGTTGGCACGGACGGGCGGGCGTGGCGTGGACCGGGACGTCGGAGCGGTGATGGTGTGCATGGTTCGATTCTCCGCGGGGGGTGTGACAGTGCGAGCAGTGCGGGGCCGCAGGAACCGACGACCGCGCCGGTGCGGCCCGACTGAGGATGCTTGACGCCGATCATCTGTTCGACGAACATGTGTGCGGAGCAGACGCTCCGTGCGTCGAACGGGTGTTCGATATAGAGTCAACCCCGAACACCCGTTCGTTGTCAACCATGGCTTCGAACTTTCCCCATCGCAGGGCGCCGCAGTGCGCCGGCCGGTCGCCAAAAGCGGCGCAACTGGCCTCGTCCGAAAGGTGGCCCGAAATGGCCGACAAAACGCTCACCGTGCGTCAGCGGCAGATTCTCGAGTTCATCGACGCGCAACTGCGCACCCGTGGCTTCCCACCCTCGGTGCGCGAGATCGGCGAGGCGGTCGGGCTCACTTCTCCGTCCACCGTGCACGCCCACCTCAATTCGCTGAGCGCGCTCGGCTACCTGCGCCGCGATCCGGTCAAGCCGCGGGCCATGGAGGTTCACTACGACTCCACCACCGACGCAGTCGCCGAACGCCGACCTGTGCACTACGTGCCGCTCGTGGGCGAGGTAGCGGCGGGCACCGGTGTGCTCGCACAGGAGAACGTCGAAGAGGTGATGCCGCTACCCGCCGACCTCGTCGGCGACGGCGACCTGTTCATGCTCCGGGTACGCGGCGACTCGATGATCGAAGCCGGCATTCTCGACGGCGACTACGTCGTGGCTCGCGTGCAGCGCACCGCGCACAACGGCGAGATCGTCGTTGCGGGCATCCCGGGCGACGAGGCAACCGTCAAGACATATACGAAGAAGGGCAACACGGTCACGCTGCTCCCGGCCAACCAACGCCTCTCACCCATGCCGTTCCACCCGAACGAGGTGACCATCTACGGCAAGGTCGTCACCGTGCTCCGCAAGATCGACTGACGACTCGGCCGACGACTCGACGGACGAGAAGCGGCGCCCTACGCGCATCGGGACCGGCGTGGCGGCCGCGGCGACGTGAACCGGCCGGCCCCGATGAACCGTGCTGCGGACGATGTCGCTACACGACCTTGGCGAACGCCTCGCGGTAGCGGCCGGTCTCGCGTGCGGTGCTGAGCGCGTCGGTGTGGAACTCGTCGACGATTTCGCCGCTCTTGTTGATGAAGAACGTGGCGCGGATCGCACAACCCAGAGTGTCGTTGAACACCCCATACTCCCGGGCCACCGCACCATGGGGCCAGAAGTCGGACAACACGGGGAAGTTGTAGCCCTGCTTCTCCGCCCACACCCGCTGGGCGTGGCGGCTGTCGCACGACACGGCCAGAACTTGCACACCCGCCGCCTCGAAGTCGCTGAAGTCGTCGCGCAGTTGAGACAGCTCGCCTTCGCACACCCCGCTGAAGGTGAACGGGTAAAACACCAACGCGACAGCCGACTTGCCGGCAAAGTCGCTCAGCGAGACGTCATTGCCGGCCTGATCCTTGAGGGTGAAGGCGGGAGCCGGTTGGCCGATCTCGGCAGTCATGAATTCTCCTTGGGCAGGTACCTACGGGCCGTGCGACAAAGCGCAACCAAGCCGATATTCCCACATCACCGACGACGGCTCGGTGCGAGACGGCTCAGACGCCGACGGTCAACAGGTCGCGCAACGCCTGGTAGGCGAACTCCAAGAACTCGCGCTCGATGTACTCGCCCGCGGTGTGGCTGATCTCGGCATCACCGGGGCCGAAGTTGGCCGCGGGGATCCCGCGCTCGGCGAAGAACGCCACGTCGGTCCAACCGAGCTTGGCTCGCACCGAGAGATCGTTGCGGCCGCAGAACGCGGCGAGCAGCGGGTGCGTGAGGTGCGGCCGCGCCGCCGAAGCGACATCGACCACCTCGACGAAGTCGCCCTCGTCGAGCGCCGGGGCGAGTACCTCGCGCACATGGCGCTCGGCCTCGGCCGACATGCGGTCGGGGGCGAACCGATGGTTCACGGTGAGCACCGCTCGGTCGGGGACCACGTTGCCGGCCGTACCGCCTTCGACGAAAACCGCCTGCAACCCCTCGTGGTACTCGCAGCCGTCGATCACCGGCCGGCGCGGCACGTAGGTGCCGAGCAACGACAACACGTTGCCGAGCCGATGGATCGCGTTTCGGCCCATCCAGGCCCGCGCCGTGTGGGCCCGCGCGCCCAACAGGGTCACGCGCAGCCTCATCGTGCCCTGGCAGCCGGCTTCGAGCGCGGCACCCGTGGGCTCACCGAGGATGGCGATGTCCCCCTCGAGCAGATCGGGCCGCTCCCGTTCGATCTCACGTAGACCGGAGTGGACGAGCGCCACCTCCTCACGGGCATAGAACACGTAGGTGACGTCGACGGCTGGCGCAGCGACCGTGCGCGCCAGCTCGAGCATCACTGCGATGCCACCCTTCATATCGGCGGAGCCGACGCCCCACACAGTGGAACCATCGCTCGACGACGAGCCGTTGTCGCCGTTCGCGGGCACGGTGTCCGTATGCCCGCCGAGGATGACGCGGTAGTGCCGGCCCAGCTGAGTGCGAGCCACGAGGTTGTCGCCGATGCGCACGGTCTCGAGCCATGGGACCGAACGCAGCTCCGCTTCGAGTAGCGCCACGATCTGCTGCTCGTGGTGGCTGACCGAGGGGATGTCGACGAGCGACGCGGTAAGCGCAAGCAGATCGGTCGAAGGGGTCACGAGTAACCGGTCGGCCATGCCCGCAGGCTACCGGTCAGCGAGCGAGGCGCTGTTCGACGAGGTCGATCTGGTCGTCGGGTTGCACGACCGCGATGCGGATGTGGCCTGCCCCGGCCGAGCCGTAGAACTCCCCGGGTGCCACCAGCATGCCGGCCCTTTCGGCCAGCATTCGCGTGAGCGCCCAGGCATCGCCATCGGGCGCCGGCACCCACAGGTAGAACCCACCCTGGGGCAAAGACGCCTCGATGCCGATACCGGCGAGTAAGCCGGCCATGCGCACCAGGCGAGCGTGGTAGCGGTCGCGCTGCACGTCGACGTGCGAATCGTCGGCGAAGGCTGCGACAGCTGCAGATTGGACCGGACCCGGCACCATCAGTCCTGCGTGCTTGCGGACCTCGCTCAGGTAGTGGACGAGCTCGGGGTCACCCGCGTAGAAGCCGGCCCGTGCCCCGGCGAGGTTCGAACGCTTTGACAGCGAGTGCACGGCGACTACACCCTCGATGCCCGACGACAGGATCGAACGACCCGGCCCGGCCCAGGTGAACTCGATATAGCACTCGTCGCTAAACACCGGCACGCCCCGGGCCCGACCCCATGCGGCCGCTGCTTCGAGATCGTCGAGACCCCCGGCCGGGTTCCCTGGCGTGTTCACCCACAACGCCAGTGCGCGAGCTGCGTCGGCCTCGTCGATGCGCGAAAGATCGATGCGCCACTGGGCGTCGACCGGTACGGCAATTGCGCGGCAACCGCCGAGGATCGCCCCCATCTCATAGCTGGGGTAGCTGATAGCTGGGTAGAGAATGGTGTCACGACTCGGGTTGCGCAGGCGCAGCAACTGCGGCAAAAGCGCAACGAATTCCTTGGTACCGACGCACGCGGCGACGTGCCCGGGCGCGACCTCGACCGAGAACCGGCGCGCCAACCACCCGCTTGCCGCCTCGCGGTACTTCGGTGAACCGATGGACGCCGGGTACCCGCGCTCGGCGTTCGATCCACCGAGTGCCGCGATGACGCTCGGCGCCGGCGGGTCGCACGGCGTGCCGATGGACAGGTCGACGAGGCCACCGGGATGTGCCGCAGCCATGGGCTTGAGCTCGTCGAGGCGGTCATAGGGATACGGCGGGGGCACGAAGCCCTTGATCGCGGTCATGAACGAGAATCTAGGGGCGTGTCGGCCACGACGAACTCACGGAGCCGGCCGATCGAGCCCTGTTCGAGCCGGGCCCGCACCCTCATCCCATCGGCTTCGGCCTGCTCGACCAAGACCTGGCCTTCGCGGTGCACTGCGGCGATCATGTCACCCCGATCGAATGGGATGAGCAACTCGATCACCGTGGTGAGTGACCGGATGCGATCGCTCATGGCGTTGAGCAGATCCTCCATGCCGTAGCCGGTTTCGGCGGACACGGCGATGGCGCCGTCGATCCGGGCCGCGAGGCGCTCGGCCTGCTCGCCCCGGTCGGCCTTGTTGAAAACGACCAACTCGGGAACTGACGCCGCGCCGATGTCGCGCAGCACGGCCCGCACGGTGTCGATGTTGCCCATGGGATCGGGGCCCGAACCATCGACCACGTGCACCAGCAGGTCGGCGTCAATCACCACGTCAAGCGTGGTCTTAAACGCCTCCACGAGGTGGGTCGGGAGCTTGCGTACGAACCCGACGGTGTCGGACACGTACACGCCTTCGCCCCCGGGCAGCGCGAGCCGACGCGTGGTGGCGTCGAGCGTGGCAAACAGCCGGTTCTCGGTGAGCACCCCGGCGTTGGTGAGCTGGTTCAGCAGGCTCGACTTGCCGGCGTTGGTGTATCCCACGATGGCCACGGCGCGATTCGCCGTGCGCTTGCGGGCCTTCGACTGCACGGCACGATGCCCCCGGATGTCCTTGAGGTCGACCTCGAGCTTGTGGATGCGCCGCTCGATGCGACGCCGATCGACCTCGAGCTTGGTCTCGCCTGGGCCGCGGGTGCCGATGCCCGCGCCTTGCTGGGACAGCTTCTTGCCCATGCCTCGAAGACGTGGCAGCAGATAGCGCAGCTGCGCGAGTTCGACCTGGGCCTTGCCCTCGAGGCTCGAGGCGTTCTGGGCGAAGATGTCGAGGATGACCGCAGTGCGGTCGAGCGCGCTGCGCCCGAATATCCGCTCGAGGTTGAACTGCTGCGCCGGCGTCAACTCGTCGTCGAAGACCACGGTGTCGGAGTCAATGGCCACCGAGAGGTCGCGCACCTCGATGGCCTTGCCGCTACCGATGAACGTGGCCGGATCGGGGGCGTGGCGGCGCTGTAGCACGCGCCCCACCACGTCCGCACCTGCCGTGTCGACGAGTAACGCCAGTTCGTCGAGGGACGCGTCGGTCTCCTCGTCGGTGCGCGGCGGCGTAGTGACGCCCACGAGGATGATGCGCTCGCGGAAGTTGCGCTCGATAAGGCCGCCGCGTGCGTCGCCGCCGAAGTCGCCGAATGCGCCACGGTGCGACGCCTCCTCGGTGACCTCGATGTCGAACTCGTCCGGGTCGAAAATGTCGGTGCGGTCGAACGTGTCGTCGGCAAACTCAGCGTCGAAGGGGTCGGCCGGGTGATCATCGGCGCGGCCGCGGCCCTCGTTGGTGCGCTCAGACATCGGGCAACTCGATCGATGCGATGTACTCGGAGGGGCCGACGAGGGTGAGGTGATCGCCCACGACGACGTCGGCTGCGCCGCCCGGCATGCGCACGGTGACGCGGGCGCCGACGAGGCCCCATTCGTGCGCCGCGAGTGCGGCGACGACTGCGCCGCTGCCGCACGCTTCGGTGACGCCGGCGCCGCGCTCCCAGACCCGAAGCGTCAACGAGCCATCGGACGCGGGTGCGATGAAGTGCACGTTCATGCCCTCCGGATAGTCACGCTCGAGCAACGGACCGTCGTGCGCGACGTCGACCAACGCGGGATCGTCGACCAGCACGACGAGGTGCGGGTTGCCGATGTCGTAGGTGGCGGCGCGGCGGGGAACCACGCTCGGGGCGACGGGTTCGCGAACGAGTGCGGGGCCCGGGCGTGCCGTGCCCATGTCCACGCGTACCAAGACCTCGTGTGGCGAGCCACCGGGGGCGACGACGAGGTCTCGATCGCCGGCCAGCGTCTCGACCACGAGCACGGCCTCGGAGACGCCGCGCTGGCGTACGAGGGCCTGCCCCACGCAACGGATGCCGTTGCCGCTGATCTCGGCCGTGCTGCCATCAGCGTTGAACAACGACATCACCGCGTCGATACCTGGACGATCCGCTGGCGTGAGCACGAGCAGCCCATCGGCGCCGACGCCCCGGTGCCGATGGCACACGCGGCGCGCCAACGACGCCGCGTCAGGCGGAATCGAGGGGGCGAAGAGCACGAGGAAATCGTTGCCCAAGCCGTGGTACTTCGTCAGAAACATCGGTCCCATTCTCCCAGTAACTGGTCGAGAACCTGCAACGAGTTGCCGGTGCTGTCGAACCACACCACGCGGGGATCGCGCCGGAACCAGCGCTCCTGACGACGAGCGAACTTCCGCGTGCGTTGGCGAGCGAGCGTCAATGCGTCGTCGAGCGTGCACTCGCCCCGGAGGTGCGCAGCGATCTCCTTGTAGCCGAGGGCCTGCCCGGCGCCCTGCGAGAACCCGCCCGGAGCGGCGAATAGGCGCTGTACCTCGGCGAGGAACCCGGCGGTCATCTGCGCGTCGTAGCGGACGTCGATCCGTTCGTCGAGCACGGGCCGGGGCAGTCGCAAGCCGACCTGGTGCACCTTCGCCGTTGCGCCGTAGCTGTCGAGGCCCGGTCCGTACGACGAGAACGGACGACCCGATCCCAGCGTGACCTCGAGCGCCCGCACCACCCGGCGTCGGTTCGTTGGCTCCATGCGTGACGCGGCCAGCGGGTCGAGGGCACGCAGCCGATCGAACAGCGCGTACGTATCGTCCTCGGCATCGAGCTCGGCGCGCGTGCCGGGGAACTGCCCCGGGATATCGAGGTCATCGACGAGCGCGCGGAGGTAGAGCCCCGTGCCGCCCACGAGCAACGCTCGAGCGCCGCGCCGTTCGATGTCGGCCAGTGTGGCCCGGGCATCGTGCTGCCAGCGGGCGAGGCCGTAGTCCTCCGACGGCGAGGCCACGTCGATGAGGTGATGCTGGACCTCAGCTTGCTCGGCCCGCGTTGGCTTTGCCGTGCCGATGTCCATGCCGCGATAGACCTGCATCGCGTCGATGGTCACGATCTCGACGTCGGGGCGAGCACGCGCGACGGCCATGGCCAGCTGCGACTTGCCGGATGCCGTGGGCCCGATCAACGCGACCGGGGTCATCGAGTCGGCCGCAGCGTCACTCGAACTCGGCGAGCAGCGCGTAGAAGTCGAGCTTGCGCGGGTCGGCGCGCTTAAGCCCGTACCAATGAAAGAACTGCGGGATCTGCTCGGGGCCGAGCGTGCGAGCGATGGATCGAACGGCTGACGCGAGATCGACGTAGCGATCAGCGATGCCGGCCTGGCCCCAATCGATGACACCGCTCACGCCGGTCTGGTCGAGTAGTGCGACGTCGAGGCCGAACGACCCGTGGGTGAAGACGTCGTCGTCCTCCGCTGGCTTCGACTCGATCAGGATCTCGTACAGCCGCTCGATGGTGTAACGGTTGTACGGCGGCGTGAACGTCGCCGTGTCGTATTCGTCGATGGTCATCCGGCGCTCGATGCTGCGCAACCTGAGCTCGAGCCGAGACGAGAAAGGACAGTTCTCGATAGGGATCTCGTGCACGAACCGAAGGGCCTGTGCGAAGTATTCGACCGTCCGCGAGGCGCGGGTGAGGTGTTCGGCAGCACTGGCCCGGGTGCCGGGGGGCAATGACAGCACCACCGCGTGACCACCGGTCGCGAGTTGTGCCGACGCCAAGACCTTGGGGCTCGGGAGGCGACGGTCGATCCACTCGAGCCGGTCGACCTCGGCGAGCACCGCGAACGGGTCGTTGGCCGGCGCGAGCTTGAGGGTGCGAACCGGCCAGCCGTCGCGCACGTTCAACTCGTAGGCGACGAGCCCGCGACGCCCGAAGCGAACGCCGCCGACCGACGCCGCGCCGAGAGCCTCGACGATTCGTTCGGGCAGATCTTCGGGCAGCGTGGTTGCGGTCATGAGGCGGCGGTCACGCGGAGGTCACAGGAATGCGGGTTTTGTGGCGCGGTGAGGCGGTCACCGCGACCAGTTCGCCGTGCAGGTAGTGGGACGCGGCCTCGGTGATGCGCACGTCGGCGAAGGTGCCGATGCGGAGCGGGCGGTCCGACGCAAAGTGCACGAGCTTGTTCTGACGGGTGCGACCCGTGAGCACCGACGGATCGCGCTTCGACGGGCCTTCGACGATGACCTCGTCGACCAGGCCTACGCGCACCGCGTGCTTGCGCCGCGCCGAGCGCTCGACGACCGAGCGCAGCCGTTCGAAGCGCTCGACCGCAACCTCGTGCGGCACGAACTGATCGGTCATGCCCGCTGCTTCGGTGCCCTCGCGAGCCGAGAAGATGAACGTGAACGCGCTGTCGTACTCGGCCTCGGCCGCGACGGCCAGCGTGGCCTCGAAGTCGGCGTCGGTCTCACCCGGGAACCCGACGATGATGTCGGTGGACACCGCGAGATCGGTCACCGCAGCGCGCGCCGCCGCGAGCTTTTCCAGATAGCGCGACGCGGTGTACCCGCGGTGCATCGCCGCGAGCACCCGATCGCTCCCCGACTGCAACGGGAGGTGAAGGTGTTCGCACACGGTGGGCACCTCGGCCATGGCCGCGATGGTCTCCGGCCGAAGATCCTTGGGGTGGGGCGAGGTGAACCGCACCCGCCGGATGCCCTCGACCGCACCGACCGCCCGCAGCAATTCGCCGAACAGTGGGCGACGTTTGGTGATGTCACGGCCGTAGCTGTTGACGTTTTGACCGAGCAGCGTGATCTCGGCAACGCCCTCGCCGGCGAGCCGCTGCACCTCGGCCACCAGATCGTCGAACGGGCGGCTTATCTCGACGCCGCGTACCGACGGCACGATGCAGAACGCACAGCTGTTGTCACAACCGATCTGGATGGTGACCCAAGCCGAGTGATCGGCGTCTCTTCGCACCGGCAGTGCCGAAGGAAATGCGTCGGCATCCTCGCGCACGGTTTCCTCGAGAATCTCGACGACGGGCCCATGCTCGGCGGCGAAGTGCAGCAGATCGACCGCGCGATGGACGTTGTGCGTGCCGAACACCACGTCGACGTGACCGGCACGACGCACGATCTCGTCGCGATCCTTCTGCGCCAGGCAACCACCGACCGCTATCTGCAGGCCCGGGTTTGCGGCCTTCAAGGCCTTGAGATGACCAAGCTGGCCGTAGAGCTTGTTGTCCGCGTTCTCCCGGATGCAACAGGTGTTCAACACGATGACGTCAGCGTCGTCCAGCCCATCGGCCGGCGAAAGCCCATCGGCTTCGAGCAAACCGGCGAGGCGCTCCGAGTCGTGCTCGTTCATCTGGCACCCGTAGGTGCGAATCAGGTACTTGCCGGACATTCCCGCCAGGCTAGGCCGCAACGAGCTCGCCCCGGTGATTCGAGACCTCGTCTCGGCGTTCCCTGACCGCCAGTGGACGGATCGGCCAGGGAACGACGAGAAGCGAAACGTGCCTCCGGACTTTGGACGTCAGTCGTCGAGGGAGATGGGGGCTTCGTCTTCGGCCGAGAACTGCGCCACCTCGGCGTCGGGCTTGGGCTTGACCGTCTGCCAGATGCGATCGGAGATCTCGACCATGATCTCGGGGTTCGCGTTCAAGAAGTTCTTGGCGTTCTCACGGCCCTGGCCCAACTGTTCACCGTCGTAGGTGAACCAGGCACCGGACTTCTTGATGATGCCCAACTCGACGCCCAGGTCGAGCGTGGAACCCTCACGGCTGATGCCCCGCGAGTACATGATGTCGAACTCGGCCTGCTTGAACGGCGGGGCGCACTTGTTCTTGACCACCTTGACCCGCGTGCGGTTGCCCACGACCTCAACGCCATCCTTGATGGACTCGATGCGGCGGATGTCGAGGCGGACCGACGAGTAGAACTTGAGCGCCCGGCCACCGGGGGTGGTCTCGGGCGAGCCGAACATGACGCCGATCTTCTCGCGCAGCTGATTGATGAAGATGCAGATGGTGTTCGACTTGCTCAGGTTGGCCGTGAGCTTGCGCAACGCTTGCGACATGAGCCGGGCCTGGAGGCCGACGTGAGTGTCGCCCATGTCGCCTTCGATCTCCGCCCGGGGGGTGAGCGCGGCGACCGAGTCGATGACGATGACGTCGATAGCGCCCGAACGCACGAGCATGTCGGTGATCTCGAGGGCTTGTTCACCCGTGTCGGGCTGGGAGATGAGCAGCTGGTCGATGTCGACCCCGATGGCCTTGGCGTAGATGGGGTCCATCGCGTGCTCGGCATCGACATACGCACAGATGCCGCCGTTGCGCTGCGCCTCGGCCACGACGTGCAGCGCCAGCGTGGTCTTGCCCGAGGATTCGGGGCCGTAGATCTCGGTGACCCGGCCGCGTGGGAGGCCCCCGATGCCGAGGGCGAGGTCGAGTGACAGGGCGCCGGTGGGGATGGTTTCGATAGCCATGGACCCCTTCTCGCCCATCTTCATGACTGCACCCTTGCCGAACTGCTTCTCGATCTGGCTCATTGCCATTTCGAGTGCCTTCTCACGATCCACGATGGTGTCCTTCCGTGTGGTTGGTCTGATGGGGTCAACCCTACGAAGGGGGTGTGACAGTGACCGGTGGGGAACGACACGACTGTAATTGCGAACGACTGTTCGATGCAAGCATCTCCGGCCGATTCCTGGTAGGAACCAGACGGTCGGGGCAGAAAACGTTCGGTGCGGCCGAAGGTCGCCGACCACAATGGCGCGGTGACCACACCCGAGGACTGCACCGACTGTGGATGCTCACGCTCGAACCCACTTCGTCCGTGGTGCGCTGGCGCTCGCTCGCGACACCCGGCTCGATGCGTTCGGGACCACACCTTCCGATACCGCGGCACCGCACCCTGAGCTCTGGCGCATGACTGCGGCGGTCATGGCCGACCGCAACGCGCACGAAGCGGTGCATCACGCGGCCGACATCGCAACCGCATGGGGAACCGTCAGGCCCGGTGACCCAGCTTGAGTTGGTCGACAGATCCGGCGCCGTCGACGGCGATCACCTGACCCGAGACGAAGCGTGCCGATGCCGAGCACAAGAACAACACGAGGTTCGCGATGTCCTGTCCGTGGCCCATCATGGCGAGCGGGTTCGTGGGCGTGGAGTCGCCGCCCCGCACCACGCTCGAGAAGCGGGCCATCCCCTCGGTGTTGCCGGTGGAGCCGGGCGCCACGGCGTTCACCCGCACACCATAGGGACCCCACTCGACGGCACAGGTGCGGGTAAGCGAATCGACGCCCGCCTTGGCCGCGGCAACGTGGGCCTGCATCGCTGCACCTTTTCCCTCGAAGGGCGCCGAGATGTTGACGATGTTGCCGCCGTGCTCGCCGAGCCACGCGTCGAACGCCGCCTTCGACACGTTGTAGGTACCGAGCAGATCGATGTCGACCACCGACTTGAACCCGTTCGGCGAGATCTTCGTCATCGGCGCGGGGAAGTTGCCAGCCGCGTTGTTCACGAGCACGTCGAGCCGGCCATATCGCTCGACGATGCCAGCCACCACTCGTCGCGCGGCCTCGGCGTCGCGCACGTCGAACGTGTCGACGTGGCACTCGATGCCCTCGGCTTCCAGTTCCTGCTGTGCGGCATCGAGGTTGTCGCGCTTGCGGCTCGCGATCGCGACCTGCGCACCGTGGCGACCGAACACCCGGGCGATCTCCTTGCCAATGCCCGTGGCCCCGCCCGTGATGAAGGCGACCTGGCCCGCCATGGTGTCGGGCAGGAATATGCTGCGCGGTTCTTCGCTCATGCGCGCACCGTAGTTCGTGCGTCGTACGCTCGGCGGTGCTCCAAGGGAGGCCACCATGACCGATGCTCCGAAGAAGACCTTCGACCTTGCCGAGTTGCGCGAGCGACTCGATCCCACTTCGTTCCAGGTGACCCAGCACGCCGGAACCGAGCGGGCGTTCACCGGCAAGTACTGCGACACGCACACCGATGGCACCTACCACTGCATCGTGTGCGACACGCCGCTGTTCACCAGCAACACCAAGTTCGAGTCGGGTTCGGGCTGGCCGAGCTTCTGGGAACCGGTGTCACCCGACGCCGTTGACGAGCACACCGACACCACGCACGGCATGGTCCGCGTCGAAGCCGTGTGCGGCACCTGCGGCGCCCACCTCGGCCACGTGTTCCCTGACGGGCCGCAACCGACCGGCCTGCGTTATTGCATGAACAGCGCGTCGCTGCACCTCGAAGAGGCCTGATCTGGGATTCCTGCATCCGGACGGCTCCGTCTGTCGTAGCAACCGGGTGTACCCCTCAGAAATTGGAGAAAAACAGCGATGAATAAGCGTTTGAGCATGCGGCTGGCCGCAGGTATGTTGGCACTCGGCCTGGTGGCCGCAGCGTGTGGTGACGACTCGGAGACCCCGGCGAGCAAGCCGGCCGCGACCGGCGCGAGCGCCGCGAGCGCCGCAGCGACCAAGGACATCGTCGACACCGCAGTAGCTGCGGGTTCCTTCACCGTCCTGGTCGAAGCAGTCAAGGCCGCCGGCCTCGTCGACGCGCTGAAGGCCCCCGGGCCGCTCACCGTGTTCGCCCCCACCGACGCCGCCTTCGCTGATGCCCTGAAGAGCCTCGGCATCACGAAGGAAGCGCTGCTCGCCGACAAGACGAAGCTCGCGGCGATCCTCACCTATCACGTGGTGTCGGGCAAGGTCATGGCCGCCGATGTTGTAAAGCTCGACGGCAAGACGGCGACCACGCTCAACGGCAAGGCCATCAAGATCGCAGTGTCCGGTAGCACCGTCACCCTCAACGGTGACACCAAGGTCTCCAAGACCGACATCGTCACCAGCAACGGCGTGATCCACGTGATCGACAAAGTGCTCTTGCCGCCGACCTGATGAGCAGTCAGTACGCGGTCAGCATGCGCGTGCCCGAGGTCAACGCCGTGGACGATGTCGAAGCATCGTTCGTTGCCGGCGAACCCGACGCCCTGCGTCGTGCCTACGACGCTCAAGGCACGCCCATATACACGCTGTGCCGCCGGAGCCTCGGAGCCGAAGTGGCGAAGGACATCACCCAGGAGATCTTCGCCTCCGGATGGTTCGCTCGTCGCCAGTACGACCCCTCGAGGGGAAGTCTCGGCGGGTGGCTCGTGGGCATCGCCCGCAACAAGATCATCGACCAGCTGCGGGCGCAGAACCGGCGCCCGCAGCTGGTCAACGGTGAGACCTCGGTCGGCACAGCGCTGCTGTCGCCGGTCGAGGTCGACGCCTTGGCCGACCGACTGCTGCTCGCCGACGCAATGGCGCGGCTTCCCGCTCGCTCGAGGCGAATGATCGAGCTCGCGTTCTTCGAGGAGCTCACCCACCTAGAGATCGCGGAACGTTGCCGCCTGCCGCTGGGCACGGTGAAGAGCGACATTCGCCGAGGATTGGCCCGGATGCGACGACAACTTGAGCGAGCGTCATGAGCGGTTACAACCCTCTCGCCGAAGAAGGCGTCGGATATCACGATCTCTTCAAGATTGCTCGTTCGCTTTCGGTCGCCGACACCCACCTCGATGCGCCCCCCGACGGTCTCTGGGCCGGCATCGAAGCACTCGCGGCGGCCGGCCCTCGGGGTGCCGGCGCGGCACCGGGTGCACCGCCGTCGCATACTGCGCTCGACGCGGCTCGGGCCCGGCGGACCCATGTGCCCCACCTGCTCGCTGCGGCAGCGGTCATTCTGGTCGCCGCTGTCGGTCTGATCGCGTTTGTCGAACGCCTCGACGCCTCGCGAGTCACCACCCTCGACGCGATCTCCCTCGTCAACGACGGGCTCGCCCCCGAAGGAGCATCGAGCGCAGCAAGGGCGACCCTCGTCGCGCAGACCGACGGGCGCTACGCGCTCGACGTCGACGTTTCGGGGCTACCGGCCACCAGCGACAGCTTCCTCGAGCTTTGGATCATCGATTCGCGCGTGGAACGCATGTACTCGCTCGGGCCGCTTCACGGGAGCGGCCGCTATGTCCTGCCCGACCATGTCGAGCCGGCGAGCTTCCCCATCGTCGACGTGTCGATCGAACCGACCGACGGGGCGCCGCAGCATTCCGGGAGGAGCATCCTGCGCGGCACGCTCACAATCTGACGACGCGACGGGTCTCACGATGCGCCATGCTGAGCCCCGAACGATTTCGAGGGGGAGCATCATGGGCAGGTTGTCGGGCAAGGTTGCGATCATCAGCGGCGGCGCGCGGGGTCAAGGCGAGGCCGAGGTCCGCCTGTTCGTGGCCGAGGGCGCGAAGGTCGTCTTCGGCGACGTGCTCGATGATCTCGGCCACGCGGTCGAGAAGGACCTCGGCGGTGAACATGCCGTCTACATGCACCACGACGTACGCGACGAGGGCGCATGGCTCACCATGGTCTCGGCCGCCGAGAACCGCTTCGGCAAACTCGACATCCTCGTGAACAACGCGGGCATCCTGCAGTTCGGCACGATGACGCACGAGACCACGCTCGAGGACTACATGGCCCTCGTGAGCATCAACCAGGTCGGCGTGTTCCTCGGCATGAAGACGGCCATCCCGGCGATGTTGCGCAACAAGGGTGGGGCGATCGTCAACACGTCGTCGACCAACGGATTCGCCGGATACGGAGGCACTATCGCCTACACGGCGTCCAAGTTCGCGGTACGCGGCATGACCAAGACCGCGGCGCTGGAGTACGGAAAAGCCGGCATCCGTGTGAACTCGATACATCCGGGCGGCATCGCTACACCCATGACGCAGGGGGCCGACCTCGGCGAGATGTCGAAGGAGGATCAAGATGCGGTGTACGCCGGCATCGCTATGCCTCGCGTGGGCCAGCCCGAGGAAGTGGCGCGGCTCGCGCTGTTCCTCGCAAGCGACGAGTCGAGCTACTCGACCGGAAGCGAGTTCACCATCGACGGCGGCATGCTCGCCGGCACCGTGAACCCTTACGCCCAGGCCCAGCCGAGCTGACGGGCATCGCCTAGGGCGCAACCGATGTCGCGTCGCTCGCGAACGCCTACCTCGAAGTCGCTTCAGCCTCGGGCGAGGAGGCGCATGCGCAGGGCGTTCATGACCGTAATGGTCGTGAACTGCCGCATACGATTGCGGTCGAAGGGGAACTTGGCCCGCGTGGCCACCACCTCGCCGTCGACCAGGGTGGCCATCCACACGACGCCGGGTTCTTCGCCGTCCTGCGACGCCGGGCCAGCCACGCCGGTGACCGCGATCGCGCAATCAGCGCGGAGAACGCGCGCCGCGCCTTCGGCCATCGCGCGCACAGCTGCCTCGCTCACGACCGGGCCCTCGGGCACCCCGAGCACGTCGAACTTGACCTCGCTCGCGTACGACACGATCGACCCTCGGAAGGCTTCGCTGGCTCCCGGAATGTCGCAGATCCGCGAGGCGATGAGCCCACCGGTGAGCGACTCGGCCAGACCGAGCGTGAGGCCTTGCGCCTTCAACAGATCAAGCACCACCGATTCCATCGTGTCGTCGTCGACCCCGAACACGACCGGGCCGATGATGGCGCGCACCACGGCTTCTTCGTCAGCGAGGATGGCATCGACATCGGCCTCGGTATCGGCCTTTGCGGTGATGCGGACCTTGATGCCTTCTATGCCGCTCGCCAGGAACGCAATGGTGGCTGCTCCGCCGTTCTCGAGCCGTTCGAACTCGGGGTGGAGCTTCTCGGCCAGGCCGCTCTCGCTGTCGCCCCAGGTGCGCAGCGTGCGGCTCTTGATGATCGCGGTGATGCCGGCCCGACGTTCGAGATCGGGCAGCACCGTGCCCTGCACCATCTCGACCATCTCGTAGGGAACGCCCGGAACCGCGTAGATCACCTTGTCGCCCACCGGGCACACGAGACCCGGCGCCGTACCCGGCATTTGCGCGATGAGCGATGCCCCCTCGGGCACGTCGGCCTGTCGGAGGTTGTTCTCGGGAAAGGGCCGGCCGCGACCACCGAAGATGGCCCGGATCTTCTCGACGAGCGCCTCGTCGCGGATGAGCGGGACGCCCATGATGTCGGCGATGACGTCACGGGTGATGTCGTCCTGGGTGGGGCCGAGGCCTCCGCACACGATCACGGCATCGCTGCGATCGAGTGCCTGCGTGATGACCGCCTTGATGCGATCGGCGTTGTCGCCCACCTTGGTCTGGAAGTGCGAGTCGATGCCGACGAGCGCCAACTGCTCCCCGATGTAGGACGAATTGGTGTCGATGATCTGGCCGAGCAACAACTCGGTACCGACGGCGACGACTTCACACCTCATGGCGCACTCCCCCTGTAGTCATTGCGCTCTCCCTGCGGTCGACTGCGCGCCGGTGGCCGCTCATTCGACTTGGCCCAGCACACCCGCGTGATCGCCGGTGTGACTGAGCGCTCGCTGGCCGTCGAATGCGTATTGCAGGCCGGTGACAACGGTGAAGGCAACGGCGATCCAGAGCAGGATGTCGATGGGCAACGCGTGGCGCTCGAGCGGCGGGAGCACGGCCGCGAGTAGCGCGATGCCTTGTACGACCGCCTTGTACTTGGCGCTACGGCGAGCGGGAATGGCCAGACCACGCCGCGCCCAGCGGGCGCGCCACCAGCTGATGGCCAGCTCGCGCACGGCGATGATGGCCACCGGAACCCAGAAGTAGCGATCGACGATCATGAGGCACAGGCTCACGCCGAGCACCACGATCTTGTCGGCCAGCGGATCGAGAAAAGCCCCCGAGCGGGTGGTACCCCAACGACGGGCGAGCTTGCCGTCGAAGTTGTCGGTGAGCGCGATGACGAAACCGAGGACGAAGGCGTACCACGACGCGCCAAGGTGTCCGTCAGCGAGCAGGATGATGGCGAACAGCGGCGGCGCAAGAACGATGCGGGCGATAGTGAGCGCGTTGGCCGGGGTCATCACGGCCGACGGGTTGAAGCGTGTGGTTGCGTTCACCCCACCTCCTCGGCGTCGAGATCGGGCCCCAACGCCCCGATCACCCGAACCCGAGCGAACGTACCTTCTTTGAGGTGCTCGGGCAGCGTGATCACACCGTCGATCTCCGGTGCTTCGCGATGGCTTCGACCGATGCCTGGTTCATCCACGAGCACTTCGACCTCGCGACCGATCAATTGGTCACGTCGATCTTGGGTTATCGAGTCCTGCATCTCTCGCAGCTCGGCGAGGCGATCGCGAACGAGTTCGGGATCGATGTCGTTCACGAGGGTCGCGGCGTGCGTGCCCTCCTCCTCGGAGTACGAGAAGAACCCGCACCAATCGAGTTGGGCCGCTTCGACGAAAGCCAGCAATTGATCGTGGTCGTCCTCGGTCTCCCCCGGGTAGCCGACGATGAAGTTCGAACGGAACGCGGCATCGGGCTCGCGCTCGCGGATGGCCTCGATGCGGCTGAGGAAGCGCGCACCATCGCCCCAGCGCTTCATACGACGCAGGTGCGTCGGTGCCACGTGCTGAAGCGATAGATCGAAGTACGGCACACCGGTGTCGCAGATCGTGTCGATGAGCGTGTCCGTGAGCTCGCTCGGATACAGATAGAGCAACCGCACGCGGTCGGTACGCGCCGCGACCGCCTTGACGAGGGGCACGAGCGA
>CAEZYR010000025.1_pt1 | contig 29410 bp, 31 predicted proteins | sample 7265551 | NCBI WGS metagenome assembly CAEZYR01 (sample SAMEA6813938, study PRJEB35770) | uncultured Acidimicrobiales bacterium | biome: Freshwater; feature: Freshwater reservoir; material: water | place: Czech Republic | collected 2017-04-14 | depth 30m m
CGCGCCGCGTCGGCCTCGCATGGTTGCGACACGCGACGATTCCGCGGCGATGGCGAGTGCGGCGAACGCCGACAATGATCCGAAGTGGTAGGTCCACTTGCTCGGGGTCAGCGTGAGCAGCATCGCCGCCGCGAGGAGGATGCCGCCGAGATCGCGACCGGCGAGTCCTGTGTTGTGGTGCTCGTGACCGAGAATCCTGCGGTACTCGCGCGGGCCGAGGTCTGGATCGGCCCGCTTTCGGGCCCGGGACTTGCCCGTGGCGTCGAGCTGTTCTGCCCGAGCGGACGACTCGTCATGTCCGATATCGCCTTCGAGGACGCGGTTTCGTGTGTGCTCCCGGCACCGGGGCGCTGTCGCATCCGTATCGAGCCCAGCACCGAGGGGGGAACGTCATGCGTGCGCTTCCTCGTGGACTGCGGCAGCCACGACGTGGCGCGAGCGTGAGGACTGAGAACACCCCGGTCACGATCCTCAGCGCTGTCTCAGGTTCCAGCGGTCAGAATGCGCCACGTCTCCGGTGCCGGTGGCTCATACTCCTCGAGTTGTATCCCATCGCGGGAGAACGGGATGGTCAAGGGTGATCGAAGCTGAGGCGGTGTCGAAGCGCTACGGGTCGACGCTCGCGGTGGACTCGTTGAGCTTCACGGTGCGCGACGGGTGCGTGACCGGGTTCTTGGGGCCGAACGGTGCGGGCAAGTCGACGACGATGCGCATGATCGTGGGTCTGGACGCGCCCACCTCGGGTGGCGTTCGGGTCGGTGGTCGTCCGTATCGGGATCGGCGGTTCCCTCTGCACGAGGTGGGGGCGTTGCTCGAGGCCAAGACGGTGCACCCGGGGCGGAGCGCGCGGAACCATCTCCGGTGGCTGGCGGAGTCGAACGGCATCGCCCGGCGTCGGGTCGATGCGGTCCTCGAACAGGTCGGGCTCGCCTCGGTGGCCAAGAAGCGCGCCGGCACGTTCTCGCTCGGGATGAGTCAGCGGCTGGGTATCGCCGCGGCGCTCCTGGGTGATCCGGAAGTGCTGTTGCTGGACGAGCCGGTGAACGGCCTCGACCCCGAGGGCATCCGATGGGTGCGCGAACTGTTGCGCTCGCTGGCGGGCGAGGGCCGCACGGTGTTCGTATCGAGCCACCTGATGAGCGAGATGGCCCTGACCGCGGATCATCTGATCGTGATCGGGCAAGGGCGATTGATCGCCGATGCGAGCGTGGCGGAGGTGATCGCCCAGGCGTCATCGAACCGCGTCCGGGTGGCGACCGCGGAGCCGGCACGGCTGCAGTCGTTGATCGAGTCGATGGGGGGCAAGGTCGAAACGGCGCCGCCGGAGGAGCTGCTCATCTCGGGCGTGGAGTGTCGCGACGTCGGCATCGCGGCGGCGCGAGCGGCGATCACGCTCTATGAGCTCACGAAGGTCGAGGCATCGTTGGAGGAGGCGTTCATGGAGATGACCCGGGACAGCTCGCAGTACCACGCCGGCATCGCACCGACCGCAATGGCCGGCGCATGAACGCGACGCCCGAGGTCCTCCCGGCGCCACGGCCGGCCAAGGTGCTCCCCGAGCCGTCGGCGCTCGCGCTGTTCGGCTCGGTCGTCCGGGCGGAGTGGACGAAGTTGCGGTCGGTCCGCTCCACGATGTGGTCGCTGCTGGTCACCGTCGCTTTGGTGGTCGGGCTGGGCGCGCTGTTCTGCGCCGCACGCGTGGCCCGGGCGGATCGACTCGACGCCGGTGAGCTCCGCAACTTCGACCCGACCGGCTTCAGCATGAACGGGATCTTCCTCGCGCAGCTGGCGATCGGGGTGCTCGGCGTGTTGGTGATCTCGTCGGAGTACGCGACAGGTCAGATCGGCTCGACGCTCGCTGCGACCCCCCAGCGGCTGGTGGTGCTCGCCGGCAAGGTCGTGGTGTTCCTCGGCGTGGCGTTCACCGTGGGTCTCGTGGCGTGCGGGACGGCCTTCGTGGTCGGGCAGAGCATCTTGTCGCAGAAGTTCGCCACGGCGTCGTTCGGTGATCCGGGCGTGTTGCGGGCCGTGCTCGGCGGGGCGACCTACCTGGCCGTGCTGGGCGCGCTCGGCATCGGTCTCGGTGCGATCCTGCGCCGTCCCGCGGGTGCGATCGCGGCGCTGGTCGGTCTGCTGTTGGTTTTGCCGATCCTGTCGAACTTCCTCCCGTCGCCGTGGAACGACGACATCGGCAAGTACCTGCCGTTGCGGGCCGGGAACCCGATCTTCCACACCGGTGCCGTCGACTCCACCGATCTGTCGCGAGGGGTCGGCTTCGTGGTGTTCTGCGCCTATGCCGTCGTGGCGCTGGTGGTCGGTGCGGTGTTCCTCGACCGCCGGGACGCGTGACGGCCGAACGCTCGGCGGCGTCGGCTGATCGCGGCCGCGCACGTCAACCGCTCATACTCGGTGTCGCGGTCGCGGCGTTGACCGGGGTGTTCGTGAAGTTGTGGGACAGCGTCGGTGAGAACGATGCGACGGTGCGTCTCGACCATCGGTGGACGGCGTGGGTGGTGACCCACCGCAGCCCGGGACTGATCCGGGTGATGCGAGTCGTGACGCACCTCGCCGATGGTTGGACGATCGTGGTGGTGGTGGCCCTCACCGTCGTCGTGTTGCGCGTCCGCCGATTGCCTGGTGCACTGCTGGTCGTTGCGGCGACCTCGTCGACGGCGATCGTGGTGGGTGTCGTCAAGTCGGTCGTCGGTCGCGCTCGTCCGCCGGCGATCGATGCGGCGACTGCGGCGTCCGGGTACGCGTTTCCGTCCGGTCACTCGGCGCAAGCCGCAGCGTGTTTCGGGGCGCTCGGGTGGATCGCGGCGAGCAAGACCCGACGTCGGCGCGCCTGGGTGGTGCTCGCCGGCGGATTCCTCACGCTCATCGTGATGGTCGGTGCGTCACGCGTGGTGCTCGGTGTGCATTGGTTCTCCGATGTGGTCGCCGGCTGGACGGTCGGCGGCGCGGCGGTGCTGTGCGTGCTCGCGGTGACATCGGCTCGCGGAGGTCAGATCGCACCGATCCGGCGGAGCCGGCGGAACGCGACGAGGCCCGGGAGCACGGGGAGCCAGTAGGTGACGAGCCGGTAGATGACCACGGCCGCGGCGGCGGCCGTGGTCGGCGTGCCGGTGCGGGTGAGGCCGGTCACCAGCGCTACCTCGATGGCGCCGAGCCCTCCGGGGGTCGGGCTGATCGATGCCGCAGCCGCCGCGACGAGGTACACGACCATTACGTCGGTCGGTGTGACGTGCGCATCGACCGATCGGAGCGCACACCACAGGCCCGCGCCGTGTGCGAGGGTCACGCCGGCCGAGCCGAGGAGCAACAGCGTCAGGCGCCGCGGGTCGCGCAGCACATCGCTCGCCGCGAGCTGCATCACCCGGAGGTGCCCCTTCCAGTGCTGGGGGATCCATCGGATCCATACGGCGGCGCCGACCACGACGAGGCCGACGAGGATCGCGACGTACGCGCCCGCATCATCGGGCGGGTCGACGTCGCGCTGCAGCCCGCCGAAGAACGGGAGGAGTCCGAGGAAGAGCGCGAGGTGCACGGCGAGCCCTGCGACGTTGTTCAACGCGTTCGCCGTCACCGCTTCGCTCCGGCGCGCCCCGGCGCGCTCGAGGTACCGGACGTTGAGGACCGCACCCCCGACGCCGCCGGGCACGAACCGGTTGACGAACGACGACGCGACCTGCATCACGACGGTGCGTCCCCGTGCGAGCCGGACGGTGGTGGAGCCGATGGTGCACGCCGCGGCCATCGCATACGTGACCGCCGCCACGCCGGCGACGGCCACGATCCACGCCGGGCGGGCGTGGGCGATCGTGGTGAGCGCGGATTCGGACCGCTTCGCGTTGAGGAGGAGCACGGTCACGACGACGCCGAGCGCCACGATCGTCGTGGCGTGGCGCAACCACGTGGCGACCCGCCATCGGCCCGAGATCTCGCCGACCGCGGTGGCCGCCGACGGGGCCAGGTCGGCGATCTCGAGGAGGTCCTCCGGGTCGGGCGACGGGGACGTCACGGGAACGTCGCCGGCCGGGCCCGACGGCGCAGCGCGAGCGGTCGGCGACCGGCACGCGCCCGCACGCGGCCCATGGCGGTTCTCCGGTCCGTCCCCGGCGCGGCGGCGGTGCCGCGTCGCGGCATGGGCGCCGTTCGCGCGGCCAGGATGACGAGCGCGACGAGGAACAGCAGGCGGATCACGCCGGCGAGCGCGGGGTAGTGCGGTGCGCCCGAGGTCGCTTCGCATGCCACCGCGCTGAGCATCGTGACGACCGGGACTCGGTGTGGTCGAGCGATGCCCTCCCAGAGCAGTACGCCCACCACGAGACCTGCGGTGTAGTAGTGGTGCACGGCGGGATCGAGCACGAGCCGGATCGCCACCGTGGCCATGAGGACTGCATGCCACCGGCCCGTGCGAACGCGCAGTGCCGCAGCGGCCAGTCCGAACAGGACCTGCGCCGGGCGTACCCAGGCCGGGGTCGTGGCGTTCGCGAACCCGAGGGCTCGCAGGGCGGAGGATGTCGCGTTCGTGATCTTGAACGATGCCGCGGCGTGCACGGTCCCGGGCTCGTCGATGACGAACGGCAGCCAACCCACCAGGACCAGTCCAGCGAGGGCGGCGAGCCGCCGGAGCGCATCGCGGCCGGGTACGGCGAGCGCGAGCGGGGCGAACATGATCGCCCACGGCTTGGCGCCGGCGGCGACGGCGAGCAGCACGACGGCGAGCCAGGGCCGGCGCCGCGCGATCGCGCCCGCCGCGCCCGCCGCGGCTGCGAGCGCGATCGCGTCGTCGAGGTGCGCGGTGCGCACGGCGACGTCGCTCCAGACCGTCGTCAGGGTGGCGACGCCGAGCATTATCGAAAGGGTCGAGGCGCGGGAACCCTCAGGTCGCGTGCGAGCGATGGTGTCGTGGATGGTGGTCGCTGCCACCACCCCGAGCAGCGCCGCCACGACCATCGCGCCGGCCACCCGATCGACGTGGGCAGGTACGCGAACGGTAGGGCCACGAGGATGCTGAGGGGCCCGAACTGGAACTCGGGGTGCTCGGCGTACACATCGAGCCCGCCCTCGGCCCCGGGACGCGACGTCGCGAATAGTGCGTGCGCCGCGTCGTGGAAGAAGTGCCACGACGTCGAGTGATGAAACGGCAACAGCACCGAGAAGGCGACGGCCGCCACCACGACGGAAACCGTCGATGGGCGGACCGAACCGACTCGATCAGACCGCCACCACGCAGGCGATCGCACGGTGGATCACCGGGCCAGTGACGAGCGGAGGTTGGCGAGGGCTTGTTGTTCCTTCGTGGCGTCGGGGCGCGACGCGCGCAGCGCGCCGAGCACGGTGTCGATCTCACCGTCGAGCACGTTCCAGGCGGATTTGTCGAGCGGTTGGAGGCGGCTTTGGGCCTTGTCCCAGGCCGTCTCGAGGTCCTTGACGCGCCGGGTTGCGCCGGCTTGGTCACCGGCGGTCAGGAGGGCCGCCGTGTCGTCGACGATGGTCGCGAGCTGCGCGACGTCGGTCGCGGGGAAGTTGGCGGCCTGCGGGCCGATCCGCACAGGTCCGCTGCTGGTGCTGCCGGTGGTCTCTTCGGCGGACACATCGCGGTGCGGGCGGCTGTTGGCGATCGCGAGCACGGCGATCGCGGCGACGACCACGGCGCCGTAGTAGCCGAGCATCACCCGTTCGCGTTGCGGGTCTCGTGGTGCGGTGGGTGCCTCGGACGATTGGTCGATGACGTCGGGCTTCGCGATGGCGAGGTAGATGACGGTCCCGGCGATCGCGGCGAGGAAGATGACGCTGGTGATTGCCGTGCCGAGGTTCAGGCCGCCGTCGGCGTGGGGGAGTGCGAGCCAGTCACCGAGGTTGGCGCCGAGCGGTCGGGTGAGCACGTACGCGAGCCAGAACGACAAGACGGCGCCGCCGCCGAAGCGCCAGCCGACCACGACCGCGGCGATGAGCGCGGATGGGAGCAGGACCGAGACGCCGGGGGTCCAGCCGGTGAGCTCGAGGGTCCAGTCACCGGCCGCGGTCCCGAGCGCGAACGTGACGAGGATGGCCAGCCAGTAGAACGCCTCCCGGGGTCGGGTCACGATGCTGTGGATCGACAGGGTGTGCTCGCGTACGAACCAGATGCCGAACACGACCGCCAGGACCGCGGCGCACACGGGGGTGGTCACCGCGAGGGAGACGTGATAACGGTCGGTGAGGATGTCGGTGTACAGCGTGCCGGTGACGCTGAGGACCACAACGGTCAGCCAGTAGCGGACAGGGTGGTATCGGACGGACCGCATCTGCCACGCCAAGACGGCGGCCAGGGCCACCGTGAACAGCAACGCGGTGTTGATCAGCCCGACGCCGACGTCGACGCTGACCCAGTCGGCGAAGCTTTCGCCGACGGTGGTGCAGAGGATCTTGATGATCCAGAACCAGATGGTGACTTCGGGGACCTTGTTGAGCAAGGACCCGGCACCGGCGAGGCCGGCACCCGGAGTGGACGCTTCGTTCGCCATCGGGCCAGCGTGACAGCACGTTGCTCACGGGATGCCTTGCTCGCGGTTCGACGACGGTTAAATCTCTCGACGATCAGCGTGTCGGCCCAGGGTCGGTCGGCCCGCTGCGAACCAGCCGCGTAGCGTTGATGGCATGAGCGGGCGGGTGCTGATCGTGGAGGACGATGAGACGATCGGCGCGGTGATGGCGCGCGCGTTGGGGGCCGAGGGCTACGAGACACGATGGGTGCGTTCCGGCGAGGCGGCGCTCACGAGCCTTGACGGGGTGGTGCTCGTGCTGCTCGATCTCGGGTTGCCGGGCCTCGACGGGGTCGAGGTGTGTCGACGCATCCGACGGATCGATGCGACGTTGCCGGTGATCATGCTCACGGCCCGCCAGGACGAGATCGATGTCGTGGTCGGGCTGGATGCCGGCGCGTCGGACTACGTCCGCAAGCCGTTCGGACTGCCCGAGCTGTTGGCGCGCGTGCGGGCCCGGCTGCGCGGCGCGCCAGGGGTGCCGGTCGCGGACCTCATCATCGGCGACCTCCGCGTCGATCCGGCGGCGCGGCGGGCATGGGTCGGCGACGTCGAGATCGAGTTGCGGGCCAAGGAGTTCGACGTCCTGCACGTGCTCGCCCGCGAGGCGGGGCGCGTCGTCACGCGAGATCGCTTGATGAGCGAGGTGTGGGACGACGACGGCATCGGGTCGACGAAGACCCTCGATGTCACGATGGCGTCCTTGCGGCGCAAGCTCGGCGAGGAACCCGGGGGGCCCAGCCGCATCGGAACGCTGCGCGGGGTCGGCTATCGGTTCGAGCGCCCGTGACGCGACGCATCCTGTGGGCGATCGTCGGGGTGACCTGCTTTGCGGTGGTCGCGCTCGCGGTGCCCTTGGGTGTGGTGATCGATCGCGAGTTCGAGGGCCAGGCCCTGTTGCGCCTGGAACGCGCCGCGATTCTCGCCGAGCGCGACGTGCCGGTGGGGTGGCGACCCGGCGATCCACTGGTGCTCGGTACCCCGCTTCGGGGCACCTCGTTCGGGGTCTACGACCTTGGCGCGCGCCTGGTGTCGGGGACCGGCCCGGCCCAAGGCGACGACGCGGTGCGCGACGCGCTCGACGACTGGGTGGGCGAGCGGGAGACCTCGTCGTCTTATGTGATCGCCGTGCCGATAGCGGAGGGCGGCTCGGTGGTGGCCGTGTTGCGCGCCGAGCAGGCCCTCGCGGTGACCGATCGCCGGATCCGCTTCGCGTGGGCGTCGATGGCGGTGCTGGCGGCAGTGATCGTGGGTGCGTCGATCGTGCTCGGTCGCCGCCTGGCGCGGCGCATCGCGGTGCCGATCGAGAGCTTGCACGATCGGGTCTCCCAGCTCGGGGCCGATGCCCCGCTCGTCGCGTTGCCACGCTCGGGCATGGCCGAGCTCGACGATCTTGCGACCGCGCTCGAGGACGCGTCGCGCCGGGTGACCGAGTCGGTGGTCCGCGAACGGCAGTTCAGCGGCGAGGTGTCCCATCAGCTCCGCACGCCGCTGACCGGGCTCCGACTCGTGCTCGACGCCGAACGTGCGGCCCCGCGCCCGGATCGGCTCGCGGTGCTCGACGAGGCGACAGCGTCGCTCGACCGGCTCGAGCAGACCGTCGACCAACTGCTCGCGCTCGGCCGCCGCCGGCCGGTCGATCGAAACCGGCTCGACATGGCCGACGTCCTGGGCGGCGTCCGCCGTCGCTGGCTTCCGGCCTTCGCCGAACGGGCACGAACGCTGGATGTCGACGTGGACGCGGCCTCGCGGGTCTCGGCCGTGGTCTCTCTGGCCGCGATCGACAACGTCCTCGACGTGGTGATCGACAACGCGCTGAAGCACGGAGCGGGACGCGTGCGGGTGACCGCGGCGGCCATCGCCGGCGGGGTCGCGGTGCGGGTCGCCGATGAAGGGTCGATCGAGCTCGATGCGACGGGGCTCTCGGACGCGCTCGACGAACGCGACGGCGACGCGGGCCGCAGCGGATCGACGCGCATCGGGCTGCGATTCGCCCGTCGTCTGCTGCGCGCCGAGGGCGGCGAGCTCGTCTGCACGTCGCGGGCACCGATGGAAATCTCGGTGATCCTGCCCGAGGTTTAACCCTCGGCAAAGGTCGTCGTCACCGTCGTCGAAGGTGACGGTCCTACCCTCGCAACGAAGCTCCGGTACTCGGCCGTGGCAAAGAGAGAGAGAGAAGCCGCCGCGTGACCACGACCGCATTCAGGGACTCGTCGGACGACGCAGGGCGTACGCGGCGATGAGCTACTTCCAGGCGATCGTCATCGGGGTCCTCCAGGGGGTCACCGAGCTGTTCCCGGTGTCGAGCCTCGGCCATTCGGTGCTGGTGCCGGGGTGGTTCGGGTGGGGCACGCTCGTCGGCGGGCAGTCGGCCGACGAGAGCTTCTATCTCGCGTTCCTCGTGGGTCTGCACCTGGCGACCGCTGTCGCACTGTTGTTCCACTACCGCCGGGATTGGGCCGAGTTGATCCGCGCGTTCTTCCGCAGCGCGCGCCGCCGTCGGGTCGACGATGCGAACGAGAGGATGGCGTGGTTGCTGATCCTCGCGACCATCCCCGTCGGCGTGGTCGGCCTGGTGTTCGAGCATTCGTTGCGGACCTTGTTCGCGAAGCCGCTCGCCGCGGCGATCTTCCTGACGATCAACGGCGTGATCCTGCTGGGTGGCGAAGTGCTTCGACGCCGGCAGGCCGCCGCGCACGTCGCCGGCACGACCGAGGGGAGCGGGCGCAGTCTGGAGTCGCTCACGGTGCGCGACGGGCTCAGCATTGGATCCGCGGAGATCCTGGCGTTGTTCGCGGGCATCAGTCGCTCGGGCGTGACGATGGTGGCCGGTCTGTTGCGAGGGCTCGATCACGAGCACGCGGCACGGTTCTCGTTCATGCTCGCGACGCCCGTGATCCTCGCCGCCGGCGTCTACAAGCTCCACGACCTGCTGGGGCCCAACGGTGACGGACTGCACGGTCAGATCATCGTGGGGAGCATCGTGGCCGGCCTGGCCGCCTACGGTGCGGTGCGGTTCCTGGAGCGGTTCTTCCGATCGAACACGCTGACCCCGTTCGCTATCTACTGCCTCGTCGCGGGCGCCGCGTCGATCGTCCGCTTCGCGTGACGGGCTCCGCGGTCATTTTGCCGTCCCTTTGCTTTCGGTTTCCGGCGGCTTTCGGCGCCGCGGCGTACAGCTATGGTGCACCATTCGAACCGTCCGAACCAGGAGCCGTCGTGTGAAGGAATCGAAGCAGGGCAAGAAGAAGGTTGTCGCCGCCGGCGTCGCCGCGTTGAGCCTCGTCGGCGGATCGCTGGCGCTCGCCGCGATCAACCCGTTCGCCGCCAACGCGCAGGACACGCCGAGCACCACGACCGGGCCGGCCGGGGCGGTCGCGCCGACTGGGAAGTTCCAGTCGAACGAGGACCCGACGCACGAGGCGGGGGAGACCCCTGAGCAAGAGGCCGCCGAGGACGCCGGGCAGCGCCTGGGCGGGCGCCACAGCGGGGGTCGGCACGGCGGCATGAGCAACGAGGATCCCGCGCACGAGGCGAAGGAGACCGCCGAGCAGGAAGCCGCCGAGGACGCTCGGCACACGGCCGATGCGACGACGCCTTCGGCTCCCGCTGCAGGCGCGAACGGCACCGCCAAGACGCAGTCGTATCGCCGCAACTTCTGAGGCGTGGGCTGCACGGGCCGGCCATCGCGGGCCGGCCCGCGTCGCGTCACCGGTCCGGGTACCCCATCGAACGGCAGGCGTTGAACCGTGCGAGTACTGATCGCGGAGGACGAAGCCTCGATGGCCGCGTCGTTGCGACGCGGCTTGGAGGCCGAGGGCTACGCGGTCGACCACGCCGCGGACGGCGCCGAGGCGCTGTGGATGGCGTCGGAGTTCACCTACGACGCAATGGTGCTCGACCTCATGCTGCCGAAGGTGAACGGCTTCGTGGTCGCTGGGCGTCTCCGCGCCGCCGGCCGCGATCTGCCGATCTTGATGCTCACCGCCAAGAACGGGGAGTTCGATCAGACCGAAGCGCTCGACGCGGGCGTCGATGATTTCCTGTCGAAGCCGTTCTCGTACCCGGTGCTCCTGGCGCGCTTGCGCGCCCTGATCCGACGGGGCTCGACCGCAAAAACGTCCGTGTTGCAAGCGGGTGATCTCGTCGTGGACCTCGCGGCGCGCACCTGCCGGCGCGGCGAGCACTCGGTCGAGCTCACCGCCCGCGAGTTCGCGCTGCTCGCATACCTGGCGCTGCACGCCGACGAGGTCGTCTCCAAGCAGGACCTCCTTCGTCACGTGTGGGCCGAGCACGGCGACTTCGACGCCAACGTCGTCGAGGTCTACGTGAGCTATCTCCGCCGCAAGATCGACGTGCCGTTCGATCGGGCATCGATCGAGACGGTGCGCGGCGCGGGCTATCGCCTCGTCTCGCGTGCGTAACCGGGGCCGCGCCAGAACCTGGATCCGGTCTCGGCTCGCGCCCGTCCGCGTGCGCGTGACGTTGATCGCGACCGTGGTCGTCGCGGTCGCGCTCACCGTGTTTGCGCTGGTGCTGTTGTCGGTGCTGCGCGCCGGGTTGCTGCGGTCGCTGTCGGGGACGGGCCCGGAGCGAGCCGCCGAGGTGGCGGCACTCGCCGGTCGTGGCCCCCTGCCCGCCGTGCTCCCCGTGCTGAACGCGCCCCGGTTGACGCTGATCCAGGTGATCGATGCGAACGGCGCCGTGGTTGCGGCGAGCGAGCAGCTCCGAGGCACGGCGCCCGTCGTCCATGACGGCGAGCACGGCCGGCGTGTCCAGTCCGACGGGGGGCTTCCCGAGCCCGGTCCGTGGCTGGTCGAGCCGACCGCGGCGACGATCGCCAACTGGCCCGTCACCGTCGTCGTGCTGACATCGCTCACCGAGTTCTCGAGGAGCGGCGAGCTACTCGCCGGGGTCTTGGTCGCGGCCGTCCCGCTGCTCGTGGCACTGGCCTCCGGGGTCGTGTGGATCGTCGCGGGTCGGTCGTTGCGACCCGTCGAGCAGCTGCGGTCGGACGTGGAGGACATCTCTGCGCATCGGCTGCACCGGCGTGTCGACGTCCCGCCGACGCGCGACGAAGTCGGCCGGCTCGCCGCGACGTTGAACGCGATGTTGGACCGGCTCGAAGACGCGCACGGCGAGCAACGCCGCTTCGTCGCGGACGCGTCGCACGAGCTGCGTACGCCGATCGCGAACATTCGCACCGCGCTCGAGGTTGCGGCCGCCCACCCCGCCGCGACGGATTGGCCTGCGGTATCGGCGGACGTGCTGCGCCAGGACGACCGCCTGCAACGCCTGGCCGACGATCTGCTGTTCCTCGCCCGATCCGACCTAGGGGCGACCGCCCGCCATGTCGAGACGGTCGACCTCGCGGCTCTCGTGCGCGCCGAGACCGATCGTCCCGTCCGCGGCGGTGTCCGGTTGGTGCTCGTCGAGCCCCTGCCCGCGGTGACGCTCGATGGTGATCGCGATCAACTCGGACGCGCCGTGTCGAACTTGCTCGACAACGCGCTCCGCCACGCCACCTCGACGGTCTCGGTCAGGCTCCACGCGGGCATGCAGCGCGTCCAGATCGTTGTCCGCGATGACGGACTGGGAATCGGCAGGGATGACCGCGAGCGGATCTTCGACCGTTTCGTGCGACTCGACGAAGGCCGCGCCCGGTCCGACGGCGGATCAGGGCTCGGACTGGCGATCGTGCGCGAGATCGCGCAGGCCCACGGCGGAACCGTGCGCGTCGTCGGCGCCGAGCCCGGCGCGACGTTGGTGCTGGAACTGCCCCGGCCGCTGGTCTCTCAGCGTTCTCTCAGCCCCCGACCTCCAAGATCGGACCTATGAACGCTCGAACTCGCTCCCGTGTGCGGTGGACGGCCCCGGTGGTCGCCTTGGTCGGTGTGTTCGGCGTCGGCGCCGTCCCGCACATCGTCTCGACGGCTAGCGCCGCGTCGCCGGATCTCCCGCCGTTGACGGCCGCCGAGCTCCTCGCGAAGGCGCGCACCGCGCAGACCACCGGGCTCTCGGGCACGATCACCGTCGACAGCGAGCTCGGATTGCCGTCGTTGTCGTCGCTGCCCGGGCTCGGCGCTGCCGGAGCCTCGTCGCTCACGACGCTGCTGACGGGCAAGCACTCCGTGCACGTCGCCGAAGCCGGTGACGGGCAGGTCCGCTTCTCGACCGCCGCGCCGCTGCAGGAGACGAACTGGGTTCGCAACGGCCCCGAGCTGTGGAGCTATGACAGCGGCTCCGGGCGCGTGGTGCATTTCTCGCTCCCGAACGAAACGTCGGCGGCCGGCGCGGTCCACACCTCTGTGCCCGATCCCGCGCACGAGACGCCCGCCGAGTTCGCCCGTGAACTGCTCGACCAGGTGACGCCCAGCACTGCCGTGACGGTCGATGCCGCCGCGTACATCGCCGGTCGACCGGTGTATGAGCTCGTGCTCGCGCCGCACGACGCGCGCTCGACGGTGCAGGACGTGCGGATCGCCGTCGACGCGGCCACCGGGCTGCCACTCGACGTCACCGTCACCGCGAAGTCCAACGGCAAGCTCGCGTTCGAGCTCGGCTTCACCAGCGTGAGCTTCGCGACGCCCGACGCTTCGACGTTCTCGTTCGGCCCGCCGCCGGGATCGACGACCGTCGAGGCGTCGAGCCTGACGGAGTTCCTCCAGGGCGGACCGGCCCGCCACCGGCGCGATCGCACGTCGAGCACCGATCCGACCGCAGCCGCCGGCCCGGCGGCAACGACGTCTCCCGACGCGACGCCCGCCCTTGTGCACGCGGGCGAGGACTGGACGAGCGTGGTTCTGCTTCCGGCGGGATCGGCCCCCGCAGAGCTCACGGCCCTGTTGAACAACGTGCCGTCGATCGCGGTCGGCGCGACGCATGGGCGACTGCTGTCGACCACGCTCGTGAGTGTCCTCGTCCTCGATGACGGGCGCGTGGCGGTCGGAGCCGTCGACGGTGCCACGCTCGTGACCCAGGTCGCCGCGCTCGCATGACCGACCTCGCGCTACGACCCGCACCGGCCTCGGCGCCGCCGACGAGTGCGTTCGCAATTCGCACCAACGCGCTGACGAAGCGCTTCGGGGACGTGGCCGTCGTCGATCAACTCGATCTCGAGGTGCCGACCGGTTCGGTGTTCGGGTTCCTCGGCCCGAACGGATCGGGCAAGACGACGACAATCCGGATGCTTCTCGGGTTGATCGCCCCGTCGGCCGGGACGGTGGAGCTCCTCGGCCGCCCGATCCCGCAGGCGGCGCGCGAGGTGCTGCCGGCCGTCGGCGCGCTCGTGGAAGGCCCGGCCTGCTATCCGTGGCTCACGGGCCGGCAGAACTTGGAGCGCATGGACGCGGTCGGTCCCGAGCGCGACCGTTCCACGCGGCACGCTCGTGTGGACGAGGCGTTGGAGCGGGTCGGGCTCAGCGCGGCGGCGTCGAAGAAGTACCGCGCGTACAGCCTCGGTATGCGCCAACGCCTCGGCCTCGCCGTTGCATTGCTGCGACCGCGGCGGCTGCTCATCCTCGACGAGCCCACCAACGGCATGGACCCGCAGGGCACCCGAGAGATCCGCCACCTGATCCGTGAGCTCGCCGCCGACGGCACCACGGTCTTCCTGTCGAGCCATCTCCTCGCCGAGATCGAACAGGTCTGCACGCACGTCGCGGTCATGAACCTCGGCCGTCTCCTCACGCAGGGTTCGCTCGCCGCCATGCAGCAGAACTCGACACCGCGGCTGCGCATCGACACGCCCGATCTCCGCCTCGCCGCGGACACGCTCGCGACCATCGGGCTCGAACCGATCACCGGACCCTCGACGGTGTCCGCTGACGTCATGCGCGCCGAGCCCCACGAGCTCTGCCGAATGCTTGTCGACGCGGGGGTGCGGGTGAACGGGTTCGCCGTCGAACGGCCGTCGCTCGAGGACATGTTCGTCGCCCTTACCGGGGAGGGCTTCGATGTTGCGCGCTGAGCTCCTGCACCTGTTCCGCCGCCGACGCATCCACGCACTGCTCGGCGTGCTCGCCGCGTTGCCGGTCGTAATCGTCTTCGTCTTGAAGTTCGCAGGCGGACCCGGCAACGGCGAAGGACCCACGTTCCTCAACCAGGTCACGAACAACGGCGTGTTCGCCGCCCTCGCCGCCCTCACGATCACCCTGCCGGTGTTCCTGCCGCTGGCCGTGTCGATCGTCGCCGGTGACGCGATCGCTGGCGAGGCGACCCAAGGCACGCTGCGCTATCTGCTCGCGCGCCCCACCGGACGGACACGGTTGCTCGTCGCCAAAGCGGTCGCGGTCGTCGTGTTCTGCTTCGTCGCGACACTTGCGGTCGCGGTCGCCGGGCTTGTCGTCGGATCGATTCTCTTCCCGGTCGGGCGGGTCGTGACCCTGTCAGGCGACACGCTCTCATTGTGGTCGGGGATCCTGCGGATCGTCGGTGCGGCCGGCGTGGTGTCGTTGTCCCTGCTCGGGCTCGCCGCGATCGGCCTGTTCGCGTCGACGCTCACCGACGTCGCCATCGGCGCCATGGCCGGCACGCTCGGCGTGTTGATCCTCTCCGGCGTGCTGGACGCGATCCCGCAACTGTCGGCGATCCATCCGTGGATGTTCACGCACGGCTGGCTTTCGTTCGGCGACCTGCTCCGCACCCACGTCACCTGGACCGCGATCGGCAAGAACCTGGCCCTGCAGGCCGGCTACGTGCTCGTGTTCGCCACCGCGGCCTGGGCTCGGTTCACCACGAAAGACGTCCTCGCCTGACGGACCGGGTCGGCATCTCGGCGGTCGAGGCGCGGCGTTCCGTCAAGCGAGATGGGGTGCTCAACGACGCTGAGTACAGCGACCATGCGATCGTGCCGGGTCGTCCGCCCGTTCAGGTGGCCTTCAGCTCCTACCGATGAAAATGCTCTTCGCCGGATGCGCAAGCAACGACCGCACCTCCGCCGCGTGGCGCGGGGTCATCGCGGCGAGGAGCTCGGTGGAACGTTCGTCGCCGAGACCCGCCAGGACACGCGCCGCTTCGTCCATCGGGAGTCGGTCGAGTAACGCCGCCGCATCCTTCAGCGGTCGCGATCCCATAACGGCCTTGGCCGTCTCGGCGCCGGCCTCGTGCAGCACCCGTGCCGCCACCGGTGAAGCCACGGCCGCGAACGCCGCCACCCGATCAGCCCCGCCGAGCCGATCGATGACCCGGGCCACATCAACGGCGCGCCGGCCGTCCAGTGCGGCGTGCAGCGCCGCCGGTTCGCGGCCCGCGGCCCGCACCCGGGCTTCGAGCTCGTCGATGTCGTCGAGCACCTGAACCGTCATCGTGTTCTCCTCGCCGGTGGCGGCCTCAGCGTAGGGACCACGTCCGGGTGAAGGGGGTGATGACGGCGCCCGCTCAGGGCGTGGCGACGCAGCCCTTGGCCCCCAGCGCGGCTTTGGTGCCCTCGACGCTGATGCGTTTCGACCCGCGGAACACCTCGAGCGCGAACACCGACCCGATCTCCTGGGCGTCCAACGGGAACACGACGAACCCGGCAAGGGGCTGCTCCCAGCGCCGGTGCCCGCACACCGTGAGCCGGACCTCGGTGACCCCCGCGTCATAGACGGGCGCCGCGAGGAACCCGGTCGAGGAGACGTGGATCAAGAACTCGGCGTCGACCTGGCAGAAGTCGTCCTCGAGGCGATCGCCGGCGAACACGAGCATGCATTCGTGGGGCCCCAACCCGCCGGCGGAGGGCTGGGCGACAATCTGGGCGAACAACAGGTTCGGGGCCCGCAACGAGCCGACCACCCGCAGGTTCGGATCGGCGAGGGGAACGATCGGGACGCGACCGGTCGGAGGGCCGAGCGCGGCGCGCACCTGGGACTCCGAGACGGGCGCGATGGCCGGACTCCACGCGTCGATCTGTTCGAGGACCGGGTTGGCCGCGGCGCACGCCGCCGCTATGAGGGCCGACAACCCGACCAACAAGATCCTGCGCACCGCCCGACGATACCGACCGCCACCACAGCAATGCCCGCGACCCCGACGCCAACAGAATCGCCGAGCGAGGGCGCCCACGCTGGCGGAGGAGAGGACGCCGGTGGAGTTGCCACAGAACGGCGCGGCAGTTCCTGCCGTTCGTCGCGTGCCGCTGCGGTGAGAAGACAGTGGAACGCTGTGCGACTGCGCCGTGGAAGGTAACGGTGAGACCCGCGTTGAGGATCGCGTTGAGGTCGCTGCGAGGATCAGCGCTGCTCATGGGCCGCCTCAACGGGCATCGGGGAGCTTCCCGTGGCGGTCAACGGCGAACAGGCCCGGTCGCGGCGGCACTCGTCGGCATTCTCCGGATCACGACGGACGAAAAGGGGTGAGCGAAGTTGTTCCGGCAGCGCTTCGCGGTCGCGGACCTCGCCGACGATCGCGACGTCGGGCGCCATGCGCAAGAAGCCGGCAACCAGACGACGGAGATCGATCGCCGGACGATCGGCGCGAGCGGCACGCGTCTGCATTCCCGCCACGTTCGCAAGAGGTACATCGGCCTCGAACACCTCCTCGGCGATGACCACGCGCAGACTCGGGTCGAGCTCGGCCGCGCAGCACGAGAGCAACGTGGTCTTGCCCGAGCCGGGCGCGCCCGCGAAGACGATGCTGCGGCGGGCGCGCACGCAGGCGGTGAGGAACATGGCCACCTGGTGCGTGATCGTCGAGGACTCGACGAGCTCGTGAAGATCGTTGAACGCGATGCCCGTGAACTTGCGGACGTTGATCATGATGTGGCCGCCACGAGCGATGTCGCCGTGCACGATGTGCAGCCGTGCGCCGCTATCGAGTTGGGCGTCCTGAAGCCCTTCGCTTGGGTCGAGTTTTCGGTGCGAGGTCGACGACTCGTCGAGGATCTTCGTGAGCGTCCGAACGACGTGCTCGTCGTCGTGGAAGCTCTCGTCGTGATAGCCGGTGTGGCCCCGGTGCCGTTTCACGAAGATCGAGTTGGGTGAGTTGACCATGACTTCCCAAACGTCGGGGTCGTCGAGGAGCGGCCCGAGGGGGCCGAACCCAGTGAGGTTGCGCAGGGCGCGTTTGGCGAGATCGTCCGGGTCGACGAGCTCGTACTGGCGGGTGCCTCGACGGAAGTCGAGCTGCCACGTAGCGATCTCGTCGCGTATGAGATCGAGGATGCGTTCGATGGCGTCGGGCTCACTCATGTCGATCGACGAATGCTTGGCGCGCGTCTGCACGGCCCCTTCGATGATCTCCAGCGGCGAGAGCTCGCGGTCGGCGCGCATCACCACGCCGATCCGTCCTCGGCGGCCTCGAACCGTGTGCCGAGCGAACCGACCGCGATCCGCTCGGGAGCGTCGGACCACACGGGTGCTTTAGGCCTACGGCGATCCAGCAGCGCGCTTATGGCCACACCGACGGGCCGAGTGAGTGCACGTGGCAGGGGTGCGGCTTGGGTGATGAGCGAATCGAGCCCGCGTCGCTCGGGGATGAAGAGGGGCGACGCGAGTGCGACGTCCTGGCCGGTGTCGGTGAGCTGCGCGAACGCTCGGCTCAACTCGGCGCGGTGACGCACGGTGTGACCGACCCGGTTGAACACGGGCACGATGCGCTCGCCGTCGACCCCGTGCTCGATGAGTCGGTGCACGCAGCGCACGAGGGAGTGCAGGCCCTTGGTGCCGGGCTGGCCGACGACCACCACGAGATCGGCGCTGGTGGCCGTGGTGCGGGCTAGCACGTTGCGGTCCTCCACTTCGAGCGAACCGGTGCGCTCGTGACCTTCGACGTCGTGGTCGACGTCGGCGACGACCACGCGGAAGGTGCGCCGCAACGCATCGAGCGCGACGTCGAACGCGCGAGGACGGATGGCGGTCCAGTCGCGATGGTTTCGAAGGCCGAGCAGCAAGTGGTAGCCGCGGTCGACGACCGAGAACGTGAGGGCACGAACGCCCTCGGGATCGAGGGTGCCCGACCGGAACGCTTCGACCATCTCTTGAACTCCGGGTACGACATCGCGTGCGTCGTGCAACATGGCGAGGTCGGCGTCGAGCGCGAGGTCGGCGAGCAGCACCAGGCCCAGGTTTCGAGCGTCGCCGGCGAGTGATTGCGCGAGTGCCATGGCAACCGTGGATGCGCCTGCGCCACCGGGCCCGGTGACCGCGATCAACGATCCTCGCCATCCCACATCGACCGCTTCGGCACGGTGCTCGACGCGCAGGTCAGTGCGGCTGATCGGCGAGGCGCACGCCGTGAGCGTGTCGACGAGCTCGCGTCGCGAGAACTGCGACGGGAGCTGGGCCGCCGCACCGAGCGCGATCCAGTCGCGTCGGTCGTCGCCGATCACGATGACCGCGGCGCCGGCGTCGCCGGCCGCGGCGAGGAGGTCGCGATCGACTCCGGTTCGCTGGGCATCGAGCAGAACCGCCGACACCGCTCGCGCTCCGGCCAGGCGGCCGCGCACCTCGTCGACGGAGACGCACTTGACGAACTCGATGGGTGCCACGCCGGAGGTCGACCAGCGGCTGACCTCGACGAACCAGCCGGCGCGCACATGGGCGAGCCCGAGCACCACGAATCGCTCGGTACTCATCCGGTCGCCTTGGTCGCGACGAGCGGCTTGGTGTTGGGCGTCGCGACGCTGAAGGTGGCGGGCAGGTCGGAGTTGGCGAGGGTGGTGCGCACGACGGTGAGGTCGGCGACCTGGGCGGCATGGGCGGTCTCGACTACCTCTTCGGGATGCTCGAGGGCCAGGGTGAGCCTCGCTGAACCACGGGTGGCGAGCGTGTCGCCGGCGGCGTCAACCGCCAGAACCAGTGCGTGTTGCACGGTGGTCACGGTGCGGGCGTCGGATCCACTGCCGTACGTGGCGAGCACCGCCACCCGTTCGCCGCGTCGCAGCCCGGTGGGCATGCGATCAGTAGGGACCGGAATGGTGAGCTCGTGGCCGGGCGGTAGTGCCCGGCCGTCGACCGTGGGTACCGTCGCGACCTCGGCGCGTTGCACCAACTGGCCGGCACCGAGCGGGGCCAGCGCGACCGCACCGATGAGCCGGGTCGGATCGGTGAACGCGTTGTCGGCCACGACCGGGTCGAGCGAGAGGGGACGTACCTCGAGGTCGGCGACCTGGATGCGGGCACCGGGCGCAACCGCCCGGGCGACGGTCACATAGCGGACGGCCGAGGAGTCGGATCGGTGGTTTGCCGCAGCGAACGTACCGACGCCGGCCATGGTGAGCAGCAGCGCGCCGACCACCGCGCGCCCGTTGGGAAGACCGCGCCGTCGCTGCACGAGGCGCTGGAGGCCCGAGACGCGCGATGCGTCCCGGTGCCTCGGACTGAGGGGTTCCATGGGGGTGTCATTGGCCTTTCACCCGCCACGGTGAGAGTACGTCTCGTTATCTTCGAACATGTACGAATAAAATTCAATCAATTTCGTTCAACACTGCGTTCTGGCCCCGGGGGGCTGCTGTAGTCTGATTGTCATGTCATTCGAGGATGTTCAATGGATGAGCACGGCTGATGCCGCCAAGCGTCTCGGCATCACGCCGCGCACGCTGTATCGCTTCATCGATGAAGGTCAGCTCCCTGCGTATCGCTTCGGTCGGGTCATCCGGTTGAAGGCGGCCGAGGTTGATCTCTTCATCGATTCGTGCCGTATCGAGCCAGGCACCCTGGAGCACCTGTACCCCGAACCGGTGCCGCACGGCGGCCGCAGCGGCGAGTAGTCCTGCGTCGCGGGTCACTCGTGCCGATGGTCGGTCATCGATCGGTCCGCAGCGTCACGGCCGCCACGGCGTCGAATGCCACGAGAACCGTGGCTTTCGGATCGTTGATCTCGCGTAGCGTGAGCACGTCCACACCCATTGCGCGAAGTGTGCCGCGGGCGTCGCGTCCGTCGTCGAGCAGCACATGAACGTCGAGTCGTTCGGCGGTGGCATCACAGACCACGTCATGCAGGGTGCGTGTAAGTGGATGAGGCGCGCCGAGCGGCGTGCCCGACGGCACGAATCCCTGGTGGGGGTCGCTGCGCACGGCGATCAGGTGACGCAGGCGGACGAAAGCCTGCCCCGCGGCGGTGGCGACCGCCACGCAGTCGCGTCCGAGGGCCACGGGAGTGCCGACGATCTCTCGCCCCCCTCGCAATTGCAGGCGCACCGGCGCATGCCGCTCGGCGAGGTCGACCAGCGCGCCCGCGAGGGTGGCGTCCTCCTCGGCGCGTCGGGTCACCCACTGGGCGCGCTCGCGGCCCGAAGCTGCGTCGTCGACGCGAGCGTCGGCGATGGCTTCGAGGATCCGGGCGAACGGGTCACCGGCGTCGGCGATTGGACCGAGCGCGCCGGAATGGGAAGTCATCGAGTTCAGGTTCTCGCGACTTCGGCCGCGCGGTCAATAGGCTCATGGGGAACATGACCCAACCCCCAACCAGCGTCGAGCCCGGCAGCGCACCCCAAGGCCCAGTCGATCTCACCGGCCCAGGCGCCGAGCCGTCCCCGCCAGTCAAGATCAACGTGCCCGGCAATCACCTCATGGCCGCGCTGCTCGGCCCCCGCGATGAACTGTTGCGCCTCGTCGAAGCGGCCTTCGCCAACACCACGGTGCACGTGCGGGGCAACGAGATCACCGTCACTGGCGCCGACGCAGCCATGGTGGCGCGTGTCTTCGAGGAACTCGTGGTGCTGCTGCAACAAGGCCACCCACTCGAGTCGCGCACCGTCACGCGGGCCATCGACATGGTGCGCGTCAACGAGCGGCCGAGCGAAGTGCTCACCACTCAAATCCTGCGCACGTCGAAGGGCGTGCCCATCCGGCCGAAGTCCACCGGCCAGAAGCGCTACGTCGAGGCCATCGCGAAGAACGTCATCACTTTCGGCATCGGCCCCGCCGGAACCGGCAAGTCGTGGCTCGCCGTGGCCATGGCGGTGCAGGCCTTCCAGGCCAAGCGCGTCGATCGCATCATCCTCACGCGGCCAGCGGTCGAGGCCGGCGAGCGCCTGGGCTTCCTCCCCGGTGATCTCATGGCCAAGGTCGACCCGTACCTGCGACCGCTGTACGACGCGCTCTATGACATGGTCGACACCGACGGCACGCAGAAGCTGCTCGAAAAGGGCAACGTCGAGGTGGCGCCACTCGCGTTCATGCGCGGCCGCACGCTCAATAACAGCTTCATCATCCTCGACGAGGCACAGAACACCACGCCCGAGCAGATGAAGATGTTTCTCACACGCATCGGGTTCGGTTCGCGGGCAGTCATCACCGGCGACCGCTCACAGGTCGACGTGCCGGGCGGGCGCAGCGGCCTCGACGGCCTCGAGGATCTGCTCGAACACATCGACGGGCTCGACTTCGTGCACCTCACCAGCCGCGACGTCGTGCGCCACCGCATCGTCCAAGACATCGTCGAGGCGTACGACCGTGCGTCGGTCGTCGACGTGAACAAGCGCCGATGAGCGCCACCGTCTTTGGCTACGACGAACAACTCGCGGTGCCGGTCGATCTCGCTCGCTGGGTCCTCCTGGCCGAACGCGTGCTCGAGAGCGAAGGGATCGCCGCTGGTGAACTCACCCTCGCATTCGTCGACGAGGCCGATATGGCCGAGCTGAACGAAGAGCACATGGGTGAGACATATGCGACCGATGTGTTGTCGTTCCCGCTCGATGCCGACGCGGTTGTCGCTGCGGGCGAGATACGCGACCCCGATGCCGCACCCGTGTTGCTGGGTGACGTCGTCGTGTGCCCCAGCGTCGCGAATACCAACGCCCCCGAACACGCAGGTGTGCTCGACGACGAGCTGGCCTTGCTCGTCGTGCACGGTGTCCTGCACGTGCTCGGCCACGATCACGCGGAGCTCGACGACACCGCGCAGATGCAGACCCGCGAGCGTGCGCTCCTCGAGCTGCACCATTGGAACGGCCCGGCGCCCGCGTCTTTCGGCGCTCATCGAACACCGTCATGATCGCGTTTTTCGCGGCCGTGTTGCCCGTCACTCTCGGCGCATCGCTCACCACCTCCGACGTGTGGATCATCGCAGTCATCGCGGTGCTCTTGTTGTTGCTCTCGTTCCTCGCCATGGCCGAAACCGCGCTGAACCGCATCTCGATCACCAAGGCGCAATCGCTGGCCGGCGAAGGCAAGCGTGGCGCGACGGTGTTGCTCGAGCTCGTGCGCGAACCCGAGCGCTTCCTCAACCCGGTGATCCTCGCGGTCAACATCGCGCAGGTCGTGCAAGCCGTGCTCACCGGGGTCGTGGCCAACCAGCTCTTCGGCGCTACCGGCGTGGTCATCGGCACGATCTTGAACGTCGGCCTGTTCTTCGTCATGACCGAAGCGCTGCCGAAGACGTGGGCGGTGCTCTATCCCGAACGCGGCGCGTTGTTGTCGGCCCGGCCGGTGTCGTGGCTGGTGCGCTTCTGGCCGCTGCGCATCCTCAGCAAGATGTTCATCGGCATCACGAACTGGATCATCCCGGGCAAGGGCCTCGCTCAGGGTCCATTCGTCAACGAGGCCGAGCTGTTGCACATCGTGCACGCCGCCGCGAACGACGAGGTGATCGAACACGACGAGCGCGAACTCATCGAATCGGTCATCGAGTTCGGCGACACCATCGTGCGCGAGGTCATGGTGCCACGCGCCGACATGGTCACCGTCGACGCGACCGCCAGCGTCAACGACGCACTCAGCGCCGTGATCGAAGAGGGCTTCTCGCGGGTGCCGGTCATCGGCCACGGCATCGATGACATCGTGGGCCTGGTGTACCTGAAAGACCTCGTACGTGCCTTCCGGCGCGGACAGACCGACGAAGCGGTATCGCGACTCGCTCGACGCATGCACTTCGTTCCCGAGACGAAGAAGGTTGTTGACATGTTGCGCGAAATGCAGGCCGGCAAGTTCCACATGGCGTTGGCCGTCGATGAATACGGCGGAACGGCAGGCCTCGTGACCCTTGAGGATCTACTCGAAGAACTCGTGGGCGACATCAACGACGAGTTCGACCTCGACGACCCCGATGTGGTCTCCCTGGGCGGTGGTGCGATGCGCGTGCATGGTCGCATGTCCATCGACGAGTTGAGCGACGTGCTCGACACCGAGTTCCCCGCCGACGACTGGGACACGGTCGGCGGCCTGATCTTCAACATGCTCGGGCACGTGCCCACGATCGGCGAGGAAGCCGACGTTCTCGGTTATCGCTTTCGGGTCGATCGCATGCAAGGACGACGCATCATGCGCGTTCGTATTGCACCTGCGCCGCCGGAGGAGTCGGCCGACGACGTCGGCAGTGGGGCCAACGTGTCATCGGTCAACATCGGCACCTCGGGTGTTGGTTCAGGCGGGGAGCGCCGCGCATGAGAACCGGCTTCGTCACCTTCGTCGGCCGGCCCAACACCGGCAAGTCCACGCTCATCAATCGCATCCTCGGCACCAAGGTGTCGATCGTGTCCGACAAGCCCCAGACCACCCGTACACAGGTACGGGGCGTGCTCACCCGGCCCGACGCGCAGATCGTGTTCGTCGATACGCCTGGCATCCACAAACCGCGCACCACGCTTGGCGAACGTCTCAACGCTTCGGCGGAGAACGCACTCGGCGGGGTTGACGTCGTGTGTTTCGTGCTCGACGGAGCGCGAGGCGTTGGCTCCGGTGACGAGTTCATCGCCTCACGCTTGCCGAAGAGCGCGATCGTGGTGCTGAACAAGATCGACGGCGCCGGCCCGACCCGCACGATGGAGCAGCTGGCCAAGGCGGCGGGGTTCGAGTTCGCCGAGTACTTCCCGATCTCGGCCCGCACCGGCAAGGGCGTCGACGTGCTCGTCGAACGCCTCGTCGAGCTGATGCCCGAAGGGCCGAAGTACTACCCCGACGATCAGGTCACCGACGTGCCCGAGGCCTTCTGGGTGGCCGAGCTGGTGCGCGAGCAGCTGCTGGCGGTCACCCGCGACGAGCTGCCTCACTCCATCGCCACCCGCGTCACCGAGTGGGAATGGCCCCGCATCCGCTGCGAGATCCTCGTCGAACGCGAATCGCAAAAAGGCATCGCTATCGGCAAGGGCGGGCTCGTGCTCAAAGAGGTCGGAACCAAGGTGCGCGCTCAGCTCCCCGAGGGGGCGTTCGTCGAACTCGTGGTCAAGGTCGAAAAGGACTGGCAACGCCAGCCCAAGTCACTCGACCGACTCGGTTACTGACCTCCTCGGCGGAGATCGGTGGGCGATGGCGATGGCGGTGGTTGTGACCGGTGGACGTTGACATCGACCGGTCGCTTCCATATCGTCCCGCCCATGTACGGCGGCGGCGAGATCAACACGATTCCTGTGCTCGACCTGCCTCCCGCGCCCCGCAAGCGGCTGGTGGTCATCACCTGCATGGACTCGCGGCTCGACGTGTTCCGCATGCTCGACCTCGAGATCGGCGACGCCCACATCCTGCGCAACGCCGGCGGGCGGGTCACCGACGACACGTTGCGGTCGCTCATCCTGTCGATGCACGTCATGAACACCAACGAGGTATTCGTGATCCACCACACCGGGTGTGGCCTGCACCGGGTGACCAACGCCGACCTGCAGAGTCGGGTCGGTCTGGCCACGGGTCAGGACGCCGCGCACATCGACTTCCTGCCGTTCGATGATCTGGTCGACAGCGTCCTCGGCGACGTCGAGCGCTTGCGCACCCTGCCGTTGCTGCCCATCGGCATCACGCTCCACGGCGCGATCTATGACGTGCACACCGGCACGTTGCACCGCGTCATCTGAGGCGGTTCTCAGGCGTCGGCGTCGGCGTCGCGTAGCTCGCGCAGGAACGCGATGGTTTCGCTGCGATGGCGGGTGCGGCGCATCGGTGGCAGCGCGTTGACGATGTCCCACCGGTAGCTCTTGTTCTTGGCGAGCCGGGCGTCGAGCACGGCCACCACACCGCGATCGTGCGCAGTACGGATGAGCCGTCCTGCGCCCTGCGCGAGCAGCGTCGCGGCGCGGGGGAGATCGATCTCGCGGAACGCGCCAGGGCCCGCGATCTCGCGACGAGCCTCGAGTAGCGGGTCGTCGGGACGCGGGAACGGCAACCGGTCGATGGTGACGAGTGACAGCGTCTCGCCCGGGATGTCGATGCCCTGCCAGAAGCTCATGGTGGCGAACAGCGAGGTGTGCGGATCGAGGCTGAACGCATCGACCAACGCGGTCTTCGGCAAGTCGCCCTGGGCGAGCACTGGCCATGGCAGACGCGGTCGCAGATGGTCGACGGCTTCGTTCATGGCCCGCCAACTGGTGAACAGCGCGAGGGTGCGGCCACCGGCGGCCACGATCAGCTGTTCGAGTTCGGCGTGCAACGCTTCGCGATAGCCCGGAGCGCGCGGGTCGGGCAGATCGACGGGGCAGTAAAGGAGCGCCTGCTTCTCGTAGTCGAACGGACTGCCGACATCGAGCTCGTCGAAGTTGAAGCTGGCATCGAGGCCGAGGCGAGGTGCAAGCCGCGCGGGGAGCGTGGCCGACGTGAGGATCGCCACCTTCTTCGACCAGAGGGTGCTCGCCATGGTGGGGGCCACATCGACTGGCGCGATGCGGATGACCGGGAACTCGGCGCGGCCTTCGACCCACGCGACGTCGGTTTCGCGCTGGAAGAGCAATGTGTCGATGTCGGCGATGAGCGCAGTGGATGTCTGCACGGCGCGGAGCTTGCGCGCCGCGACATCGCCCGGGCCATTGTCGGGTACGCCGCGCAGCGCATGCATGAGCCGCTCGACGCGGTCGCGCGCGTTGTTCACGGCATCGGCGAGCGTGTCGGTGAGCCCACCGAGCAGGCGCGTGCCGAGATGTGCCGCCGCGGCGTCGGCCATGCGATGGCCGGCATCCTCCGCGTCGGCGATGAGCGTGGAGTCCTCGAGGATCGCGGCGCACACCCGGGCCAGCGCGTCGAAGCGGCCGGAGGTGAGCTCACAACCGGCTGCGGCTGCGACGGTGTCTTCGGTCTGGTGCGCTTCGTCGATGACCACCACGTCGTGGTCGGGGAGGATGATGCCGTCGAGCACGAGGTCGAGCGCGAACAGGTGCTGGTTCACGATGACGACGTCGGCATTGGCGGCGTCGCGGCGCGCCCGCTCGGCGAAGCAGGTCTCGCCGTTGGGGCACCGCGTGGCGCCCGGACATTCGCGCACCCCGACGCTGACCGCGGTCCAGGTGCGCGTGGACGGCTCGAAGTCGAGCTCGGCGCGGTCGCCGGTGACGGTTGTGGCGGCCCACGAGTTGATGCGGAGCAGCTCGTCGGGGCGTGCCGCATCGGCGAGCTTGTCGACCCCGTCAAGGCCGAGCTGGGCACCGTTGGCCGCGGTGCGCCCCAACTCGGCGAGACGCTGACGGCACACGTAGTTCGAGCGGCCCTTCAGCACCGCCCAACGGAGCGGCACCGCACGTTGGGCGTCGATGTGCGCGGCGAGAAACGGCAGGTCCTTGCCCGCCAACTGGTCCTGGAGCGCCTTGGTGGCCGTGGCCACCACCACCTTCTTGCCCGACATCACGGCCGGCACGAGATAGGCGAGCGACTTGCCAGTACCGGTTCCGGCCTGCACGAGAAGGTGGCGCCCCGACTCGATGGCGTTGGCCACCGCAGCCGCCATAGTGCGCTGACCCTCGCGGACCTCGCCGCCACCGGGGAGCTGCAGGGTGACCGCGTCGAGGGCGGCGAGCGCAGCGTCAGCGAGAACCATCGTGGCAGGCTACCGGCAGCTGAAATCTCCGCTGCGGTGAGCAGGCCCGTCGAATCCAAGCGGTAGCTTTCGACCGTGATCCCTGCCGATATCGACCTGACCCGCGTGCCCGCGCACATCGCGTGCGTGATGGACGGGAACGGGCGTTGGGCCACCCAACGGGGCCTGAAGCGCACCGAGGGTCACGCGGCCGGCGAGGAAGCCCTTTTCGACGCGGTCGAGGGCGCGCTCGAGCTCGGCGTGAAGTGGCTCACCGTGTACGCGTTCTCCACCGAGAACTGGCGCCGCCCGCTCGACGAGGTGCGCTACCTCATGGGTTTCAACGAGTCGATCCTGGTGCGCCGGCGCGAGGAGCTACGCGAGAAGGGTGTCCGAATCCGGTTCGCGGGGCGTCGCGATTGGCGCGTACCGAAGCGTCTCATCAAGCAGATGGACGAGTCGATGGCGCGCACTGCGCACTGCACGACCATGACGCTGGTGATCGCGTTCAATTACGGCGGTCGGGCCGAGATCGTCGATGCCGTGAAGCGGATCATCGAAGAAGGCATCCCCGCGCACAAGATCACCGACAAGACGATTGCCCAGCACCTCTACCTGCCCGACATGCCCGACCCCGACCTCATGGTGCGTACCTCGGGCGAGTACCGCATCTCGAACTACTTGCTGTGGGAGCTCGCCTACAGCGAGCTGGTCTTCGCCGATGTCCTGTGGCCCGACTTCCGGCGTGAGCACCTCATCGACGCAGTGCGGCAGTACCAGGCGCGGCGGCGCCGTTTCGGTGGGCTCGAGTCGTGACGCTCTACCGCGACCACGGTGTGGTGATCCGCACGTGGAAGCTCGGTGAGGCTGACCGCATCGTTTCGATCTTCACCCGCGAGCACGGCAAGGTGAGGGCAGTGGCCAAAGGGGTGCGCAAGTCGTCGAGTCGCTTCGGTTCGCGGCTCGAACCCACGGCGCACCTGTCGTTGCAGCTCTACTCGGGGCGTGGCGATCTCGACACGGTGACCCAGGTCGAGACCATCGATCGGTTCGCCACCCTGCGCAACGACCTCGATCAGTGGACCCGCGCTTGCGCGCTCCTCGAGGCCGTCGACCAGTCGAGCCCCGACCGCGAGCCGAACGAAGCGCTCTTCGAGATGCTCGTGCGCGCACTGGGCACGCTCGAGCAACGGCCCGGCCCGCTCGTGGTCGGTGCGTTCTTCCTCAAGTTGCTCGCGCTCGAAGGTTTCGAACCGGTCACCGACATGTGCGTGATCTGCGGGGCCGACGATGACCTCACCGGGTTCTCGATGACCGACGGTGGCGTCACATGCGAAGCGTGCCGCAAAGGCCCGGTGCTCAGCGGCGATGCGCACACGGTTCTGCGCCTCATCCTCGGGGGCCGCGTGGGTGCGGCGCTCACCGTGCCTGCCTCGACGGTCACCGCCGAAGTCGACCTGCTCGCGACGAAGTTGCTCGAGCACCACATCGATCGCCGACTCCGCTCGCTCGGGGTGCTCGGCCACCACTGATGCTCGCTACAGCGGGTGCCATTCGCGAGTGCGCTCGTCCCATTGCACCCATCGGTTGATGTCCTGGTCCCATTGGATGTACGCATCACGAGCGTCGTCCCAGAGCGGGCCGTCGATGCCGGGGCCGCCAGCCGCGACCGGCGGGAGCTGTTGGGTCGGCGGCGTCTCGTTGTAGATCGGTTGGGCGAGCGTGGGGTCAGCGCCGGGCCACGGTGATGGCGTGGTGGGCGGAGTGGGTGCCCACGGGGCGGGCTGTGGTGCGGGCATGGCGGGCGGAGGTGCCCACACCGGGCGCGACCCCTCGGGCATGCCCCATTGCTGCGGTGCGGCGGGCGGAGGCGCGGACGGTTGCGGCGCAGCCCACGGTGGCGGGTAGCTCGGCGCCACGGGCTGGCCCGGCATCCCCGGATAGCCGCCTTGGCCGGGATAGCCGCCTTGGCCGGGGTAGCCGGAAGGCCCGGGGTAACCGGAAGGCCCGGGGTAGCCGGAAGGCCCGGGGTAACCGGGGGCCGACGGGTAGGCGCCCGGATACGCGGGCGGGAAGGCCGACGAGTCGGCGGTGACCCCGGCCACCCGGGGCGGGATCCCGACCTGCTGCTTGTCGACTACGAATGTCTTGGCCACCATGTCGCCGACCCGTCGGTGGCCCTTGCTGGCATTGGCGGTGACGAGCCCGACGATCGGCACGCAGGGCATCCAATCGGCGATCCAGAGTGCCCA
>CAEZYR010000026.1_pt1 | contig 28800 bp, 27 predicted proteins | sample 7265551 | NCBI WGS metagenome assembly CAEZYR01 (sample SAMEA6813938, study PRJEB35770) | uncultured Acidimicrobiales bacterium | biome: Freshwater; feature: Freshwater reservoir; material: water | place: Czech Republic | collected 2017-04-14 | depth 30m m
CCGGCTCTTCGGAGCTCGCGAGCACCTCATCGAAGGTGGCTGCGGAAAGGTGAGTTATCGAACCGGCCATTGGGGTCTCCTGAACATCGTGACGGGTGTTGGAACGCTTTGTCCGCCGAAAAGATTTCATGCCACAGCCCGGTGGCGCGGCAGGCGGGGGTGCAGCATCGCGAGCTCGGGATGCGCGGCGGGGAGGCTTTCAGTGGTGTTGTGCTTCGAGCCAGCGTTCGGCGTCGATTGCGGCCATGCAGCCGGATCCGGCCGCGGTGATGGCTTGGCGGTAGGTGTCGTCTTGAACGTCGCCGCAGGCGAACACGCCTTCGATGTTGGTGCGGGTGGATCCGGGCTCGGTGATGAGGTAGCCGTTGTCCTTGAGGTCGAGTTGGCCGCGGAAAAGGTCGGTGTTGGGGCGGTGGCCTATGGCGATGAAGAGGCCGGTGACGTCGAGGGTGCGGGTCTGGCCGGTGTTGGTGTCGACGAGTTCGATCCCGGTGACGCTGGTGTCGCCATGGATCTTGGTGACCTGGGAGTTCCACGCGAAGCGGATCTTGGGGTTGTTCTTGGCCCGGTCCTGCATGATCTTCGAGGCGCGGAGTTCGTCTCGGCGGTGTACCAGCGTCACGGTGTCGGCGAACTTCGTGAGGAAGGTGGCTTCTTCGACGGCGGAGTCACCGCCACCGACGACCGCGATGTTGTGCCCGCGAAAGAAGAACCCGTCGCAGGTGGCGCAAGTGGAGAGGCCGTGGCCGATGAGGCGGGTTTCCTCGGGCAGGTTGAGCATCAGGGAGCGGGCGCCGGTGGACACGATGACCGTGCGCGCGAGGTAGGTGGGGGCGGCAGCGTTGGCGTCGCCGACCCAGATCTTGAACGGGCGCTCGGAGAGGTCGACCTTGGTGGCTTTGGTGGTGAGGAGCTCGGCGCCGAAGCGCGCGGCTTGGGCGCGCATGTTGATCATGAGCTCGGGGCCCATGATGCCGTGTTCGAACCCAGGAAAGTTCTCGACTTCGGTGGTGAGCATGAGTTGCCCGCCGGGTTGGTCGCTGGTGGAGGACAGTTCGCCCTCGATTACGAGCGGGGCGAGGTTGGCGCGTGCGGTGTAGATGGCTGCGGTGAGCCCGGCCGGGCCCGAACCGATGATGACGACATCACGAATCGTGGGAGACATATCAGTGTGCTTTCTTGCGCTTCGAGAAGAGGAACTGACCACCGAGTACGAAAGGAACGCCTAACGCCACGTACGTCAGCCAGACGGAATCGGCGACGACTAGTTCGCGTACTCGGTCGACTCCGCGAAAAGCCCCGAGGAGGGCCATGATTCCGAGCATCAGGCCGAGGATGACGACGAACGTTCCGTAGACGAGGCCCTTGGCGAGCGTCATGGCGCGGTCGGTCGTGCTGGCGCGGATCTGATCGACGTACCGGACGACCGTGTCGGCGGCTTGGGTCGGCCAATCGGGGCGCGGGGGATCGCTTTCTGGCATGGGCGGGAAGCCTATCGGCCGGGGCCCGCAGCGGATAGATGGCGCTAGGGGGTGAAGCTGCTGATCACCACACAGGTCGACCGGTCGCTCACGACGACCTGTGGCCCGTCGGCCACGAGTTGCACCGGTCGACCACCCAATACGGCAACGGCGATCGGCGGGCGGCAGCTCGCCCCGGTGGTGGCGCCCATAGCTGAGCCGGTCGTGGTGGGTGCGCCTGAAGTGCCGGCGCGGTAGGCCGATATCAACGCATCGAGATCGGCAACGGGGCCGAGATCGCGTGGCGGGGCCGATGGTCCGGCGGTCGCACCGGTACTGGTCTTCGCCCCACTGTCGGTGGCGCCACCGCTCGATCTGCTGTTGGTGGCGAGGCCGGGCGGTGCACCCACCGCGTTCCCCCGGGAATCGGCGGCTTGGGCGGCGCTCTCGCTCGACCCACTGGAGGCCGTCCCGAAAGCAGCGGTCATCGAGGCGTCGTTCGACGCGTCGCCGCGGCCGCCGCGGCCGGCGAGCCCGATCGCGGCGATCAGCACCACCGCAGCCGCGGCGGCGCTGATCCAGCCGGCGGCTTTCGTGCGCCGGGCCCGTCGTGCAGACAGGTCAAAAGCGGGTGCCGTTCTCGGGAGGGGGGCGGCTGCGGCGGCCGTCTGGAGTACCGCGAGCCGCATCGTGTCGAGCATCGCGGTCGGGATCGCGACCTCGCGAAGGTCGTCCCGGAGACCTGCGAAGGTGGTGAGCCGCTCGTGGAGCGCGGCTTCGGTCGCGACCCGGGCGCGGATCGCGTCGTCGGCCTCGTCATCGAGGACCGCAGACACCAGCTCGTCTTCGGGGAGGTCGGCGGGCTCGTTCATGGCTGCTTCGTTGGACGATCGCCGGGCGGGGTCTGGTTCCCGAGGTCTCGGGCGAGCGCGGCGCGCGCCCGAGCGATGCGCGATCGCACCGTGCCCGGCGGGATGTCGAGCACCTGGGAGATTTCCGCGTAGTCGAGCTCGCACAGGTCGCGCAACACCAACGCGGCCCGGAAATCGTTGGGCAGCCGGGCGAGTGCATCATCTAGCGTGAGCCGGGCGACGACCGCGTCATCGCCCGCCGAGCTGGTCGCGCCGCCGCCGGCCCGTTGGTGTGTGCTGCTCGCGGTGGCCGCGACGTCGTCGGCGGATCCATGGGCAACGGGGCGGCGTGCCCGGCGACGAAGCTCGTCGAGGCACGCGTTCGTGGTCACGCGATACACCCAGGTCGAGAACGCACTGCGTTGATCGAACCGGGGCAAGCCGCGGCAAATGGCGAGCATCGCCTCCTGCGTGGCATCGCGGGCGTCCGTCTCGTTCCCGGTCATGCGCAGGCAGATGGTGTACATCCGGCCCTGGTGGCGGCGGAGCAACTCGTCGAGCGCAGCAGGATGGCCGGCGTTGACCGCGGCCGCGAGCTCGAGATCGGAGGCCAAAGCCGGCCGGAAGGCCGCCTCACCTCTCGCGTCAGGCCGGCGCGCGAAGGGAGAGCTCACCGATGCGCACCAGCGCCGCGTCGCCGAGATCGGTGATCCACAACATGACCGTACGCCCTTGGGTCGGCGCGAAGGTGAACCGTGCGGCACCGTCGATCGGGCCGTGACGGGCCACGGCCTTACCCCAGCTGTCGACGAGGTCGGGGGCGCTGTCGGCCATGTACACCGCGGCTTTCCATCCCGACGATGAGCCCGTCACGTCGAGCTCGCTGATGGTGGTGGAGCGGCCGAGATCGATGACCACGCCGAGCCCGCTCTTCAACCCGCCGAAGGTCCGGGTGGCGTAGAGCTCGGTGGTCCAGACCGTCTGCACGTTGCCGTCGCGCAGGAATCGCAATAGGTCGTTGTTCTCGACGCCGTCGTCACTGTCGGGGTCAAAGGAGGTGAGGGTGGCCGTGTCGAGCGGAATGGCCACCGAGGACGCGTTCGGGGATCGATCGCCGATGCCCAGCTTGTCGATCAATCCCCGGCCCGCGTCGGTTCGCCCGACGAGCGCTGCGGCGAGTGCGAGCGCGCCCACGACGATGACTCCGAGCACGATCAGCGCTAGGGGAACCCGGCGCGGGCGACTCTCGCGGTGATCGGCGCGCCGGGTTGGTGCGGGGGCGAACGTGGCCGTGGATGCAGTGGCGGCCAGCGTGGTGGAGATGTCGGCCATGTCGGGTCGTCGCGCCGGCCATCGGTCGAGCATGCGATCGACGAGCGCCTCGAGATCGTGATGGAGGTCGGTGCGGTGTCGCCGGACCGGCGGTGCGGGCAGTTGCAGCCGCGCTAGTGCGATGGCTGCGTCGGTGTCACCGACGAACGGCGCGACACCGGTGAGCATCTCGTAGAGGACGACGCCGAGCGCGTACACGTCACCGCGGCCATCAACGGCCTCGCCGGTCACCTGTTCTGGTGCGAGGTACTTGGCTGTACCGACGAGCATGCCGGGCTGGGTGAGGTCGAGGCTGTCGAGCAGCTTGGCGATCCCGAAATCGGTCACCTTTACCGCACCACGAGACGCCAACAAGATGTTGGCCGGCTTGATGTCGCGATGGACGAGCCCGCGCCGGTGCGCTTCGGCCAAAGCGTCGGCGACATGCTGCGCGATGGCGATGGCCTCGACCGGTGCGAGCGGCGGGCCGGTGTCGAGCCGATCGCGCAGCGTGGTGCCGTCGACGTACTCGAGCACGATTCCGTCGATGCCGTGATCGTGGAATGTGTCGTAGATGGCGACGATGTTGGGATGTGAGAGCTGGGCCGCGAGCTTGCCTTCGCCTCGGAAGCGCTCGACGGAGACAGGGTCGCTGAGGTGCCTGTGCAGCAGTTTCACCGCGACGGGACGGCGCAACTGTTCGTCGGTCGCGAGCCACACGGTAGCCATGCCACCGTTCGCGATCAGGTGATCGAGGCGGTAGCGCATCGCGAGACGACGACCGGCGCGGATATCGAGCGGGTTTTGCAACGGGGTGTCGACCACGGCTCCCCAAAGCTAGCGGTGCCCGCAGCTCACCGGGGCGTGTCTCAGGGGCGAGTTCGGTGAAAGGCCAGACCCATGACCCGTGGGCCGCCGTGGGTGCCGATGACCGCGCCGATGGGGCCGACGCGCACCGTGGACAGGTCGACCTCGCTGCTTAGTAGCGCGAGGAACTCGTCGACGTCGGGCGCGAACCCGTGCATGACGTTCAGGTTCTCGAATGGCGCGTTGGCCAGCAGTTGGTCGCGCAGCCAGGCGAAGGCCTTCTTGCGGGTACGGGTCTTGCCGGCCTCGGCGACGGCCCCCGAGCTGAGATCGAGCAGGGGCTTGATCGACAGCATGCTTCCGAGCAGCGCTTGCGCTCCGCCGATGCGACCACCCTTCTTGAGGTTCTCGAGCGTGTCGAGCGTGCCATAGACGCGCTGGCGACTCGCGAGGTCGTGGACGAGGGCGAGCACGTCCGCTGACGATGCACCGTCTCGAGCCGCATCTGCGGCGCGGGCGACGAGCGTGCCGAGCCCTGCGGTGATCGAACGTGAGTCGACCACGTGCACCGGGAGATCGCCGGCGCAGGCCTGCGCGGCGTTCTGCGCCGACTGCATGGTGGCCGAGAGCTGCGCAGACAGGTTGATGCAGACGATCTCGTCGGCCCCGTCGGCCTGCAGCGCACGGAACGCGTCGACGAACGCGCCCGGCGCAGGTGCCGCGGTCTGGGGCAACTCGGTCGACGTCGCGAGTTTGCCGTAGAACTCGGCCGTCGAAAGCTCCTTGCGGTCGACGAACTCCTCGGAGCCGAAGCGGATGGTGAGCGAGACGACCTCGACGCCGAGGGCGGTGACTTCGGCGTCGGTGAGATCACAGGCGCTGTCGGTGACGATGCGAACGGTCATCTCGCTGGGACTCCCCGGTAGGAATCGCGGAAGTGTAAGAGGTTCGACGGACGGTCGTCGGGGATCACGTCGCGGGCACAAGTGCTCGTTTGGTGCGACGAGTGCGCACGGTGTGACGGATCCACCATGTGAGGATCACGAGAATCGCCAAGCCTGAGAGGACGACGCCGACCCCGGACAACGCCCAGGCGCGGACGCGGAGCTTGCCGCGTGCGAGCTCACCGAGGGAACCCTTCGGGGCGTTGACCGTGTACTCGAGCAGCGAGTCACCGGAGGTCTTGACGCTCACTTCGAACTCGATCACGTTGGAGCCGGGCTGCAAGGTGGTGTTGATCGAGTCGCCTTGGGGAAACGTGAGCTTCTCGGAGCGCAGATCGATGCGCACGCTTGCCGGGGTGGCGAGCCCGTTGTCGATCACGATGCGAATCTTCTCGCGACGCGAGGTCAGCGTGAACCGCTCGGACTCGGGTGCCGTGATCGCGATCTTGCCGGCTGGCGTGCGGATGCTCTGCATCACGAACGACGTCGCCGCGTCGATGTAGGCACGGTTCTGCGTGTCGCTGAGTCGATGGTCAGCTGATGCGAGCAGGAGCTCGTCGAAGGGTGTTGTGTGCATCTTCGGGGCTACGCCGAAGATGGATTCGTAGCTCTGCAGTGTGTCGCGGGCCTGGTCGAGATCGCGCGCGAACGAGTCGACATCGGGCCCGCGGGCAGTGACCAGGTTGCGTCGCATGGGTCCCGACGAAAGCGTCTCGATCTCCCCTTCGCGGTCGGGGTTCGAACGCGACACGGTTGCGAAGAAGGCGTCGATGCTGCGCATTTGCACGACCGAAGACGTGCTGAGTGGGGTCAGCAGCAGCTTCACGATCTCGGCGGCGTTCGGCGCCCAGTTGTCGGGGAGCAGGATGACGCTGCCGCGGGCCGCGTTGGTGCGGTCGAAGAAGCCGGCCGCGAGGTCGGCGAGGATCTGCTGAGCCTTCGCGCTTCGGTCGGTCGAACGATCGAGCTGCACCACGGCGTTGGTGAGCCAGGTGTCGGCTGACGCAGCCAGTAGATCTTGATTCCCGGCGTCGCGTATGCGGAACGTCTGCGCGAACGGAGACGGGAAGTCGGTGGTGCGCAACCCCTCGAGTTGCGTATCGCGCACGATGAGGTTGGTGGCGCCTTCGCGGCGTAGCGAGTCGAGCGAGGCCGGCGAGTCGTAGGTGCCGAGCACGACGGTGCGCGACGAGATGTCGGTCGCAGTCAGACCCAGGGTGCGTGACAGGGTGTCGCGTCCAGCGCGCAGCATGAGTGCCACGTAGTCCTCGCGACCGGCGCGACGCCACGCGTCGACGTCGATCGGTACCAGCGGTGCCGCGAGCACGGTGTTGTTGGTTGTCGCCCGCTGCAGATTCTCGAGCGCGCTGCGCGCCGTGGGGTTCGAGGCGTCGAGTGCATCGAGCGTCTCGGGGTTCGGCGCGACGGTCATGGAACCGCGCGGTGCGTTGACGATGACGGTCGAGAGGCTGTCGAGGCGTGCAACCTCCGTGGAGCTGATCACGGTGGTGCCATCGGGCTGATCGGCGATGGGTGACTTCACGGGCACGACGAAGCTCACGGTGTAGGGGATGTCGCCGGCTGCGGCCGGACCGACGCGCACGAGCCACGTGGTGAGAGGCTTCGACGACCCGACGGTGATCTGGAGGGGGTACACGCCCCGGGTCTGGGGGAGCTCGGTGGTCGCGGCCGAGAGCACGAGCGACTGCCGACTCGGGTCGGTGAGCTCGCTCACCCGTCGGATGATCGGCGCGTATGGGCTAAAGCGGGGGGCTTCGGCACCGTCGACGACCCGGCGCAGCATCTGGCGTGACTGTCCGTCCGGCGCACGCTGGAAGATGGTCACGCGGACCAGGTCCGTGGCGACGGCTCCCGACGCCTGGATCTCGATGCGCAACGGCTCGTTCGCTCGGACCTGGGGGCTGATGGACACGAGCGCGGCGGTGACGGCCGTGGTCGTCTGCGCACTGGTGGGATCTGGTACGAAGGCCACCAGCACGAGCGTCGCGAGCAGCAGGAGAACCGGCCCGTGCGAGCGGGGCCTCCGATGACGGCCGGTCATTGGCGCACCATCTGGTAGCGGAGCACCACGAGCCCGGGGTTGACGCTGGTGAAGCCCAGGTGCAGGTAGAGCGCGAGCGCGCGTTCGTTGTTCTCTTGGGTGTTGACCGATGCTGCGGAGGCACCCCGTTGGACGAGCCACTCGAGGGCATCTTTGACGAGGTCGGTGGCGTGACCTCGTCCCTGATGCTCCGGTTCGACAGCCAGGCGCTGGAGGTAGCCGCGTTCACCAGCGAATCCGGTGATCGCGTACCCGATCAGCTTCGGGTCGAAGCTGCCGGTGACGCGAGTGGACGGGGTCGCGTGGATCGCCTCGAGGAGGTTGGCGCGATTGAGCTTCCAGAACGGATCGAACGCGTGGGCGTCGACGTCGAGGAGTGCTCGGTGCTGCCACCGACGCGCCGGTCGCAGCCCAGCTCGTGAGGTGGTCTCACTCGCGATGCCGTGCAGGTCGTGCTGGAGCAGGTGGAGCCGTTCGTGCACGGTGAACCCGGCACCATGGAAGAACGACTGCTCGTGCTCGGTGAGCGCCGCGGTGATCACGTCGCGATAGCCGCGGCGCATGAGGCGTCGCAGTACCTGGTCGAGCCCGGCGCGCGTGAGCCGGTCGGGGGGCGACAATGGCGCGACGTAGCCGGTGGTCCGTTGTCCGCGCCAGGACCCGATCCGGTACTGCTCGGTGCCCAGCGTCAGCAGTGCGAATTTGCTCATGCACGCCGCTCCGCGGCCCACCATCTCATGCGGGGCCCAACTGTACGCTGTCCACGGTGACGCTCCTGTATGTGACGCACGAAGACTGCCTGGTTCATGATCCGGGGTCCGGGCACCCTGAGCGCCCGCAGCGTCTGCTGGCGGCGCGAGCGGGCCTCGACGACTCGGGGATCGGCGCCCTCGTGCTCGCCGCGGAGCCGGTGAGCCCCGGCGCGATCGCCGCAGTTCACGGCATCGAGGTCTCCCGGCGGCTGGCGCTCCTCGACGCCCAGGGCGGCGGCTTGATCGACCCCGACACCGTGATGTCGATCGGATCGCAACGTGCCGCACAGCTGGCGGCCGGAAGTGCGCTGGTCGCGATGCGCGAGATCGACGCGGGCCATGCCACGCGGGCGTTCTGCGCGGTGCGCCCGCCGGGGCACCACGCGACGCCACTTCGGTCCATGGGGTTCTGCTTGCTGAACTCCATTGCGATCGCCGCAGCGACCTTGCGCGACCGCGGCGAGCGCGTCGCGATCGTCGATCTCGACGCGCATCACGGCAACGGCACGCAGGACGCGTTCTACGATGACCCGAGCGTGCTGTTCGCGTCGGTTCATCAGTGGCCCTTCTATCCGGGTACGGGCGCGATCGACGAGATCGGTACCGGTGACGCGCGCGGCACGACCATCAACGTGCCCTTGCCAGCCGGCTCTACTGGCGACGTGTACCTCGACGCGATCGATCGGGTTGTCGGCCCGGCACTCGCCCGGTTCGCGCCGACATGGGTGTTGTTGTCGATGGGGTACGACGCGCATCGCGACGATCCGCTCACCGCGATGGGCCTCACGAGCGGTGACTACGCCCTACTGGTTGCCGCGTTGCTCGACGTGATTCCCGAAGCGAAGGTCATCGCCTTGCTCGAGGGTGGCTACGACCTCGACGCGGTTCGTCGCGGGGTGCACGCCACGCTCACCGCGTTCGCCGGATCAGCCGAGCTCCCCGAGCGGCCGAGCTCCGGCAGTCGCCGGCGCGACATGGTCGATGCGGTGGTGCAGATGCACCGCGGGGTGCTCGGGTGATCTCGTCCGAGCTGCTCGAGATCGTGCGACCACTCGCAGTGCACTTTCGCACGAGCGGCTTCCAGCTCTTCCTCGTGGGGGGCATTGTGCGAGACGAGCAGCTCCGCGCGGGTTCGTGGGTCGACATCGACCTCGCAACCGATGCGCTCCCGGCTGACACGAAGCGGCTCGTCGCACCTTTTTCCTCTGCGGTGTGGACCCAAGGCGAGCGGTTCGGCACGATCGGGTGCCGCATCGATGCGCACGAGTTCGAGATCACCACGTTTCGTGGCGACGAGTACGAGCCCGAGTCGCGCAAGCCGATGGTGGCGTTCACGCCCTCGATCGATCGTGATCTCGCTCGCCGCGATTTCACGATCAACGCGATGGCGGTCGACGCCGAGACGGGCGAGCTGCACGACCCGTTCGGTGGCCGCCACGATCTCGAGACACGCGTGCTGCGCACGCCGCTTGGTGCCGATACGTCGTTTTCGGATGATCCATTGCGCATGTTGCGCGCGGCGCGCTTCCATGCGCGCTTCGATCTTGCGCTCGCGCCCGACATCGAAGAAGCGATCGATCGCCAACGCGACCGGTTGACGATCGTCTCCGCGGAGCGCGTCCGCGGCGAGCTGCACAAGTTGTTCACCGGCCCGAACGCGTCGCGCGGGCTCGCGTTCCTCGTGGCGCATCGGCTGCTCGACCGCTGGATCCCCGAGCTCGCGGGTTTGCGGGCCACGTACGATCCTGCGCACGGTGGCATAGACGCGCTCGCCCACACGTTCGCGGTGATCGACGCGCTGACCCCCGACCCGCTGTTGCGGATGACCGCATTGCTCCACGACCTCGCGAAGGTCGACAGGCTCGATGACCACGCGACCCGCGGCGCGACGCTCGCGGTGCAACGGCTCCGAGGACTACGCCACGCTGAGCATGATGTGCGCGACGCGAGCCGCATCATCGAGCATCACGATCGCATCCACGCACATGTCGGTGACTGGTCGGCGGCTGATGTGCGGCGGGTGATCGTCGATTGCGGGAGCACGCTCGATCGACTCGTCGAGTTGTCCTGGGCGAACGCGGCGGCCCGCCGCGGCGATCTGGCGGCGAACTGCCGGGCCCAGGTCGAGGCCTTCGTGCGGGTACGGGCCGTGCTGGGCGATGAGCACGACGACCTTGGTCCCGAGCTCGACGGTCGTCAGATCATGGATGTGCTCGACATCGGCCCGGGCCGCGCGGTGGGCGAGGCGCAGGCGTTCCTCCAAGAGCTGCGGTTGCGCGACGGGTTGGTGGGCGAGGCGCTCGCCACCCAGGTTTTGCTCGAGTGGTGGCGGGCGAGGCAGGGCTGACGCGCTGACGTGCGTCAGCTGCCTTCCTTGCGGGCCCGGACCACCAACGTGGTGGGTAACCAACCCGCACCGGGGTTGAACGCTTGGGTGCTCGCATCAGGTTCGGGTTCGAGCATCACGTCGATGCGGAAGTTGGCGCGTGTGAGGCTCGTGTGCAGATCGGCGAACTGGTGCGGGTACGTGATCATCGGGCCCTCACCGAGCGGTAGGCGGCTGTTCGAGGCGCGTGCGACGCGGATGCTGCCGTCGCCGGCAGCGCGGAGCAGCGTGGTGAACGGGTGGGGGAGCGAGAACAAGAACGCGGCCTCGGGCTGTAGCACCCGATGGGCTTGTCGGAAGATGCGGTCGAGGTCTTGGATACCGGCGAGCGCATAGCAGCTGATGAGCAGATCGACCGATGCTGATCGACAGAATGCGATGTCGGCGAGATCGGCGTGATGCAGTTCGATCTTCACGGCATGTTGTTCCGCGAGGACGCGGGCGTGCGCGATTTGCGTGGGGTCGGCGTCGACGGCGATGACCTTCGCGCCCTGACGAGCAAGCGCGATCGAGCCGTGGCCCATGCCGCAACCGAGGTCGACGACGCGCTTGCCGCGAAGATCACCGAACAGACGATGGTCGAGCGACGGAAGGTCGGGGCCGAGCGTGAAGAAGTCGGTCGTGCGATCGACGGCGTTGGGGAAGGCAGTGCTGTAACGTGCCCACGCAGGCGACGTCGCGTTCTCGGTCATGGGCCGTCCTCGCTTGTGCTGGGGGCTCATTCTGGCCCGTCGATCGGGCGACCGGGAACCACTGGCCGGGGGAGACCGCGGCGATGCCGTTGTGGCCGGTAGTCTTCGGCGCGATGAAGCTCGGTTTGGCCTCGGCGAGTCAGCGTGGTCCCGGAGAGATCGACTACCGCCTCGAGCGCCAACGGGTCCTCGCGGAGTTTCGGGCCGGAGCGCTGTCGTCGCTTCGGGTGTGTGACGCGCAGGACGAGTTGGTTCGCAACGCGACGCACTGCGGGGTGGCCGCCGGCGATCCATGCCCGGTGTGCGAGGCCGACAAGCTGGTGCACGTCACGTACGTGTTCGGGGCCCGGCTTCCGGCGGCCGGGCGTTGCATGACCTCGCTTGCCGAGATGCAGCGATTGGCGCGACGCAAGTCCTCGTACTCGGCTTACGCGGTCGAGGTGTGTGTGGCGTGCCGGTGGAACCACCTCGTCCGGAGCTACCTCCTCAACCCACTCGTGTGAGGGGCGCGCCGGCGCAGATTGACGTTGTGCATCTGGTGGAGTGCCACGACCCGTTGTAGTATCAGAGGTACCGCCGGCAGCCATTGTGCGCTGGACGGGAAGGAGAGTTGCCATGACGACGAAAGTCACGGCTCCGGATATCCGTGCCCACAAGACGCGCCTCGGTGCTGAGCCGCTCGTGATGCTCACCGCATACGACGCCCCCGGGGCACGTATGGTCGACGCCGCAGGCGCCGACATGATCCTCGTGGGTGATTCGGTGGCCATGGTGGTGCTGGGCTACGACGACACCTTGCAGGTCACGGTCGACGACATCGCCCATCACACCGCTGCGGTGGCGCGCACCAAGCCGCGGGCCCTCATCGTCGGCGATCTGCCCTGGATGAGCTACCACGTGTCGGTCGAGGACACGGTGCGCAACGCGGCCGTCCTCATTCGCGCCGGCGCCGAGTGCGTCAAGCTCGAAGGAGGCCGTAAGCGTCTGCCCATGATCGAGGCGCTGCTCGACGCCGAGATCCCGGTCATGGGCCACATCGGGCTGACCCCGCAGTCGGTGCACGCCATGGGGGGTTTCCGGGTGCAGGGCCGCGAGACGTCCGAGGCGCTGGCCTTGATCGACGACGCAAAGGCACTTGCCCACGCCGGCTGCTTTGCCATCGTCATCGAGGGTGTTCCCGATCAGGTGGCCGAGCTGATCACCGACGCGATCGACATCCCGACCATCGGTATCGGCGCCGGACCGCGCTGCGACGGTCAGGTTCTCGTGTTCCACGATGTGCTCGGCATCGAAGATCGCGTCCTACCGAAGTTCGTGCGCCGATACGCGGATCTGAGGACCGAAGGGGTCGATGCGCTGCGTCGTTTCGGCGCGGACGTCCGCTCGGGCGCCTTCCCCGGCGATGCCGAGAGCTACCACCTCAATGCCGAGCAAACCGAAGCACTCGGGCTTTACGGTGGGCGTGCCGGGCACTGATCTTTGCGGGGGATCGAGCCCCGCGACATTTGGGCCAGGCCGGTGATCAACACGGCTCAACCTGCCGCTCGTCTCCGCGGCGACCGACGAAGTGGTCGAAAAGGCCGTCGAGGCTCGCTTACGTCGAGCCGCCGGCCCGACCTTCAGGTCGCGGCCTCTGGAGGGCGGGCGGTGAACGTGAGCTTGGTGGCATGGGCATCGACGAGGACCGTGCTGCCCTCGCCGAGGGTGCCGTCGAGCACCATCAGTGCGAGCGCGTCGGCCACGTGCGACTGGATGGCCCGCTTCAATGGCCGAGCCCCGAACGACGGGTCGTAGCCGAGGTCGGCGAGCAATGCCCGGGCCCCTAGCGTGATCTCGAACGCGACGCGCCGATCGGCGAGGCGTCGTTCGAGACCGCGTAGCTGTATGTCAACGATGGGCAACATGTCGTCGCGGGTGAGCGAACGGAACCGGACGATGTCGTCGATGCGGTTGATGAACTCCGGTCGGAAGAACGCGGCCGGGTCACCGACGAGGTTCGAGGTCATGATCAGGACCACGTTCGAGAAGTCGACAGTGCGGCCGTGTCCGTCGGTGAGGCGGCCGTCGTCGAGGAGTTGCAACAGCACGTTGAACACGTCGGTGTGCGCCTTCTCGACCTCGTCGAGGAGCACCACCGCGTAGGGACGTCGGCGCACTGCCTCGGTGAGCTGCCCGCCCTCGTCGTAGCCGACGTACCCGGGAGGCGCGCCGATGAGGCGGGACACCGAGTGCTTCTCGAGGTATTCGGACATGTCGATCCGCACCATCGCACGCTCGTCGTTGAAGAGGTACGTGGCGAGAGCGCGGGCGAGCTCGGTCTTGCCGACGCCAGTAGGTCCGAGGAACAGGAACGAACCGATCGGGCGATTCGGATCGGACAGACCGGCGCGATTGCGACGGATCGCGTTCGCGACGGAGCGCACGGCGTCGTCCTGGCCGATCACGCGCTCGTGCAGCACGTCTTCGAGTCGGATGAGCTTCTGCATCTCGCCTTCCATGAGCCGGCTGACCGGCACGCCGGTCGACTTGCTCACGACCTCGGCGATGTCTTCCTGGTCGACCTCCTCTTTCAGCATCCGCTGCACAGACTGGAGCTCGTTGAGGGCCTTGGTGGCGTGCGCGATCTCGCGCTCGACCTGCGGGATTCGGCCGTAGCGGATCTCGGCGGCTCGTTCGAGATCGGTGGAGCGCTCGACCTCAGCGCGCAAGGACTCGAGGGTTTCCTTGCGTTCGCGGATGGAGGCGATCGCGTCCTTCTCGGACTGCCAGTGCGCCTTCATGCCGGAGATCTTCTCCTGCTGGTTCGCCAGGTCCTCATCGAGGACGGCGAGGCGCTCGAGCGAGCGCGCGTCGGTCTCCTTGGCGAGGGCGAGTCGCTCGATCTCGACCTGACGGATGCGACGTTCGATGATGTCGATCTCGGTCGGCATCGAATCGATCTCGATGCGGAGCTTCGACGCGGCTTCGTCGACGAGGTCGATGGCCTTGTCGGGGAGAAAGCGACTCGTGATATAGCGATCGGACAACACCGCCGCAGCGACGAGCGCGGCATCCTGGATGCGCACGCCGTGGTGCACCTCGTAGCGCTCCTTGAGCCCGCGCAGGATCGCGACGGTGTCTTCGACCGATGGCGGTGCGACATACACCTGCTGAAAGCGGCGTTCGAGCGCAGCGTCCTTTTCGATGTACTTGCGGTACTCGTCAAGGGTGGTCGCGCCGACCATACGCAACTGGCCGCGGGCCAGCATCGGCTTGAGCATGTTCGACGCGTCCATCGCGCCTTCGGCACCGCCGCCTGCGCCGACCACGGTGTGCATCTCGTCGATGAACGTGATCACCTGACCTTCGGAGTCGGTGATCTCCTTCAGCACGGCCTTCATGCGTTCCTCGAACTCGCCGCGGTACTTGGCACCGGCGAGCATCGACGAGAGGTCGAGCGAGATCACGCGTTTGTCCCGTAGCGACTCGGGCACGTCGCCCTCGACGATGCGGCGGGCCAGACCTTCGACGATCGCGGTCTTTCCCACGCCGGGTTCCCCGATGAGCACGGGGTTGTTCTTCGTACGTCGGGAAAGCACCTGGATGACGCGACGGATCTCGTCGTCGCGACCTATGACCGGATCGAGACGACCGGCGCGTGCGTCGGCCGTGAGGTCGCGGCCGTACTTCTCGAGCGACTGGTAGCTCGCCTCAGGGTTCTGGCTCGTGACGCGATGGCTACCTCGGACGGCCCGCAACGCGACGAGCAGCTGCTCGCGATCGATCTTGAGCTGCGGGGCGAGAGCCAGCAGAAGGTGCTCGGTCGACAGGTAGTCGTCGGTGAGCTCGACGCGGGCGCGGTCGGCGACCGCGAGCAGCTCGGTGAGCGCTTTGCCGACGCGGGTCTCGCCCCCGTGCGCACGGGGCAACTTGGAGAGGGTGTCCTCGACCTGGTTGCGCAGCGCGGGCACGTCGGTGTGCACGCGCTGGATGATGGGGAGCACGACACCTTCGGCCGCGCCGAGCAGCGCCGCGAGCATGTGGTCAGGGGTGACCTCGGGGTTCGCCCGGCTACGCGCGAGTTCGGTCGCGGCGGAGAAGGCTTCCTGAGTCTTGAGGGTCCAACGATTCGGATCGAGTGCCATGGCAACTCCTTCCTGAACGGGTCAGCTGATTGCTGGGTCGGATCCGCCTATGGCGCGTCCTCGATGCGAATCAGCGGGGAGGCTGGTCGCGATAGAGCGTGACGGTTTGGCGAACGGGCACCAGATCACGGCGGTACTGACGGTGTGTTGCCTCGACAGCTTCTTTGGCTTGTGCGTGCAAGCGGCCGATCTCGGCGCGGGTGGCTTCGAGCACGGCTTCGAGTTCGAGGACGCGCTTCGCGCCGGCAAGGTTGAGACCCTCGCTGGTGAGCTCTTGGATGCGTTGCAAGAGCGCGATGTCGACATCGCTATAGCGGCGGCTACCGCCATCGGTGCGGGCAGGGTCGAGGAGACCCTTACGTTCGTAGATGCGAAGGGTTTGGGGATGCATGCCGGCCAACTCGGCGGCTACCGAGATGACGTAGACCGCTCGATCACGAGAGAAGCGAGGGAGAGCCATGGTCACACTCCGAGGTGCGAGCGCGGGGACTGGAGGGTCGCGGCGGCGAGCGCTTCGATGGCGTGGCGTTCGTCGTCGGTGAGGCTGGAAGGGACGTTGACCTCGACGGTGACGAGCAGGTCGCCGTGCGCCGGGGAGGTCTGAATTCCCCGGTTGCGCACGCGGAAGGTGCGGCCCGACCGCGTGCCGGCGGGGATCTTCAAGGTCACTGGGTCCCCATCGAGGGTGGGCACCGTGATCGCTGCGCCCAGCGCGGCCTCGGCGAAGGTGATGGGTGCGGTCAGCGTGAGGTGATCGCCATCGCGCCCGAAGATGGGGTGGGGGGTCACGTGCACGAGCACGTGCAGATCCCCGGCTTGGCCACCGTTGGGCCCGGGAGCGCCGCGGCCCTTGAGCCGGATGCGCTTGCCGCCAGCCACGCCTGCGGGGATGCGCACGGCGACCTCGCGGTCGCGCATGATGACCCCACGTCCCGCGCACGTGGGGCATGTGGTGGGTGAGGTATCGGGCTTCGCGCCCGAACCGTGGCACGTCTCGCAGGGCGCATCGCCGAGGAGGTGCAGGGTCGTGGTCAGGCCGGCCACGGCATCGGAGAACGCGAGCGTGATCTCGGTCTCGAGATCGCCGCCCCGGGGCGGGGCGGCGCGGCCACCACCACCGCCACGACGACCGCGGCCACCACCGAACATGCCGCCAAAGATGTCGCCGAGATCGCCCAGGTCCTCGATGCGTACATTGCCGAACCCGCCCCCCGGACCACCCGGGCCCCCGAACCCGCGAGGGCCCGATTGCCTCGGACCCATGGTGCGGACCTCGTCGTACTCCTTGCGGCGAGCTTCGTCGCTGAGCACGTCGTAGGCCGCGGAGATCTCCTTGAACGCGTCCTCCGCCGAGGCATCGTCGGGGTTGGCGTCAGGATGAAACTTGCGGGCGAGTTTGCGATACGCCTGCGTGAGCTCCGTCGGTGAGGCCGTGGCCGCAACGCCGAGCGCCTTGTAATAGTCCTTCTCGAACCACTCTCGCTGCGGGGCCATTGTTCCTTCACCTCCTCGAGGCGTTTCGGTTCGGTTCCGAACTTCTGGTTCGGAATCAGATCATCCGCGTACTTTGACCAGTGCGGGGCGCACGATGCGTCCGTTGAGGCTGTATCCGGTGCGCAGCACATCGGTCACGACCGGGCCTTCGTTGGCGTCGTCGGCCGGCTCGTGCAACACCGCTTCGTGCGCTGCGGGGTCGAAGCCCTGCCCCTCAGGGGCGAGGCGCACCAAGCCTTCACGCTCGAGCACCCCGAGCAGTGCCGCGAGCACCGGTTCGACGTCCTTCGCCCCGTGGCGCAGCGCGGCCTCGCACGCATCGAGGGTGGGCAGGAGGTTCTCGACGAGGCGGGCGTTGGCCTGTTCGACGAGATCGACGTTGCGCTTCTCGGTCTGGCGGCGGAAGTTCGCGAAGTCGGCGGCCACGCGACGAGCGTCGTCGAGGTACGCATCGCGCTCTGTGGTGACGCGGTCGAGATCGTCGAGCAGACCTTCGACCGAGAGCGGCTCGTCGGCCGGATCCAGAACGACATCCGTTTCGTGGACGGTGCCATCGGACTCGACCTGGCCATCGGCTGCCGCGTCAGCGTTCGATGGGGCGTGCTCGCTCATCGCTCGTCCTCGTCGATGATCTCGGCGTCGACGACGTCGTCATCGGAGTTGCTGGCCGCGCCGCCCGCGTCACCACTCGCGGCAGCGTTCTCGTAGAGACGCTGACCGAACTGCTGGCTGGCGAGCATGAGGGCTTCGGTGCCCGACTTGATGGCTTCGAGGTCGGTGCCGTTCAACTCCGACTTCAACGCGGCCAACTTCGACTCGACATCGGAACGCTCGTCGGCGGAGATGGACTCGCCCTGGTCACGAAGGACACGCTCGGTCTGGTACACGAGCGAGTCGGCCGTGTTGCGGACCTCGGCCTCTTCCTTACGCGACTTGTCCTCGGCGGCGTGCTGTTCAGCGTCGCGGACCATCTGTTGGATCTGGTCCTTCGACAGGGACGATTGACCGCTGATAGTCATGGACTGCGACTTGCTCGTGGCTCGATCCTTGGCCGACACGTGGACGATGCCGTTGGCGTCGATGTCGAAGGTGACCTCGATCTGGGGAACGCCGCGCGGCGCGGGGGGAAGATCGACGAGCTGGAACTTGCCCAACGTCTTGTTGTAGGACGCCATCTCGCGCTCGCCCTGGAGCACGTGGATCTCGACCGAGGGCTGGCTGTCGTCGGCCGTGGTGAAAACCTCGGTGCGCCGGGTGGGGATGGTGGTGTTGCGCTCGATGAGCCGGGTCATGACGCCGCCCTTGGTCTCGATGCCGAGCGAGAGCGGGGTGACGTCGAGCAGGAGGATGTCCTTGACCTCGCCTTTGAGCACGCCAGCCTGGACCGCCGCCCCGATGGCCACGACCTCGTCGGGGTTGACGCCCTTGTGCGCTTCGCGGCCGGTCATGGTGAAGACGAGGTCCTGCACGGCCGGCATACGCGACGAGCCACCGACGAGCACGACGTGGTCGATGTCGCCTTTGGTGAGCCCGGCGTCCTTGATGGCCTGCTCGAACGGGGTCTTGCAGCGCTGCAACAGGTCGGCGGTGAGCTCTTGGAACTTGGCCCGCGTGAGCGAGTAGTCGAGGTGGAGTGGGCCGTCGGCCGTGGCGGTGATGAACGGCAGGTTGATCTGCGTCTGCTGCACCTGCGAGAGCTCGATCTTCGCCTTCTCGGCCGCTTCCTTCAGCCGCTGCACGGCCATCTTGTCCTTGGCGAGGTCGACGCCGTGGTCGCCCTTGAACGACGTGGTCAGCCAGTCGATGACCGCTTGGTCCCAGTCGTCGCCACCGAGGCTGGTGTCGCCATGGGTGGACTTGACCTCGAACACGCCGTCGCCGATCTCGAGGACCGACACGTCGAAGGTGCCACCGCCGAGGTCGAAGACGAGGATCGTGTGCTCCTCGCCGTCCTTGTCGAGGCCGTATGCGAGTGCCGCGGCGGTGGGCTCGTTGATGATGCGAAGCACCTCGAGACCGGCGATCTGACCGGCTTCTTTGGTGGCGGTGCGCTGGGCGTCGTCGAAGTAGGCGGGCACGGTGATGACGGCCTGGGTGACGGTGTCACCCAGGTACGCCTCCGCGTCGCGCTTGAGCTTCAACAGCGTGCGGGCCGAGATCTCCTGGGAGGTGTAGGCCTTGCCGTCGATGTCGATGGTCCAGTTGGTGCCCATGTGGCGCTTGACCGAACGGATCGTGCGATCGGGGTTGGTGATGGCCTGACGCTTTGCGACTTCACCGACGAGCACCTCGCCGGTCTTCGAGAAGGCCACGACTGACGGCGTGGTGCGTGAGCCCTCGGCGTTGGGGATGACGACCGGATCGCCGGCTTCGAGCACGCTCACGACCGAGTTGGTGGTACCGAGGTCGATTCCGACAGCTTTTGGCATGACGGGGCTCCTGTCTGCAAGAACGGGTAGGGGCTAGGGGTATGGGCGCAGCGTATCGAGCTGGGCGCGGGACGCGGACACAATCTGCGTGAACCATGTCACGAAAAGTTGAGTGCATATGACTCAACTACAGCAGGGCGCCTCGAACGGGCCCGTGTTGCGCGCGCGGGAGGCCAACCGCCACCATCATGGGATGGCGACGCTCATTCTTTTGCGGCATGGTCAGAGCGAGTGGAACCTCTCCAACCAGTTCACCGGTTGGTACGACTGCGACCTGACCCCCCACGGGTGCGACGAAGCCGCGGCGGCGGCGGGTCTGCTCGCGGCGGCGGGTGTGCTGCCAGACATCTGCCACACCTCGCTGCAGAAACGGGCGGTCCGCACGGCGAACCTGGTGCTCGACGGACTTGACCGGCTGTGGTTGCCGGTTCGCCGCGACTGGCGGTTGAACGAACGCCATTACGGCAACCTCACCGGTCTCGACAAGGCCGAGACCAAGCGGAAGTACGGCGACGAACAGCTGCTGGCCTGGCGTCGGGGCTACGACACGCCCCCGCCGCCGATCGAGGACTCCAACCCGTTCAATCCCAATGGCCTGGCCCAGTGGGCGCATCTGCCGCCCGAGCTCGTGCCCAGCATGGAGTGCCTCAAGGACGTCGTGGCGCGGATGCTGCCCTACTGGTTCGACGCAATCGTGCCCGACCTCCAGGCCGGCAACGTCGTACTCGTCGTCGCGCACGGCAACTCGCTTCGGGCGCTTGTCAAGCACCTCGACGACATCGCCGACGAGGACATCACCGATCTCGACATCCCCACCGGCCAGCCCATCGTGTACGAGCTCGGGGCGAACATGCGCCCCCTCGAGGCCCGGCCCGTGGCCGAGCGTTACCTCGGCGATCCGGAGGTCATCCGTGCTGCGGCCGAGGCGGTCAAGCGGCAAGCTGGCTGAGTCGCCCCCTCGAGCAGGTAGCCCCGTGAGCGCACCGTGCGGATGACGAGCTCGAGTGGCTCGATCCGGCGCCGGATCCGCAGTACGTGGACGTCGAGCGCGTTGCGGCTCGGGGGATCGTCGGGCCAGCCCGATGCGGTGAGGACCTCGCGACGGACCACGCTGCCGAAACGGGTGGCCAGTGCCGTGGCGATCCTCGTCTCGACCGGGGGAAGCGACGCCCAGCGGTTGCGGTAGCGCATCACGCCGTCGGCATCGATGACGGGGGGCGGCGCGGCCTCGGAGCCGGCTCGACTGGCCAAGTTGTCGATGCGGGCTCGGATGTCGGCCTCGCTCACCGGTTGACGGACCCAGTCTTCGAGCACGTCGATCGAACCCGGGGGAGCCGCATCACGGTCGAGCACCAACAAGCGCGGTACACCGAGCTTGCGCAGTGTGCCGAGGCGTTCGCTTTCGCTCGGCCATCGAACCAGCGCCACATCTCGTCGTGCCACGTCCATGGCGGCCAAGCTACGAGCGCCTTGTTTCACGCCTGTTTCGTACTTGTGAACACAGGCCGAGCCGAGCCGAGGCTGAGCCGAGGCCGCCGCGCACTTCCTCGTGCGGGTACCGCGTCGGATGCGAACGAAGGGCGAGCGGCGCAGTAAGTTCAGTCGGGTATGAACGGCCAGAGGTTCAAGCCACATCATCTGTCGATCGTCGTCGGCGTTTCGTTCGCCGTGGTGACCGTTGTGTCGGGGATCGCCGGTGCGGCGCTCGCCTTCCACGATGATTCCGAAGAGAGTCGTCTCGTCTTCGCCAACATCCCTGATGCGTTGCAGGTCGCCTTCTACACGGTGATCCCGATCCTCCTCGTGATCGGCGCGTTCCAGTTCGCGAACCGCATGAAGAACTGGGAACGGGGCAAGCCCGACAATCGGGCGACCACCTCGAAGAACGTGAAGCGCCGGCTGCGCGACTTCCATGCCGGCGTCTACATGCAGACGCTGCTGCGTGAACCCGCGGCGGGGATCATGCACTCGCTCATCTACTTCTCGTTCTTGATCCTGCTGGGTGTGACCACCACCCTTGAGGTCGATCATCAGCTGCCCGAGAGCGCCAAGTTCCTCCACGGGGGTGTCTACAAAGGCTTCGCTGCGGTCGGTGACATCGCGGGCTTGATGCTGGTGGTGGGCGTGGTCTGGGCGATCGTGCGGCGGTACGGCCCGCGTCGGATGCGGCCGTACCGCATTCGGATCAAGTCCAAGCCCGAGCACGCGATTATTCTGGGCACGTTCCTGCTCATCGCCCTCACGGGTTTCGCGGCCGAGATGTTCCGCCTGGCGTTGCAGGGCCGGCCTTCGTTCGAGAAGTGGTCCATCATCGGCTATCCGCTGTCGGGCCTCGTCGACGGTTCGTCGAACCTTGCCGGCTGGCACCAGGCCATGTGGGTCGCGCACGTGCTCACGTTCTGCGCGTTCTTGATCATCCTGCCCACCACGATGCTGCGCCACATGTTCACCGCACCGTTGAACATGTACCTGAAGGACAAGACCCGTCCCAAGGGCGCGATGAAGCCCATGCCGAACCTCATGGAGACCTCGCTCGAGACCTTCGGTGCGTCCACGATCGAGGATTTCACCTGGAAGCAGCTCCTCGACACGGATTCGTGCACGATGTGCGGCCGCTGCACCAGCGTGTGCCCGGCGCACGCCACCGGCAAGCCGCTCGACCCGCGCGAGATCGTGCTCAAGGTCGGCGAGGTCATGGCGGCGACGGGTTCGCCCAAGGTGTCGCCGCCCATCGGAACCGACCCGGAGATCACCATCGCGGCCAACTGGCTGTTCGACCGTGTCACCCCCGAGGAGATCTGGTCGTGCACCACGTGTCGCGCGTGCGACGAGATCTGCCCGGTCAACATCGAGATCCTCGACAAGATCCTCGATATGCGCCGCTACCTGTCCCTCATGGAGTCGAACTTCCCCACCCAGCTGGGCAGCGCGTACCGCGGCATGGAGAACTCGGGTAATCCCTGGGGAATCTCGCAGACTGAGCGCGCCGACTGGGCGAACGACCTCGAGGGCATCGAAATCATCGACGGGACGCACCCGCTCGAGGCCGAGTACCTCTACTGGGTCGGTTGTGCGGGCAGCTTCGACGACAAGAACAAGAAGGTCACCCGCGCGATGGCCAAGCTGTTGCAGCGCGCCAAGGTGAGCTTCGCCATCCTCGGCCCGGCCGAGAACTGCACCGGTGACTCCGCTCGTCGGTCGGGCAACGAGTACATCTTCCAGATGCTCGCCATGCAGAACATCGAGACGCTCGGTGGCATGGGCGTCAAGAAGATCATCACGCAGTGCCCGCACTGCTTTAACACGCTCGCGAACGAGTACCCCCAGCTGGGTGGCAACTACGAGGTCGTGCATCACAGCCAGTTCCTCGAATGGCTTATCTCCGAGGGCAAGCTCGACATGTCCGGCGCCAAGCTCGAAGAACGCGTGGTGTACCACGACTCGTGTTACCTCGGTCGCCACAACGACGTGTACATGGCACCGCGCAAGGTCATCGGTTCGCTGGCCGGTATCGAGATCGTCGAGGCGCCGAAGAATGGCACGAACGGCATGTGCTGCGGCGCGGGCGGCGCACGCATGTGGATGGAAGAGTCCATCGGCAAGAAGGTCAACGACGAACGTAGCGAGCAGCTCGTGGCCACCGGCGCGAGCCGCATCGCCACCGCATGCCCGTTCTGCTACATCATGATCGACGACGGCGTGAAGGCCCAGGGCCTCGAGGAAGACCAGGTGCGCGTGGCTGACATCGCCATGCACCTCCTCGAAGCGCTCGAGAACGCCGACGCGGTCACCAACGTCCCCACGGTCTGACGACGCCCGTCAGCGCTCGAAGTTCTCCCAGTAGCGCGACGGTCGTGGGCCGCGCTGACCTTGGTACTTCGAGCCGAGCTGTCCGCTGCCGTAGGGCACGTCGGCCGCGGTGGTCATCTGCATGAACGAGATCTGCCCGATCTTCATGCCGGGGTACAGCGTGATGGGCAGGCTGGCCACGTTCGACAGCTCGAGCGTGAGCTGCCCGTCCCACCCGGCGTCGACGAAGCCTGCGGTCGAGTGGATGAGCAGGCCCAGGCGGCCGAGACTCGATTTGCCCTCGAGCCGCCCCACGAGGTCGTCGGGCAGGCCCACACGCTCGGAGGTGGAGCCGAGCACGAACTCACCGGGGTGCAGGATGAACCGGTCGTCGGGCGCCACCGACACCAGTTCGGTGAGCTCCTCGAGGTTCTGCTTCACATCGATGAAGGCCATCGTGTGGTTGCGGAACACGCGGAAGAAGCTGTCGAGGTGGAGATCGACCGAAGACGGCTGTACGCAGCCCGGATCGAACGGCTCAATGACGATGCGGCCGGCTGCGACCTGCTCGCGGATGGTGTGGTCGGACAGGATCATCGGCCTCGCACGCTAGCGGTGCCAGCCGGTACGATGCAGCTTCGCAAACGGCTGGGGTTCTGTGCCTCATGGCCGCTCGTGCGGGTGTAGTTCAATGGTAGAACGGCAGCTTCCCAAGCTGCATACGGGAGTTCGATTCTCCTCACCCGCTCCATCGTCGCATGCGTCTCGACACGCCCGACCGACACGGCTTCGAACGGGCGGTATCTGGCCGGTCAGCGGGGGTCGGCGCAGCAGTGCGATGGCGCAGCAGTGCGATGGCGGAGTGCGATGGGGGAGTGGGCATGTTCGACGGTATGGAGCGCATCGAGCTCGATCACGAGGGCACGCGCCTGTGCGGGTATGTCGCCGTGCCCGACACACCGGGACCCGCGCCCGCGTTGCTCGTTATGCACAGCGCGCTCGGCATCGCCCACGCGGTGAACGAGCGCACTGCCCGGAAGTTCGCGGCGCTCGGCTACGTGGCGATCTGCACCGACATGTACGGCGCGCACCTCGAAGGAGCCTCGATGGAGGTCACCGGCGAAGCGTTCTTCGCGAACCTGGCCGCGCCCGACCTGCAACGAGCGCGCACGGTCGCGTGGTTCGAGGCTGTGGCGTCGAGGCCCGACGTCGACGAGCAGCGCATTGCTGCCGTGGGCTTTTGCTACGGCGGCAACACGGTGCTCGAGCTGGCACGGAGTGGCGCGAACCTCAAGGTGGCCGTGAGCTATCACGGCGTCCTGAACACCCATGCACGGGCCGAGCCGGGTGTGGTCGGAGCGCATGTCGTTGCCTACTGCGGCGCCGGGGACCCGTACGCGCCGCTCGAGGACGTCGATCGCCTCCGCTCGGAGCTGCGCGATGCCGGTGTGGCCAACTACCAGATCACGGTGTTCGGCGCCGCGGTCCACGGCTTCACCGACCCCGACGCCGCCGATCTCCAGCTCGAGGGGGTCGCCTACGACGCGCTCTCGAACGAGCTCTCCTGGAATGACACGCTCGTCTTGTTGCGCCACCACTTCGGTCACTGACGCCACGCGCGTCGCCGGATGGGTGATGGCTCAGAGCACGATCGAGCCGTACATCTCACCGAGGGGATCCGCGATCAGTTCGATCCGCTCACCATCGGGACCGGTGAAGTAGATCGAGGTGCCGTCGATGTGGGCATAGCCGATGCCCGCGTCGTCGAGCTTGGCTTTCACGTGGGCCCACCGACCCGGTTCCATCGAGATGGCGAGGTGGTGCAGCCCGCCGAGCACCTCGGCATAGGGGCCAAGGTCGAGTCCGGGCATGTCGAAGAACGCGAGCGCGTTGCCGTTCCCGATGTCGAAGAAGAAGTGCGTCGACCCGCGGTAGTCGCGGTTCTCGAACAGCTCGGTGAGCGGGAACTCGAGCAGGTCTTGGTAGAAGCCGATCGTGGTTTCGACGTCGTTGCTGAGCAACGCCAGGTGGTGCACGCCACGAGCCGACGACGCGGGCCGATCCCCGCGTGGCCGCAGGTGGCGGTCGCGCATCGCCTGCCATTCAGCGGCGCGGTCGATGTCGGCTCCGTGCGGTGATGCCTGAGTCTCGGAATTGGACATCGTCTCGACCCCCTGCGCCGAGCGCGGCTCGTGTGGTCGCGATGGTAGGCCGGGTGCCGTCAGGTAGCGGGGTCGATGCGCAGCAGTCGGGCGGGGTTGTCGCACGCCATCTCACGCAACTGGGCTTCGCCGACCCCCGCGTCCCACAACGCCTGGGCGTAGTCGTGCAAACCCACCGCCGGCCGAGGCAGTTGATCGTTCCAGCCGTAGTCGGTGGACAGCACCACCATGTCGGGGCCGATCGCGTTGATGGCCGCGACCACGTCGGCGGGCCCGGGCCCGTGCGACGCCATGCAGGTTGCGGCGGCCAACTCGATGTAGGCGCCGAGCGATGCAAGCTCGACGCAATCGGCGGCGGTGAGGTGCGGGCCAGCACCGAAGTTCATCGCGTGGGTGACCACCAGGCAGCCGCGTCGACCGAAGTTCTCTGCGACGGCGAAATGCTCGGTCCGCGACGTGTGGCCGGTCGCAACGATCGCGTCGTACTGCTCGACGAGCGCGAGGATCTGCTCGACCTCGTCCTTGAGGCGTCCGCGCTCGTCGAGCAGTTCGATGCCCTCGCCGGGGATGTTCAGCATCGCCGCAACGCCGTTCTCGACGTCCTGACGGCTCGAGATGGTGGGGAGCCAGACGATTGCTGCACCGTCGCGCAGCGCAGTCTCGACCGCCCCCGGGTTGAGTCCACCGATGCAGAAGTCGCAACAGATCGAGCCGTAGACCCGTACGTCGGGCACGGCGGTGGAAACAGCGTGAGCCACCGCGTTCGACGGGAAGTCGTGCGACTTCAACACGATGGCCGCGAACCCGAGAGCGGCTGCGTCGCTGGCGGCCTCGAACGCGTCGACGCTGTGCGGAGTGCCGATCACCGACTCGGGTCCGAAGTGACAGTGCAGGTCGATTGCCCCGCCCAACGCGATCTTGCTCATGGTTGTTCATCCCCCGACGTTCGATACGCCGACCGCTTGGTCAGCCGAAGGCTACCCAGCGGTACGTGCTGCACAAGACGGTCGCGTTGATGCCCGCGAAGGCCGTGAACGCGACCACGGCGTCGAGCGCGAGCCTCGGACGACCACGCGGCCGCCTGCCCGTTGCGGGTACGCTCCCGCGCGTTTGACAGGCCGGGGGGCACCGTGACCGAACTCGACGAGATCGTGCAGTCGTTCATGCGACCGCCGTATCCCTACGATCCGTATCCGCTGTACGCGCAGCTGCGCGACGCTGCGCCGCTGTACCGCGCCGGCGACGGCTTTTGGTATGCCAGTTCCTACGAGGCGGCGACCGCGGTGTTCCGTTCGCCGCACTTCGGCCAGGGCAGTGGGCCCGACTCCCGCATCCGGCGCGATCCTCGCTTCGACGACAGCTCGGCGTTGCAGACGTTGGCGTACATGCTGCCGTTCATCGATCCGCCCGATCACACTCGGCTGCGGCAGTTGATCTCGCGTGCGTTCACCCCGCGCGCGGTCGAACGCATGCGCATGTTCCTCGCAGGCCACGTCGACGCGCTGCTCGATTCAATGGCTGCGAATGGCGGCGGCGACGTCATGAGCGAGCTCGCCGATCACATCCCCGTCGCGGTCATCTGCGAGATGCTCGGCGCCCCCGGAGATCGGCATCGCGATCTGGTCGGGTGGGCCGATGCCCTGGTCGCTGCGGTGCACCCCACAGTGAGCGACGAGCACCTTGCGCATGCCGACGACGGCGCGAGCGCGTTCCGGGCCTACGTCGACACGCTCATCGAGCAACGACGTCGTGAACCACGCGATGACCTGTTGACCGCGCTCGTGCAAGCTGAGGCCGACGGCGACTCGCTCGACGGGCTTGAGCTCACATCGACCGTGTGCGTGTTCATCGGTGCGGGCATCGAGAACACCAAGCACTACATCGGCGCGTGCATCGCGTGGCTGCTCCGCGATCGCGAGCAACTCGAGCGGTTGCAGCACGATCCGTCGTTGCAAGCGAGCGCGTTCGAAGAGGTGCTACGGCTCGAACCACCGGTGCAGGTGGCCGTGCCACGCCTCGTGCTGGAGGACACCGAACTGTTGGGCTCGACGTTGCGAAAGGGCGAGCACGTGTGTCCGTTGGTGGGTGCCGCGAATCGCGATCCACGGGCCTACGCAGAACCTGACGTGTTCGACGTGTCGCGTGTCGGACCACCGAATCTGTCGCTCGCATCGGGAGCGCACTATTGCACGGGCGCCGGTCTGGCGCGCCTCGAGGCATCGGTGACTGCCGGACGCTTCCTCGAACGGTTCCCGAACGCCCGACTCGTCAAGGATCCGCCGGTGCGCGACGACATTCGTCCCAGCTTGCGCGGTTACGCCTCGCTTACCGTCGATCTGGGCGCTTCCTGATGACCGCCTACGACTTCCACTCGGCGGAGACGCGCGACCAGCCGTTCGCGTTGTTCCATCAGATGCGCGACCACGACCCGGTGTACCTCACCGACTTCGGTTACTGGTATGTGTCGCGTTACGACGACGTCACGCGCCTGTTGCGCGACACGCGCCTCACGTCGGGCCAGGGCGTACCCGACTCATTTGGGCTCACCGAAGGGCCGTTGCGCGACATCATGGACACCTGGATGATGGCGCTCGATGGTCCTGCGCACACCAAATCGCGGGGGCTCGTGAGCCGAGCGTTCACGCCGCGGGCGGTCGAGTCGCTGCGTGCCCCAGTGAAAGCCCTCGCCCAAGAACTCGTGGGCGCGCTTGGGGCGCGCGGCGAAGGCGACATCATCGACGCGCTCGCATTCCCGCTGCCGATGGAGGTGACGCGGATGCTCTTCGGTGTCGAACGGGCATTGTGGGATCGCGAGATCACTGCGCTGTTCGACCGCGGTAGCGCGAGTGTCGACTATGTCGAGGCCATGACGGTGCTGGCCGAGTTCCTCTCCGATTACATCCCCGCTCACCGCGCGACTGCGGGCACCGATCTCTTCACCGCGCTCAGCTCACCCGACGCCGACGGCAACGTGCTGTCGGATCTCGAGCAGGTCGCGAACGCAGTGCTGCTCGTCACCGCCGGGTTCGAGACCACCATGAGCCTCATCACGAATGCGGTGCGCACGTTGCTGTTGCACCCCGATCAGGTCGAGCTGTTGCGCGCCGACCAGTCACTGGTCCGCAGCGCCGTCGATGAAGCACTGCGGTTCGAGCCCGCGGCGTTGTTCACCACGCGCTTCGCCACCGAGCAGATCGAGGTGGCGGGTGGCGTGATCCCCGCGGGCTCGAACGTGATGTTCTCGTCGATCGCCGCCAACCGCGACCCGGCTCGCTACCCCGACCCGGATCGCTTCGACATCACCCGCACCGATATCCGGCCGGTCACGTTCGGCGGGGGTGTGCACGTGTGCATCGGCGCATCGCTGGCCCGCATGGAGGCCGAGGTGGCGATCGCCACCCTGTTCGGTGAGCTCCCCGGTCTCCGGCTGGCCGACCCGGTATGCCACACGTTCCAGGGCGCGAACCCCAGCGTGCGTCGACCCGAAACTCTGCGGGTGACCATCGATCGATAGTCCGACGTCGGCCGGAATCCGAA
>CAEZYR010000030.1_pt1 | contig 26500 bp, 24 predicted proteins | sample 7265551 | NCBI WGS metagenome assembly CAEZYR01 (sample SAMEA6813938, study PRJEB35770) | uncultured Acidimicrobiales bacterium | biome: Freshwater; feature: Freshwater reservoir; material: water | place: Czech Republic | collected 2017-04-14 | depth 30m m
GACGGAGTCGATCGCTCCCGGCTGTGCACCGAGTTGGCACAGCTCGCAGGCCGGGAGGTCATCGTCTGCGCCAGCCAAGCGAACACGTGCCCTCCCAGCTGGGTTCAGCGCGTGGTGACGAGACCGCCGTCCACCGGGATCAGCGCGCCAGTTAGGTACGCCCCGGCACGCGACGCCAGGAACAGTGCGATGCCGGCCATGTCGTCGCTTCTTCCGATGCGACCGAGGGGGATGCGGGTTACGAGATCAGCCCCGTGCTCCTCGAGGGTGGAGCGCATCATCTTCGACTCGAACGGCCCCGGCGCCACCGCGTTCACCGTGATGTTGTCCACGGCGAGGCGGCCAGCGAGCACCGACGTCAGGTGGTGCAGCGCCGCCTTCGATGCGGCGTACGCGTAGTTCTCGTAGATCGGCACGTGCATGCCGTCGATCGAGCCGATGTTGATCACCCGTGCGGGGTCTTCGGCGGTCGCCGCGGCCACGAGATCGGGGGTGAGGGCGCGAGTGAGCTCGAACACGGCATGCACGTTCAGCTCCATGCAGCGGTTCCACGCGTGCGCCGGGTATTCGGCGTACGACGCGCCCCAGGTCGCGCCTGCGTTGTTCACGAGCACGTGAACCGCTTCGCCGGCACCGCGGAGGTGCGACGCAAAGGCGAGACAGCCTTCGGTGCTCGCAAGATCCGCCTGCACCGGGATGCACGTGCCGAATGACGAGAGGTCAGCCGCGGCTTGCTCGCACACATCGAATTTGCGCGACGCGATGATGGTTCGCGCTCCGGCGCGCACGAAGCCTTCGGCGATCATGCGGCCGATGCCTTGCCCGCCGCCCGTGATGACCGCAGTCTTGCCCCGCAGCCCGAACATGTCGATGAGGTAGTCGCTCACATGTCGCTCACTGCGCGTCGCGTGGTCACCGTGGGATGTCGCCGGTGAGGTGGTGACTCAGGTCGCCGACCAGATCGATGAGCGTGTAGTCGCGCTCCACCCATTGCCACTTGCCATCGACCTTGGCGAAGAGGTCGTGGTAGCGGCCGCCGATGATGGGCTGCAACGGAAAGTCGTCGACCTGTTGAAAGACGTCGTAATAGCTGTGCGTGCTCGCCGAGGTGCCCGACTCGTCGATCGTGACGATCGCGTTCGTGGTGACGTGCTTGGTGCGGGGCGTGCCGTCGGGGTAGCGGATCACCGACGACTCCCACAGGGCAAGTATTCCGGCCGCGTCGGTGAGGCCCTCGTCGCCCGCAGCGATGCGAATGCGGGCCGTGCCGAAGAGCGCGGCCGCGCCGGTGAAGTCGCCGTTGTCCATGCACTCGGCGTAGCGGTATAGCAGGTTCGTGATCGCCACCGAATCGGTGCTCATGGTTCCCCCTCGGGCCGTTCGTGGGCGTCACCATAGGTGCTGGGGAGCGAGGCCGTTACCGTGTCGCCGGTCGATCGGGCAGGGGAGCGGTACACGTGGCAACAGCACGCGCAGGCGGCAGGGTGCCGGTGATCGTTGCGGCGGCGCAGCTCGCCAACAAGGACGCCAACCGGATCGCGTCGCCGCTCGACCTCGCCCACGAGGCGGTACTGCGGGCGGCCGCCGACACGCCGAGCCTCCTCGACCGCATCGACGCGTTGTACTGCCCGCCGGCCTCGGTGTTCGCCCCACGCACCCTCGCCGACGAGCTCGGCGAGATGCTCGGCGTGGTCGGACCTCGGGTGACGGCATCATTCAGTGGCGCAGGTCCGCTTACGCTGCTCGCCCAGGCCTGCGAGGCGGTGATCAACGGTTCGGCGCGTGTCGCGCTCGTGGCCGGATCGGTGGCCGAGGCGTCGGTGAAGGTGGCACGCGCGCAGGGCATCGAGGTCGTGCAGTCTGCGCCGTGGTCACAGGGCACGGCCGGGCGCCGGCCGCTGCTGCGCGACGACGAGCGACGCGAGTTCTTCGGAGCGGAGAGCGCAGCCGGAGTCACCGGTCCGGGTGACATTTTCGCGTTGGTCGAGTCGGCGCTCGCCCACGAGGCCGGGCGCGACCCGTACACGCAGCGATTGTGGCTCGGTGAGCTCATGGCCCCGTTCACCAAGGTTGCTGCTTCGCGTCCCGAACTGGCGTGGTTTCCGATCGAGCGCACCGCGGCCGAGATCTCCACGATCACCGCCGACAATCGCATGGTCGCCGAGCCGTACCCGAAGCGCATGAACTCCTTCCCCATGGTCGATCTCGCAGCCGCGTTCTTCGTCACGACCGACGCCGTCGCCGACGAGCTCGGCATCGACGAGCACGCACGCGTGTATCCGTGGAGCACCGGCCACTGCAAGGACGTCGCCCCGCCGTCGGGCCGTCCGAACATGCATCGTTCGGGTGCGCTGCTGGCTGCGGTCGAGGCAACGATGCGTGGTGCGCAGCTCGGCGTCGACGAGATCACTGCGTTCGATCTCTACTCGTGCTTCCCTGCGGCCGTGCAGCTGTCGGTCAACGCGTTGGGTCTCGATGTCGACGACCCGCGCGGCTTCACGCTCACCGGTGGATTACCGTACTTCGGTGGCCCGGGGGCCACGTATGTCACGCACGCGATCGTGTCGGCCGTCGAGCGTTGCCGAGGCGCCGCGAACGAGCGCGCGCTGGTGGTCGGGGTAGGCGGCGCGCCGAGCGACTTCGCGGCCACCGTGTTCGCTGCTCGACCGCCGTCGGCTCCGTGGTCGCTCGAACGTTGTGAATCGATGGCTGCGGTGCTCGAAGCCGAGCGCGTGCAAGTCGACAACGCGCGTTCGGGTCTCGCCACGGTCGACGCGATGACGGTCGTGCACGACCGAGAGCTCGGTCCGGTAAGCGCGCCAATGGTGGCTCGCTTCGCCGATGGCGTCCGGTCGGGCGCTTGTGCCGCTGCCACCTCGGTGGCCCGGGAGCTCGAGGGCGTGAGTCTCGTCGGGCGAAAGGTTCGCGTCAGCGAACGTGACGGACGTCAGGTCTTCGAACCAGCCTGATGCCCCGAAAAGTGGTGGAGGTCACCCGGACCGTGTCCCGATGGTTTGGCGGCCTGCTCGGCCAATAGGCCGATCGGCCCTCCGGCGTCGATGAGTCAAATGGCACTGTTTCCACGTCGGTTTCCCAGCCACACTGGGCTTTCAAAAGATTCGTTGAATCGCTTCACCTATGCGTGAAGCGGTCTGTGAGTTCTTCCATGACGTGAAGGGTCTTGAACATGAAGCTTCGGAAGGTTTCGGTAGCGGAGAGTATTATCGACCTTCCTCGTGCGCGGCTGGTCCCTGATCCTCGCGAGGTGCCGATGGATGTCGGTCGGCTCGGTGCGCTCATTGGTGGGGCACCTGAGCAGCAGGCGCGGGTTGAGATGGTGTTGTCGAACTACCTGAAGCGGGGTGGGGCTCTCGGGCGCATGTTGGTCGAGGAGGCCGGGGTCGCTGAGCGCACGTTCGCTGACACGGTGTCGCGGCAACTTGTGATGCCATTGTCTGATCTGCGTAGCGACCGGCCCACCGCCGACGCGCTTGCATGGGTGAAGGGGGCTGACGCGCACCGTCTTGGTTTGCTGCCTCTGCGTTTTAGCACTGATGTGCTGACGGTTGCCGTGTGCGATCCGTTCGATTCCGAGATGGTGTATTTCCTCGAGTCGTTGCCTGTGATCGAGGTGCACCTGAAGATCACCACTGCGTCCGAACTGCGATCGGGCATCAATCACGCGTATCCGGCGCTTGATGAGGTGAACAAGTATCTCGTCGATTTCGCTCGTAGCGATGCGGCGGTAGTTGGATCACAAGTCGAGACGATCTCGGCTTCCGCTTTTGGGACTGACGAAGCGCCAGTTATCCAGGTCGTCAACAAGATCGTTACCCAAGCGCTACGCGATCGCGCATCGGATGTCCACATCGAGCCGATGGATGACCGGGTGCGTGTCAGGTATCGCATTGATGGTGCGTTACGTGAGGTGTTGTCGCTACCGACTGAGATCGGTCCGGCGCTCGTGAGTCGTATCAAGATCATGGCTGACATGAACATTGTCGAGCGGCGTCGTCCCCAGGACGGTCAGTTCCAGGTCACGGTCGATGCACGCGACCTCGACGTGCGCGTCGCCATCACCCCCACGATTTGGGGCGAAAAGACGGTACTGCGGTTGCTTGATAAGAGTCGCTCGTTGTACCGCTTGAGTGAGCTGGGCATGCCCGCTGATAGCAATGCGATTTACTCCCGCATGGTGCGGTCGCCCTTCGGCATGCTCATCGTGAGCGGCCCTACTGGTAGCGGCAAGACCACCACGCTTTACGCCACGTTGAACGAGATCAATCGCGAAGACATCAATGTGATGACCATCGAGGATCCCGTCGAGTACGTGTTCCCGTCAGTCAACCAGATCCAGATCAACGATCAGGCCGGTATCACCTTCGCGACTGGCCTGAAGTCGATGCTGCGTCAAGACCCCGACGTCATCCTCGTCGGCGAGGTCCGCGACGTCGAGACTGCACGCATTGCTGTTCAGAGCGCGCTGACTGGTCACTTCGTGCTCTCGTCGGTGCACGCGACCGATTCGGTTTCGGCGCTCATCCGTCTGCTTGACATGGGCATCGAGTCGTTCCTCATCGCGGCGTCGGTAATGGGTGTGGTGGCGCAGCGACTCGTGCGGCGCATCTGCTCTAGTTGCGCGATCGAGTACACGCCGAGTGTCGCCGATCTTGCGGTATTCCGTTCGGTGATTGAGAGCGACAAGTCGCGGTTCGTGCGCGGCGCTGGCTGCAATGTGTGTTCGAACACGGGGTACTACGGCCGAGTCGGCGTGTACGAGGTGCTGTCGATCACCGAGGAGATCCGCCAGCTTGTCGTCGCTGGCGCGTCGCCTCGAGAGCTGCGCGACTGCGCCATCTCGCAAGGATTGCGCACGCTGCGTCACGAAGCCGGGCGCATGGTCGAGAACGACATCACGACCATCGATGAAGTGATCCGCAACGTGTATGTGTCGGAGGGAATGCTGTGACCGATCTCATAACCCAGCCTGGGCTTCCACCGTTGCCGCGTCCGGTGCAGGCGCCGGTCGTGGCGGGCTCCGAGGGTCCGTTGCCTTGGTACAAGAAGGAGTTCCATCTCGGCAAGGCGGTCAAGCCCGAAGAGCTCATGAACTTCTCACGTCAGTGCTCGTCGTTTCTGCGCGCGGGCATCCCGGTGCTCGACGCGCTGGCGGTGCTTTCTGAGGAGAACAGCAACAAGGCCATGGTGGAAGTGCTCGCCACTATCGGCCGCGACCTGCGTAGCGGCATGAGCTTGGGCGCTGCGATTGGCCAGCATCCAAGGGTCTTCCCGAACTACTACATCGCGATGGTGCGCTCGGCTGAGCTCACCGGCCGGCTCGACGGTACCCTTGATCAACTCGCGGGCTACCTCGAGCGCGACATCGAAGCGCGCCGCAAGGTGCGCGGCGCGATGACCTATCCGGGTGTGGTTTTCGTGATGGCCATGGGCGCGGTCGTTATCTTGGCCACGTTCGTGATGCCGCGGTTCAAGGCGTTGTTCGAAAACATCAACGCAGAGCTCCCCCTGACCACGCGGTTCCTGCTGGGCTTCACCACCTTTGTCGGCACCTGGTGGTGGGCGATCCTGCTCGGCATCGGCCTGGTTCTGTCGTTCTTGTACGTCGCTTTCGGCGGTTCGCATGGACAAAAGCGGCGGCATCAGTTGCTCTTGCGGGCACCGGGAATTGGTCCGCTGATGCACTTCGTGATCCTCGAGCGGTTCTGCCGGGTGCTGGCTGCGATGGTGCAGGCCGGTGTGACACTGCCCGATGCACTTGCGGTGGCCTCTGATGCCACGAACAATCGGGTGTATCAAGATCAGTTGGTTTATGTGCGCACCGAGATGTTGCGCGGCGCGGGGTTTGCTCGCCCCATCGCCGCCACGGGCTTGTTCCCGCCCGCGGCCCGCCAGATGATCCGCGTTGGTGAGAGCACCGGCACACTCGACAAGCAGCTGGAGTCGACGGCCGCGTTCTACGAGCGGGAGCTCACCTACAAGCTCAAGCGTTTCACCGATCTGTTCGAGCCGATGGTCATCGTCGGTGTGGGGTTGGTCGTCGGTTTCGTCGCGGTTGCCCTCGTGCAGGCCATGTATGGCGTGTTCGACCAGGTGCAGGCGTGACACCCATGCCCGAACCGACCGTCGTTGTCCGGTTCTCTACGTGTTCTACCCCCAACAATGAAGCAAAAATGGAGCAGATAACAATGCGAAATTTAATCAACCGGCGTCGCGTCGATGAAGGTTTCACACTGGTGGAGCTTCTTATCACCATCGTCATCATCGGCATCCTTGCCGCGGTCGTGGTGCTCGCTATCGGCGGCCTCACGAACTCCGGCTCGACGTCGGCCTGCAAGGCAACCAAAGACTCAACCCAGGCTGCCGCGACGGCGTACTACTCCGATGGTCGTGGTCCAAACGGTTCCAGCACGTGGCCGCAATCGTTCGGTGACCTCGCGACCTACATGACGCCCCGCTCGGGCGTTGTTCCGAACCCGATGACCGGGTTGACGCTCACGGGCAACGGGTGGACGCTGACCCTGGTCCCCAACGGCGCCGCAGAACCTTCGTTCACAAGCTCTGTTGCTGCTTGCGTAGCGTGATTTGGTGAGGGTCGGGCGATTGCGTGCGGTCGCCCGACCCTCACCATGGTTCTTTCAGCTCATCAAAACTTCGCGAAAGACGGTGACCTCAACGTGAAAGCACGTCCATGTGTCGGCAACGACCGCGGCGAAACACTCATCGAGGTTCTCGCGGCAATCATCATCATCGGCACCGCTATCGCCGCGCTCGTCGGCGGGCTGGCCACCACCATTCTCACGTCGTCGCATAATCGCGAACGCGCGACGGCGAACACGCTCCTGCGCAGCTATGCCGAGGGCGTCAAGCAGTTCTCCCGCGCCGGGTATTTCGATTGCACGACCACCTATGTCGTCCCGGACACGGCGTACGTCCTGCCGCCGGGTTGGACGCGACCGACGAACATCGTTTCGCCGTGCCCTGGCGGGGTCGACGCAGGGACGCAACGAGTGACCATCACCGTCGAGTCGCCCACACATGCTCGCCAAATTCTCGAGATCTGGGTGCGCCGGGTATGAACTCGAACTCTCGCCATACTGCGTTTGTGGCCACCCGCGCTCGTGGTGACCGTGGCGCTTCGCTGGTACTCGCGCTCGCGGTCATGCTCGCCATGAGCGGCATCATTGGCGGACTGGTCACGTTTGTCACCACAAGCGATCGCGTCGCGGTGAATCTCACTCTGAAGCGCAACCGGCAATACGCGGCCGACGGAGCAGTTGAGCAAGCAATCCGCGCCGTCCAGACCGACACCACGATGAACGGTCTGCTCGGCACGACGTGTCCTTTCGCGAGCGGCCACTTCAATCCCCCCGCTCCGATCAACGGCGTATCGATCCGTGTCGATTGTGCGGGTGCCGCCGTGCCGGTACTCGACGGGTTGAATCGAGTGGTACTCGAGCGCAACGTGGTCTTTTTGGCCTGCGTCGACACGAACGTCGCCTGCACAGACGCGACGGCGCTCCTTCGGGCCAAGGTCAACTTTCCGACGAACGCAGCCGGCGCGCTCATTGGATCATTCGTGCAGTCCTGGAGCGTGAAGTGATGCAGTCACATCCCAAATCAGAACCCCGCAGGGCTCGCGGTGACCAAGGCGTGACCTTCATCGAGATGCTCATCACGATCGTGCTCATGACCGCGGTGATTGCTTCTGCGGCTGCCGCGTTCTCGCTCACGGCAAAGTCGGCGGTGTCGGTGAACGATCGTCTGAAGAAGTCGAACGACGCGCAGATCATCACCTCGTTTTTGACCGGCGACGCGGCAAGCGCCGGCGGATATGACCAGCAGAACAACCCGGTCGACGCGTCAATCGCGTCTCCGGGCGTGTACGTCGGCATTTCGATCACCGACGGATTTTGCGACGACGCAGGCTCGGTTCTACGACTGGAATGGGTCGAGCGAGCAATCGGTACGGCGCCCGTGCGCGTGGCCGCGAACTACGCCGTCGCGAACGGCCAACTCACCCGCAAGTCGTGCCGTAAATCGCCGGCTTCGCCCGGCGGGCCATCGACGACCGAAACCAAAGCAGTGCTGGGCCGCTACATCGACTCGGCGACGGTTACCTGTATCCAGTCCTGTACCACGGGCCGCGTCTCGCCAACTCCGGTGATCGTCACGTTGAACGTCGTGGCCGCAGTAAGCCCGGCGCCCGGAAGCACCACGTATCGCTATTCGGTCTCGGGGTTCCTACGCGCAGGCGGGAACGCAACCTTTGCCAATAGCGATGTCGTGCCACTGATCGCCCTCGGCGTTCCAACCAACACCGCGGCCGCCGACTGCCCAACCACGCCGCGTGCCTCAGGCCTCGCGATGGCCGCCACCGCCGGCAGCGACCCATGGACGCCGAAACTGACTGTGTTCGGCATCTCGGTGATCAACTCCAACGCCACGAACCCTGCATGCGGCCCAGCGGTCAACCTGGCCGGCCCCAGCACCGCCTATGGCGCGCTCAACACCCTCCTCTTGAACCCGGGCATGTGCACTGGTTGCGCGACCGGCCAGACGATTCCGATCACCGAGCCAATTCCCGACCCGTACGCCACGGTGACTCCGCCGACGAGCCGTAGTTGCTCCGGTACCGGCAACCCTGCCCCGACGACCAACAACAACCTGATCACGTTCAACCCGGGCGTGTACAAAGACGTGCTCCAGCTCGCGGGCGGCATCGATTCCCAGTTCGTGTTCGGCTCGAGCGGCGATGGCATCTTCTATTTCTGCAAGGGCATCACTCTTTGCTCGGGCGTTCGCTTCGACGCAGGACAAAACGGCGTCCTGTTGTACTTCGCGCCGAACGGCCAAGCAGCCAACTCGATGCGTCAGGGCTCCGGGTCATCGTGTTCGGGCTACCAAGACTTCGGTATGCACCTCAAGGGCCGCCCCGAGTGGAACAACATCGTGATATGGCAAGGCGGCGCCTCGCCCGCAGGTCAGCCGTCGGTGCGCGACGTCCAGATACCTTCCGGTGAGAACAACCTGCCAGCGGGCCTGAACTCCAACATCGATGGCATCGTCTACGCCCCGCAGTCACAGGTCGAGTTCTACCTTCCAACCAACGCAAACAGCGTCGGCGGATGGCCAGCGACACCGATCGAAGGCACAGTGCTCGGTGTGGTCGCCCGCAATGTGGTGATCGATCGCGTGACGCGGATGCGCATCGGCCCCGGGCCACAGACGACCACCGCCATGACCGCGAGCCCCAACCCGGCCAACGTCGGGCAACCCGTCACCCTGGTTGCGCGTGTGCAGGCCGTAGCGCCGGCCACGGGCACGCCCACCGGCTCGGTTGAGTTCTTCGACGAGACCGCCGACCTCGGCAACGCGCCGTTGGTGAACGGTGTCGCCACCTTGACGGTGAGAAGCATCCGCGGCGGAGCGCGTCCGCTGACCGCCGTATACAGCGGCGACACACTCTTTGCCTCGAGCGTCTCGCCCACCTTGAACCAGATCAACAACACAGTCGGCTCGACCACCACGCTCACATCGAATCCCAACCCGTCCGGCGCGAACCAGACCACGCGCCTTGTCGCGACCGTTGCCGGCCCCGGCCCGTTCGCCACTGGCAACGTCGCGTTCTACGAAGGGCAAACCCTGCTCGGCGTGGGCCCGCTCGCCGCAGCACAGGCGTACCTCGACATCGCATTCGGTGCGATTGGCTCCCACACCCTGCAAGCAGTGTTCGCCGGCGACGTGTCCTACCAAGGCAGCGCGTCCGCGCTGTACAACCATGTTGTCCTTGAGAGTGCCGTCGTCACGTTGACCGCAACGCCGAACCCGGCGAACGTCACAAGAGACGTCACGCTCACTGCCACAGTCACGTCGCAAACTCCAGGCCTCGTCACACCTACGGGCACGGTCACGTTCATGGACGGCGCAACCCAACTCGGCGGCGGCCCAGCCATCATCAACGGCCTCGGCACCGCGACGATTCCCGTGACCTTCGCAACCTCGGGCGTGCACAACCTGACTGCCATCTACAGCGGCGACTCGATCTTTGCCGTGGCCACGAGCTCGCAGGTCCCGGTGACGGCCAACAAGGTTGGATCGAACACCACGCTCACGAGCAGCCCAAACAGCCCGGCGTTGGTGGGCCAAGCCGTCACCTTCACCGCCACGGTCACCTCGCAACTCACGGACGTAACGCCCTACCCCACGCCGACCGGCACCGTGACCTTCCGCGACGGCGCGACGACCCTCGGCACCTCAAACCTCAACAACGCCGGCTTGGCGACATTTACGACGAGCACGCTCAGCAGTACGTCGCACACCATCTCCGCTGTGTACAACGCGAACGCGACCTACAACACGAGCACATCAGCCAACCAGACCTACGTCATCAACGGCGTAGCAGTCACCGTGACACTGACGAAGAACGACAACAACATCACACTGGGCGAACAGGTCGACTTCGTGGTGTCAGTAGATCGCACCGGCGGCGGCACCGATCCAACGAGCGGCTCGGTCACGCTCTATGACAACGGTGTCCAGATCGGGTTCGACAACAACATCGGCTCCAATCACACCTCGAACTTCAACAGCCTCACATTCGGGATCGGCGCCCACAGCATCGTCGCGGTGTACAGCGGCGCCGTATCAAACGGCGTCACCTACGCACCAGGCCAGTCGACCCCTGCGATGACATTCACCGTGTCTGGCTACACCACCGACCTGCAACTCGTCACCAGCAAGAACCCCGCAGGGTTCGGTGAGGCAATCACATTCACCGCGACAATCAACGAGACAAGCCCCGGCACGCCAACCGGCACGATCACGTTCCTCGACAACGGCGTAGTCATCGGCACCGCAAACCTCAACGGCTCCGCAGTCGCTACCTTCACGACGAGCTCACTAACGATCAGCACACACCCAATCACCGCGACCTACCCGGCCACAGGCAACTTCGCCAGCGACACGTCGAACACCGTGAGCCAGGTCATCCGACGTCTGGTTGCGGTCACGATGACCAGCGACAGGAACAACCCGGCGGGGGCAGGTTCGACCGTCATCTTCACGGCAACCGTTGCCCGCACCGAAGGCACCGGGACACCAAGCGGCCAGGTCTCGTTCTACGTCGATGGAGTGGTCGCTTCGACACGCACGTTGGTGAACGGGTCGATCACATACAGCACCGCAGCGCTGTCACCCGGGGCGCACACGATCTATGCCGAATACCTGGGCGACAACACGTTCGCCCCCGGCATAAGCACGACTCTGGGCCAGAGCGTCGGGCAGTACACGCCGAATGTGGCGCTCACCCTCAGCGCCGGAACGAACCCATCGGTGTGGGGTCAGTCGATCACGTTCCGGGCGGCGGCGACTGGCGCGGGGCCGACACCGTCGGGAAATGTGACCCTCTACAGCAACTGCGGCCCGAGCCAGATCTCTCGGGGCACGGCCAACCTCAACGGCTCCGGAATCGCTACGTTCACGACGAGCTCGCTGCCATTGGGTACGAGCGCAATGTGCGTCGTCTATGCGGGCGACACGAACTACCTCGGGCAGCAGTCCAACACCATGAGCCAGACGGTCAACCAGTCGGGCACCGCAGTGACCCTGACTCTTGCCGGTGGCGGGAGCACGTCGGCTGTTGGTCAGTCCGTCACGTTCTTGGCCGACGTCAACCCGACCGGTAACGGATCGGGTATCCCGACGGGCACCGTCACCTTCACCGACAACGGTGTCACTGTTCCCGGAACGTTCAACGTGAACGGCGCCGGCGTCGCGAGCTATGTCGTCACCTACAACGTGACGGCATCGCACACGATCACCGCTCAATACAACGGCAACGCGAACTTCGCAGCGAGCGCAATCGCTACGTTCACACTCACCATGCCGCCTCGTGGCCTCACCATCACGGCGAATCCGAACGCGGGCAGTGGGTCCAACGGCCAGCCGAGCAACGCCGACACGGTCGTGTTCACCTTCGACCAAGCAATCACCCCCACCTCCGTGATCGCGAACCTCACCAATGCTGCGCCGCAGAACGTGCGGGTGAGATTCTGCAGAAACTCGGGCCAAGAAACCGTGCTCACCGTGTTCACCACAACTGGCGGAACCCCGAACTGCAACAGTACGACCACGGTCACGCTCGGAACTGTCGATCTGGGCGACACGAACACTCGCTACATCAGCTCGGGCAACACCGTGATCCTCACCGGGACGCTTTCGGTCAACGCGGCGAACACCCAGATCACGCTGACGATCACGCAGACGCCCAGCAACTCGACGTTCGGCACCAACACCGGCAACACGACGCTGACCTGGACGACCAACAACGGCGTGACGAGCCCCACCGGCAACGTGGTCGCCGCCTCGGTCACCGAGAGCCCGGCCAAGCGGAACTTCTGATCGGATGGTCGCAGCCGGGCGCAAACCCGCTGCGACCATCGACCGACCTCGGTCAGTGTGGGGCGATCTCGTTGGGGACGAGGGCGTACTCCATTGCGGTGCTGAGCGAGATCTGACCCGCAGCGACCAAGCCGGTCAACGACTCCTCGAGCGTCGACATGCCTTCGCCCTTGCCCATGGTGATGGCATTGCGAAGTTGGCGCGTCTTGCCTTCACGAATGAGGTTGCGCACGCCGCTGTTGGCCAGCAGCACCTCGAACGCGGCGGTGAGTCCGCCGTCGGTCTTGGGCACGAGTCGCTGCGCGACCACCGCGGTGAGCACGCTCGAGAGCTGCAAGCGGATCTGGGCCTGGCGTTCGGTGGGGAACACGTCGACGATGCGGTCGAGGGCCTGCGCTGAGTCGTTGGTGTGCAGCGTGGAGAAAACCACGTGGCCCGTCTCGGCGAGCGTGAGCGCGGTCGCGATGGTTTCGATGTCGCGCATCTCACCGACGAGCACCACGTCGGGATCCTCGCGCAGGGCGGCGCGCAACGCACGGGCGAACGAGGTGGTGTCGAGGCCGACTTCGCGCTGGCTGATGATGGCGGACCGGTGGTGATGCACGTACTCGATCGGATCTTCGATCGTTATGACGTGACATGCCCGGTGCTCGTTGATCCACTCGATGAGCGACGCGAGACTGGTCGATTTACCCGAACCGGTCGGGCCGGTGAACAGCACCAGACCCTGTTGCAATGCAGCGAGGCGCCGCACTACGGGCGGCATTCCCAGCGAGTCGAAGGTTGGGATCTTGTCGGGAATCAAGCGCAGCGCGAGAGCCGGTGACGAACGCTGGAAGAAGGCACTGCCGCGCACGCGGGCTACGCCGCCCCAGCTGAAGGCAAAGTCGACATCGAGCTCGCTGTCGAGCGTCGCGGACTGGCGATGGTCGAGCACCTCACCGAGGACCTTGTTGATGCGAGCCTCATCAAGCGGCTCTTCGCCGTCGATTGGACGCAGCTTGCCGTCGACTCGAGCCACGGGCGGCGCTCCTACCGTGAGCAGTAGGTCGGTGCCGCTAGCTTGCCAGACAGCAGTGAGCAATCGATCTACGTCAGTTCCATGGAGTTCCACAAATGTTCCTTTCGACCAAGTTCCTTTCGGCCACGCCAGGTCTGAGCTGAGGCAATCATGACGGACACAGTTGCCATCGTTCTGGCGGCGATCATTGGCCTGGCCATAGGCTCGTTCCTCAACGTGGTCATTGCGCGCGTGCCCATCGGTGAATCCATCGTGAAGCCGCCATCGCATTGCCCGAAATGCGGCACCGTGCTGCGCCTCTATGACAACATCCCGGTGCTGTCATGGCTTGTGCTGGGCCGAAAATGTCGGATATGTCGAGCGACGATCAGCGCGCAGTACCCGTTGGTCGAGACCGGCACAGCGGTTCTCTTCGCGCTGGTCGCGTGGCGCGTCGGCGCGCACGCGGACCTGCCGGCACTGCTCGTGGCCGCGGCCGCGTTCGTGGCGCTCTCGGCCATCGATTTGCAGACCAAGCGGTTGCCTGATCTCGTCGTCTTTCCTTCGCTCGCGATGACCGCTGCCGGGCTTGTGGTAGCCGCAGCGATCGACGATCGCTTCGACGATCTCGGGCGGGCGGGCATCGGCGTAGCGGTCGGCTTCGGCGTGCTGCTGGTGATCCACGTGGCGAAGCCCAACGGCATGGGCTTCGGCGACGTCAAGCTCGCCGCGCTGTGCGGCCTGGTGCTCGGCTGGTTCGGTCTGGCCGACCTCGCGGTGGGCCTCTACGCCGGCTTCGTGCTCGGTGCTGCGGTGGGAGTTGCGCTCATGGTGGTCGGGCGCGTGCGTCGCGGCGTCACTATTCCGTTCGGTCCGTTCCTCGCCGCGGGCACGATGATCACGATCTTGGCCCTCGGCAGCTGGGCCGATTGGTTGCGTGACCTTTACGCATAGCGTGAATAGCACACGGGCGCGCCAAGATTTTACCCGTGGGTTTCCTTCGGCTCCGCGCATGAGCACCGAGTTCCGCTCGGCATTGCGTGACATCGATTTCGGCTGAACGGGATCGTCGGTCTTGGGTGGGTCGCGACGTTCCCCGAATTCGCCCTCGGCGACCACAACGACCTGCGCTGCGTGTCGAGCGTGCACGACTCGGGTTGTGACGACCTTGTAGCTTCCTCCTCGTGTTCGCCGCGATTCCCAGCCCATCCTCGAATGCCCTCCACCTGGGCAGCCTCCAGCTTCGCTTCTACGGCATGACCATCGCCCTGGGGGTGTTCGCCGCGATCTGGCTCGCTGATCGACGCCACGTTGCTCGTGGCGGCTCGCGCGACGACTGGGGCTACATCGGCATGTGGGTCGCGATCTCGGGCCTCGTCGGCGCGCGTGCGTATCACGTGATCACCGACTGGCGATCGTTCGAGGGTCGCTGGGGCGATGTCATCAAGATCTGGGAAGGCGGCCTCGGTATCCCGGGGGGCCTTATCGTCGGTACGTTCGTCGGCGTCTGGGCGGCGAAGAACCGCGGCCTCGCGGCGCGCGACGCGCTCGATATCGCAGCACCGGCGATACCGCTCGCGCAAGCCATCGGACGCCTCGGGAACTGGTTCAACCAGGAGCTCTTCGGCAAGCCGAGCAGCCTGCCCTGGGCGGTCAAGATCGACGCCAAGTATCGGCCCGTCGGCTACGAAACCTACGCGACCTTTCAGCCGACGTTTCTCTACGAGATGCTGTGGAACCTCGCGCTGTGCGGCGTGCTGCTCTGGCTCGATCGGCGCAAGATGGCGCCCCGCGGCAAGCTGTTCGCGATCTACGTGTTCGGCTATGGCCTTGGCCGGCTGTGGGTCGAAGCACTGCGCATCGACAAGGCCAGCAAGATCTTCGGCACCCGCGTCAACATCTGGGTCGCCGTGCTGGCCGTCCTCGGTGGGCTCGCGTGGTACGTGTTCGGCTCAGAGGAGCAAAAGGCGTCCACGCTCGACGACACCACCGCGGATGCCGACGACGCCGACGCGATCGACACCGGAGACTGAACGCTCAGCGAACATTCGCGTCGCACCAACGCGGGAAGTGCAGGATCTCGCGGAGGTTGAACGCGAGCGACTACAGCTCGAGGCGTTCGCGCAGCCTCGGGATCTCGAACAGCTCCGGGTACTCGTCGGCGAGCCAGCCGGGCATGTGGGCGTCGTCCTTCGAACGGGTGAGGTGCCGGTAGTCATCGGCCATGTGTAGCGACGGTAGAGCGCACATGCGGAGGAATACCTCGAGGTCGAGATCAGGCGTGGTCGAGTACGTCGCTCGACAGGTGGGGCCATGCGTCTTTCGCCCAGGTCCCGAACTCGCGATCGGTCAGCGCGACCAACGCAACGTTGGCCACCGGGTCGACCCACACCAACGTGCCGGCGCGTCCGAAATGGCCGAACGTCGCCGGCGAGTTCGCGTGGCTCGACCAATGCGGTTCCTTTTGGCCGCGGATCTCGGGACCCAGGCCCCACGGGTTCGGTCGTTGTCGCCCGTACCCCGGGAGCACGCCTTCGAGTAATGGGTACTGCGGGGTGATCATGGCGCGCCACGTCTCGGGCGCGAGCAACGTGGGGTGGCGCAGCTCGCGGACCAGCCGGCTTACTTCGACGACATTGGCCACCATCGCCGAGCCGGGCGATCCGGCCAGGCGCGCTCCATGCATACCCAACGGTTCACACACCGCTTCTCGGAGGTAGTCCCCGAACGCGAAACCGGCGCGCGTCGCGACGAGCTCGCCGAGCAACTCGTAGCCGAAGCTCGAGTACGACCGCCGCATACGCGGGTTGCCCCGTGGCCCATCGGCCTCGAACGGCAGCCCTGCGGCGTGGCACAGCAGATCACGCACGGTCGCGCCGTCGACGCCGAGCGCCGGCTCGTCGAGGTCGCAGATGCCTTCTTCGCACGCGACGAGCGTGGCGAGCGCCGTGAACAACTTGGTGACCGATGCCAACGCGAACTCGCGGTGGCAGTCGCCGGCGAAGTGCTCGTCGCCTTGTTGATCGATGACGGCGAACGCGACGTTGCCCGCCGGCCAGGAGAGGCCGTCGCGCAGAACCGCGTCGAGGTCAGCGAACCCGCGAAGCACGTGTGCACCCTACGACCCGCGCCCATGGCGGCACAGCGCATAGACATCGTCGATTCGTGGGATTCATGGGATTCGTGGGGTGGTTGCGCTGCGCCAAGTAACCTCTGGTGGTGACCGATGCAAGCTTTTTCACCGTACCCGGCGGTACACGGGTCGTGCGGACGTTTGCGTTCATCGACCTTTCCGGTTTCACCACCTACACCGACACCGAGGGTGACGCCGAGGCCGTGAAGGTGTTGAGCGGCTTCCGTGCCGCGGTGCGCGAGGTTGCGGCGTCGCGCGCTGTTCGCGTCGCGAAGTGGCTCGGCGACGGTGCGATGCTGGTCTCGGTCGAGATGGAACCTGCGGTCGAAGCGGTGGTCGACATCGAGCGCCTCATTGACGAGAGCCAGTCACCGCTCGCGTTGCGCTCCGGCATCGCGACAGGTCCGGTCATTTTGTTCGAGGGCGACGACTACATCGGCCAATCGGTCAACCTGGCGTCGCGACTTTGCGATCTGGCCCATCCGAAGGAGGTTCTGGCCCCCGCATCCATGGTGTCGTCGTTGCTCGTAAACACGCGCGCGGTTGCCATCGGTTCGCGCCACATCAGCGGGTTTGCGCAGCCGATCGAGCTTGTACGCCTCGTGGCTGCCGATGGTCGCCACGGCTGACACCCTCGCGACCGTCAGGCTGATCGGTCCGGCCCAATGGTGCGCAACTCGTTGAGCTCGGTCACGAGATGCCAGAGCGCGTCGAGCACGGCTTCGACGTCGGGCATGTCCTGCGGAGCGTCGGCCGCGAGCAGCAGCTGCGTTCGAAGGGCCGTCCAGTGGCCGCGTCGTGCCGCAGCATCGATGAGCATCGCCCATGTCACGTCGCGCTCGCGGCCGAGGACCCGAGCGAGTGCCGGGCCGAGGGCGTGGCGTACCACGGCGATCTCTTCGAGCGCGGACGAGGCCGGTCCGGAGATCGCGTCGAGCAGTGCCTCCACGTCAGGTTTGCGCAGATGGCGCGGGGTCGGGTCCATCGGGCGCTATCGTGGCTCACGGAGCATGGCGCCGGCGAGCGCACAGCCCATGAGGCCTGCGGCGTAGGCTTGGCCTGCCCTTCTGTAGGCCATTTGGTGGCGCCGCTTCGACGAATCGAACGACGTGGAAACCCAAACAGATAACGGCTTCGCCTCTCTTGGCGTGCCCTCCGAATTGGTCGAGGCGCTGAGCGTGCGTGGCATCGACCAACCCTTTCCCATCCAATCCCTCACCATCCCCGACGCACTCGCCGGGCGCGATGTGTGCGGCAAGGCCAAGACCGGCTCGGGCAAGACGCTCGCGTTCGGGCTCCCGGTGCTGGCCAATCTGGTCAAAGCGGTGCCGTGTCGGCCCACCGCGCTGGCGCTCGTGCCCACCCGCGAGCTGGCCGTTCAGGTGTGCGACGAGCTCGACCCGCTCGCCCGCGCCGCTGGTCGCCGGGTCACCGCCATCTACGGCGGTGCCAAGATCGAAGCCCAGCGCAAGGAACTCCTAGACGGCGTGGACTTCGTCGTCGCTACTCCGGGGCGCCTCATCGATCTGCTCCAACAGGGCGACCTCAAGCTCGACGCTGTCACGGTCGTCATCGTCGATGAAGCCGACCGCATGGCGGACATGGGCTTTCTCCCCCAGGTCGAGTGGCTCCTGCGCCACATTCCCGGTGGACACCAGACGCTGTTGTTCTCCGCCACGCTCGACGGCGTGGTCGACTCGCTCATCAAGCGCTACCAACATGACCCGGTCATGCACGAGGTGCAGTCAGAAACGGTCACCGTCGACCGCATGGTGCACCACTTCTTCAAGGTGCACCAGCTCGACAAGACCAAGGTCGCCGCGGCGGTCGCCCGCCACGTGGGCCGCACGATCATGTTCACCCGGACCAAGTTCGGCGCCGATCGTCTGGCGCGCGATCTCAAGGCCGAAGGCATCGATGCCGCGGCCATCCACGGTGATCTCCGCCAGAACCACCGCGAGGCGGCCCTCGCCGACTTCGGCAGTGGCAAGCTCGCCGTGATGGTGGCCACCGATGTCGCGGCCCGCGGCCTGCACATCGACGACGTCGACGTGGTCATCCACTTCGATCCGCCCGAGGATCACAAGACGTATTTGCACCGCTCGGGTCGCACGGCCCGCGCCGGCGAGAGCGGCATCGTGGCCACTCTGGTGCTGTGGGACCAAGAACTCGAGGTCAAGCGCATGATGAAGCGTGTCGGGATCGAGCAGAACATGGTCGACCTCTTCTCCAACGACAAGCGCCTCGTCGACCTCGCCGCATGGGACCCCAAGGCGTAGTTGCCAACCGGTCGCGGGGCGCACGACCTGCAGCTGTTGGCCGACCGTGTCGTGTCGTTCGCCGCTCACGAGCGGTGGACCACCCGCGGCACGCTCGAAGCGACGGCGGTGGCGCTGCAGCGCTCACCTGACCCGGACGCACCCGAGCCCAGCGGGTTCGAGGTGGCGCTTCGCCGCGAGATCGCTCGGGCGGCCCATGCCCTCGGCCCGCGTTCGGCGCACTTGCTTGGCTTGGTCTACGAGCAGCTGCTTCATCCGGGTTCGCGACGTGCTCGGGGCGCGCACTTCACCCCGGCCGATGTCGCCGATCACCTGGTTGAGTTCACGCTCGAGGGTGTCGTGCTGCCCGAACAGCCGCGCTTCGTCGATCCGAGTTGCGGCGGGGGAGCGTTCCTCCTCGCAATGGCGTCGTGGCTTCACACTCGCGGGTGGTCCCGCTCGGCTTCGGTGGAGGCCGTGTGGGGCGCGGACATCGATCCGCTCGCTTCGTGGGTCAGCGCGACATCACTCGCGCTCTGGGCCGGGGTCGATGGCCACCACGACGTCGTGGCGCGGATCGTGTGTGCCGATGTGCTCGAGGCAGGCGGTGACCCGTGGCCGGGTGTCGAGTTCGATGCAGTCATCGGCAACCCGCCGTTCCAGAACCAGCTCGAACGAGCCACCGTGCGCAGTGCCGCACAGCGTCGCGATCTTGGCGCTCGCGGCATCACGCGTGTGCCCTACCTCGACACTGCGGCGTTGTTCCTCCCGCGGTCTCTCGATCTCGTCGCCGCAGGCGGCCGGGTCGCGCTCATCCAGCCGCACTCCACGCTCGTCGCTCGAGACGCTCGATCGGTGCGTGACGACATGACGACGCGCGCCGATCTCGTCGGATTGTGGTTCGCCCGCGAGCCGATCTTCGCCGCGAGCGTCCGCGTGTGTGCTCCCGTGTTCCAGCGGGCTGACCAGGTACGCGGTTTCGGCGACCCGCGGCCCATGGTGCGCAGGGTGGTGGGCCGTGGGTTCGACGCAACGTCGCCGGCAGGTGCTCCGGTGTCGGCCGATTCTTGGGGCTCGCTCGCTCGGGACCTGCTCGGCGTGCCGTCGGTGAACCTCGTCGGTCGCGCGACTATCGGCGATCGCGCGACCGCCACAGCGGGCTTTCGCGACGAGTACTACGGCCTCGTCGGCGCAGTGTTCGAGCACGATCCCGAACGAACCGGCGAGGTCTCGACGACCACCGGACGCGTTGCTCGCCTTGTCACGTGCGGGTTGATCGAGGTGCTCGCGAACCAATGGGGTGCGCGGCCAGCGACCTTCGCCCGCACGAAGTACCTGGCGCCGATGGTGGACGTCGGTCGTCTCGAAGGGCGGGTAGCGGCATGGGTCGGCGCGCAACTCGTGCCGAAGCTGCTCGTGGCCACCCAGACCAAGGTGATCGAAGTGGTGGTCGACGAGACCGGCGAGTTGGTGCCGAGCACTCCGGTCATCGCGGTGCACGCACCGGTTGACGACCTGTGGCGCCTCGCTGCCGCGTTGAGCGCGCCGTGCCTGAGCGCACACGCGCTCGGTCGGGTCGCTGGTGCGGCATTGAGCGCCGACGCAATCAAGCTCGCGGCGCGCCAAGTGCTCGAGCTCCCGCTGCCCGATGACCACGAAGCGTGGGAACGGGGTGCCGATCTCGCGCGCAAGGCGCACCACGCCGAGGGAGCGACCCGTGAGCGGTACCTCGATGCACTGGGCGCCACCATGGACTTCGCGTACGGCTGCACCGATCCCTCGGTGTTCGCCTGGTGGGCTGCTCGGCGCTGAGCTGAATCATCTGTCGTTTTGGTCTGGTGGCATGGCACAATGGCGGCGACATCACGAGTGGCCCGACAACGGGTCCGGCAACCTGGGACGGACGACCAAGGTGCCATGCCTCCGGCAACGGCGGCGATGTGGGTTCAGGCCCGGAGCAATCCGTGCAATGCGCCAACGAACGGTCCGGTGCACCAGCGGTGCGTCTGGATCCCGGTCGAGCACCAAGGTCCGTCCCTCTGAGCACGATCGGAGGCACGTATGAATGCTGAGCCCGCGCCGCCGCGCGTGTACCCCGACGCGCTGCCGGTTACCGGGGCCTGGCGACTCGGCGATGACGTCGGCTGTCGCCAGTTCGTCACCCTCAACGATCACCGCCCGTTCGCGCTCGAAGGCGGGGGAGCGCTGCGTCAGGTCACGCTGGCCTACGAGACGTGGGGGACGCTCGCCGCCGATGCGTCGAACGCCGTGCTGGTCTGTCATGCGCTCACCGGTGATTCGCACGCTTCGGGGCGCCAGGGCAACGGCCACGCCACCGCCGGCTGGTGGGACGACATGATCGGCCCGGGCAAACCGCTCGATACAGACCGCGTGTTCGTGGTGTGCATGAACGTGCTCGGCGGGTGTCAGGGCTCCACCGGGCCGGCATCGATCGATCCGGCCACCGGTACGCCATACGGGTCGCGCTTTCCCGTGGTCACCACGCGTGACACCGTGCGCGCCCAGGCCCGCCTCGCGGACTCCCTCGGCATCGGTTCCTGGCTCACCGTCATCGGTGGTTCGATGGGTGGCATGCAGGTCATCGAGTGGGCGGTGATGTTCCCTCAGCGTGTGCGTTCGTTCGTGTCGCTCGCGAGTTGCATGGCGTCGAGCGCGTGGCAGATCGCGTTCAGCGCCGTTGGCCGCACCGCGCTCGCGCTCGACCCCAATTGGCGCGGTGGCGACTACTACGACGCTCCCGCGGGCGAAGGTCCGCACAAGGGGCTCGCCATTGCCCGTGCAGTCGCGCAGATCACCTATCGCAGCGACGAGGTCTTTCGCGATCGTTTCGGCCGAGACCTCGTCGACCCGGTCGACGTGTTCGGTCTGTGGGACCGCTTCCAGATCGAGAGCTACCTCGACTACCACGGTGTGAAGCTCGTCCGCCGCTTCGACGCGAACTCGTACCTCGTGCTGAACAAGGCCATGGATTTCCACGACATCGGCCGCGGTCGCGGAGGCATCGACAGCGCCATCGCCCGCGTGCGCGCCCCGTCGCTCATCGTGTCGATCAGCAGCGACACGTTGTATCCCCCGTTGCAACAGCGCGAGATGCGCGATGCCCTCGTGGCTGCGGGGCGCCGTTGCGATCATCATCTGATCGACAGCCCTCAGGGCCACGACGGGTTCCTGTTGGAGTTTGACCACATCGGTCCCATGGTGACCGACTTCCTTGCCGAGATCGAGAAGCAGAATGCCTGAAGCAGACCCGTCGTCATTGCGTCCCGAGACCGTCGCCATCCGCGCCGGTCGAGCCGACAACGGATCTGCCCTCGCGCCGATCCTGTGGGCCACCACAACGTTCGTCACGCCCACCGTCGACGAAGGTCGGCGCATGGCCACCATGGTCGGTGCCAACCGCTTCTACTCGCGCTACGGCAACCCGTCGGTGCGTGCATTCGAAGAGGCGATCGCCGCGCTCGAGCACGCCGAGGATGCTCGCGCGTTCGCGTCGGGTATGGGTGCGGTAAGTGCGGTCGTGCTCGGCCTATGTTCGAGCGGCGATCACATCGTGGCCCAGAAGCAGCTCTACGCCGGTACGCAGCTGTTGTTGCAGGGCGTGTGCCCGCGCTTCGGCATCGATGTCACGTTCGTCGACGGTTTCGAACCGGGTGCATTTGCGGCGGCCGTACGGCCGGGCAAAACGGTGTTGGTCATTGCCGAGACCCCCGCGAACCCGCGCCTCGGCATCGTCGACCTCGAGGAGTTCGGCGCGATCCGCGGTCCGATGAAGGTGGTCGACTCCACGCTCGCCACGCCGCTCGTGCAGCGCCCCCTCGACTACGGCGTCGACCTTGTTCTGCACTCCGCGACCAAGGCAATCGCGGGCCACAACGACGCGTCGCTCGGCGTGGTCGCTGGTAGCAAGGACCTGCTCGCGTGGTTGTGGAACTTCTCGGTTCTCCATGGTGCCAACGCGTCGCCGTTCGATGCCATGAACGGCCTGCGTGGTCTCCGGACCTTGAGCGTGCGCATTCGCCAACAGAGCGAGTCTGCACAGCGGTTGGCCGAGATGCTCGAAGCCAATCCCGGTGTGTCCGCAGTGAGCTACCCAGGGCTCGCCTCGCATCCACAGCACGAGCTCGCCAAGCGGCAGATGTCGCTGCCCGGCGGCCTGCTGACCTTCGACGTGATCGGCGGTCTCGACGCCGGCCGGCGTTTGGTCGAAGGAACTCGCGTCGCCCAGCTCGCCACCTCACTCGGTGGCCCCGAGACCCTGGTGACGCACCCGGCGTCCACCACCCATGTCGGGCTGCTTCCCGAGGAGCTCGAGGAGTCGGGCATCGGGCCCGGCACCATTCGCGTATCGACCGGCCTCGAGCACGTCGACGATCTGCTGGCCGATTTCGCGCAGGCCCTCGAGCTCGCGCGCGCGTAAGCGACGGCGGTTTTCATGCCCGAGATTCTCGAGGTCGAACGCTACGAACGTCTTGCAGCCCGAACGGTCGGCCGGCGCATTGCGCGCGTCGACACACCCGACGCGTGGTACCTCAAGCGCGGCGCCGACGCGGGCGCGGTGCAGTCCGTCGCGACCGGCGCCACGGTCGGTGGAGTTCGGCGCATCGGCAAGCTGTTGCTCATCGATCTACGCGATCGGATGACCCTCGGTCTGCGCTTCGGTATGACGGGGCGGTTGTTCGTCGATGGCATCGCCGGTATCGATGAGCTCGAATACGGTTCGTCGCGAGTCGAACCCGAATGGGAGCGGTTCCGGCTCGAGTTCGACGATGCGAGCCGGCTCGTGATGCACGATCCCCGACGGTTGGGTGGGGTAGAGATCGCGCCCGATGAGTCGCGCCTCGGCGCGGATGCCCTCACGCTCACCCGCGCCGAGTTGGCCGCCTCGTTGCGCGGGGGCCGGGGGCCGTTGAAGGCTCGCCTTATGGATCAGTCGCGCATCGCCGGCATGGGCAACCTGCTGACCGACGAGTCGCTGTGGCGGGCGCGACTGAGCCCGACGAGTGCCGCGGGCGACCTGAGCGATCAGGAGATCACGCGGTTGCACGCCACCATGCGCCAGGTGCTGCACGAACTGGGCGAGCGCGGTGGCTCGCACACCGGAGACCTCCAGCTGGCGCGCACGCGTGGCGCGGCGTGCCCGCGCTGCGGTTCGTCCATGCTGCGCCAGACCACAGGTGGACGCAGCACGTACTGGTGCACGGCCTGCGTCGACGGTGCATCGTGATGGTGCGCCGGGCGGGTAGATCGGCACGACTACGCTCTGAAAGCCGTCGCGGCTGGCGCCGGCACGGATCGCAGAGAAGGAACGTGCGCGGACGATTCCCGGGGCTCGGGCCCGAGTTGCTTGCATGGGTCGTGTCGGCCGCGTTGGCGTTCGTGGTGCTCGTCCCTGGTGCCGCCGCACAGTCCGGTCCGACGGGCGCGACGGGCGCGGTCACGACGACCGCCGCGCTGACCACCACCGCGGCCGCGCCAACCACCACCGCCGCGCCAACCACCACCGCCGCAGTCCCCACCTCGCTGGCCCCAACGACGACGGCGGTCGCAGAGGAGGAGCCGGTGCCTGTGGCCACCACCACCCGTCGGCCCACGACCACGCTGCGCGCGTCGACCACGACCGGCTCGTCGACCACCACGAGCACCACCGTCGCGGCGGCCATCGTGCCGAGCACGACTCGGCCAGCGACCATCACCTCGTTGACCTTGCAACCCGACACTTCCGCGGGCAACCAGACCCGCAGCGAGATCGATCGGATCGTGCGCTTACTGTTCGGTATCGCAGGGATCGCGACGGTGCTCGGATTGGCCTACGCGTGGTATACGAGTCCTCGCTGGCGGGTGAAGGTCTCGGTACGCAAGGCCGCGCTGGCCTCGCAGCGTCTCGACGATGCCATGGCCGCGAGCTTCGTCGGAACCACGTTCGCGCTCGGCCTCGATGCCGATGCCGATGCTGGCGAGCGCGGCGAGGATGATCCCGGGGCGCGCCGGGGCGCGGACAACCGCGCTGATGATGGTGACGAGTCGCGCGAAGGGTTGGCGTCGACGCTTCTCCCTCGCAGCGAGGATGACGTTGACGACCCGAGTCGTCCGAACCCGCGTCCTGATCCGCGACCGCGACCGAATGACTCGCCCTGGGAGTCGTGAACGCGAGCGACGTCGTCTCGTCGCGCGTTGAAGTCGGTTGACGAGGCTCCAACAGGGTGCTGAAAATGCCTCTGTAGGGGCGGCTCGGTCGGCCTCGAGGCTCGTGCGACCTGGTTCGGTTCACGCGCCGACCACCACCCTCAGACGAATTTCCGCACCCTGCTAGGTTGGGGTCATGGCCGAAGGCATTGATTTCGACGCGATGATCGAACGGTTCCGCGAACGCGCGGCCTCCGTGAAGCGGCGGCAGCTTCCCCCGATCGGTGGTGACGAGCGGACGCAGTTCATCCGCCAGGCCCAGCTCGACTTCCAGGACTTCGCCATGCTCGGCGATGCGACAGCGACGCTGGAGGACGGCATCCTCACGTTTCGCGTCGACCTTCGCCCCAAGCCCTGACCGTCCGGTGAGGGGGATCTCGCGAGCCGCCACCGCCACCGCCGTTCGCGATGCCGGAGCCGGCTCCTGCGCCGTTGGCCCCGAGCGACCCGCACCGGTTGGGCCAGGCCGTAGGGCAGCTCGGGATGTTCTCGAAGCGCGCCGGGCGGATCTGCTTCGGCATCGTGGGCGCGCTGCTCGACGGCGACGAGGTCGTCGACGTGCTCGTGCAGGGTCGTTTCGGCGGTGAAGACGGCGTGGCGGTCGCCACTGATCGACGCGTGCTGTTCGTGAACGATCGCGAGTGGAAACCCGACGTGCAGTCGCTGCCGTACGTGCATGGTCTCGTGGTCAAGGGCTGGCAGAACGACCGCACCGCGTCGCTCATCTTCGAGTTCGAAGGTCGGACGACCACGATCGAGCAGATCGGTGATCGCGAGCTCGCGCAGCGGGTCGCCGCGTTGGTGCGTACTCGGGTCGCCTGAATGAAATCGGGTCCGGCAGTGGCGCACGGGACACTGGTTGCTATCATTGCTACCCGCATGCGGATGTAGCTCAGTTGGTAGAGCATCACCTTGCCAAGGTGAATGTCGCGGGTTCGAGTCTCGTCATCCGCTCTCTGAACCCCCAGGTCAGGCCTTGATTCTGACCTGGGGGTGAAATCGGTCCGTTGAGCCAATGTGCGCCGCTCGCCTACGCCACGTTGAGCGTGGCCCTCATACCGCCTTCGTAGTGACCGGGCTCATGACAACCGACCTCGAGCACGCCTGCTCGTTCGAATGTCACGCGCAGCTTGCCGGTCTTTCCTGGCTTGACGGAGATGCCTCCGTCGTCTGCCATGTGATGGCCGTTGGCATTGCCGCCGGTCGCGTTCATCTGCATTGCATGAGCGGACTGCGCGGCCGCGTCGCCTATGAAGGCGTCGTGTTCGACCCGTCCGTTGTTGGTGAACACGAACGTGACCGTCTCGCCTGACGCGACGGCGATGGCGTCCGGCGTGAAGGCCAGATCGGTCATCTGGATATTGACGGTGCGGGACGAGGCCGAGTTGCTGCCCATGCCCATGTTGTCGTGGGCTGACCCGCCACACGCGGCGAGCGTGAGAACGGTAACGGTGGGTAGTGCGATGCCCATCAGGGCGCGTCGAA